>Ga0209930_1000510_pt1 | contig 93739 bp, 88 predicted proteins | sample ThiBiot_500_biof_2_FD_183948 | JGI IMG/M metagenome (GOLD analysis project Ga0209930, IMG submission 183948) | Wastewater bioreactor microbial communities from Cape Town, South Africa - Thiocy_cont_500_biof (SPAdes) | ecosystem: Engineered > Bioreactor > Thiocyanate-remediating >...
AATGAGATTATCACCTGCTTGTTCATGAACAGGTGATGCAAGATTCGAAGACTGCTTTTCCTCAATAGTAGGTGATGCAAGATCTGATGGTTGTTTTTCTTCAACAGTAGGCGATGCAAGATCTGATTGCTGTTTTTCTTCAACAGTAGGCGAAATAAGATTATCACCTGCTTGTTCACGAACTGGTGATGCAAGATTTGATGGTTGTTTTTCTTCAACAGTAGGCGATGCAAGATCTGATGGTTGTTTTTCTGAAACTGGTGAATGAACGCTGCCTGCTTGTTCATGAACTGGTGATGAAACTTCTTCATTGACTGGTGAATGAACAATTTCTTTAATTGGTGATGTTGGTGACGGACCATTTGATTGCTCGTCAGGTTTAACCACATCTTCACTTGAATGATGAACGAAATCAGCAGATGATTCGTTCTCCAATTGTTGTGGTGATGGCACATCATTATACTGTTTAACTGGTGCAATAGGTGATGGTGTTAGACCTGTTTGATTTGCTTGAACATGATGCAAATCAGGCGCATTTGGATCGAGTTCAAGTAAAAGTGTACTTCTGTCTACAGATGTACCATTAACATTAGCATTGAAATTCAATGGTGAATCTTCTGATTCTTCATTTTTACGTGTTGAAAATTCATGATGCTGAGATTGAGAATCAACTATTAAAAACAAACAATTATATCAATTGATTATTTCTCTCTTTGTTTATAATTATTTCGTATGTTAATTTACCTTTTTCATCACCAGTTGTATCCACCGGGAAGAGATCGTTATTTAATGAATATTGATGATATTCATCATGTTTATTTCCATTTGTTCCATTACTTGAATAATAATCTTGTCCATTGGTTCCATTACCATTGTGATTACCAAATGGATCACTTTCTTTCGATGAATAATTTTCGTAGAATTCACTTGTCATTGGTTTAGTTGGTGATGTTGGTTGTTGTTGACCAAATGAAAAAAGTTGTTCCCCCATTGGACTTTGATCTGTCATCTTTCGTTTTTTTTTATGTATTTAACAGCAATAGTATTTGAAATCTAGAACGAGAGACAAATATTGAATAAATGACAATAATAACCTTTGCAAGACAGAATTTCTTTTCTTCGATCAAATACTGTACAAAGATACATCGATTGACAGATAGACAGAATGAAGGACAACTTGAGGCTCTTTATGAATAAGATCATATGACATAAAAAACGAACATGATGATAAATGATGGTTGTGAGCCGAATGCTGTTGGCTATGAATAACCAAATTGTATATGCAGACAGAAAAAAAAAGAGTCGAGAAAATGGGGAGGAGAAATAAGATGAACACTGTTCAGCAACTGTGCGCATCAGCTTGATAAGAAAAATCTATAAAAAAAACACATCAGACTGGAACCAGATGGACAGAGTCGAAATTATCTCGAACTATGAACATTTTTTATGGACAAAAAAAACATATGAAAACGTCAACCGACAAAGACACACCTACCTTTCTGTTCAATGTTCTCATATTCTATTCTATTCTAATCATTGAGGGCGTGATAGATGACTAATACTCATTTATAAATGCTTTTTTTAACACGTTGACTTCTTTTTTTCTGTTCGATTTCGCACCTTTTAATGATCTTCTGTTCGAATGTACTACCACGTGTTTCGATAATCTTTTCTTGTTTGATTCAAAGACACCTGCGTTGAGTTAATTATCTATATTTTTCCGAAGCACACCAACTGCCCTCATTCATCAAACTATGAAAAGAGCTTTCTACCCATCGGCTATAAACATAATTGTATGATAAAAAGAGACGTACTGTTTTTGTTATTTATTGTGTGTATAATCAGATGTTGCTGGTCGGAGGATATAATCAAGACGAAAGCGAATTAATTAACGCAAAAATGTTAGCTTCTTTTTTTTTATCATTGAATTGTCTCAGATTTCATCGAGTTGTTGTATGCCTATCTAACAATTAACAATCCTATGTCAAGACAACACTCTAATCGAATTTTTATTCAACATAATGACTAATGTCATCCATTGATATGTATATTCTGATCAAATCTTCTCGGCATTTTTCTGTCTCTCTTTTTGATTTCAACATCTGTCGTCAATGAGCCGAACAATTGGCTATTCGAGAAAGCATTCTTTCACTTCATCTCAATCTAATTGTTAAAAAAAATGAAAGACAAACAGTCTCTTGAACAATTCCTATCCGCTCTTCTCAATGTAAACGAAAAAAAAAACGAGAAGGAAAAACTTGCCGGCAAATATAATTCCCTAGTTAATCATCGAATCAGCTGTATTCTAAAAGAATAAATAGACCTTACCCAATTGTCAAAAATATATAATAGAAATGGAAAATTTGTTTTCTGTTTTTTTCTCCGTTTTTTTTCAAGTTGTGAAGCGTATGCGAGCAACTCATTTAGTATTTTCTTGTTATTTTTTTTTACTTCGTTTTTCTTCTCTCTATCTCGCTCTCTCTCCCCTCATATTTTCTCTTTTCTTCGACATCAATCAGAAATGATTCAGCGACACAATACTTGTGCAAAAACAACTTTGCTTTCTCTGCTTTACCCGACTCATTTTTTTTTCTTCGTCGACTGTCTTTACTTCACCCCACATTGCTTGCTGATGGCGCTGCCGCCCAGACAATGCTTGATTCTCTCCGTTACACATACGCATACATAGTTGAAAGACGAAGAAAAGAAGAAAAAAGCAACAGCTACCACCATTCGCTCATGAGTAGAGGAAAAAAAGAGAATGGAAACTCAACATCTGATGTTGAAAAAGAAAAGAAAAGAAAAAAAAGTGAACGTAGGCTTGGAAGAGTCCTAAAATGAACTCACTTTTTCTTCTTTCTCGTTTTTTTTTCTTATATCAAGTCAACCGAATTTTAATCGACTTAGCACATGATCAATACAGTTTTGTTTTGTAGAACGTTTGAATCAATGTGCAAAGAAAACATAACATACAGAAACAATAATAACAGACGACCGATGTTACAAATTCTCCCTCCTCGTTGTTTCTGTTTATAGAATATATTTACATGATTTAGAGGAACAAATGATGAAGCGAAACTAGTTACTAATTTTTTTTCTTCATTCTTCTTCTCTCTGTCTCTCGCTTTCCTCTTTTCTTTTTTTTATTTAGTTTTTTTATTAGATGAAAAGCACAACAAGGAAAAAGAAGAAAAACTCTAACACGAAAATCTCATGAGAAATAAATGATGAGGATACGGATCGACAAACGAGAATACGACTAAAATTAAATATACTCCCTTTTGCCGTTTTTTTCTTCTTCTTATTTTCATATTCTTTGTGTCTCTAATGCGCAATGGATAGACTTAAATGCATGGAATCCGAAAAGAGAAAACAGAAGAATTACAAAGAGAAGGGAAATGCCGGTTTTTTTTAATATTGTAAGAATCCTCGACGAGAAAAAATTAATTTTTATAATAATAAGCATAGAAAGAAAAATTCTCGATTGATATTTACTTTTCTCTTGTATAAACAATTAAATCAATATGTCTTACGATTTCGTTTACTTGTCGTTCACGTGAAGAAAAAAAAAACTTTTCTCGACAGTAATGCACAAATATCTTTTTAGTACTTACTAACTAAACGATAAGAAAGAATATATAATAAGATATGACGTTGACCACTATTTTTTCTTTTGCCTATGTATGTTTTATCCATTCGTTATTTGGTAAACAGTAGATGACGCCATTTGGTGAATACTGGAAAATCATCTGCTGGAATTCAATGATCAAAAGATAGATTTTCTTGACAACACCCTTTTGTTTCTACTCATATCAAGCGTAAATGATTTCTAATGCTAATGAAGAAATACCCTTGAGACAACGAGAGATTTGCTCATGAGTAAATCAATAATGAAGAACCAGCATGCGGATTTTTATCTATAATCTTGGAGATCATCACAAATTAGCTGTGTTTTCATGCTGTTTGCATTTATTTATCTAATAATTTGCTATTTTCTTTTTATCGTTCGGAAACTTAATATGTCTAGATCAGATCAATTATTATCACAATTACAAATCTTGAAATCTGATAGCACAAATATGAATAAAATTAACTGAAAATTATCTATTAAGAATTTTCTTTCTTTCTTGTTGGCTGTTGATTTAACTAAATTTCCCAATAGTAATTAATATCCAAGAGACGATTTATATATTCAAATGAGAAGAAAGATCATATGTTTACAATTGTGACCTTATGATTAGTCTGATGACCTAGATAATAATATTGATAAAATGGATGAAAAAAGAAACGAAACAAACTCAATAGACGATAAATGATTAATATATTGAGGGACAAAAAACAAACAATATACCAAAAGAAAAAAAATTTAATTATTTCGATTCATTGAAATTTTCAATGTTTTAGGTTTGCCTGAACGGTGATGTTTCGTACTTTGTTTGTGATAGTTTTTCGAATCTTTTAATAATGAAGAGGAATCGAATGGATATTCAGTTGAATCATTTGAATGACTCATCGGTTCACTTTTGATACTATCCAGTGGATAAACTTGTTCGTTCATGTCGTCTTCAAGAAATTTGACTTCCGTACGTAAATATTTCGAAAGAGTTTTCTCGATCAATTCGAATGTTGTTCGATTTCCTGAACATAATAACAATGGTTCATTATCAAATGTTGAATGATAATGAAGAACCAAGATTGCTCGACGATCCATAACTGTCGAATATAAATGTTTGATGAGTTCATTCGATGGTGAATTTAAAATCAAGAAAAGATAATTGATATGAACATTGAGATTATTGAGAATAGTTGAATCGAGTGTTTGTTTGATGGTTTCATCGAAATAATCGAGACAGATGAAGTAGTAGACGTTGGATATTGATGGATGATTAGGCAAGAATGTTGTCGGATCATCGATGTAGATGATTGAATGATGAGAAAAGTTGGAGAATGAATTAATAAGAAATGAAATGAATGATGAATTCGAATAGGATTTCGTCGTGAGAATTATAATCGAAGTAATTTGTACGAAATCTTCATGTTCAGCTTGCGCATATTGAGAATTGATTTGTAAGCTTTGATTTGGATTTGTTGTTATGATTGTTTCATGCATTGACAGTGTTGAAGGTGTTGAGGGTGTACAGCATGAACAATAGTTATTTGCGGATAATTGAGTATTCTGTGAATGATTTGAAAAATATTCTTCATATCTATTTGATGATTGACAATAATAATGCATTGGATGATCAGTTGAATCAGTTTGACATGCTAAAAAAATAGTTTTTTTCTTTTTCAGAAAATCAATTCTATAAAAACAAATGGTTCGTACTTGTAAGCAATGCATTTGATGTTGAAGGATAGACTGTATTCGTATTAATCTGATTATAATCCGCTTGATGAATAGCACTTAACAATTGATATTTCAACTGCGGTGATGATTCATAATGAATCAATAGACTTTTCATCATATAATCTCGATATTGTCGATAGGGTAGAATATGTACAGTCCATTGAGTTTGATTCAAACTAAAGAATTGTACAAAATATGAATATACTTGAAAGTAAGTATCGGATTCAGATGACGCTGTATTATTTGATAAATAATTAATTTTACCAGGCCAATACAGGCCATCGTATTCGCGTCTGGCCCAAACGATTTCTCCTAAATTGAATTAATTTTTATTCGATAGGGAAAAAAGCACAATGAAATATATCTTACCACTTGCATGCATTGAAGACGAAACACAATTATGTTCAACTCTTGGCACTTTTTTCAAAAAAGAAAAGAAAAGAAATGCAAATAAATCTTTTTCTTCTCTTTCTCTATCGTCGTTTCTTTTCTAAATAAAACAATTGTTTTTTCAGTTTTGAAGAAAATGAAAGAGGCAGGTGTCTGTCCGAGAAAGACAACTATCGTTTGATGTTATATACATATTTATTCTCTTTCGTAAGAGATCATGACATCTAGGCAATATTTTGCTTTCGCGTAGGAGTTAAATCGAGTTTTTTTTTGCTTTTTGAATCTATATATTTATTTCAAAACAAACTAAATTACAATTACTATTTAAGAGATAGATAAACACATCAACTCGTTTACTATTAAGAAAAAGATTATAAGCAAAACAACGAAAATCTGATACGAATACATAACGACATTATGTCAGGTTCAATTAATACGTACTATTTGAAATGAATTACTATTAGCAAAAAAACAAAGATTACTTTTTTTGTAAATATTCTTGTAGATAATATTCGCATATTGGCGGAGGAATACGGGTTCGAATTGCCCCATTATCAAATAGATCATTGAGAATGGCTGATTGTTTATTTGAGTTTGTTACTATTTCTGTATTGGAATTTTCGATCATATTACCGAGATTATCTTGATTTGTTGATTTATTTATTGATAATTGTGAAAATAATTCATTCATAACATGTTCATTCTTACGTTGAAATTCTTCATTGAAATTTTCATTTAAAATTTCTTGAATTTGTTCGTTAACAAAATGATGAAGAATACTAGCTGATTGAACAATTGATGATATGCAATAAGCTGAATAGATTTCTTCATCGGTCTCATTTTGAGCTTCGATATATTTTATTTTCGGACATAAATATTTCGAAAGAATTTTCTCGATCAATTCGAATGTTGTTCGATTTCCTGAACATAATAACAATGGTTCATTATCAAATGTTGAATGATAATGAAGAACCAAGATTGCTCGACGATCCATAACTGTCGAATATAAATGTTTGATGAGTTCATTCGATGGTGAATTTAAAATCAAGAAAAGATAATTGATATGAACATTGAGATTATTGAGAATAGTTGAATCGAGTGTTTGTTTGATGGTTTCATCGAAATAATCGAGACAGATGAAGTAGTAGACGTTGGATATTGATGGATGATTAGGCAAGAATGTTGTCGGATCATCGATGTAGATGATTGAATGATGAGAAAAGTTGGAGAATGAATTAATAAGAAATGAAATGAATGATGAATTCGAATAGGATTTCGTCGTGAGAATTGTAATCGAAGTGCTTTTTTGACAATTATCAGAATGATCAGTCATTTCAATGGGTAACGGTGGTGTGATCGATTCAACTACTAAACCTTGTTTATTATACCAATCATTTGCTGTTGTTGTACGATGACTATTATTAACAGTTGAAAATGAATCAAATGATTGAATTGAAGAATTGTAATATTCAGGATTTGAAGGATAGATTGGCGCTGGTGTCAAGAGAAAATCATTATCGATATTATCTTCTATCATAGGTGTTATTTTTTCTTGTGGTGTTGTTAAAACCGTCAATGTTGGATTGGCGAACATTTGTTGATTAATCATATGATCGGCTTCGTAAATTGCATTTAAAAAATCTTGTTTTATTGTTGGATGAAGACCATAGTGTAGAAACGAATCATTGGCCATAGATTCTCGACATTGTCGATACGGTAAAACATCCATTGTCCAAATCGATTGATTCGTACAAAAGAATTGTACGAGATAACTCGAATGAACATTTGTCGACCATAAATCATTCGTATTATTCGAAATAATTGTTATTTTACCTGGCCAATAGATATCTTCTTTCTGTCGTCGAGCCCAAACAATATCACCTACAGACAAATCCATAAAATCGATAATGATAATCTACAAACAAAAACAAACTAATCAATATCTTTTTGTCTTTTTATTTTTGTCAAATATATCATTTCAAGTATAAGATAAAGCATAACTTTCCGAATTAAAGTAAACAAAATTTTTCGTATGTAGTAAAGTACACCATCATCGTAAGACATCTTCAACTATTTTTCACAGGTTTATTTGATTGATGATCATCTTTCAAATGAACGATATATTCATAATGAGAATGACATATTCGTTGGCAAAATTGGCATTGAACAGTATTCAAATGATCAACTGCTACTTTAGCTAAACGTTGTCGTCGTTCTTCAGCCGAAATATTCGATTGAATCGAATTATTACCACAACCTGTACATTCGAAGACCAAACCTTTTTTCTTGGGAAATTCATGCGATGTAATATCAATTAAATTCGTACGACCACAACGTGTACATTTTGTTTGTGTTTTCTTGGCATTTAAACGAGTTTTTGCTTTGATTATTTTCGATGATTTCGTTGTTTTATTGATATTCATTGATGATACTTTGAATATCTAGAGAAATAAGGAAAATAAATATGTCATTGTTCATGCTAGTCTTTCAATGAAACTCATCAATGCATGACCTTAGTTGAATGCTTAGAAAAAAGACAACAACAACAAAATGCGTCCGTTTGTTTCTCATTTATTTTAGCAGTTAGAGATGTCGCATGTTTCTATTATCGAGAATAAATTTTCAATTTATCTAGAGTCAATGAAAAAAAAATAATAAAGCGCAACAATTTGTGTTTTAGTTGAATAGAAAAACAAGAACACAAGGTAAATTTATTCGAAAACTGTGTAAAAATACAAGATTTAGTTGAAATTCGAAAACAAAAATAAACACACAAAAACACTGTTCAAGCTGATATTTCGGGACTTTTTTGTGCAGATAAATGTGAACTTAAACGAACGTGTGATACATAAATATATTTCACTATTGTACAGTACTTAGTATTAAGATTGTGTATTATGTAGCAATCTTACTTGTGTTTGCCGGTTTGTTTCCGTATAGATTTCTGTTTGTGAATAATGTTGTGTTGAAATAGTTGATGATGATATTTGATTCGTTTCCCATGTTGAGATTGATGGAGGTGGTAAAGAGAAATCATAAATATTCGATTTATTTGTTCGATCGAAAACACTAGCAGGAATCTGAGTGAGTAACTCGTCGATGTGTACGGAATTTGTTGAGTGATGTGCTGCGGAGAAGGACAACGGCAATGGTGTTGATGCAGAAAATATTTCATCCTGTTCCTTCAAAATATCGTCTAAATTCATTGATTGAATGGGTTCAGGATGAAGAACTTCAATATGACTATCCGAATCGAATACAAGTTGATTCGGAGTGTCATCAGTCAATATTGATGATTGTTGTTGTAATTCAGCAAAATTTGTGTTATTGAAATTCTTCAAAGAATCCAAACGAATTCGTTTCGTTGTATTTTCAATATCTTGAATAGTTGACGGTGATTGTCGATCCAATGATGAATCTATAACGGTATGTTTCATTCCATTTGATTGCCAACGAGCTTGAGATGATGGCGCAGGTTTTTTTGTTGGCTGTATTTCGGTAGTAACATCTCCTCGACCTTGAACGACTTCTTCAATGATTTGCTCAACTGCACTATGAGTTAATTTAGTTTGATCGATACTTTCTTCCAATGGAATATCGAGTTCAACCGGAGAACGAACATCCATTGTTGTCAAAGGTGATCGAATAGGAATAAATGTAGATTTTGTATCATTCTTCGAATTATCTGTTTTCTAAGAACAAGAAAAAAAAAATGTCGAAATGATGAATGAAGAGTTTTTTACTTGGTAATTATTGGAGAAAGGGACAGTTCCTGTTTGAAGACTAGGTGCACTTGAAATTTCTGAATCTTTCGATTCACTTTTAGTCGAATTTTTTCGGCGATAAGGAACTTTTCTCTGTGTTTTATTGATTTGTTCCGGTGTTATTATAGTCATTCGCAGACTCTTTTGAAAGCTAAATCATAATAAAAGGAAACAATATAGATTTTCTCGTGTGAAAATAAAATCTACCTCGATGGTTTATTTATAATTACATGAGAAGGATTTACAGCTGGTTGCGGATAATTGATCGACGTAACGGATGATGAATTTAATGTATTTGTTGTATGTGGACGAGATAAAACAGGTTTTAATTGTGTGGTTGTATTTATTGGATAAAATTCCACTTGATTCATTGCATTGATAGGGCAATTTGGTAGGTGATGATTGATTGGATTTGGACAATTACACAAAAAGGGTCTTTGTGTATTATGTAAGTGAGTTGGAGAATGTTGAAGATTGTAATCCGGACTGACAATCGTAGACATCGGTTTTATCCCAAATGTTGAACTAGAAAAACAAAACAAATTTTAAAATATAATAATTATTTACGTTTGTTTTATTTTACTTTTGGGCTAATACATTCATCTCGTGTCTTATGTTTTCGATACTATTCGGTGGAGTTTGTATAGCATCGTGATACGTTGACATATGATTTTGTAAATCTGCTTTGATCTTTTCAATAGCTAATGATGATTGTACACTTTGACTTGGCATTGGGTGTGCATTACGAACAACCGTTGTTGTCGATGACGCCGACGACGATGATGATGATAATGATGGGGGTGAATGATCAGTGCTTCTTTCTAATACTGCTGTTCTTGTTCTCGGTTGTAAAATATTCATATCTAGTTGCTGATAATCAGTTGGAGGAATACCCGATAATGTTTGATGTTGAGGTGAATTTGTACAAATCGGGGAAGAATTCGGTGGTATATGCGGTACTGTTGGTGCTGAAACGAAAAAAAAAATAAAGAAATAATCAATGAATGAAATAGATGCTTTACTTTTATTTGTAATGCTAATAACGAGATTAGGTTCATCGCCAGCTCTTGGTGCCCATTCCATACTTAATTGTATAGTAACAAGAGGGTGATCGATAATTGAATCTCGACATCCTTTCAACGGAATTTTGTATGATTGAGTTGTGTGACTAAAATTAAATTTCTTGTAACAAAATATTCATTCGTAGTTTTCGTTTTACATACGAATTATTCATTGTGATTGATTTCAAATAAAAACAAAACAATTGATCGATATTAGATGATATAAATACATTCAATATATTTTCAAATCCACCTTCGCGTACGTCTCAAAGTAGATAATTCGCTGAGTTGTCAAACATAATAAACACAAATTTTAAATACATATTATCTAGAATAAAGGTAGTCATCATAAAAGTTTTAATGTAAAATTAAATGAAAAAATTCTTGTTGCGTGTGATTAGTTTTTCCTAATACAATTAGTCGAAAATTTAATATTCAGTATAAGGATCGAAGTCTTGTCGTTGCTGAATTGTTCTATCATTGTCAGACAAATCTGATCTACAGAGTTTAGCTAATGTCGTCTGTTTTTCTGCATTTGGATGACGTAGTTGTGCCTAGAAAATAAATTCAAAACATCAATAATTGCTTCGTTTTCGTTTTCATTTTCTCTTCGTACCGTTAATTTTAATTTCTTAAGATTCATATCAAATTCAGATGTAATATCGATATTAACCGTTTGAAATGCTTTGAGAACTTGTTTAACAACTTGTGGTGGATCATTATCTTTCCAATAGATTGTTAATTCGCCTGGATGTTCTTTCGATAGTTTTTTAAATTCAGTTCGAGGCTCATCCAATGGTAAATTCTGTTCAATTGAAAATTTCGAATTATTATCAATCAATCAATCAATTAATAAATTTTCTCTTACATTAATTCCAATTCGTAATGGAACACCGATTCGAAAAACGTACACATCAAGACTTTGGTCTTTCACACCAACAATCACCGCTTCGTCAGATATCGTGCCATAGTCCTAATAAACGAATCACGTGCATATTTAGGATAATTTACTCGATACGGTCTAGTAAGCAAGAGACAGGCATATAATACTCACGCGAATAAGTACGGCCAAATATAATTCAGCACTTCGTTCGGAACATGATTTTGCATTCATTTTCTTTTCATTACATAATTGAGCGATTTGTTCGAGAGTTCGAGGTGGTTGATACAGATTTTCATTGTAATCTACACGATAGAATTTTATTTTATTTCAAAAAAGTTCTTTTCATTCATTTACCCAGTGAAGCACCAAGCAATCGATGAACAAGTATATCCGGATATCGTCGAATCGGCGATGTAAAATGCGTATAATATTCAACATTCAATGCGTAATGTGAATAATTTCGATCGGCTACACACGATGCACAACAATAAACGGCCAGCTGCATGGATTTAGCAGCTAGATGTATGAGTAATTTTTGTGTTGATTCATCGTGAATCTTTCGAATGGCTTTGGCAATATCGGCCGATGATTGACCTTCGATCTCGATTCCTGCCGATTTAATTTGTTTGATCGTATTTTCTAGAACTGTTACGTTCGGCGGTGGATGACGTCGAAGAATAACCTTATCGAATATCGGGTCTGTTGAAACTAATCGTCGTGCTACTTGCATATTCGCTAAGAGCATATATTCTTCGACTAGTCGATTGCTTTCTTTTTGATAATAAATCGAGAAACTCAACGGAATTTTACTATCAGCTTTCATTTGATATTGTAATTTCGGTTGATTCAAAGCTAATGCGCCGGCACGTTTTGAACGTAGGATTTTCGACATTTTATAGAGATCAGCGACAGTTTTTGTGATGTCTTTGACGGTAAAATTTTCACTTATTGGGGGAAAATCTTCGGGACGAAAGTCTTTTTCTGGATGATCGATGATATCCTGCGAAACACAAAAAGTCAATTCGAAATTAAAAATGAAAATTATGTCTTAGTTTTGTACCTGAGCATGATCATAACTTAATTTGACGCAAGAACGAATAATACTACGCGTAAATTGTTCATCAAGAATCTAGACAAACTTTTGAATTCGAAAAATCTCGAACGAATTTCTTACTTCGCCGTTTTCATTCATTGTCCAAATAACTGAGTAAGTCAAACGATCTTCATTCGGATTTAAACTACATAATCGATCGCACAATAAACGAGGTAACATTGGAATCACCTTTTCAATAGGAAACGAAAAAAAAGAATTAGATCAATTGTATTTTTCGAAAAATCTACTCGTTCAACAAGATAGACGCTTGTTGTTCGTTGTGCAGCTTCGGTATCAAGTGGTGTTTGTTCTTGAACGAAATAACTGACATCTGCTATATGTACGCCGATTTTGAAATGTCCTTTAAAAACAAAGTTTCATCAATGATTCAATTTATTTTTTTTTCGCCGAAAAATCTACCATTTTCTAATTGTTCGCAACTTAGAGCATCGTCAAGATCTCTTGCCGTTGCTGGATCAATGGTAAATATACATTGACTTCGAAGATCTAACCGCTTGGCGTATTCTTCTTGCGGAATAGTCCAATGGTCGTTTTCTAACGGTAAACATTTAATGACCTTGAATGAATAATATTTGTTTTGGGTATTTGTTTTAAAAACAAAGACTTTTTTACCTCATCGGTGAATTCTTCATCTCGAATATCATTTTCAATTAAAATAGCTTTACTCTGCGCATCGAGTGTATCGGCATCGCCCAGGCTTTCCATTAATTCTCTTGAAAACAAAATAATTATCATAACTTGGAAAATTTCATATTTTACCCAAGAGCAAATTTTTTATCAGCTGGAATGTCGAGAATTTTTGCAATGAATAACGATTTTTCATAATCATTCGGACGATCTTTGAAATCTATGTTAATTCAAAGAATTTGATAATTTAAAGAAAAAAACTTCTTGTTTTATCGAATTTTATACCTGTAGGACATTTGTCCATTGGAATCATTATACGCGGAATTCGACTAAATCAACGGGGAACCTTTATTTGGACTCTCTCGGTGACATTGAAATTTACCTATCCATTGGGGAAAATAATGCATAGTTGGGGTTTTTATCAGGCATTGGACGAAGTAGACCAGCTGCTTTCATTGTATGCCGTCGTCGAAAGAGAAAAACGACCTTCACTGTTCGTTGAAAATATTCATCGGGAATTTTTTCAATGAGCTCATCGGTCAATGTAATATTTTCGACATTGAGCATGTTCAATGTTTCACGTTTATTATCACGTTTAGATGATGCATCTTTCGGTTGAGTATCGGTGGTCTCATCAGTCGGATTGAGACCATTACGAATATTACGAATCGAACGTTCAACCTGAAAATAACAAATCGAACTACTGAAACCCAACAAAAAAAAAGAAACATTAATCAAACCATACGAAATATGTAAATTCAGGGATGATTTTCCATTGTCGTTTTGGTTTGATTTCTGCTGCAACTTCGTCTAAATTCAATGCTCGATTTCGATCTCGAATATTGTCTATATAAAAGTCGCTTCCACCATTCTAAATAAACAAGCAATTCGAAAATTAATTAGTTATTGTTGTTGTCTTCTTCTCATTTAGTTACGGAATCAGAAATGAACGCATCCGTATATTGTTTAGCATTAATTCTCAAAATACCACGAATCGTCTTTTTTGCTTCAATATCTTTTAAAACTTGTTCTTCACTCAAGTATTCGTCACATGCCTACAAAAATAAATAAGGCCTAATTTTAATATTGACAATGATTGATATAGGTAAATGTACTATAGCTGTACTATTCACGTTCTGTTGACGCGATCGATTATTTTGGTTGTCTGTGCGTGTTTTTTGATTGCCACGTGATTGGTTATTTTGGTTATTATTAAAGTATTGCTCTTGAATAGGATAGTAGTTTGTATAATGTCCCCAAGCACTTGTGTCGAATCCACCATCTTGAGGACCAACAGGAAATGTATTCGTATTTATTTGTTGATCCGAATCTAATAAATAATCCGATTTTTAAAAGCGATGATTCATTAAAATCTCAATGATCATAAATGGACTTTTCTTTGATTTCATTTTTTTTTATTCCCTTGGAAATTTCCGATAGTGACAAAGATAACATCTAGATAAAAGAATACGCGACAAAAACTCACATGAATTTTGTTGACGATTATTTGTATGTTTTCCCCCACGATGATTTGGATGCTATAAAAAGATCGAAATAGTAAATAGATGTTTAATTAAATATTTGTACAGACATTTGATCGTCGTGAATTTGACATGTTCCAAATATTAAATGAAGTTTTTTTTCTAAAGACAAAATAACAAGAATTTAGCAATTAACTCGATAAGAACTGTGTTTTTTAAAGACGTAGAAGAAAAGAATGAAAAACAAATCCATTCTTTCGCAGAATGCTTCCGAGAGATGCCGAGAACGAACACATGTTTTCAATTTGTGTTGTATATGGTCGCTAGCGGAGACCATTTAAAAAACATCGATAGCAGCGCAACAAGTTATGATCTCACTTTTGATTCTTGTATTTCAATGGAAAATACCAATTGCATCTATATTTAGAGCAAAACAAAAGCGACAATATTGCCTTTAATTTTCTATTGGATAAAAGCCCAGTTAACGTAAAAGAAAAAAGAAAGAGACTCTTGTACGTACATGATTCATAAAAAGAAAACAATAAGAAAGAACGAATAATAATGTCAGAAGGTTTGACTGGTTTAATCACAGGATATACAGGCGAAAGTGGCAAAGCACTTTTAAAAGAACTTGTGAATAGTAATCGATTTAAAAAAATTATTCTCGTTGGACGTCGACAAGTTGAATATACAGACAATGCTTACAAAGAAAAAACGGTAAATTCATAGTTTCTGAATTTTTCACAGTAAGAATCAAACTGAGAAAAAAAACGACTAGTGATATTTCATCAGACATTTGCGAGTTTATAAAGCAATACGAAGCCTTTTTTGCGTAATTAAACGTGCCGATGAGTCATCTATTGAATTTATTTAGGAACAACGTCAAATAGATTTCGATAAAATTGACGATTATCCTGAAGCATTTCGCGGTGCTGATGTTCATTATTGTTGTTTGGGTACAACACGAGGCAAATCTGGCGCCGTATGAAATCGATTCGATTGTGTTCGTTAGAAGAATGTCTTTTCATTGATGCTTTAGGATGGATTTCGTCGAGTAGATTTTGATTATACCGTTGGTGCAGCACGACTTGCTAAACAAGAAGGTTGCAAACATTTTAATCTCGTTTCAAGTCAAGGTGCAAATCCACACTCATTATTTCTCTATCCAAAAGTGAAAGTATGTTTTTGGAGATTTGTTCGATTGAAATTCTATTCAATTTATTTTCGTGTTTAGGGTCAAACCGAAACAGCTATTACTCAAATGTCTTTTGAACGTTTGTCAATCTATCGACCAGCGTAAATCGTCTTTAATTCAAACGTTGATTTGTGAATTTCTTTAGTTTTGTTTTTCGTAGAATGTTAATGGTCGAACGAGAAGAACAACGTCCAATGGAAAGTTTTGCACAAACAATTATTCGAAATACTATTCAACGTGTTGCACCGGAACTCATAACAACACCGATCGAAATTTTAGCACGTGCAATGTGTTCGAACGCATTCACAAAAGATCGACCAAGTGTAGAAATTATTGATAATCACGCAATTTTTCGTCTTGCAGAACAAAATTTGTCTTAAATACGCGTTGTTTTTTTGTCACTCATGTTACTCATCAATTTGAATTTTTTATCCAAAGAAAAAAAAACGAGTGGATAAAATATTAAACATAGTCATAGCATTCAACCAGAATATTTAGCAAAACTGACCGCATGACATCAGTTTTGGTTTGTCTAATTTGATGTAATTATCATGCACAAAAATAGAAAATTTGTTCATTTTATTATGCGAATTTTCATGAATGACATGACATTTATTTTTAAAGAAGACAGAAATAGTGTATTAATTTAAAATTTTGATCTTAATTGTTAATGATACATTTAAAAGATGACACATTTTCTCGGTCAGATTCAATTCTGAAACAGTATGCCTACTTATAGCATTATCACATATTATATTACGAGTTTCGTTGGTATTCCAATGTTTATTATTGGTATACTTGATAATTTAATCAATGTATGCGTATTCTATACAAGTAATCTTCGTAATCCAACGACATTATTATTATTTATTGTTTCTTGTTCGAATATTCTCGATCTACGAATTTTATCAATATGCTTTAAGTTTGATATATCAATAATAAACGGGAGTTGTTGGAAAATACGCTATGGTCTTTTACAATTATTCGGTTTGACATCAATCTATTGCACAATTTATGTAAGCATTAATCAAGTTTTTATTACATCCAAAGAAAATAAATAGCGTCATTTTAGTAAAATATCGTTAACAAGAAAAGTAACCATATCGATTATTTTCCTTCTTATTTTATACGCAATACCACTTGTGATTTTCTATGTTAGTTTTGAGTATTGTAACCTATAAAAACGTACGTTTTCTACGCAATCGTCTTTATCGACAGCGAGTTCAATTTCAGTTAACATCAATGATTCTTTTACATATTAATTTCAGTACGATCGAAATGATTCCATTCGCTCTTTTCTTTACACATATAACTGCTACATTGTATGATATTAAAACAAAATCTTGTCACATCTATCTCATATTGTTCACATGCTAATTCGATATTTATCTATTCATTTTCATCTCAAACTCATCGTCGACATGTTAAATAATTCTTGTACAATATCCGTCGAAGAAATGTTCAAGTCACACCGCAAAATGACGGTAGACATTGAATTACATACAATTTGAAATTTTCATTATTCATGTAGAAATAAATATAGAATCGATGAGATGATTTCTTTTACGTCTTTTTTTTCTCTTCACATCAATAGATGACAGAAGTTTACGAATGTATTTATATTTCATATGAATGGTTACGCTGTTTTATAGTATTTTTACGCATATGATTCATTCAATTCTCACTCATATAATGAGTGAATATTTTTATCATGACAACAAGAACGTGTTAATTTCAATTTTATATATTTATAGATTGTTATAAAAAAAAGACATGTTCTTAATCATAGTTATTTTTTTCGTTCTACTTTTGTTGCTTTTTATTGCCTATAAAACTCGATGGATATATACACTCGTATATAAAGTTGACGAGCAATCAACAGCTTATGGTGGTGAACTGGTAGCTGATGTACTTAAAGTAAGAAGAATTTTATTGATATTCATTGAGGAGAAATACTTTTACAAGGCACATGGCATTCCGTATCTTTTCTGTTTATCTGGCGGTCATATTTCACCAATATTAGTAGCGTGTGAAAAACGTGGCATACGTATTATTGATACACGTCATGAAGCAAATGCCGCATTTGCTGGTAGAATTTCGTGTTTACCAATAGTACGAGTGAATTTATTTCATTCTAGCCGATGCTGTATCTCGTTTAAGTGGTAAAATTGGGGTTTGTGTAGTAACTGCTGGACCTGGTAGATCAAACTTTTATTTTTGTTTTGCTTTTACATTGAAGTTTTTGTTTGTGTCTATATTTAAGGTCTAACCAATACTGTAACTGCAATAAAAAATGCTCAAATGGCTGAAAGTCCATTGCTATTACTCGGTGGTTGTGCTGCTAATCTATCGAAAGGACGTGGAGCATTACAAGATATCGATCATATGTCTGTATTTAAATCGATCTGTAAATATACGATTAGTGTTCAACGTGTTCGACAAATTCCTAAAGCAGTTCGACAAGCAATTTTCATTGCACAATCAGGAACTCCTGGTAAATTTCATTTAACGATTGATTATAAGTGCGAAGATTATTTAAAAATAGGACCGGTTTTCATCGAATTTCCAATTGATGTTCTCTATCCATTTCATTTGGTTGAACGTGAAGTTGGTATCAAACCAAATCCGAAAGCTTTTGCTGATAAAATAGCTAATTTGTTAGTTGTTCATTCACGAGAAACAAAAAACACCTGAGCAATATATTCAATTCACTTTAGATATCTATCGACATACATTCGAGGTACATTTGCTGGAGCATTTGACGAACAAAACGTTTCACCAATACCGCCTGTTATACCTTATGCATCTGATGATTCAAGTAAAATTTAATTAACTAGATAATCGTTTTTTTTTGAATGTGCAAATTTAGTCGGAAAAGCTGTTGAACTTGTTCGAAAAGCTAAAAGTCCTGTTTGCCTTTTGGGCAGTCAAAGTACTTTGCCACCAACTTCAACTAAAGACGTTGTCGAAGCACTTGAAGTAAACAGACAAAGATTGTCTTCTTTTGGTTCTACTTCGATGTTGTTCTCGTTCTAGTCAATGAATATTCCATGTTTTCTCGGAGGCATGTCTCGAGGTTTGCTTGGTCGAAATAGTCCAATTCAATTTCGTCATTGTCGAAAAGATGCATTGAAAGAAGCAGATGTTGTTCTTCTACTTGGTTCGATTTCTTTTTTATGAAATTAATTTTCATACGAATTCTATTTTTGTTAATTTAACAGGAGCTGTTTGCGATTTTCGTCTTGGTTATGGCAAAGTTCTTTCTCGAAAATCGAAAATTATTATTGTCAATCGAAATTCATTTAGTTTACATCAAGTAAATCGATAGAAGATTGTCATTGTCGATGATTTTCGAGTTTTGTATCGTCTAGAATAGTGATGTATTTTGGAAACCAACATTAGCTGTCAAAGGTGACCCAGGCAATTTCATAGTACGATTACAGAAAAATTTATCGAACAAAAATTATCAAGGTCCGAATAATTGGATTGAATCTCTTCGAACAAAAGATAATGTTAAAGAAGATGCCAATCAGTAATTGAATTTTTGCCGAATTTGTAATAAACTTTGAATTTTTACAGACAAAAAGGTTCGGAAACGGCGCAAGATCATTTGAATCCTGTTCGTGTTCTTCAACAATTAGAAGATCAATTGCCAGAGAATGCAATTTTAGTCGGTGATGGAGGTGATTTCGTTGCTACAGCTGCTTATATATTACGTCCGCGAGGACCATTGACTTGGCTCGATCCCGGAGCGTTCGGTACTTTAGGTGTTGGTGCAGGTTTTGCTATAGGTGCAAAATTAGTTCGACCTGAGTCAAGTGTTTGGATTATCTATGGTGATGGAGCCCTCGGCTACAGTCTAATGGAATATGATACTTTTGTTCGACATAAGGTAAATACATACATCGAATCTATCGAAATGTATTATTTTGATTAGATACCGATTATTTCAATTGTTGGTAATGATGCTTGTTGGAGTCAAATAGCTCGTGATCAAGTGCCAATCTTAGGCAGTATCGTTGGATGTTCATTAGAGGTTTGAGATACGGAAAAAATGTTCGATTTCAAATTTATATGATTGATCTTCTGATTTAGTTTTCAAAATATGATAAAATGGTTGAAGCATTAGGTGCTGTTGGTTTTCAACTTGATCGATCGAATGAGAATGAAATCAATGAGATATTTAAACAAGCAAATACGCTCAATCAACAACAACGTAAAAGTGTTCTAATCAACTGTCTTATTGGTAAAACAAACTTTCGCGAAGGAAGTATCTCCGTATGATACAATAACATCTCGAGTTATGCATGTTTTTGATTCCGTTTTCTTTTTTTGAATAAACAAAAAAAAATCCAGATAAAACATAAACAGTCTACTTCGTAGTTAATCGTTGAGAATAATAAATAGATTGTTTCGGTTTTTTGAGTACAAATCGGTCAGGAACAGGTTCTTGAAATAAACAAATAGAATTGATATGTTACTTAACAAAACAAAAAGTTCAATTTTACTGTTCACAATCGTTGGTTTCGAGTAGCCATTCGGAAAAAGTTCTTTAAGATGATCTTCTCGACGTATTGCATATTTAATTGCCTAAAAAGAAACAAGATTTCACTTGAAAATTAAGTCGAATTATTTTGTAATTTTACTAGAAATGCTGAATGACATTCTAATTGAGTTAAACGTGTTGAAATTTCCTTATTTTTCTCTTCGATCTCCGGCATAAACACGTGATTCGATCGAGTACTTGAATTATTATTACTTCGATTGGAACTTGATGATGTTGATCCAAGTGAAAAACTCGATTCATCCGGAGATATTTGAAGAGCTACAAACGAAGTTAGTCCTCAAATCTGTCTTCGTACTCATTCATCGGAGATTTCTTACTTGTAGATGATAATTGTGATCGAGTTGAAAAGGCACTTCCAGCTCGAGATTGTTTTAAAGATGTTGCACTTGCTGTTAGTTGCCGTTGAAGTTGAGTTCGACGATGACAGGCTTCTTTAACCTTGTTGATAGAAAATTGTAAATTAGATTTTTATAGAGAAAAATGCGATGTTCTTTTTTTCGTCTGAGTACTTGATTTTGATGAACGACCTTTGCGGGCCAAACAGAATTTTCAATAACTTTATCTTTGGAAAATTTCTCTTCGAAAAACCAATTCCGTTCATCACGTAGATATTTCATATTTAATTCTTCCATCATTCGTTGATCGGCAGGTTTTGGATTGGCTAAATCGATTATCTAACAAAAAACTTTTCTGTATAAACAAATCGAAAATTTTCTATCAAAACAACCTTCTTTTTCGGTGGTAAAGTTTGAGGATGATTTCGTTGACAAAGTAGTAAAATATCGAAATATTCATTTAAATGTAAAATTCGAGATTGATCCAAATTATAATGACGCAAATGATGTTGAAGTTTCACCAAACTGATTCGATAATCACAAAACTAAAAACAAGCAAACAACTCGACCACTCGACTTTCATTCGATTTCATACTTCAATTGTTTGCAGAACTAATTCTGCATTATTTCTATCGTTTCTCAGTGCATTTCTTTCGTAGATTTCAAATGCCAAACGAACTTTTAATATTTCATTGAAACTAAACATTAACATAATGAATCTATTCGATGAAAACATTTTTTCATTTCACCTGAATAAATGTGCATCGATTAATTTCAAAGCTTTTGCAAAAACTGAACTATTGTATCGACCACTTTGAACATTGTACATACGATTCATATCCATAGCAAAAGTGCCTTTTTCAATAAGATTTAGTAAATTCTACGCATGAAAAATGATTAAATGAATATGTACGTAAATAGATTTTTACTGAAGTCGATATTGATTCTCCGAGTTTTAATTTATTTAATTTCTCTTCAATGCGTTCTTCAGGTAGCTAAAACTCAAAAGTAGTTTAGATTGAATTTTTATCGAATGAAGTGTAACATACGCCCAATGCTTGAGCAAGCATTCTAAATCGAAGAAGAGCAAAAAAACAATTCGATTCGACATGTATCTGAAAAATCTAAACCTGATTTCTCGTCGATTGAAAGCGCCATGAATTTGATTGTAAGAACAAGTTGTATCCGACATGAATCAATTGTTTTCTTGTTTTAATAAGATTACTGTTTAATAACTAATAAAAATGCTTCGATGTTGTTTCGTTCTTTCATAGCTTTTCTTCGATGTATGCATAGATTTTTTTTTCTTTTCTTACGTGAGAAAATAAATGTTTATGAGCAAGTAGCATAACAATGACGGCGAAAGACGAGGCAGTGTTTGTACTACCATGCATACTTCATCATTATTTCTCTCTCTCTCTCTCTCTCTCTCTCTCATTCTTCGAGTCTTCGATTTTTTTCGATTACATTTAACAATGGAGAATATATTCTCTAGATGGCCTTCAAATTTTAAAGTGTTGTTGAGATACTAAAATCATAGAAATGAGTAAACATGGATATCAATTGAATTTTAACTATTCAAGAGATGTCACTGAAATATATTTATTTAAATTTTTTAAGTCGATCATGTGCTGTAGCTTCGGTTGATTCGACTGTTGGAATAAATAAAACGCAATTAATTACAACATGTTCAGGATCTTGTAAACGCCACTCAATAGCGTCTCGATTGTCACCTGCATGTGTAACATACTTTGGTACTGTACATGGAAATATACAAAAACAATCTTTCTTAACGCCACATTCGAGAACCGGTATTAACTGTTGATCATCATGAGAAAATGGCACTGCATAACATGGATCCGAGCTATAATGAACACTAGGACTTAGAAAAATAGCATCAGCAAAATCGGAAATATCAAAAGCCGATCGTCCGCGAGGAATATGAATTGAGGGTGGCATAATACGTTTTCCTGTTGTTGTGACTACAGTACCAGGTGCGACGAGTCCATCAGTTAGAATTGATCGAACAACGGCAATACTCGTTCCATGATAGGCTAATTTTTCGAAATTAACTTTATCATGTTCTTGTAAAACGATACAAGTACATTTCACCGGTTTGTCTCGTTTAATCAGCGGTTTATCTAGAGAAGCAGCTAAAACCATATCACCTGGCAGAGTTAGTAGTATTGGAATGACACTGACATGCTGTACAAAAGCGTGAATACCATCGAGCATGGGCAGTCGAGTTCGACGATTATTCGATCGAAACCAATAGGGTGATGCTAATGTATATAGACAAGCATCGAGGTTATTAATGACTGATACGAGAGGTAATTCGATAGGTTCGGATGTGTCTGTGCAAACAATTATTTCGAATAGATAAAGACATCCTGGAATACCAAATAAATTAGGATCAGGCGATGTAACTGTATTTATGCTGAATTTGACATTTTCTTTGAATGCTGATTCAGAAAATGTAAACTGTAAATTGCCGATTTTAATTAATTGTTTTTGATCGGATGGTATTAATGTAGAAGAAGTAAGTTTAGCATTTCTTTGAAATACTCGAGTAAAATCTCGAAAATCAAATTTCGGATCCGAACGTGCATATCGAGGTGTAACCATTTTTTTGCTTGAATCTTCATGAAGAGTCAATCGAAGTGGCATTTCAATAAATTTCGAATTTGCATAACGTGTTCGACATACAGCTGATAAAATTGTTGTTTCAGGTTTCTCAAAAAAGATTCGACGTTTTGCAATGGAAAAATAGCCAAGTTTATTCTTCAAAACATTCGGTAATGCTTCGACTAATTGATTGTAATCAGAATTGAGTTTTAATTGTAATTTAACTTCTTGATTATCTCCTGTGTCTTGATCGAGATAAATATAAACATCGAGTATCTTACGACCCGTAAGATTACTTTGATGTTTTGATAGAAGATTATTGATTTGACTTTGTATATTTGAATCGACAGTAGAATGATATGATTCTTCGAAAACATTTGCTCGAAAATCATTTTTTATAGTTACATCAGCGCCGTGTTCAAGAAGAAGTTCGACAATTTTATAATGACCATAATATTTTGCAACATGCAACGATGTACTTTTAGGAGATTGTTCGAGTTTAATGTTTATATTTGCTCCATGATCTAACAACCATTTAACAACATCATATTGATTATCACGACATGAATGATAAAGTAAACTAACACCATTCGAATCAATTGCGTCTAGTGATTTCATTTGATAATAATATTCAAACCACCAAACGTGACCATTACGTGCCGTTTCGAATATATTTCGATTGCGTATACATTGAAAAATCTGACTAATTTTATCTGCAAGCTTACTACCGCTGCCTTCCTGTTCAGCGGTTAGAGTCCATCGATTTCTTAATGTTGGATCACAACCTTGATTTAAAAGATAATCAACGATCTTCTCATGTCCACCGTAAGCCGCAAGATGTAAAGCCGAATTACCATTGACATCAACGATATTTAAATCAGCTGAAAATTTCACTCGTAATAATTTGACTAATTCAAAATGACCTTTCTTAGCTGCACAATGCAAAAGTGTCTGTCGTTGAGAGAAATACATTTCATCAATATGTTGATTGAGAACATTATTTTGAAACCATTCTAATTCATTTGCAGCTGCTCGTACGTAAGGTTGCTGTTTAAGTTCAGTAAATGTCTTCGTTATCTCGTTATTAAATGCTTCATTTTCTGCCATTCGTTTGCCTTCATTCTGAATTCGATAATCAGCTCCACTTTCCAATAAACAACGAACTACATCAGCATGTCCAAAAAATGATGCTGCATGTAAAGCCGTACTTTTCGTTCGTTGTGATAGATCGGGTTCAGCTCCAAATTCAGTTAAAAATTCTACACCTGCAACATTACCTGCACGTGCTGCACAATACAATGCCGTATGACCTGTACGTGAATCTTGAGCATTTATCGATTTTAAATTAGCATCACGTAATCGATCTTGTAAAATCAAAATTAATGCAGATTCAGCAGCTAATTGCTGAGGAGTATATTTTGTTAATGGTAAATCCGATATCCATTCTTGTCGAGAATCATATAACGAACGTTTGTCAGAATCGGATAATGTTTCGTACGCACGAATTTTACGTCGAAATTCATCATCAGATATTTTCTTTTGCTTATAATCATGAATAGCTTGTCGATAGATTATTCGTAAAGGAACAAAATCTATATCAACAGGAACTCCAAGTATTTCATAAGGTGTCTGACTTGAGGTTGTCATTTTGTCTTCTGTTAGAAGAAATGATTTCGAAGTAATTTAAGTACAAAACCATCGACTTCCGTTGGTTTTTTCCTAGCATTCATATCATAACAATTCGCTGACTCATTCACCTCTTATTTCGTTCGTTTTGCTTCGTAGTATCTATGACTGACAGGATAAGTGCATTGATGAATTAAATTTCTCTGCACAAATGTTTATTTTATTTATTTCATAAAACTTAAGAGTTTAATACAAAGAAAATCAACTGAATTGACTTCTTATGTGACAAGAAACAAAACCAGAAGATAGACTAAAGCCAAAGAGAAAAGTAAATGTATAAATATTATTCATTCATTCATTCATTACTGATCAATATAAAAATTATTATAATGATTTGTATGTGGTCTGTCTACGCCTAGAAATGATGTATAAGGCTTCGTTAATGTCCATTCTGAAGGAGAAACAATTGTACGTGACCAATAGTCGACATAGGTACTCGGAACAGGACTACTTGCACTGCTCTTCGATGAATTAGCTACGGCAACTGATAAACGACCGCAATGTTTGTTAATCGAAGTTGAATCCGATGTAAACGATGATGCCGATGAAGATGAAGATGTTGATTTTAATTTACGTCGAATGATAAAGATAAAGGCAACGAGTAAAACAATTAATAGAAGTAATGTAAGACCAATTGCAATGAGAATGAGAACGTAGGATGATGGTGTAATAGTAATCGAAGATTCATTTTTATTTACTGTTGAATGAATAAGATCTGAATCGATAGGTGAATATGAACGTTGAGTTAATTCATCGACAAAACAACATTCTCGACGATTTTCTGGACCACAACAAACACGAACTCGATTGTTAACTGGTTGACAACTGAAACCATTGTTCCAATTACCCGATTCATCTAAATAACCTGGACAACTATTGAACATGATGGTAATCTAAATCAAAGTGAATATATAAATAACAATCCCTTCGATGTTATATCGTTGTTGCTTTTGCTTTCTTTTCTCTTCGCCTTTCTCTCTCTCTCTCGATCTCACCTGGATGAATACTAATAAAATGATTTTAATATTAATGATCTAGACGTAAGATTGACAGTAGCAACAGACGTTGACTTGCATCATGATACAATGTTGATAGAAAAAACGAGAACGAAAAAGAAAAAGGGAAATTGAGAGCTCAGACGAAGATAGCCGATGGCCATTCTTTAGTCTCGTCGTTCTGGTCTATACTCTAAAATAAGACAGGCATATAGAGTCATTATTTGTATTTCAACTAACAGTCACACCTTGCAGACACACATACACATATACATAGACGAATGTCTGCTTTCCTATCGTTCAAGAACAAATTTAATTCTATAGAAATATATTTCTTTCACACATCATTTCGCTTGAATAAACGACTCACCCTGAATATACATACACGTCTCTTGTCTACAATCGATCGAAATGAGAATGATTATCTTTTACAATGCCATTTATATATCCATTAAAAAGTTCAAGCGAATAAAAGTGTCCCTGAATAGTAGTAAACCGTATATGTACACAGCAGGAGAAGACGATTGTTCATCAAATAGCTAAATCTCTCTTTGTCGCTAACTGATATCCTCGAATACAACAATCATAACAACAACAACAACAAAAGAAAAAAACATTCTTTTCAGATAGAGAATGACTAGACTACTGACTGAGATGCGGTAGATTTCAAACAAATTCTCTTCTATCGTTTATCAATTTCTGACACGCATACACATAACAACAGTCTAAATAATGATCATCGTGTGTCTCGATGGCACTAACATCCTCATTCAATTCTCTTGCATACTCACACTTGACGCGACGGTACAATTCAACAAATGATAGCTAACATTTTTTTCTTCCCCTCCTCTCTGCTTCTCTCTCTCTCTCTCTCTTCTCTTCTTGATAAGAAACATCGCTATGTTCTTCTTATACATTCACTTGATTAGACTTGATGTGCATCTACTATACATAAATGTTATTCGAACGAATCATTGAGCATACCGCCTGTGGAGAGAAATAGATCAACTTGATGATGATGATGGTGTTGATGATGCAAGATTAAGCATAAAAAGAAGAGATCAATGATAATTCAATATTAAAATCATTCGTTCGTTCTTATGAACTTGTTTGTTTTTTTTATCAAATACTTAACCATAAATCGCCGAAAGACAGAAAAAAAAGATAACAATGAATATATAATCATTGTCCTTTTTTTATTAATAAAAAAAACTAATCATTAGAAGAAGAAAGAAAACCTTCATCGTTCTAATGAACAATTTGTGCTCTATCAAGCACACATGAGACAAATGTATGATTCCAGATGACACACCGAATGTGCACTTACATATTGTTCATCTCGATAGTCCGATCAATTTCTTTTCTTTACTTAAATCTCAAGCAGATCGTGATCTGAATTAATCAAATGAAATGCATAAATCTTTGTTCATTCTTATTCTATTTTTGCTGTCGAATACATGAACATATAAACATCGGTCATATCATCGATAAAAAAAAAGAAAACTATAAAATATTTCTTTCGTGATTTCGAACAGAAGAATAGAGTCAACATTGTTGAACTTGAACTTTTGCATTTATCTTGTAATAAAACATTTCGACTATCTTAGTTTCTATCTTGTCGATTGACCACTAATGTGTTGTTTTCCGGGCGAGATAATAAATACATTAGAGTAGGAGTTTAAGTATGCATGCAGTTAGACGATTGTTCAAATACAGACTCTTCCTGTCGTCTTATCAGGAAGCAAAAGCAAAATAAAAGATTATAAAATTTTGTCAATGAATGCCGTTCAATTCTTCAAGTCGAAATTATTATCAGATGTCAGATTAGATGTTTAACCTTCTTAGCGCATTGTTGTTTGATTTAAACAATTAGATATATTAGTCAATGGGAAGATCGATGTGCTACTGCTGATTGAATCTTTCAATAAGTAGTGAGAACCCTTGATGATATCTTTTCTTTTCTTTCTTCTACCTCGAATAATCATAAAATCAATCTCTTCTCATTGTCTTATCAATGAGATAAATCGACATGTCAATGACAAGTGGATATACGCGTCTGGCAAAGCTCAATTCAATATAAACATCGAGAAAGAAAACAATTTGAAATCTATAAACGTATTCTCGTCTTTATTTTCTTCCATAATAATTCGAAGAATGTCTTATTCAGAAAATAAAATTGACTTATGAATAAAAAAAAACGTTGCAAGTATTATTGTACGTTGTGCGAGTGCGTGAGAGAGAGAGAACGAAAAGAAAAGAAGAGAGCTTATGATATATTATTCAAATATATTTCTTTTTTTTTTCAGCTAGATTATTGTTTATTCGTTTTGATGGGGTAAAGAACGACCATAACGAGTATTGCCAAATTTTCGTCTTTGTCGTAAATGATAAGAATCGGCTGCTAAACGTTTCCATAGATGTTCAGGATAATCTGGTTGATCATTGTTTTCGAGTTCATTCAATCGTTTATACCATACATGAAGTAATGATGACGAAGCTGGCGATGGATAAAGTGGTTCGTCAAGTTCTTCAATTGATCTTTTAGAGAAACGAGTAGCTTCAGATTGATTTAATTGCAGAAATACAATAAATACAAAAACAATGCATACTGATAAGCGAACCATGATGATTAAATTAGAAGTTGAATTTTGTTTTCAAAAATAGAAGAAGAAGAAATGGATTTCTTTGATAATCTAGAACAAATTCAAATGTACGTGATCGATGTTATTTTCAATAATTATACTCAAAATTACTGAAAATTGTTTCTACATATTTTTATTAATTCGATAGAGAAAAAAAAAGAACGTTATGTTCGAGGTCATATATTCTTGGAAAACGAGTCGATAATCTATAGCAATTGGAAATCCTACGGTGCACAGCATTTTATTTTCTGATTTGATTTACTGCTCAACTAGTCTTTTATTGTAATGAATTAGTTCTTAGGTTGTTGAAACTGCGTTCTATTGTGACTTGAGAAACGACGGATTAATATATAATTTCTAGTCCTTTGGTAATTGATATAATGCGAAAAATGTAGTGGAAAATGAGAGAAAAAGAAAGAAAAAAAAGGTTACGTTCTAAGATTTTGTCATGTACCCACGCAAAGAATTATTAGATTTGTGAACTATACGAACGAATCACGAAACGGAGAAGGAATATAATGGTGTATATTCGTTAATTCGAGAGAGACAGAAAAAACGAAAATTTAATCGATATGTCGGATGAAAATAAAGTGATCGTCTTTCTCGGACGAACTGGATCGGGTTTGTAGGAATTCTTATTTATCTCAATGCCAATATGTTGTTTATCTCTTAAGGCAAAACTAGTTTATTTAACTTATTAACTAATTCTACTCAACCACTAGGAAATTCTGTTTCATCAACAACAAAAGACTACTTTTGTAAAACAGTTGATAATCATACCTATATCGATACAGTTGGCTTTCGTGATACAGAAAATGATAACGAGCATAAACTGAAAGTTGTTCTATTTCTGCAGGAAATTCGCAATGGTTTCGATATAAGTAAATCAATCGATTAAGATTCAAAAAATATTCATCGAATTCTATTTGTAGTTTTCTATTGTATTCGAATGGATGTTTTTACATCGGATGAAAGCAATTTATTCTCGGAGATCTATGGTGAAGAAAAATTCGATCGTGAATTTTGATCATTTTTTGTTTTTTTATTTAATATAGAAACAATTCTAACTAAACAAGCTTATGAAAATTCTTGTCTATTAATTACATTCTATACTCGTTCTGATATTGACGAAGTAAATACATTGAATTCTCCAGAACGTCAACGTTTATTAGATGAATTTCGATCTAACGAACGTTACAATCAAATTCTCGATTATTTTCACAATCGAATCTTTTTTCTCGATATACGAGAAGAATATCAACTTGAAAATTATTCATACGGAAGTACGAAATACCGACAATATGAAATATTAAACGAGATGATTTTCGAACGGAAACATATTGGTTATAAACATCTAAGTCAATTCATTGAATATTTTTCTCCTGGTAGGCTGAATTTTTTTTTCAATTTAAACTAATGTTTTCGAAATTGTCTATTCAATAGAAAGATTCGATTGTGAAAACATGAAAACAATGCGAGATATTATTTTCAAAAACGAACAATTAGAAGATCAACTCAATGAACTTAAATCGATTGTTACCGATGTTGCCAACGAACGATCAACAACGAAATTCTACGAATTATTACGTTTTCTACCGATTACTAACATGTTTGTGAATGTCTATGGTAAATTTCGAAGATCTTGTTTCTTCTCTTATTCGTTTTGTCTTCATTTAGAAACAGCACAACGTGAGAAACTTGAAAAACGTATTAATAAATTCTTAGAAAACTAATTAGTTGCTATCGTACTTACTTGGTCGAGTATATTCCCATTGACTGTGAAATTGTTTCGCATATTTATGTATCAGATAGGTTCTTCTTTTCTGTTTTTCAAGGAGAGTAGATTTATCATGTAAACAAGAGAACGAGAGAAGAGAAAGAGAGAGAAAACGAGGAGAATAAAAGTTACATGGAAAGTGATTGACATATCTATCTATTAAATCTAGAAAACTCATGAGTCTTTTTATTAATTAGAAATTAGATTTAATGATAAAACAATTTTAGATTAGAAAAGCAGAAGATTCTTTCTGGACTTGATTTTCGCCTACGTTTGCCTTCGATATTAATAATGAGAAAAACCCTCAAGATACCAATATATGAAACATCCTTTAAGGTCGAATGTCGTTCTTCGTTTTTCTTGTTATGTCCCTATGAAGATATTGTGCGAAATCCGTACAAATCATGATAATGTTAATTAAGTTATGAAACAATGTGTAACATGAAAAGACAAGATTTTTCTTGATTGAATATCACACATTATGAACTATTTAAAAATACGATATTTGTTACATGAAAAAGATCAACAAGTTCATAATTTTCTCGAAAAGATCTCTTAACAAAATCTACGTAGTTGATTAATTTATTAAAAAGTGTCATATTTATTAGAAATCAACCAATGAAAATACATTATCAATATAGACAAAATGACAGAACATATGCAGAATAAATTAAGTCTATCTTTGACTTGATCTAAAATGCAATTCGTGTTATTTCTACGATATCGAATTCAATTCTTTTTCTCTGTCACGACGCAATATTGAAAGTTGAAATTATTATATTATATCGGTTTTTTGTTTTATTTCCATATGCAAATATAATTTTTAGGAACAACACTGGTTACTAGAGAGTAATAATAGAAAAAGAACAAGAGAAAATGCGAAATACAAATGCCTGTCTAGATGATTTTCTTTTGGTAAACTATATACAAAATATAAGCTTGGCATCATTGAGAATAGCAATGAAAAAGAAAACTAAAGAGAAAGAGAGAGATAACCAAGGAGATAATATAGCAAATGAAAACAACAAAAGAAATGAACGAGATTCTTCATGCAGTCTGTATCTACGTTTGAGATTAAACAATAAACATACGTATAAATAACGGACACAAAACACACACTCACAAACAACTATACACATAGCGAGACTTTCTCACATCTATATCAGTATTTCGCTCTACTCCGAGATAACACACATACGAAAAAAGAGAAAAAAAACAAACATTTGTTTGCTGCACATTCACAAACGTACAACCCGATTTTCTGATGTCAGTAAACCGACACGAACATAAATATCCGTGCCAATGCCAAACATGGTTTCAATTGTCAACGAACCATTTAAATATTCACAATAGGCACGTGTTGTTGGAACACCAAAACCGTAACTAAACAGGCAAAGAGTCATTGGATCATTTCTGTTTTTTTCTCATCGATTTTACCCGCTCATACGACTTCGATTATCTTTCGTTACAAGTTGATCATATAAATGATTGTCAAAATCCGTAAATGACAGCAATGACGGATCATGCAATTGATTATTCGACGAAAAATGATAATCGAAGATCTTCTCAAGCAATGGACGTGGCATACCACCACCACGATCTTTTATTCTAAAAAAAAAATCGATCGATATGAAATCTCTTTTCAAGACAATCTTTTCCTACCGTAGGACAAGTTCATCTTCATTAACAGCAATCGTCACGCCGATACTCGGCAAACCAAGATCCGAATATCGATGATGTTCAACTGTTGCTCTACATCAAACAACGAAAATATATAAAAAAAACTAATTCGTCTCTTGCGTTTACCTAAACGCATTTTTGAGCATTTCAGGTATGATATAATTCAAAGGTGTTGTGATATAAGGAAATGAACTATGGACGTGACCATCGATTTTGACATCAGGTGCAACACCGTATTCAGCTCGACAGACTTTTCTAAAACAAAAATCAACATTTTTCTCCATTTAACATCTCTCGAAAGAAACCGAATTCTGTACTTGACATATTCAGCCGATGATTGAATGAGTTTTCTCGGCGAAAAACTCATGCAAATAGCACCAATATAATTTGGCTATTGAAAAGAGAAAAAAAAACGTGCAAAATCAATATCGAAGAATTTACTTTATCGTTGCGTAGTTCGATGTGATGTTCGATTAGCATTTTAATAGCTAATCGAGATGTCAAGGCTCGATCGAGAAAATTTCGAACTAATGTTTCTTGCTGAAAAACAAAACTTCTATTGAAAGTTTTTTTTTTATCATCGAATTTACTTTGATATGTCGTTTCGATTCTCTGAAACCTTCGGCCAATAAAGGCAACGTATCCGCACTACAATTGAGTGTATTTTGTAATAATTCAGTGAATTCTTTTTCTTGATCGAGTGTTTTGATCTTAAAAATCAAACTTTGAACTTCATTTCAATTCGAATTCCATTCACTTACAGCTGGAAATGAATTTAATGTATGAAAGATTTTTATAAATCGTTCATGCTAAACAAAAACACGAAAGAAAATCAATCAAAGATCGACGAATATTTTTGAATTTACTAATTCTAATAACAACGGATTACAAGCCACAACAAATGGTAAATTTCGAAAATCATCTATTCGATGTGCAAAACGAATAGGCAAATCTCGATGTAAATACTGTGCTGATCGCTAATAAAAACAAGAACATTTCATTTTATCAATCGAATAGAAAACTGAATCAAAATTTACTAAAAGATGACTGCCATCTTCTTGCTTGCCAATATACATCATTGTCAATGGTGTTAAACGAGTTGATTGCTGAAAAAATAAACAAAATTCAAGGTCGAATATTAGCACGTGACTCGATCTACTTTAGCAGCCAACTGTTCGATGGCCGTTTGACTATAGAACGAAGTAACAGTTATATTCGAAAGATGTTTATCACGAAGTGTTCGGTCATTCGATGCTTTTGTAACTCCATCGTTATTTGTATTTTGCAGATTTGTTGCAATATTTGTTTGTTGTCGAATAATCGGAGTAAATAATGATGGAAAACGGCGTATTTTTGTACCGAACATGATTGATTGTTAACTTTTTTGGACTTAATTGCTCGAATTTGACAATATATCTTGCATTCTACGTTCGAATAGAGGAACGAAGGGGAAAAGAAGAAGAAAACCAGCTGTTAACGAATAGAACACAAATCTAAATCGAAGTAATATTGCGAATATAGAAAAAGAGAGAGAGAGAAAGTTCAAATTCGATCGAGCACGCATTGCCAGCGTGATACATTTACGTATAGAAATAGAAGACAACGACGGGTTATATGATTCGTCAAATTACGTCACCAATCAGATGGTTTAACGAATAGAAAAAAAGGTGTGCTGATGATGACGACAGAAACTTATTACATTGTAAAAAGAAATTTACTTATAATTCTTCACTGGGAATTTGTTTTGATTATGCTCTTTTTTAGACGTCATTTTTTAAACAACATTTCTTAGCTATGGCTGAAAATAATTCAACGACTAGCATTTTTCATGGATTTAAAACTGTTACTAATTTCGATGGTAGTTCGAACACAAATACAACAAATCAATCGAATGTATGTTCATCAATTTTTGTCTAATCTTTTGAGTGTGAGCAAAGTGCGTCTAGTTTGAGGGTGTTGAGTTGTTAGATTTTTTTTTCCTCATCGAAGACCTCGTCTTTTTTCTCATCATTGATTTGTCAATCGTTTCAACGTGATTTCAATAATAATAATAATGTCGATCTTAACAATAACAACTACAACTACGATGATAAACCTGAACAATTCTTAAATCTCGAGCAATTATCTTTGTTAAATAAACATACGAATTTACATGACATGAACTCGTCGATTATTCTCGAAAATGATCGAACAGATGCTGCCGAATCACCATTACATTCAGTGAAAACATTCGAAGAATTGAAACTCGATCAACAATTACTCAATGGAATTTATAATATGGGCTTTCGACGGCCATCACGCATTCAAGAACGTGCTCTGCCACAACTACTTGCCTATCCACCGAGAAATATGATTGCACAATCGCAAAATGGAACAGGAAAAACGGTAGCTGAAAACTAAAACTGAATATACAGAGATAATAAAAACTGATTATAATTACCTAGGCTGCATTTTCCTTAGCAATCTTGAGTCGTGTGGATCCAACTTTGCCACACGTTCAAACATTGGTTCTTTCGCCAACATTTGAACTTGCTTTGCAAATCGGTAAAGTCATGGAAACAATGGCGAAATTCTTGCCACATATTCGAATTGGTTATGCTGTTCGTGATCCGAATATATCGAAACGAAATGAATATACTAAAGGCAAGGATTTGAATGTGCCGATTGTTATTGGCACACCGGGCACAGTCGAAGATTGGTGTAAAAAATTGAAAATTATCGATTTAAAAAAACTTCGAATGTTCGTTATTGATGAAGCTGATGTTATGATTAGTTTAGCTGGCTTTTCACAGATCTGTATCGATCTTGTTAAACATACAATTGGCAAACAATGTCAAACAATGTTATTCTCGGCGACGTATTCAGATGAAGTTTGTTTGTTGTTGAAAGGAGAATCATTTTTATGTTTGTGCTTATGAATAGGTGATGGATTTTGCTAAACGAATTATTGAAAATCCAGGTAGATCAATCAATATTTGTGTTTTTATTAAATAAGATTCGGTTTTTTAGTTATATTTCGATTGAAACGTGAAGAACAATCATTATCAAATATTCGTAAGCACGATTTATTTATTAATTTTTATGGAAAATTTTGACTTTTTTTCTTTGTATCTTTTTGCAGGTCAATTTTATATCGAATGTCAAGATGATGAAGAGAAATACGACGCTGTGAAAACGATTTATTCATCAATAACCATTGGTCAAGCGATGATTTTCTGTCGTTCGAAACGAACAGCACATTCACTTGCCTTACGTTTGATTAATGATAAACATTGCGTTGAATTACTTTCATCCGAACTAACCGTCGAACAACGAGCAGCTGTTATTAATCGTTTTCGTCAAGGCAAATTTCGAGTTTTAGTTGTAACAAATGTTTGTGCTCGAGGCATTGATATTGATGATATATCATTGGTATTAAACTTCGAATTTCCAGTGATGTACGATGAAAGTAAACGTTGTTTTATTCAAAAACCGGACTATGATACGTATTTACATCGAATTGGACGAGCAGGTCGATTCGGAAGAACCGGTCATACGTAAGAAACAAAAATGAACTTATATAATAAACGTTGTTTTGTTTTTCGTTCATTCAATAGATTTAATTTAATAACACCATCGGAAAAACCGTTGCTCACACAAGTGGAACAGTATTTTCAACAGCCGATTTTAGAATTTTCCGAAAAATATTTAATCGATGATGAACTTGATAAATTCTAGATTGTTTTGTTTTGTTTTCTCTCTTTTGTCCCTATGAAATGTGATATAGACTTACGTTAGTGTGTGTGTGTGTGTGTGTGTATGATTAGATTCTTAAAAGAACAGATGATTTCGACGAACATTAGCCTAGCATAGGAAACATTTTTGTGTGATTTGTTTTATTTAGTCCGAAACAATGACAGCGAATACAAATACTTCATCAGAATCGACAGCACAAACAACGCAATTTTCATTCAATGGAACTAAAAGTGGAGCAGCATTAGCTTCACTTGCAAATGCAACTGAACCATCAGCAGTGAACTTTTCATTTAAACAACAAACATCACCAGTGGCAACATTTCCACAGAAAACAACATCAACAAATTCACCAACAGTATTCACAAATAATTGGATTTGAATTCGAATTTGATTTCTTTTTCTTTACAGAATAATAATAATAATACGTCGCCATTTGGTCAAGCCTTTACATTTGGTATTCCAACAGCAGCAACAACGTCACCACCGAGATTTTCATTTGGAAATTTACCACAGAAAAATACATCGAGTGAACCGAAAAATGTTCCACCTCCTACAACAAAAATCTCGGATTCATCAACGTCAGTTGCTGAACAACCAGCAGCAATAAAAAATCAGGAACAAGATGATGCAGAAACACCAGATACTATGGCTCAACAATCGTTAATTTTAAAGAAAATTAACAGTACATTAAGAGATCCGAAAGCTCTTGTTGTCGATCGAGAGGACCCAAATTCGCCTTTATACGCAATGTCATCATTCGAAGAATTACCACTTAAACCTGACCTTTTAAAAGGTAGCCTCTTGTTGTTCTTCGTACTATAAAATAGTTCATTTTTTTTTCTCAGGCATCTATAATATGGGTTTTCAAAAACCGAGTAAAATTCAATCGATTGCACTTCCTCGTTTATTAGACATTCAACCCAGTAGGTTCTTCTCGATTTCAATTGATTAAAAATCGAAACATTTGTTTTTTTTTTCAAAGAAAATATCATTGCTCAATCACAATCGGGTACAGGCAAAACAGGTTCATTTTCTTTGGCGATTCTCTCGCGTATTGATCCAGCTGTTCAAGCACCGCAAGCACTTATTCTTGCTCCAACATTTGAATTAGCCATTCAAATTGGTTCTGTCATTGAAAAAATGGCCAAATTTTTGCCATTTATTAAAATAGCTTACGCCGTACGAGATCCAAATTATTCGAAAAGAAACGAGCGTCCATCGAGAAAACTTCTACCTGAACCGATTGTTATCGGTACACCTGGTACAGTTGAAGAATGGTGTTTCAAATTAAAATTCATCGATCTAAGTAAATTACGTATGTGTTGTGTCGACGAAGCCGATGTTATGATAGCTACACAAGGTTTCCAAGAGAATTGCCAAAGAATTGTTAAAGGTCTTAATCTTTCTCAATGTCAGATGATGTTATTTTCGGCGACATATTCGGATGAAGTTATGAATTTCGCTCGTACGATCGTACCGGATCCGATTGTTCTTCGATTGAAACGTGAAAAACAAGCTTTGCCTAATATCAAACAATATTTTATTCAATGTTATAATGATGAACATAAATACAGTGCTGTCGAACAAATCTACGCGAGTTTAACTGTCGGACAAGCGATGATTTTCTGTCGAACTAAAGCCACAGCAAGAAGTTTAGCTATTCGAATGGCTAATCAACAACATTCAGTGCGAGAATTGACGTCTGCACTTGATATTGAACAACGTGCAAGTATCATTCAACAGTTTCGTAATGGAATATTTCGCGTTTTAATTTCTACCAATGTTACATCACGAGGTTTGGATATTGATGATGTTTCATTAGTTGTCAATTACGATATGCCTGTGACAACAACATTCGAACCAGATTACGAAACTTATCTTCATCGAATAGGTCGTTGTGGTCGATTTGGTAAACAAGGTTATACATTTAATTTAATCGGTTCTGAAAAAGACTTCAATATCATGAAACAAATCGAAGTTTATTTTACTCATCCGATCGACGAAATTACGGTCGATGGAATCACACAATTAGAACATGAAGATGACTAAATTATTCTTAGAAAAATGAATCAAAAGACTAATCTCTTGATCGATGTTGTATTTGGATATGTTCTTTCTTCTTTTTTTTTCTTCTTCTCCTCTTTTTGTGATATTAAGAAAGCAAACAAACAAATTAAAGGAAATTTATCTAATAATCAAGAGAAAACTGAAGTTTGAATTTGGAATTGAATTTTGTCGGATGAATTGCTGGTAGATGAAGACGAGCGTGTTCAGGCAAGGGCCAATCATTCGGTCGATCTAAATCATCACGAATCAGTGATTGCGTTTTGCGCATAAAACGATCTTTTCGATGTTTTTGTGAACGAAATTTCTGTCGTAATTCATCGATATATTGTCGTGAACGACGTTCAAATGCAAATTCATATAAATTCTTATGTTGAAGAACATTTTCCAATGGTTCTACATTATATTCTTTCGTTGTCCAATTTTTATTCGTCGATGCATAATAAAATCGATGATTTTTCGATGGTTCAAGTGGTTTATGTTTGTATGTAACAACAAAACCGAGATCAATTTTAGCATGTTGTTCGAAACGTCGTTCGGCCATATGAATATTATGATCGACAAGACGAATTTGTCGTTGATAGAGAGCAAATTTTTCTTGAAGCATTTCATCTTCACGATGATTATGTCGATAGGTCAGAATATGATTTTCAACAGATCGACGAAGAAGTGCCTCACAAATATTCACTTTCATGTTGCAAATATTGAACACGCAACTAACTATGTTTTTCCTCTGATAAAACAACATTTGTGTAGTTTTTAATTGGAATTTATTAACTATAGCAACTGAGTGATTAGTTAGAAATGAAATTGGTTCTTTGTTTTTTTGTTTGGTGTGTATGTGTGTGCCGCCTTTTTTTTCACGAAGAAAATGCGTAGATAAAAATTAAAAAAATACAGATAAAATATATTGAGAAGCGAGTAGAAAGGCTTTGATGTTGTTGCTTTTTTTGTCATAGAAAAAAAGGAACACAATGACCGCGAAACAATAAAAATCACACGCATATGTTGAAAAGAAAGATTATATAAAGATGAGAATGATTTCAAGCATTCGGAACGAGCAAATGACGAATAACCTAAGACGAAGAAAACGATTTCGAATGATTGACTTTTTTTTTGTAAAAACTACTTACGGGATCACTTTTACATCCGGCAACAAACTAAAAAAATCAATCAACTTGTTTTTTCTCCGACTAAAAATGAGGATTTTCTTTTACTTCTTGTTTAGTTAATTTTCTGTTGCCAGTAACATCACATATGCTAATAATTTGTTCAGCACGATGTCTTGGATCATGGTCACCTACAAAACTCAATGTACTATTGCTTTATCTCATAAAAATAAATCGATCCTTTTACCTTTGCGCTCTGTTTCACCAATGAGATCATACATAGCCTACAAATTTATTGTCGAACTATTTCTCAACAATCATTCAGCTGCTAACTTACAGAAATAACTTTTGATAATTCATTAGCATCAACTATTCGATAGAAAAGAAAAATCAAATCAAATAAAATCAAGCTAAATTCATCGATTACTTGTTCCAGTATTATTATAATCGTACATATCAAAAGCTAATGCAAGACGTTCGTCAATATCTCCGGACTGTGTTGCAGCAATAGCAAGCATGAATTCAGTAAAATCGACTATTCAATAAACAAAATGATTCTATCGTTGACAAAAGAGACGATAAAAACAAAACAATTGATTGTACTTGTTCCATTATTATCACGATCGAATGTTGCAAACGCATATTTGCAAAAATCTTTTGCTTTACCACCTGGATAAAATTGTTCATAAACAGCAACGAAACGATCCTTTGAAAGTTTTCCTGATGGACTAAAAATTCTATATTTAGAGAAAAAGAAACCTATTTTGCTAACAAAAATTAATCTACCAATCTCGTATAAAACCTGCATGCCATTCTCGAATTTGTTTTTCTGTAAATTTCGTATTAGCTAATAACATTTCAACTGCTTTCACTGTAAGAATTGTGCTATATAATGAATCATGAATGAAATTCACATATCGAAATCGAAACATTTCTTTTTCTTTTCACTTACGGATCAGGTTTTGCTTGTTTATGACCCATTTCAGCAAGAAAAATCACTTGATAATTGAAATCTAGAAAAACAAGCGAAGATGTGAACAGATCGAGTATTCACAAAAGATCTGAATTCAATAATAAGTATAAGAATAGAAATCGAGAAGAAATCACTATTCATTTATATGCTCTAGATTTTTTTCTCTTTTCTTCTTTCATCTTTCATATTTATTTTTCTCTCTCTTTCTCTTTCTGTGCCTACTCATATACTTAAAAAAACAATAATATCTCTTGTTAACACTCATCGAATAGATAAAACAATGAAAAATAAGCAAGAACGATTCACTAGAATCGAAAAAGAACAATGAGTAAATACGTAAATAGACTGTGAATCAGTTGCCATTTTGATGATGAAACACGAGTCATTACAATGTTGATTTTGAATGTAACTGGAGAAATATCAAATAACGGATCTAATGTCCGAATACTCACGAATTTATTTTTAAAAAAAAATCCTTCAGGATTATTCTTAGATAAGAACGGGAACATTAACTGACGTCGTAAAACGAAAATCGTCAAATAAAATATTTACTGTATGAAATCATACTTGTTTGTCAATGAGATTATTGTATTTTTTGATAAGATATTTTTGTCTGGAATAGAACAATCTTTTACTTACTATCGAGTGAATTAAATTAAAGTGCCTATTGAATAATTGAAATGTTGGTTTCCTCAATTAAATTTCGATTTCTTTTGTTCGTCGATTAGATTTGCAGAAACAAAAAATATGACAAATATAGTGTTTGAAATTTATTGCAAAGAGAGAAGAAAAAGAAAAAAACGCAATAGCAGACGCAAAAGTCATAAAAAGTATAAACGATTATGTGCGATTAAAGTACATTGTTATCAAGTCGAGCGTGGTGTTGTTTGTGGAATTTCTAAAAAACAAAAATGACGTCCAAAAAAACAATAATAAATCAATAGTCATTATTTACCAGCATCGATTTCACTAGGTCGTCGGCTAAAATAATAAAAAGAAACACAATGATAACTTCGTTGAGTTTCGTATTTTGTTTTTATTTACTTGACATCAACATGAGGTAACTGAGAATTACTTGTATTTGCGGCTGGTGCATCGCCGCTGACAATTAGAGTTAATGCATCGATCGGTTGACCCAGAACGCCGACTCTTAAATTGCAAATAGATAAGGAAATCGTTTGCAATCATAGAACGTCAACCTACTCATGACGTATTTGAAATTCATCATCGGATATGATTTGAGTCCTTGGTGGTCTAAAAAAAATAATCAGTTCCGATTTTTACGTTCGGAACAATAAGACATGATTAATAATAGATAAACATACTGATCAATCTTTCCGTTTCGTCTCGAGAATAACCACGAGCTCTGATCGCGAGCTGTAGGCAGTAGAGTAACAACAACTGGCGAACGTTGTCTAAACGAACCAAATTATTGTTTATTCATTTTTTTCGATTGAATGAATGAGAAAAAAACAAACGTTAATAAACGTTGAAATGGTTGACGTTTTGACCCATCGGAATTAGTAGTTGATGTACTACTAATATCAGTTGCTGATGTTGCAATTGTCTTTTGGGATCGAACACTTTTGCGACTTGTACCAGTGCTTTTTCGATCGAATGTAGGCGAAGAATTTTCGTTACTTCCATCGGACGGTGGTTTACGAGCTGAACGCGTTCGAATTTGTGCAGCTTTTCAAAGAAACAAAAAATACAAAAGATCATAGAGAAAGAAAATCGTCTTACTCGAATACGTTGGATTCGGAAAGGCTTCGGTTCGGATAATTCTAAAATTGAAATTCAGTTCTTAAAACGAAAACAATCGTCACTCACCGTCCAATTTCAGCTCGAATAGCTTCGAAATGTTTTCGTTCAAAAGTAATCCAAACAACAAACGTTGCAAATATCATCAATAACTAACAACAACAAAAATGAACTCGTCATTTCGAATGCCTATTTTCGAAAAACAATCGTTTGTTTTTGTCTTACTTCGCCATAACCACGGTCGATTAACGTTCGTGAAACTCGTCCACTGTACGGAATAATTTCTCGTCGTTTTGTCAACGGATCACCATCATTTCCTTCGATCCAATAGAAATGATGAAACTGTTTGAGACCTGTTCCAAGTACGAGATTTGTATATTTTTGTGCAACAAATAAAAGCGCCGTATTCATTTGACTATGCGCATCTGTTACACGAGCTCGTTCGTTGTAATTTAATTCACTAGAAGTAAAAACAATTAAATTCATTGTCTTTTAGTTTCGTTTCAATATTGAACATACACGCAATAGGGATTTCTTTGCTGTTGAGATTCGAGATGTTCGAAAAACCAATAGAAATAATTAATTAAATGCAAAAAGAAATCTTGTAATTCCGGTCGACTGTTATTTTAACAACAAGATCATTCATTATTTATTGGTAAAGAATTCTTACCGAACAAAATCAGCAAATCGTTCGGGGACAAAATATGTATCACTAACCATATTCAATGCAACATCTTTGTAAAATAACGCAATTTTTAAACAAAAAAAATCATTTTCTTAACACTCACGAACGATATCATCGACTGAAACGATTTTTTTATCTTTAGATATTTCTAATGGATACTTTTCGTAAGCAGGCGGCCGTCTACCAGGTGGTAGATTCCATAGATCGATTTTTTCCGATGCTGCCTCGGCAGTTATGTCTTTCTTTTCAGCGGTTACATCTCGATCGTGTACTAAGGCATTTGTTTGATCGTCCCAACGCCACGGAGATTGAGGCGTCGGAAATTTTCCAATAGTCTACAGTAAACAACACGAACATCTTGTTGAGTTTATGTTTCTTCCTTCCTACCTCCATTGAAAATCAATAGTCTATCGACAAAGCCTTTTAATTTACAAACGAAATTACTACGTTCTGATCATTAAAGATTCCGTTGTCAAAGTTACTGAATGGAAACATCAATAGATTCCAAAAAAATAGATTTTTATATGAATTTTCAAAAAAAAAATTCACATTTTTTTCAATACTCGTTTTTTTTTAATTGAATAAAAACTCGGAGGAATCAGATGTCGCATGTTGTCGAATGCAATAGAATCTTAACTTCAACAAATTAGCTATCTTCTCAATCAACTTCTTGTATTTGCCCTCTATGACGGATTTTTTTTTTCGTCAGTAAAGTCTAACATTAGAATATTGTCGAGCGCACTCAATGAGTTTGTATATGGGATAGAATCGATGTCAACAACTAGAAAAAGAAATGTCTCAAATTCTGCTATCTCTAATTGGCAATAATCGATGAAAAACGGACAGGGTCGACCTACACTCAAAATATAAACATCTCTGACACATACTGATAATTATAGATAGACTTCGAAATGATTGATTACATTTTGATATATTCAAGTGTTACAATGAAATGAGTTGCACGAGAATAAAACAAAAAAAAGTCAATTGCTCAAATGACAATAGCTTCTTCAATGGTGATCTAACCGGATATGTTGTGTTTAACTTGAATATTGAATTTGAAAAATAAAATTTTTTTTTTGTTTTTCTCTCATTAAAATTATGGCTAATTTCTCCTCTCTTGAGTTCTTTTTTGTTTATTTCCATACATATGTTAAGAACATTTTGCTTTTCACATAACCGGAAAAGATTGTCTCAACAATGCGAGAAGATGATACACAGCAGGAAAAGAAAAGACGAAAGAAATTAGACTACACCATCAGTACATATATATAATAAAAATATATCTTCCAATCATTGACGAGTACCGACCTATCCAACAGCCAATATCACTGCATCTCTCTTTCTTTTTTTCCATCCATATACGTACATTCTATTTTCTCTCTTGCTCTCTGTCTCTCTCTCTTTCGCTACAAACGAGAAAGATAATCAAAATGAGAATGGGCAAAAGAAATGCTCTCTATTTTCAACATTAATTCTTTCTTCTATCCATCGTATATATGTATGCATACATATGACGAAGCTTGTCTAATGATTGATGAGTATAATTGACGTTGGTAGATGATATGCGTCAAGCATGTACATCCACACATCAACATATCTTTGCTGAAATAAAACCTATATTTAAAATGAATTCAAATTTCACGTGTGCAGCTGTCAAATTTGATTAGAATTCATTTACTTCTTGTTTTCTGTTTGAATTCTTCTTTTTTAGATTGAATATTTGTATATTTCAATGTCATTTTATGATCAAAAAATGACAACGAATACACCATCGAATTTCTACTATCAACAATATCATCCGACTCAAACGAATTTCCTACCACCATTACCCATAACAACGGATAATACCGATTTAAATAAACTCGATAAAGATCTCATCTATAAGTATGATTTATAAAAAAAAACCCCGAAAGACAAGAGATTTGAAATAATCAATTCATTTTCAGTCATCCACTCTTTCCTTTACTCACGATCATATTCGATAAATGTGAATTAGCAACCAATTCACCACGTGATGCCAATAATCCCAATTATGCTTGTTCGCTAACCTCATTCAATGAAGATCTTATTGAATTTACTAAACAAGTAGATTGTTTTTTTTTAAAGTAGAAATATATTCGTTTGCATTTAGTTATCGAAAGAACATCGATCATGTGAAACATCCAATCCTGAAATTGATAATTTTGTAGGTTTACTTTTTCCGATTGAATATGAAGAAAATACACAACATTATATTTTAGATGATTCAATCTATTCAAATTTTAAGATTTCATCTATTAGAATTAGAAAAAGTCCATGAATTATGCGATAATTTCTGTCAACGTTATATTCATTTATTAAAAGGCAAAATGCCAATGTAAAAAACCAAACAAAGACAATTATTTGAAATTGATTTGATGATTTCGTTTAGGGATATAATTATGGATGATCGTGAATTAAACTTTTCAAAATCTGAAGACGAACAAAGTGAAATGAGTAATCATGACTATGATCATGATATCAAACCGGTACGATATCCTATTTTTCATGGGAATACATACGTATATTCATCGTCAAGATGATTCTTATTGATAAAAAAAAAAACGAAAAGTGTTTCCTAATAATAGCACGAGAAAAATTCGATGTGACGATCTTAGCTAGTGATAACGAATAAACGTAAGAATACGTTTCATTTAATTATATATCTATTCATATCCTAGTTGCGGTTCGATGATTTAAGATGTTAATCATAGATAAATCTAATCTTCATCTTTCTAATCAGGTGCGTTCATTGTCCCGAACATCGACCAATGATCTTAATCAAACATTAAAATCGAATTCGGATTCATCAGAATCTCGAAGTCCTCGTCCTCAATTTGCATCGATTCAACAACATACGAATGTTTATATCCCACCGTCATCGACCAACACAACAAATATTCAATATTCTCATTCATCTATCGATGAAACCGATAAGAGCAGTGAAAATTTTGAGAGTTCAATCGAAGGCGATTATTATGAAGAAAATGACGATAATACGAAACGTCGTCAAAAGAAACGTGGCATCTTTCCGAAAGCAGCAACATCGTTAATGCGTGCTTGGCTATTTCAACATTTGAATGTAAGCAGAAAAAGAAGAAGCAGAACTCGATTGGATAGATTTTTCTATTTCTTTGCAGCATCCGTATCCATCTGAAGAACAAAAGAAGATTTTAGCTCGAGAAACAAATTTAAACATTTTACAAGTTAATAATTGGTACGTTTTGCATGAATGAATATTTGTTCATTGACAATAGTGAAAAGAAAATCGAGATTTAAATGTGTCGTAATCGTTTGGGGTTAATCAATTCACACAGTTTCGTTCCATCTCATCAATTGTTCGTGACGAACCGTGTTAAAAACAGTTAACGCTGCGGAAATTTTTTTTCTCAATCATGCAGCTGTGCTTGATCTCTAGACATATATATACAATCGGTCATTAGGTTTGTTCGACTTCTTGTAGAGAGAGAGAGAGAGAAAGCGAGATGATGCTTAGAGTCATTAATCATTTTTTTGTTCTTCGATGTTGTAAACATAGTGTTGACAGGTAGAAATGTCTGTTTGACGGATTATGATAAAAGAAATCAATGCAGCTGTTTTAGCTATTTACAAAAAGAACACACACACACACACACACAAATGTGAAACTCATTTTTATAATCGTTTTTTGTTGTTGTTTTTTTTTCCTACAAAAGGTTTATTAATGCACGAAGAAGAATTGTTCAACCAATGATCGATCAATCAAATCGAACTGGTACGTTAAAGAATTATTTTTCATTTGTTGAGTTCTATTCGAGTTCTATCGAAATATATTTTTCTAGCTATTAATCAAAAAGGTCTGTTCGTGTGTTCTACACGCATGTGTTTGACTTTTGTTTTGTTTTTTCGTGTAAATGAATGATTAAAATAAACTATCGTTCGTTTTTTTTTTCAGTCATAGGAACAGAATATAATGAGTTAATGACAGCAAATCCTTATCATACATACGATCCAACGCGAACACCTTACGGATTTCAGCCAAGTAAATCAAGAAATTTCTTTGTTTGAATATTTTTTAAGAATATTTTCGAGTAGATCTCTATGATGATATGACTAATCCATCGGTTTACTGTCCGCCAACAGCTACATCACACCCGTCGGCTTATCCTTCATGTCCACCGATGCATCCAAGTTCATTCTTTGCAGCTGCAGCTGCTGCCGCCGCTGTAGCTGCTGTTGGTACGACGAATCCAGTCTCGTTACAACATAATATCTCCCCATCGTCTTATCATGGACATGAAACAGGAGAGTAGGGAAAAGAAAGAACAAATGAATCAAGAGCAATTATCTTTTTCTTCTTCTTCTTCTTCTTTATATTAAAGTGTGCATATCTGTTTAATACTTGTGTTTTTTTGGTTATGTTTGAAATAAATAAATATATAATAATTCACTGTGATGAAAGTGAATTTCGTCGAAATGAAATGTCATTCCTTTTTCTTTTTTTTTGACAGTCGACAACGAGGATCGAAGAGAAGAAGCTATTTCGTATGCAATGTGATGTAATAGTAGTAGTATAAAAAAAAATCGAGATAAATAGAAAGAAAGGAACAACAAAAATGACGAAAGGAGAAAGAATTTATGTACTTTGGAATATGCACGATGTGCCATCGAATTCGACGTATACGACTTTCAAAAGAAGGTTATAGAACATGCAGCTCTCTCTCTTTCGCTCTCTTTTCTTCTTCATAGGAAATCAGAATGAAAAAGAAATCTGTCTTGTAGCTTTTATTTAAGAGTCGACTCACGATTTTGTTCGTGTAATATGGCAAAGATGGCGATTGATCACGCTCTATCTTTGATTACGTCGGGTGCACGTGTTTTTATACATGGTAAGTTCGTCTAAAATACATCTTTGCTGAATCTTGAGTGAATTTTCAGACGATTTTATCGATAGAAAAACGATTTGTTAATATTGAACTAAATAAAAGATATCGAAAATGAGAATCATCATTCGATTTGTCTCTTGAGAGAGCGTCTACGAGATACACATATTTTTTTTTCTTCTTCTTCAATTCAATAGGATGTGGTGCCACTCCTCAATACCTCAATCGTCTCCTAGCTAATCGAGCTGGTGACCTTCGACGCGTTGAAATCATCAGTATCAATCCGTTGGATGACACATTCACAAATCCTGAATTGAAGGACAGTTTTTTCACTAATAGTCTGTTTGCATCGTATTTCGTTCGGTCATCAATTCGTAACGGTTCAGCATCGTACATTCCAGCATTTTTAAACGAAATGCCTCGTTTATTCGATGAAAATATTCTTCCACTCGATGCAGCCTTTATTCAAGTTTCACCGCCAGATAAACACGGTTTTTGTTCACTGGGAATTTCTGTCGAAGTAACAAAAGCAGCGATACGAAATGCAAAACATGTCTTCGCACAAATCAATCGTCATATGCCTCGCGTACATGGCGATACATTCGTACATATGAATGACATCGATGCTTATGTTGAATACGACGAACCAATTATTGAATTGAATTACACGAAACAAATAACCGATGTCGAAAAAACAATCGGAAAAAAAGTAGCCGAACTCATCGAAGATCGAAGTGCACGTACGAGAACTTGTTTTCCTTTCAAAACAAAATGAACTCTTTTTTCAGTTCAACTAGGAATCGGTCCTGTACCTGATTGTATATTAGCGTCATTGGCCAATCATAAAGATTTGAGTATAGCAACTGAAATGTTATCCGATGGTGTTTTACCACTGATCGAACGAGGTGTTATTACGAATAAATACAAGAGTTTACATTCCGGTAAAACAACATGTACATTTATGTTGGGCTCGAGAAAATTCTACGATTTCGTTGATGACAATCCGAATATTCTCTCGCTCGATGTGTCGATCACCAATGATCCGGCGTTAATTCGTCGAAATTCTCGAATGTGTGCAATAAATTCAGCTTTAGAAATTGATCTCACCGGACAGATTTGCGCAGATTCATTGGGTACAATGCAATACTCAGGCGTTGGAGGACAAATGGATTTCATGCGTGGTGCAGCTTTAAGCGAACAAGGCAAACCTATTATTGTTCTTCCATCACAATCATCGAAAGGCATTTCGAGAATTGTCAATACTGTACGATAGGATATTTGTTGTTTTGCGAAGAGAAACTCTTTCGTATTTTTCTAGTTAAAAGAAGGCGCAGCTGTAACAACAACACGTGCTCATGTTCATTATGTCGTGACAGAATATGGTACTGCCAACTTATTCGGCAAGAATTGTCAACAACGAGCTAAAGCTTTGATTGATATTGCACATCCGAATCATCGGGAAGCTCTTGAACGAGCCGCTTTCAAACGATTCAAAGCATTGTATTAAACAGAATAAAATAAAATCGTTTCGAAAACACACACACTAGCTCCATCTATTTTCTCTCTCTCGAAGATGATGATCTGAATAATAAATTCGTTTTTTTTTAATTTTTTTGGACAAAAATTATTTTCTCGAAATAAGAGAAAAATATATTTCTTCGGATATTTCACTTGTCATCAATGACACAAAGACCGGCAATTGAATTGGCTCATTGAGAATTTTTCTGTTAGACATTCGTGTTGTTCATCATCACATAAGTCAGTGTCTTTATTCGAACGAAAATATGACCAAGCCAACGATCGCTGAACTTCAACATGAATTCGATAAACGTTTGAAAATCTACAACGGCACGAATGAAGTTTCTGATCTTTGGCTACCGTATGTTGATTTCAAAGCTGTTTGAACGATAATTTTCTTTGTTTGTATTCAGTTTTCTCGCTGCTGTACAGGAAATTCTACCTGAAGATGATAACGGTGTAAATACATTAGCAAACAATCAAATTCTCTATCCAATTTGTATAAAATGTCTTGAAAAATTCGAAAATAATTCTGAACAAATCAATAATAAAGATTTCGCTGAAATCTGTCTTTTAATTGTAAATGCGTAATTCGAATTTATCAATATGTTTAAATCTCTTGTTGTTTAGCCGGATATGTCGGTCGATAAAGTTTTATGGTATGGTCTCTTTTATAAAAAACGTATTGGCGTGCAATTCGCACATTTATGGATCGATTGGGCTGAATATACCGAAGAAACTGAAATGAATTGGGCGGGTGCATGGGGAATTTTCGAAGAATCGAAAAAATTCATCACGCATCCCGATCAATGCGCACTAATCGAAGAAGCCTATCGGTTTGTTGAGTTTTTTTTGGTGAATTTCGAATTGAATTTTTTGTTTTGTAGAAATTTTGCAGATCGATTACAACAATGGGATAAACAAGGTAAGAGAAAACTGGCGTTGAGACGTTAGGTTAAGTATTTGATTTCGAAATTCAGAATTCGACAAGGAACAGTTGACTGTCAAACCGAAGAATCGAACAACTATCACCAAACGAACGACTCAAACACGAAGTTCATTTCAAATCATGAACGCTGTCGAGCCGAAAACCAAACGAACTCCGATCAAAATCCAAAATAGTTTCGAATCCGACGACGATCCCGATTGTCAATTATTACCCGAATGTCGAGAAGCTGTTCGTCTCGAATATTCACGGTAAAACAATCTCAATTTCTTCTTTTTCTTTCGAAACCTTCGCGCGTTTTAGAATGCTCGACATGTCAAACACGAGTCTCATGGGCACTGGCGAACGAATCAGTTGCATTCCGAGTAACATTCGTCGTGGTTCGATGGTACCGCCTTTGATGAACATCTTCACCATCGACCAAGTTCTTCGTCGGCAATCTCAACTGCCAACGATCAACGATACATTGGACGAGAATTTCTTGAATGTGTCGTGTATCGTCGTCGATGAACGTGACCCATTCGACGATCAAATTCGTCGGCAAATTCTCGACAAACGTGGCGTTAATTACGCATTGATGGAGAATTATTCACAGGAAAAATGCAATCTACCATCGATTCTGTCCAAACATAAGATTGGAACGAAAATCGAAAAAGTTAATTTAGGTTTGTCAATGAAATCTTTGAGAAAGAAAATTGTGAATCGAGAAATTCTCCGTGTTTTCAGCCGGAACAACATACGAATTCGGAAAGAAATTAGGCGAAGGCGCCTACGGATACGTCATTACTGCTCGATTAGAAAAAGATCCCAAAGTGACCTATGCGTGCAAAGTAAAAGCTCCTCTATCGGCTCAATTTCGTTTGTAATAAAAAAGCTTTTAGATTCAACATCCGCCGACTGTCTGGGAATTTTACATTCTCACTGAATTATCTCGTCGAACGATTCGTAAAGCCGGTCAATTCGATCTCGTACGCGAAAAACTACCTACTTAAACTCTTTTAATCATCTTTTGTTCGATTTAGAACCAACGTATCCCAAGTGTCTACCGTTTAATCGAATACAACGACTACAGCGTCATGTTCATGCAACGAGCACCGCAAACTCTACTCGTAGGATTGTTTTTGTCGGTTGACTTTTCATCGGCATTTGTGTTTGTCGTCTAGGACTTTGCGAATTATCATATCAGTCGAGATCGATATGTTCCGTTGTGTTATCAACTTTATTATTCCATTGAAATGTTGAGAATATTCGATTATATGCATCGATTGAGAATCATTCATTGCGATGTAAGTCGAGATTTGATTTTGAAATCGATATAATTTGTGCTTTTTCGGCAGGTTAAACCCGATAATTTCATGGTTCTTCATTGGTAAATCGAACGAATTCATCGAATGAAATGTTTCATTTTGGTTATATTTTCTAGTCCATCGACATTTGCAACTAAAAAAGAAAGTTGCGGTCCGATTCCTTCGCTCATGTTAATCGATTTCAATCGTTCGATTGACTTGAAACTATTCGACAACGGTACGGCTTTCGTCACCTGTGTACCGAAAAAAGAATTAGCCTGCGTTGAAATGCTTCACAATCGTCCTTGGATATTTCAAGTAGAAAGAAAAAAATAAACAAACTAAAATTCAATCGAAATCATTTGATTTTCTTTTTCAGCACGACCTATTCGGCATGGTCTATTCGATTCATGTTCTTGTTTTTCTTAGTTATATGACCGTTTGTGAAGACGAACAACAACAGGATGGTACAATGACGACCAAAGCGAAATTCAGCAAACGAACACATGAAATTTGGAAGGAATTTTTTCATGAATTTTTAAATATTCCCGATTGTCAACATCTGCCGGATTTGAATGCTTGGGCTGATCGATTGGAAAGTTTACTGTTCGAAGAAGCTAAACGATTGAAATTAAAGGATACAGAATATGCGAATATGTTTCGAATGAAACTCGATACACATCTTCATCAATTTCAACCGACACCGCCAGCGAATTAATTCGTCTCTTTTGTTATTGTTCGTATTGTAGATTGTTATACATGTCAGAAAATGTAGATTATCCTATTTTTTCTTTTCTCTCGCGTTCTTCTTAATTACATATATATATATAGAGAAATAAAATAATTAGAGATTCACTTTATTATCGATGAATATATTGTCTTTTATTTATTTTTGTTTCTGAGAAAGAAAAAACAGCAGCTGCTGCTTATCTCTTATCTAAAATGGGTTCGCATACACATCATTTCGAATCAAATCTAAAAATGAAAAGGTGTGTTGTGCTATTCAGTTTTGTCTTTCTAATATACATTCAAAAATCTCTCACCAGCTATCCACCATTGAATCTTTACATTGGTACTGATGGCGATGGTTATGGCGCTGGTTCATTGCCACTCGCTGTTCAAACTCCGTACGGTGGTCTTCGTTTAGGCGCTGATACGAGTAATACCGAAGACATTCCAATTGTCTTCAATCATCTCGGCGGTTATCACTATTCCGATTCGCATATTAATCTATTTTCGCATACGCATATGTATGGTGCTGGTGTGCCTGATTATGGTACAATCGGTATGATGCCTGTGCAAGTTGCCGATGAAAATCATTTAGAGAAAATGATTTCGAAACGAAATGGATATCGAAGTAAATTCGAACATAAGAATGAACTTGTCGAACCGAGTTATTATCGAGTACAACTTGATACACATCGAATTCAAGTCGAACTCACAGCTACGGAACAAGTCGGTGTTCATCGATATACGTACGAAAAAATTAGTAATCAAGAACATGTCGTACTCATCGATAGTAGTTATACTTTACAAACAGGTGCTTGTAATCAAACACATTTGAATATCGACAATGAAAATCATGAAATTACTGGTTCGATATTCTTCCGAGGTTCACTGTCGGGACGTTTCGGTGGTGTGACAAATTATTTCATTATGAAATTTAGTAATTGGACGAAATTTGGAATTTGGAATAATGGAAAAATTGTTCAAGGACAAAATCAAACTGATGGTTGTTCATCCGGTGGTTATATCGTTGTTCCAGATGATCAAATTACGATTTATGTTGGTGTTAGTTATGTCTCACTTGAACAAGCACGAACCAATCTACAAATGCAAACGAATATGTTTCAATCGTTTGATTCAGTAAGAAATCTTACTGAACAAAAATGGCTCAATGAATTATCGAAATTCGAAGTCCATGCCGACTGGAATCATGATGCTGAAGTCAAATTCTACAGTAATCTCGTTCATTCATTATCAAGTCCAACCATTTGGGATGAATCCAATGGTGTTTATCTCGGTTATGACAATAAAATTCATACGAAACCTGATTACATGCAACATATCTACACTGATCTTTCGATTTGGGATGTACATCGAACACAAATTCCATTTATTCTCTTTCATGATTCGCAACGAAGCAATGATATCATTCATTCGATTATGTTAAATGCAGAACAAGGTGGTGATCTACCAAAATGGCCGTTAGCTAATGGTTATACAGGTTGTATGATAGGTTCACATGCCGATGTTTTAATCAGTGATTTGATTATGAAAAAAGAACATCAATCGAATTTGAATCTAACACAAATCGTTCAAAGTTTAAGAAAAGTTGCTAATCAAAATCAAGTTCATGACAGTCGATTCGATCCACCGACTTATATCAAATATCAATATGTACCCTATGATATGGATCAACATTCGGCACCATTGACATTGAGTTATGCGTACGATGATTGGGCTATTGGCAATGTGATGAAAGCAGCTGGTCTCGATGATGAATCTCGAGATTATTATCAACGTTCGACATGGTTCGAACATGTTTTCGATCCGAAAACGAAATTCTTCTGTCCAAAAGATAAAACAGGCAATTTTCATTGTCCATCGAATGAAATCGAATTACTCGATCCATTCGATAATCGTTATGTCGAAGGTGATGCTTGGCATTATCGATTTTTCGTTCCACATAATACGTCCTATCTCGTTGAATTATTCGGAGGCAAAGAAATATTTAGTGAGGAATTAAATAAATTCTTCGAACGAAGTCAACCATGGAAAACCAATCTTCTGCCAAATCCATACTATTGGTCAGGCAATGAACACGATCTTTTCTCGGTTTGGCAATTTAATTACGCAAATCGATCGGATCTAACACAGAAATATTCTCGTTGGCTTCTCGAACATGCCTACACAAATCAACCTGATGGTATACCTGGAAACGATGATTACGGTACCATGTCAGCTTGGTATCTATTCACTAGTCTCGGTTTTTATCCGTTAACTGGCTCGTCAACATATCTCATCGGTAGTCCAACATTTGACCGTATACGTATCACACGTAATCATGGTCAATGTACTCTGTCGATTAATGTTCATAATAATTCTGCAACGAATATTTACGTTGAAAAGGTTCTATTAAATCAAAAACCTTTAGTATCATTTCCATTTTTGGATCATGTCGATGATCTCAATTGTCGAAATCAATCGAGTATTGAACTCGAATTTTTTATGTCATCAACAGCTAGTTCATCATAAGAATAAATCATCCAAATAATATCTAACGTCGATTTTTTCTCAGAGTTCAAAGCATTTCCTACCTACTGATATAATTGTCTCCAGTGATTAAAGATAATTGATGTGGTAAGTCGATGAGAGCAACAACGAAACGATGAACATCATTTCTTCTTCTTCTTCTTCTTCTTTCTCCCTCGTGAACGAGAGAGAAAAATAGAGAATAGAACAGACAATTTGTGTTGTGCTTGACTCGTCAATCATTTGTTGTACACAGCAACAATGTTTCGTTTGTTGATTATGTTTAGTTTAGTTCTAAGAATTCATTCAATTGAATCTCGATGTTTATTATTAACTGATAAATTAAAAAAGTATAATATCGATTTGAGTGAACAAGAGAACTCGTTTTATCAATGGACGTTCTGCGAGAATGCAACTGAAACATCGTGTTGCACAAAAATCGATCCCGATAAAATTCGAAATGCTACTATGTTCGAATTATCACATCTGTTCGAATTAAATTCAATGAATTTATTTGAATTATTAAACCGATTATCAATCGACACAAACCGTTTGTTTTCTTACTTTTTTTTAAAATGAATCTTATGTTTTTCTTTTGTCAGAAAGCATGGAAAGATTAATCGATTTATCTCGAAATGAGACTTATTTTCTTTTCGAATATTCTCACAAAGCTTTTTATCCATATTCTCGAATATTTATCGAGAAATTTTTCGTCAATTTATTCAATCTATCCTCGTTTCAAACCTATGAAAATCTATTTAAAATTAATCTCGAACATTTTCTTCGAATTCATCCAACGAAATTTCATTGCCTCTGGCAGAATCTATCATCGATCGATCGATTCAATCGATATATGATTCAACTTGAATCGTATCGAAAAAATTACTTCCATATCATCGACTTATTTCAATCGAATCTTCGACTTATTCGCGCATTGTCAACGGTATGTACTCTATAATTAAAATCAAACAATCGATGATGATGATAATAATCATCAGCGAATGTTTTTCTTTTTCTCAAACCATTCATTTTCACACTGAAGTTAATATCAAACGATTGACTCCGCATAACTATCTATTCGATTTGACAGCAAAAATGATAACGATCGTCATCGTCATCTTCTTATTTCGATTTAGGATTTAACAAAAGATCACGTTTGCATTCAAGCATATGTCGAACTGTTCATTTGTAATCTTTGTTCGGAACGACGAGAATTACCTTGTCAAAAGAATTGTATCGATATGTGGCAACAATGCTTAAAAAATGTGACAATGATTGATGGCATATGGAGAAATTTTCTTGGTAAATTTTCTTTTCGCTTTTGTATTGAGATTTGATTTCAATTGTCACTTTCGTTAGACTCATTGGATAATGTGAGATATTTCGATGAAATTGAAACGAATTTTCTATCGATTGGATACGAACTTTTGCAAATAATCATGAGTGTTTTCGCAGAAATCCGGGATAGAAATGTAAGGCGTCTGTCTTTTTTTTGTTTTCATTTGATTTATCAGGTATTGAAATCTTTCAAGATGATCAATCAATGTGGAAATATGCAATTAAAACGTGAATTCTTCGATATTGATCAAGCATTTGTTAGTCAATATAAGAATAGTTCATTGATTTCATCGATATTTCGCAGTCAAATAATGTCGATAAGACAAACATTAGAAGAATATAAATCATTTTGGTTCAATCTATCGAATCAAATGTGTCAATCAAATGAAAAGCAATGTTGGAAAGGAAGACAAAAGTCTTCCATCAATCATCAACCATTACAACGAGCGTTAGCTTCAAGTGTTGAAAGAATTTTAAATGAAATTCAATCGAAATCTTTTCGAATACTTTCTCATTCGTCGACGATATCAAAACCTGTCGTATTAAACGATGAAAATGATGTCGATTATTCTGACTATCTCTACGAAGATCTCATACCGCAATCAACAATTACGACGACGACGATTATCGACAATGAAGATTTCAATACTGTTTCATATTATGATTATGATGTTTATCTTGATGGTGATGATGATGGTGATGGTTATTCAATTTCGACTGAAGAATTAGCTAATTTAACAACAACAACATTTGCAACACCATCGTATTATCATCGAACACCGATTGTATGGAATCTGGATTTCGATAACAGTGGTTCATCTTCAAGATGTTTGCCCTCATTGTTTATTTTTGTATATTTAAAAATAAATTCGATTATGTTTTTATTTGATATTTAATAAAAAAAAACGAAAGAATAACAATTGAGAAATGCTCTTGGAGTCTAATTGAAGCATGAAAAGAAAATATTAGCTTTGCTTTATCAAAAGTTCGAATTTATATAAAAAAAAAAGAAGAAGAACTCAACGTTAATCGGCCAAGATTAGTTCAGGTATTTGTTTGATGTGTTCACACGCCACGTCATAGCGCCCTCTTGTTTCCATTGATAAGATGATATAATCGAAAACGGACAAATTTGTTCTGCATACTTCTCATTGATATAAAAACAATCGAAAGACTAATATTATCTTTTCTTTAGATATTTTTTCTCTCTTACAGAATCCTTAGAAGCCAAAAAAGAAAATAGGAGAGTTTTAAAAACTTGATTTTTCTTCTTCTTCTTTTTTTTCTCATTGTCAATTGAGTCCGTTGTCATAGTGATTTCTCTCGCTGCTTCTTCTTCTTCTTGTCTTGTTTGCTTGTCGGGTGCCTTTTTTTCTTCTTCTCGTTTTACTGCTTGTTCTCCTGCACATTCAACAAGAAAAAAGAGAAGAAAGAATTCATTTTCTTCAACTCTATCTATTGAACAGTCATGAACAGGTGCGATTCGGTGTCTGTGATTTAATTGAATAAGAAAACGAAATCATGTCGATTTATTCGTACGCAACAAGTCTTAACGTAAGTTAAAATGTTGTTTATTTTAAAAATTTTCAATGTCTACCCGACAGCAAAATATTGTCTTATCATTAGCAGACGACGGTTTCTTTCCTAGACTCAAAGAAAATCATAAAACTGCAAAATAAATCGTGAAATACATAGGTTATTTTCAATACATTCTAATGAATGTCTACATTTTTGTTTCTTTTCTTTTTTCTGTCTCTCTTCTTTTCTTCATGTACTTCATTGAAGTATTCCTCCGAGAGAAAGTGTGGAGAAAATTGGAATGAAAACGAGTTTTTTTTTTCGATTTACAACTGCATATCGAGGTCTTCTCTCGAGTTCGTTAATGAGATGACGTAAAAATTCATCGCGAAAAAAAAGAAGAGAAAAAAAAATGAAATTTATTTCAAGTATAAGTCCTTTTTGCCTTTCGTTCGTACACGACAATTGATTATCTTTGAAGACAAAAAGATCTGTTGAACGACTGTTGAAATTGTAACGAAAACAAAAAATATCCTCGATGATTTTATTTTCTCTTTGTTTCCCCTACGGGTTCGAAAGAAATAGAATTCGTTTTTCTTTTGCTTGTTTATTCTTATTCTCTCTTTTTTTTTCTTCATTCTTTTCATTTTAGAATAAAGAAAAAATTCGTCCTTAACGTTAGTCGAGTAATCCACGAAATAGTTGTTCTTTTTGCCAGAAAAGAAAAACGCCTAGAACGAAACATACTCCTCAGTGAATAATCATGTGGTTAGAAGAAACAATTGATGTACGTGTGATTGGAGCTTGAGGATATGTATTTGCATTCATATGTTTTGTCTATCATAGGACTATGAACTCACAAGAGAATTGGGCAAAGGTGGCTTTGCTGTTGTTCAAGAAGCGCGAAGAAAAGCCGACGGACTTCATGTCGCCTGTAAAAAGGTAGAAGCAAAGCCGCTTTAAAAACTGTTTCCTTGAGGTCATGTGTTCGGTTTTTAATTTAGATTGATATGAAAAAGTTTCAGCAAGATAATTCGCCGAATAATGCATCAGCTCAACGACCGACATCTCGTTCGACATCGATGTTCGAACGATTAAATGCTGAAATAACTATTCATCATCAAGTCAAACATCGTCACATAGTCGAACTATTGAATTGTTTCTATGATAATGAATATGTTTACTTAATACTTGAACTTTGTTCACAAGGAGATCTTGAACAATACTTAAAAATGAAACGAACTCTAACCGAAGCTGAAAGTAAAATATCGAAAATAGAAATTCACTGATTCGATGAGATGATTGTCGTTTTTTTTTTGTCTTTTTTTAAGCACAAACAATTGTCAGACAAGTCGTCGATGGATTAGTTTATCTTCATAATCACGGAATTATACATCGAGATATAAAACTATCGAATTTATTACTAACTGACACATTTGAAGTGGTAAGATGACGTGTTCATTGGTTAAATTTTTTGACATTTCGATCGATTTCAATAGAAAATTGCCGATTTTGGTCTTGCAAAAAAGATTCAACTAGCACGTGAACAAACCAATGAAACAATGTGCGGAACGCCGAACTACATATCACCGTACAGATTTCTCTCATTATTAAAATTTTCTTTGTTAGAAAAAAATGAATTATTCTCATTTTCAGTGAAATTGCCAGTCGTAATCCGCATAGTTTTTCAACGGATGTTTGGTCATTAGGCATTCTTATTGCGACATTATTAACGGGCGAACCACCGTTTAATACAGATAGTAAGAAGAAGAAGAAAAAACCGATTTAATTTTGTGAAAATGACATCATTTGATTGAACTTTTAGCGGTTCACGGAACTTTGAATAAAGTCACGCATGAAAAATACGAACTACCCACCTCATTCAGTGAAGAAGCACAAGATTTAGTCAATAGTACATTGAAAAAATCTGCCGAGCAACGGCCGAATATATTAGGTTTGCATTTGTTTAATTTGCATGAAGACATACAAAGGAGAAATTTTTGTTTTGTAGAAATACGTGATCATCCATTTTTCTCACGAGATTTCACACGTTTATCTCAGTCGATGAATTCGAGATTTGCTTTGGTATTTATTGAATCGAATATTTTTTTCTTTTTGGAAATTAAAGTTTTTCTTCTTTCAGTGGGGACCTGCTGTTGATCGATCACATGATAGTGGTTTTGTCGATAATCTTTTGCATCAACGTTCGACGCTCAGCACAACATCGACTAGTAATTCGGTCGTTAGGAGCATGCATACACCCCGAATATTTTCGTAAGTATCGAACAACATCAAACAAACACTTGAAAGAAATCTTAATTGATCAATGGATATTGAATCTGTAAGGAACAAGTGCGTGTTTTTACGCTCTTGAAAGGTAGAGAAAACGACCGAGAGAGAGAGAGAGAGAGAATGACAAAGAAAAGTAAGCCAATCGGATAGGCGAAATTTTAATTAAAAGAAAAGTTTTTTAAGGTCAAATGTCTGTTTGAAATTTTGTAATTAAAAGGAAAAAACTGACAAAAATCGTGATCTCAGAACATTTTCTACGCCTTTTTTTAGTCCAAATGCCCTTTCATCACCAAGTTCATCTCAACATAATGAACCTATTTATAAAGCTCGACCGGCTCGATCAAAAACCTACGATTACTACTTGAATCATCCATTAGTTAACAACGGACAAAAGTATGTCAAATCATTTTGTTTGTCTTCGAAATCGATTTTCTCGTTCAAGTGTCTCATTGGAAACATCGTCGAGATATGCCGCCGATGTCACTGACCTTCGTCCAACAAGTGCAACATCATCAGTCCGATCTCAAGACAGTGGTGTTGCACAATCTGATCCGAAAACTTCGATCGATTGCAGTGCGAAATCTGAAACAAGTCCAGCGATTTCGTCGACATTGACACGACATCGTTCGCCATCGAACCCAATTCAACAGTTACTAACAACAATGACGCCCAATCATCAACATGAGCTATTCGAAAGTAACAATGAACAATTAAGAGAAAAACTACAACCATTGAATACAACGCGATTAAAACCATATCGACAAGCCACAAAATCAATGATTGTAAATCGAATATTTTCGTATTTCTGACAAATAATAGTAAATATTTTTTTTTGTTTAGATGGGCATTATGGAGAATGGTGAAGTTATTCTCGAAAGTATTCGAACAAAAACTACGAAACGTCGTATTGTCGATGTTTTTCGTGTATCACCCGACGGTTTACACATCATAACTTACTCGCCAAATTGTCGGCCAGGTCCATTACCATTAGATAAAAATCCACCTCCGCCGATTCCTCGAGATAAGAACGCCTATCATGAATATCATTTCGATCGATTGCCAATTGAATATTGGAAAAAATATCAATATGCTCATAAGTAAATCAATGATTTCTTGTCTCAATTAATTCGTTTATTTTTTCATCATTTAGATTTGTAACTCTCGTTCGATCACGTACTCCAAAGATTACACTCTATACGGCCGATGCGAAATGTTCGTTGATGGAAACGGATATCGAATTCGAAGCTGTGTTTATCTGTGGAGTTAAAATAACGATTCATCGAGAAAATGTGAAAATGGACGATCCATTAAAGATCAAGATCATTAATTCCAATGATAAATCCGAATCATTGTTGGATTATGATCGAATAGCAGCACCGAATATATCAGCTATTGAACATTTCAGCCCGGAAATTCGACAGATGATCGACAATGCAATTACAGTAAAACGAACGATTGAAGAAAATAAAATGAAAATTGACTTTATTTTTCGTAGTTTTATAAATTTTGTCTATCGAGAGATAAGATGCTTCAAGAATGGCAAAAAGAACTACCTCTATTTCGACCATTTCCAGCTCAATTCGGTAAACGACACGCTCAATTCGATATGAATCGACCAAGTAAAATGAAAATTCGAACCAAGAAATCAATCTACGAACTTTTCTCTAGATACTCCTTGTTCAATTGGTCGAACAATTTCGAGTAAATTCGGCGGTTCATCATCGACAATCAACGAGCACTATCCGGGCACGATTTCGCCGCCCATGTTATCCACTCATCCTGATTTCAGTTCGGAAACCGACATTCGAAAATCTCGACTCACATCCGTCAATCCATCGGCATCGCCATTCGCACGAAATACAATTCAACATTCAACCTCATCATCAACTCTTCGTACATCTGATTCATCTTCAGTTTATCATTCTCCAATGAACATGAACTTCGTACGTTCGCAATCGGTTCATCCCGATAGTCGTTCGTTGACAACGTCACTATTATCCAATTCGAAAATTGCTCTCACACGAAAATCAATCACCGAATATCCTAATCGAACATTTCGCGTGATTTTCAGCGATGATAGCATCATGATCATACGAGAAGACTCGCCCGATGGACAGATCTTCATCGATACACAAGGCAAACGATATTCGTTCGATCGACGACAAGCACATCAACCTGAGGCAATACAAGAGCGCTTAGCACTCTTCTATCAAAATGAACATGATTTAGCTGAATAGGATAGTTCATGTGTGTGTGTGTGTATCTTTTTTCTTCTTCCGTTTCTTATTTTGAACAAACAACAACAAAAAACAGTAGTGAATATAACTCACAAACTAGACAAATTTCTTTTTCACGCCCTTATTTTTCTTTTCTTGCTAAAAAGCAACGATGTTATTTTTTGTTCTTCTCTTCTCAATTATTTTCTTTTCAATTTACTTATATCTTTCTATATTATTCTTAATAATAATCATTTCTTGATTGTGTTTCGCTTGCTTTTTTCTTCGGTACATATGCACATACCACCTGTCGACAGACTCGAGAATCTATTGATAGAATAGAAATGCCAACTCTCTTCATCATGCTTCTGTTTATTTGCTTTCGGAGTGTCTTTTTTCTCTCTCTTTCTACCCATTCGTTATATTTATATTTTTCTTTAAATTAAATAAATAATGTTAATTAAATTTAACTAGAGTACATTTTATTTCTCAATAAAACAAAGTGAGGTCAGATTGTTAATTATTCAACAAGAAACAAGATGGTTACGCGTTCGATTCATCAATTGGATTGATGTTGTGAATTTGTGCGAGAAGTGAATAGAAATTCGATGGTAATGTTGGATGACGAATTTTCGATTTTTTTTGTGGTTCGACGATGTTTGTTGGTGAACAAGGACGTTTTTCATTTGTCGATGATGAATCGATTTTATTCGAAATGAAATTCGATAGTAATTGAATCAATTGAAGTTGAAAAGCCCGATCTTCTTCTCGACGTTGTTGCTCAAGATTGGCTTGTTGTTCGAGATATTGATACCAACGATTCTAAGAAAATGAATACGATTTATTTCAAATAAAAACAAAGCTTTTTCGAAATGCAATACTTCGTTTTGTTGTTGATAGGAGATCAGTCGATCGATAGCTTGACTGAATCTATCGTCAGGAGAGATTTCTTCTTGATTTTCATCGTTGATTTCTTCTCCTTCTTCTTCTTCTTCGTCATCGTTTAATAATTGTGAATTCGATGAACTATTATTTTCATCAGTTCCCGAAAAGATTCGATGCATTTCATTATAAAATGGGCATGGTCTCTGTTGGAAAACATCGCCACGTTTCAGAGCTTCGTTCGTTTGACGATACATTTTCTTCAGTAGTTTTATTCTCATTTGACATTCTACAACGAGATCATTGAGAGACTAGCGAATTTCTTGTTTACGAAATACTTACGATCGGCTGTCCGAGTAATTCCAATAGCTTGCAATTGATTGGCAATATCTTCATAGATACAACGATTTCGACTATTTAAACGTAGAGCTGTTTGAGTTGCTGAATCAGCCCAAATGCGTACTAAAGCATCTGTTTCATTAAAACTCCAACTGATACCTCGTGGCATTGTTTTCTTCTGGCAGCAAAACAAAAATTCTGTGTTACGTGCTGTTCTCTTTCGCAATCGATTAACACGTCTGAAATGGAATGTTCATTTTCTGCACGACAAAAAAGGTCAGAAAAGGACACTGTTTTGCTCATTTCAGACTAGAAAAAGTTCACTTTTCATGCACAGAATGAAGAGAAAAGAAAATATATCGTTGAACTTTGAATAAACGCAAAATGACATAACAATCACGAGCAAAAGGAAGAGAAACGAATGGCATCGATTTCATATGCTTCTGTTTATTCAAGAAATAAAAGATTAGGCATGCTTAAAAATGTTTTGTTTTTCAAATCTAAACGAGTTTAACAACGACGGTTTTAACTTCGTAATATGCTTCGAGACCATATTTTCCTAATTCACGACCGTGGCCAGATTGTTTAAATCCACCGAATGGTGCTTGATTGCAAACAGCATCATAATCATTCACCCAAACTGAACCAGCTTGTAATTGTTGAGCGAAAGTTAAACCACGTGTAACTAAAAACGAAATTTCGAAATAGGATATCTATACATTTTCTTCTTACGATCTTTTGTAATTACACCAGCACCCAAACCAAACGATGTATTATTAGCTCGTTGAATAACTTCTTCATATGAGTCGAATTTCAAGACTGACATGACAGGACCGAAGATCTATAACGAAGGTGAAGGTGCAATAAAAACTGCCTCAAATAAACTAACTTCTTCTTTGGCTATTGTCATATTATCTTTAACACCACTGAAAATGGTTGGTTTGATGAAATAACCTTTATCACCAAATCGTTCACCACCACATTCGAGTTTAGCTCCTTCTTTCTTTGCCGAATCAATATAGCCCAAAATCTTTTCGAATTGAGTGTTATTTATCTATAGAAACAATATTCACATATATTTTTCTCTCGTTTGGCAAAGTGATTTACTTGAGGTCCTTGTTCAGTCATAGCATCGAATGGATCACCAAGAACACGATTCGTAGCTAATTCAATACTTTTAGCAATGAATTGATCGTAGATTTTCGCATGAACAAATGTACGTGAGCCGGCTGTACAATTTTGTGCAGCATTCGTAAAAATGGCTCGATGAGCAACACTGACTGCGTAGTCAACTAGTAAAGAGACACAGATGTGAGGTGGCATGAAAGAGAATTATTATTGAACATACGATCAGCATCTTCACAGATGATCAATGGAGATTTTCCACCAAGTTCGAGTGAAACACGTTTAAGATTTGATTTAGCTGCTGCTTCTTGAACTTTCTTTCCAACCTATACTCAGAGACAGTACAGCACGGTTTTACGATTTCAGCGACGGATATTTACTTCAACTGAACCAGTGAAAGCAACTTTATCGATATCCTCATGAGCTGAAATAGCATAACCACAGTTTGGTCCATCACCTAGTTAAATTTAATGAATTTTCGTTTAGTCAGATAAATATGTATTTACCTGGTATAACATTGACAACACCAGGAGGAAAGCCAGCCTAAATCAAAATAGTAAGAAAAAAGGAGCAGATTTGTTTTATCGTAATACTTCTTTAATAAGTGCGGCACAATAAAGTGCTGAGAGTGGTGTTTGTTCAGCTGGTTTGAGAATGATGACATTACCACAAGCTAGTGCTGGACCTAATTTCCATGCTAACATCATAATCTAAATGTTAATCAATAAAAAAATCTTTCCTCATCAAAATAATAGACATACTGGATAGTTCCTAAATGAAAAAAAACTTTAGTTGATTATTAAAGGAAAAATGAGAGTAATCAACCATGGAATAATTTGACCACAAACACCGATGGGTTCATGACGAGTGAAAATTATTTGGTCATGTGCACCAGGAATGGTCTCACCCGTTATTTTATCAGTCCACCCAGCATCTTAAATAAAGTCATGTTCTCAATCGCAATACAAACAATTTCATTCAACGTACAATATTCAAGACAATCCGCTGATGCATAGATATCTCCTTTACTATCTTCGACAGCTTTACCATTATTCAATGTTTCCAATTTCTAATATCGAAAGTAGAGACTTGAGAGTGAAATCAAAAAAGATATTCGTACTGATAAATAATCAATGTCACGTCGAAGAAGAGCTGCAAATTTTCTCATTAAATTACCACGTGCGGCTGGTTCGAGTTTACGCCATGGTGATTCAATATTAAAAGCTTTTCGAGCAGCTTGAACAGCTTTATCGACATCGGCCTAAAATCGTTTGATCGAATATAAGAATAGTGTGATCGTTGTTAATTACTCGTGTGCCCTCTTGAACTTGACAAATTTCTTCACCTGTGCTTGGATTAATGACTGGAAACGTTTTTCCATTAGCTGCTTTATGCCATTCGTTGTTGATAAATATTTGTGTATATTTAATTTCAACGTTTTGAGGATTTGAGTTTGTAGTCGACATCTAGAACAATCGAAAGAAAAGGTCGAAACGCAAGATGGTTCGAGTCACATCGGTTAAGTGAATGACGAGGGTATTCAAGTCAGATAGAAAGATAAAGCCCATATCTATGTAGCTCGATTGTATTTTGTTTTCTTTTTTTTGCGTTCTGTCAGTAAATAGTAAATATAAGGAGACGCTGAAATAATTTCATTCGCGTTGTGAAACTAAGAGAAAAAAAAACATCGGAATGACGTCGAAATCAAGGAGGTGGGGTCGACAGATAATATATTTGATATTTGGCTTTGATTTAAGTAGATTTTTTTTATCAATTTAACATTGATTTGTATTCGTAATATTTTTCGAAACTGCGGATTGAATGATCACTGTCACGATTCCCAGAATCCTCCCTTATTGCTCCATATTTTACCTATGAATAAGCAATCAAATCATATAGATGTCCAAATATAACAGAACTCATAGAAAAACAAGTATCAATTAGCTGTTTATTTATTAAGGACAGATATCAACTAAAAATTGTAGATAAAATATTTGGTGTTTTTCAAAATCTAAACGAGTTTAACAACGACGGTTTTAACTTCGTAATATCCTTCGAGACCATATTTTCCTAATTCACGACCGTGGCCAGATTGTTTAAATCCACCGAATGGTGCTTGATTGCAAACAGCATTATAATCATTCACCCAAACTGAACCAGCTTGTAATTGTTGAGCGAAAGTTAAACCACGTGTAACTAAAAACGAAATTTCGAAATAGAAAATCAATACGTTTTCTTCTTACGATCTTTTGTAATAACACCGGCACCCAAACCAAACGATGTATTATTAGCTCGTTGAATAACTTCTTCATATGAGTCGAATTTCAAGACTGACATGACAGGACCGAAGATCTATAACGAAGGTGAAGGTGCAATAAAAACTGTCTCAAATAAACTAACTTCTTCTTTGGCTATTGTCATATTATCTTTAACACCACTGAAAATGGTTGGTTTGATGAAATAACCTTTATCACCAAATCGTTCACCACCACATTCGAGTTTAGCTCCTTCTTTCTTTGCCGAATCAATATAGCCCAAAATCTTTTCGAATTGAGTGTTATTTATCTATAGAAACAATATTCACATATATTTTTCTCTCGTTTGGCAAAGTGATTTACTTGAGGTCCTTGTTCAGTCATAGCATCGAATGGATCACCAAGAACACGATTCGTAGCTAATTCAATACTTTTAGCAATGAATTGATCATAGAGTTTTGCATGGACAAATGTACGTGAACCAGCTGTACATTGTTGTGAAGCATTACTAAATACTGCATAATGAGCAACCATGACTGCATAATCAACTACGAAAATCAAACAAAATAATTCAGAGATGGAATAGAGATAAGGCATTGATGAACGCACGATCAGCATCTTCACAGATGATCAATGGAGATTTTCCACCAAGTTCGAGTGAAACACGTTTAAGATTTGATTTAGCTGCTGCTTCTTGAACTTTCTTTCCAACCTATACTCAAAGACAGTACAGTACGGTTTCTCAATTTCAGCGACGGATATTTACTTCAACTGAACCAGTGAAAGCAACTTTATCGATATCCTCATGAGCTGAAATAGCATAACCACAGTTTGGTCCATCACCTAATTAAATATAATGAATTTTCGTTTAGTCAGATAAAATATGTTTTTACCTGGTATAACGTTGACAACACCAGGAGGAAAGCCAGCCTAAATCAAAATAGTAAAAGAAAAAGAGGAAGATTTGTTTTATGATAATACTTCTTTGATAAGTGCAGCGCAATAGAGTGCTGTGAGTGGTGTTTGTTCAGCTGGTTTGAGAATGATGACATTACCACAAGCTAATGCTGGACCCCATTTCCATGCTAACATCATAATCTAAGCAGAAATAAAGTAGTTCATTCAGAGTCTTGACGAGAATCATAGCATACTGGATAGTTCCTAAACAAACGCACAGATTCAAAGGTAATTGTTCTGTTCGAAAAGTGAGATGAACTTACCATGGAATAATTTGACCACAAACACCGATGGGTTCATGACGAGTGAAAATCATTTGGTCATGTGCACCAGGAATAGTTTCACCCGTTATTTTATCGGTCCATCCTGCATCTTAAATAAAGTCACGTTCTCAATCGCAATACAAAACAATTTCATTCAACGTACAATATTCAAGACAGTCAGCTGATGCATAGATATCTCCTTTGCTGTCATCAACTGCTTTACCATTATTCAATGTTTCCAATTTCTAATATCGAAAGTAGAGACTTGAGAGTGAAATCAAAAAAGATATTCGTACTGATAAATAATCAATGTCACGTCGAAGAAGAGCTGCAAATTTTCTCATTAAATTACCACGTGCGGCTGGTTCGAGTTTACGCCATGGTGATTCAATATTAAAAGCTTTTCGAGCAGCTTGAACAGCTTTATCGACATCGGCCTAAAATCGTTCGATCGAATATAAGAATAGTGTGATCGTTGTTAATTACTCGTGTGCCTTCTTGAACTTGACAAATTTCTTCACCTGTACTTGGATTAATCACGGGAAATGTTTTTCCATTCGATGCTTTATGCCATTCATTATTGATAAATATTTGTGTATATTTAATTTCAATGTTTTGAGGATTTGAGTTTGTAGTCGACATCTAGAAAAAAGAATATTATACTCATGTTGGAGTGTGTCGAATGCTTTTGTAGTCTCTCCACGTTGAAACTAAATGTGAAGACAGAAAAACATATTTGTGAAATTAGGTCAGATTTTATTTTTTTCTTCACTCTTCTGTTCTATCAGTAAATAATAAACATACAAAGAAGAAAAACAAGTGATTTCATTTGTCTTGCGAAAGTACGCAAAAAGAAAAGTATCGAAATCAAGGAATGAGGGCATGTGAAATGATAAAATGTTTTATTTATAAATCGATAAAAGAAAAGGTATTTTATTTGATTTTAATTGATACTGTTTTCACCTCATAATATTCATCGAGGCCATATCGACCTAGTTCTCGACCAAGGCCTGACTGTTTGAATCCACCGAATGGTGCTTGAAATTGTATGGCTCGATATTGATTGACCCAAACTGAACCAGCTTGTAATTGATCGACAAATTCAAGAGCTCGTGATACTAAAACATTGAAAAATATATATTTCGATTAAATTTTCAAGGCAACTTACAATCCTTTGTAAAGACACCAGCTGCAAGACCATAATTTGTGTTATTTGCACGTTCCATTACTTCATCATAGGAATCAAACTTTAATATTGACATAACGGGTCCAAAGATCTCTTCTCGAGCAATTTTCATGTCATCTTTGACTCCACTAAAGATAGTTGGCTCAATAAAATATCCTCGATTACCAAATCGTCGACCACCACATTCAAGTTTAGCACCAGCTTTGATGCCCGATTGAATATAATGAAGAATATTTTGTAATTGAAGTTCACTGATCTAAATTTAATCAGAAAAAAAAGAAATATTTTTTAATTGTTTGTCCGAGTAATCGAACTTGTGGTCCTTGTTTAGTATTTGCGTTGAATGGATCGCCAACGACGCGTTGTTTAACTAGTTCAACACTTTTCGCAATAAATTCATCATAAACTTTCGAATGAACATAAATTCGTGATGCAGCAAAACAAACTTGAGCTGCGTGTGTAAATAACGCTTCATGAGCAGTAGTTACAGCATCGTCGACTACAAATCAATCGAAGATATTTATTTTAAAAGAAACAAAAAGGTTAATTTACTATCAGCATCTTCACAAATGATGAGTGGCGATTTTCCACCAAGTTCAAGTGAAACACGTTTCAAATTTGTTTTGCCCGAACTTTCTTGAATTTGTTTACCAATCTCAAGCGAACCAGTAAAAGCAACTTTATTAATCTTTTGATGCATCACAATTGCATGACCACAATTTGGTCCATCGCCTAAATGAAAGATTATCAATATTCCTTCGTATTCAAATGAATTCATATACCTGGTACAATGTTTACAACACCGGGAGGAAAACCAGCCTATTTCATCATTAAAAAATTCGAATGTAAATTGATCGTAAGAATGAACTGTTACTTCTTTAATGAGAGAAGCACAATAAAGTGCTGTGAGTGGTGTTTGTTCAGCTGGTTTGAGTACGATGACATTACCACAAGCCAAAGCTGGACCAAGTTTTAATGCTAACATCAACGTCTATCAAAAAACATAAATATCATTCGATCATTTCAATATATAAACAAGCTTACAGGATAATTCCTAAAATAAAAAACAATGAATCTAATCATTAGATATCGATCAATTCGACTAACCAAGGAATAATTTGTCCACAGATACCAATTGGCTCATGTCGTGTATAAGTAACAACATTCGGTTCTGTTGGTAAGGTTTCACCAGCGACTTTATCAGTCCATCCGGCATCTATAACAATTCGAAATTAATATTTAGAATAATTTCGATTGATTATTTTTAATTACAATAATCAAGACAAGCAGCTGCTCCTTGAATTTCACAAATACTTTCTTGAAGAACTTTTCCTCCATTTAATGTTTCTAATTTCTACAAAAAAAAACAAACAAAAGTTAATCAAGCGAAAAAAAAGATCTAAGAAATTTCCTACAGATAGATAATCCACATCACGACGAATTAAATCGGCTAATTTACGAATTAAACCAGCACGTTGAAATGGTTGTAATTGACGCCAAGGTGAATTACGTCGGAAAGCATTTTCAGCAGATTCAACTGCCTTATCAATATCGTTCTACAAACGATCATGATTTATAATAATCGAAAATATTCCTCAAAGATCCTACCTTTGTACCTTCTTGGACTCGACAGATCTCATTTTCTGTACTTGGATTAATTACAGAAAATGTTTTTCCATTCGATGCTTTCAGCCATTCATTATTTATGAAAATATCCGTATATTTTATGTCTATATCACAATAATTATCGAGTATTCCGGGCATTTAAAAAATTCCGAAGATATAAAACGTCGAACGCTTCGTGATTAAAGAATAAAATAGTAGTCAGTCACTTTTCATTGCTCCCTCTCTCTCCCGACCTCGATTCAACCGATCATTGTTTAGAGAAAAAGAAAAAATGATAGTTAACTATTATTTTTCTTCTATTGAAAGGAAAAACGAATTTATTCATAATGGACAGTTGTGACAAGGAAAAAGTATATACGCAGATTTGTTCATTGGCTAATGACGATCCATAATTCGTTTACTTATTTGTTTAATATTCGAATGAATTTTATCGTCATCAATATTATCATCATTGACAGCTAACTGACTTTGATTTGTTCCAGCAATTGGTTTCGAAACAATAATCAATAGATCACTAAGAAATTCTCGATTGCCAAGTATTTCGACATGTGTAACAGCATATTCTCCACCTCGTAGAGCGTCTTCAAGACGAGTAGTTAAAATATCAAACGATGTTGTTTTGTGTACATATTCACGTATAATCGATTGAACACGACCTGGATTGAGATGACTGCCATGTTGTTTCCATGGGCCAGCACACATATGACCGAGAGATACAAGTGGAACTGTGGCATCGCCAGGACCGAGATAAACACCTGATTTTGGATGAGATGATGAGTCTGTATGCGACGTATTGAAGAGCAGCAATGCACTCGAACAATAATCAGTATGAGAATAAAAACCATATGAATATCCGCTAAATAAAAATGAATTTTGATGAGACGAAAAAAGAAGAATCTTAACCTACCATTCAGTCATTGGTTCTTGGACATAACCGTACACTAATCATCATATAATGAAAGATTTTATTGTTTGCAGAAAATTAACAATTTTCTTACTGCAATAAACTTTAAAATTTGTTACATTTGGTAACGGTGTCGAAAGTGGATCTGTCCAAAATCTTGAATCATTTTTCCATTGATCTGGATTTTCAGGTTTAGTTTTCGTACGTTCTGTTCCATCGAGATTATAATATTTATTGACTAATTTCATATAACGTGGCGCAAATGTTTTTAAAACATCATAGAATTCTTCTACGGTATGATTATGTGTCATAATCTCTTCGACTAATTCAGGTTTGGCATATAATTCTTCGAGAATCGAATCAAAACCATGTTCATAATCGACTTCTTCTTCGCATGTTTGACGTAATTTTCGTAATTTATCTGCAAAACCTTTATAACGACCTGGAGGAAATGAAAGCATATGTTCGAGTGGTTCTTTTGTTGACCCATAACATTCTTTCCAGACTTTATGTCCACCTAATTAACTCGATCGATATTTTGCTTTGACAAATGACATTGATTTTACCTCGTGGAAACATCGACGGTACACTGCCGAGTGCACGAAAGAATCGAGGAAAAACAACGAGTTTACCAACAACTTTGCCGAGAATATTTCGGCCGAGATCGCCGAGCACCGATGTATCTTTCATTTCACCGGATAGAACGGCACTGAATGCTTTCGGCGTGCCGAGTAATGGTCCACCGACATTGAGGAATGTTGCAACACTATTATTTCAACAAAAAGAAAATCAAAATTCTGCATTAAATAGTAGGAACAACTTTTCTCCAATCCATTGATCTCCGGCTTTTTCAGTAACCCAACGAAGAAAAAAGAAAATATAATTAGCACCCATTGAATGACTAATCAATGCTACTTTTTGGCCATGTTTTTTTCTTTAAAAATAAAAATAGAAAAAAAAAATAGAAATGCAAAATATAATTTCTCTACCGAAGAAATTCTGCATAGAACTTTAATTGAGTAAAATATCCGTCACGTTCTTCGAGAAATTGCGGTGCCAATCGCCAATCATAGCCAAGTGTAACTAAATTCGTTGGATCATAGCCAATATCAGCGAGATTTTCTATCACTTTACTCCATAGCCAATAACCAGGAAATCTACCTACCGCATTGAAATTGAAGAACGAAGAAAAAAAACGAGACTCTCAACATACACATAATCAGCTGCCGCCCAGCCAAGTACTGGTCGAAGACGAATCGAATCTGGATCCGACCTTTTGGAGAAAAAAAACAAAATCTAATCAAATCTTACGATCTGTTTACATACCAAGTCGTGAGATTTAATGAGAGATGCTTCAACCAACATTGATGATCACGACCGATATTATCAACCATCTGCATCGACGTCCAAAATCGATGACGAAATTTGCCTGTTGCACATTCTGTTCCTTTCCACAGTTCTAATCCAGTTGATATAATACCTGGAATGATAATAATCGGCATTGATGGCTGACGAAATTCAGCAAGACGTTGTCCAGGTCGTAGACGAAATTCTTCGGATGTTAAATTAAAAGATTTTAAAATTTCTTCGATTTTATTCCGTATATGAATTGAATAATCCGGTCGAAAAAACGAGATTAACCAGATTGCACAAATGACAAGAAGCAAATTACAACAGATATGTCGACGAAAACAAGACCGCTGAACCGGCGGTTTTGATCGATATTTATCATCTTTTTCTTCGACAGGCGAAGCAATCGGCTTAGAGTTTGATTTCTTTCGACGATGGTGAAGAGATTCCGACACGGAGTCTGACGTTTCATTCGTCATCACTCTAGAATATGTGAAATAAACAACAACATGTTCTTTTTCTACTAGAGTAACCTCTATCCGCATTCGTTTTAAAACGAAAAGAACGAACGAAAGAAAAAAAAATGTATGAGTCACATATACTACGTACACTAGACCAACAACCCGTTAGTTTTTTTATGATTACATAAGTGTATATAGTCCATCTAGTCCATCTATTTATTTTTCTTCTCGTTCTGCAACCGTATAAATCTACCGATTTAAAAGAAAACACTTTTATTTTGCATTATGACTAATTCGATCTCGTTTGGTGAGATATTATCGAAGAATAATACTCTGTCATTTTTTTTATTACAAAGAAAAAGACAAAAACAGAAAGAAAGAAAGAAAGAAATAGAGAAAAGCGAAGCAACTGTTTACTTCGTGTGTGCACGCATACGCATAAAAGAACGTCGCATAACGCTAAGTTGTAACAATAATAACTACGTGATGTTCTTGACGGCAAATATGTCATAGTGGATCGAAGAAAGTTCCCATCGACAATAGACAAACACATATCTAGAAGAATCAAAATTCTATTTTGATTTATTCGGTTTTTGTTTCAGATGGGAAATATTGTTCGTAAACCCGATGAACTTTACAAAACTTTAGATGACCAAACCGTAGCACGTTGTCGAACGGTAACTGGCTTATCTGATAAAGAAATTCGTGCAGAACACGCGAAGTTTTTTGACCTTGCCGAAGATGGTCGACTGAAGAAACCCTATTTAGAAGAATTACTCGGTGATCATATACCTCCTGGTAAATATAAACATGTAAAATATTTAATCGATTGTGTTTTCTCGGCTATTGATACAAATAATGATCGTCATGTGGATTTTCTTGAATATTTAATGAGTATAAAATTCTTTCGAACGGAATCTCCAATTGAAAAAGCTCATTTTATGTTTCGAATTATTGATCGAAATAGTGATAATTTAGTATCACAAAAGGAACTCGAACGTGTTTTAAAATGTCTACAAGAATATCATAAGAAAACATCGAATACACATGTAACCAATGTTATGAATGCCGGCATAAAACCAGCTGCGAGCGCTATTTTAGAACGATTAGATGAAGATAAATCTGGTTTAATTGAAATTTCCGAATTTGTTGACGGTTGGCTTAAAGATGAAACAATACGTGCACTATTTTCATTTTAACTCAAAATAAAATTGTATAAGCATTGTTTTCAGGTATTTTGCTCCGGCAAAAAATAAAATAAAATAAGTATTTTATAATATATCAGCAACACAAGGAGAAAAATGATGTGTCGTAATTGATAGATGGTCTTTGTCAATTGTGAATGTATTACTTAAATATGAATAAAAGTTAATGGAATTGGCTTTTGTTTTTCCCTGAAGGTCAATGAAGAAACTAGCAAATAGATAACATCTGTTTCTTTCTGTTCCCTAGTTGAAGACGAAAGCAAAAGTACAAACTAACCTCGTATAAGGATTTCGAATGGGTTCTTCCATTGATACAATGAATTTACAGAATGACCATGAAAATATAAGAGGAAATAAAATTGACTAATAATATGTCAAACAAAAAAGAGAGAAAACTATTCGGCGCCCTCTATAATTCATATCATCATTCAAAATTAGTGAAAAAAGTGTTGCTCTGGCAGACTAGCATTGCTACCGGTCTGCTCATTTTCGTCATTGCAACTTGAATTTTGATCAAAACCGATCTTTACCTCTTGGTAAGTTGTAATAAGCAATTTGTGTGACTGCTGTCAATAGGACAGATTCACGTATGTCTTTATCTATTGTCTATCCTCCTTCAATTTTGCAGAAAAACGATGTGTAAGGACTTGAGAGATGGCGTTCTAGAACTACTATCGAGGTAAATTGCTTATTACACTTACCAAGAGGTAAAGATCGGTTTCGATCAAAATTCAAGTTGCAATGACGAAAATGAGCAGACCGGTAGCAATACTAGTCTGCCAGAGCAACACTTTTTAAAATAAAAACATCATTTGCTAATAAAATATTTTGATTTCAAGTCTCAGGTTCTACTTTTTATTTTTCTTTTCTTTAAGTTGAATGTATAAGCATCACTTTCAGGTTTTTTGCTCCGGCAAAAAAAAGGAAACAGCAAGAAAATATTTTCATGAAAGCACAATAACAGTTAATTTGACACACACACACAAAACAATGACTAAGATAAATAAAAGATTTCAAGCGAACAACAAAACGAAACGAAAAGAATTCGTTTTTGCTTATCGAAAGTCCATTGTAAAATGACGGATTTCGATGTTCGAATAACGACTTTGTATATCCTCGTACGGACTAAGTGGTTCGAAACCAAAATTACGATGTAACTGTTGTGTACAAGTACGACGAATACCGAGTGGTGGCGTCCAGCGCCAATGATTCGGCCATTGAGCTCGACGTATGTAACCAGGAAAATCTAGAAAATTTGTCATTTCTCTCTCAATTTTATCCAAAGAAAATAGCTAAATTAATCTACAGTAAGGTTCAGTTAATTTACATTCTTCATCCCAATCTTCGACAACGGATGATCTGTTCGTATCTATAAAAGAAACAAATGACAAAATTAGAGAATTTGCCATCGTGTACAAACCGTCGTCGTATGGATTTTGAACAGAACGTGGATACTGAGATGATTTGTATTTCGATGTTGTTGAAAGAATTTTCGGAGTTTTATTAATTTTTTTATTTGTCGATTTCGAATCGTTTTTTGTATTAATAAAACCTTCATCATTGTCATCGATTAATGTTTCCATTGAATCATTATTTTCATTCGCTTCTTCTTCTTCTTCTTCTTCTCCTCCAGTTACATACGGTAAACTATCGGTATCACTTTCGATGCCGGATGAAGAAGCATCATTCGACGACATGAAAAATCTAGAAATACTCTATCGTTGAGTTTTATTCAACCTGTTCGTAACTTTTTTAAAACAAAACACAGCTATTATCCAATTAAAATGTACAGAAAAACAAAGATTAGACATTTAATCTTCATCATCATCATCGTCATCATCTCCATAAGATACCAGAGACTTCGCTTGGGTCGTCTCGGAAGTTTTGTCAATTTTTCGAACGATGCCTAATGCAGATGAAAGTTGTTTTTTATTGCTTGTAAATGTCGATGGCGCCCAATTGATTTCCGATGCAGTTGATGAAGTTCCTTTCAGAACTTGCTGTTGATCAATAGCTTCGCGTCGATCACTTTCAGTTTGTTCAGCCGCTAGAAAAAAAACAACGATCGAATTGAAAACTAATCGAATATCCGTACTTCGAACAGATTCTAATCGATAGAGTTTAGCTAAACGATCGTCTTGTCGACTCGATGGTAGCAAAGGTATGTCGATTGATGCACGTTTTCGAACTTGATCATCGGCTTCTCGTTGCAAACGTTCTTCACGTTTAGATTCCTAAAAACAATTCGAATTCAGTCTCTTGAAAACATGTGCAAAAGAAATCATACTCGAAGATTCTTTCGAAGAACATAGTTGATGATATAATCATCTTTCCATGCACTTTGCTGAAGTTCTAAGTCAGTGAGATCAGTCGTTGTTTTGGTGTCTTTTTTCGAAACATCTTTGCCCTCGTATTCGAGTTTAAACATCGCATCTGTTGCTAATTTTTTCATTTCTTCAGTTGCTACAAACGAAAAACAAAAAAGAACAGATTCAATAATTGTTTTCTTTTTGAAAATCTTCTTTACATTGCATAACAATTTGACCATTATCTGCTGCGTCCCATCGTTGTTCTTCTCGACGAGCACCACTCACAATCACATAATCTCGAGCCTGAAACAATCAACAATTCAATCAACAATTCAAATCATTGGTTTCGTTTTACTTTCGGATCTGTTTTGATTTCAAAATGTCCATCGCATAAATGACATTTCATTCGAAATTGAAAAATCGGTGTCGTATAATAATTTCCTATTTTCGTTTTCTGTGCATTATAACGTACGCCCATACCAATATGATTCCCACACGTATTACACCAGATGTTATAGGGCATTTCAAAACTAAGAAAAAACCAAAATTCTAAAGAAGTTTTTTCAGTTTTCGTTCAATCTACCGAATAATAAGAATTCCCTGATCGAGTTTCCGTGCACGTTCACGGAGCGCGTGAACGCCCTGATACGCATTGAGCGACGAATGTTTTCTCCAGTCGAAATCCGGTGGATAGTATTTATTTTGTCCTTTACGTTCTCCCTGAAAAAGATTCGATTCATTTGTCGAAATAAATCAATAGAAATAATAACAAACCATGTCGTTTTCAAAAAAATAACAATCAACTAACTGCAATACAAGAGAAAACAAAACTGACTAATAATATGTCAAAAGAAAAAGAAAATAAACGAGTCAGCGACCTCTATGGAATCCTATTGCTTATGAAATTCACATTGATTTTCGAATGAATGTAGAGTAACGAAATAGAACGAGAAAAAAAACAACAAGATATTTTTTTTTCGTAACTACAATCGATTTCAATCGTATTTATCTGTAGTGAAATGGCAACTTGAATTTTTTGATTAGATAAAAATCCAACAGCCAACATAAAGTTTTTATTTATGAAGAAGAAGGTGATTGCAAAAGACAACGATTCATAGAAACCAAAATGCAATCATTACATTATAATAATGGTTCAATCAAATTAACTCGAGAACGTTCGATGATAGTTTCCTGCTGGGAAGCTGCCGAAGTTGCTCGATGGATACGAGGTTTGAGCGAAACAAAACAAAACAAAACAAATCGAATCAAATTTTCTATTTCTTTTTTTGTCAAGGTCTTGCCGGTATTTCCAGTGATGTTAGTGATATATTTCTTCGGCATCGTATCGATGGTACAGCATTAAGTTTTCTTCTTCGAGAAGATTTAATTCGTATGGGTATAACTCAACTCGATCAACAATTAATCATAATGCAATCAACGGATACACTTCTTACACTTGTCAATCGTTTGACTAGCGAAACATTAGCGTTACTTTTCATGCGTATTCATTGTTCGGCAACAACATGTTACAATCTATTGAAACGACCTGAAGATAAAGATTCAACAATTGAAAATAGTAATGTTATCAATTCACCGGAATTCTACACGTCAATAAGTCATCTATCAGACGCGATTGTTCTCGCATGTCATTGGCTCGGCAGGTTGGTTATTCGAATATAAATCTTTCGTTGATTTTGCTCTTGTTTTTTTGTTTGAAAAAGATTGCCATTTATTGAAAATACGGAATATATTGATTTAAATCGAAAGATTATCAATGTTCTTGTACAGATAAGACTTTTGATAAGAAGTTTGAAACGAACTGATCAATTCAACATAACCAAATCGAAATTAATCGTCGATGTACGAATGTTTGGGAGTTTTTTATTTGCTGAAATCGTTCGTTTTGACTTTAGATCAATGATCTACGAACAACAGCGATGATGTTAGTTCGGCAAAATAAAGATTCATTAGTCTCATCGGATTGTTATTTAACTCGAGTACATTTACGACGTCCATTGAAAAATGATGTGGTAAACAAAATTTTGAAAAAAAAAGCGATAATTCGTTGTTTTTCTTTCGCTCTCTTTGAAAAGAATATTGAATATACAACGATGCCAGATTTTACTCATGTGATATCAAGTATTGAAACTGAAGTATGAGAATTTCGTGAGATGAACATTTGAATTCATTGAAATGACTTTTAGTCGATGGGTTTTATGGGAACAGGTTTCAGTGCGATTAATATTGGTGATGAAATAATTGAAATTAATAATCAAGTTGTGGTAAATAGTTTTTTCTTCTTCTTTGTTTTGATGTGAAATCGTTTCGTAAGAATAGATCGGTTGGGATCCGATACATTTCAATGATCTACTTCGAACATCGTCTCAATCGAATGAAATTTGTTTGTTAGTCAAAAAAATGCCGCAACATAATGACAATGAAATCTATACGAAACGTTTACTCGAGGGTCCACAAGATCCTCGTCGTTCACGAGCACGTGGCGTTCTCGAACGTCGAAATCAGCAGACTCAAGAAAATCGAACGATGCTCTTAGAACAAGTCGAGTAAGAACCAATCTCAATTCATTTGGTTTTTTTCGGGTTTTGTCTTTTTTTTTGAATAAATTTAGTTTTCTTTTTTCTATGAAATAGTATTCGAGAAGAAGAACAGGTAGATGAAATGATCGATGTTGTCGAAATTGTGTCTTTTGCTCAAAAATAAATCTCGATTTTATTTTTATTATCGACAAATTTTCATTTTTCGTTTGTTCATAGGAAAATTGAAGTTGAAAGTGACGATGAAACGTTGTACCAAAGTAAACGTGCATCACAAATCAGACGTGAACAACATACATCATTACCGGATCTATCTGAATCAATGACAAATAGTACGAGTACATTCGATACCAATGAACATTCCGATACAATACAACCATCATCGTCTTCCTCATCGACAGCACTTTTAGTAACACCAAAATCATTTCCTGAAACACTGAAAACAAAGAGTACGATTGCAGAAGAACAAGAACCGAGATGTTTGTTACTTTCTGATTTAGATACCGAACGACCACAATCAGCAGGCGCCAATCTTTCATCACAAAATTCCACTCCAAAAAGTCCGAAAAAAATGGTAAAACCTTCGCTAAAATCATTTACGAGGTCTAATTATATAAACATCATGAGATAATTACGAACATCTACTCTCATTTGCCTCGTTTTGTTTTGTTTTCTATATTAATTCATTCCATTTCAGGGCTTTGAATCATATATCACGACGTTTTTCCGTCCACGACCAGATGCTAAATCAATCATTGCTGATATGAACGATTCGACAACGAAAGATCAACCACAATTAGTTAATATTAAACGTATACACTCAATAAAAAAACAAACATCAACCATGTCATTACAAGACGAGCACATATCGTCATCGCCTCCAGCAAATCCTTTAACGATGGGAGATCAATCAGCAAGCCAAATAAATCTACAGACAGACTCACTGTCACATTCGTCACTATCGAATATATTTAAAGTACGATTTCGAGTTCTTCGTTTTTTCGAAAAACATTCTTCTGTTAAATAGACACCGGATTCCGCCGAAAAAGGTCGTACAAAACGAGCTAATACTGATATTGAAAAAGCATCATCGTAAGACGAATCTATCGATTTATTTACGTATTTTCATATTAATTTCGAGTAGATTTCGAATTGATTCCAAAGATGACACGTGTTCAATTTCCAGTAGTATTGTCACGAATAAACCGCCGTTATTTTATAGTAATAGGCGAAAAGTAAAACAAAACAATTTCGTGTCAAATTGCTTTCGAAACTGTTTTTCTCTAGAGTTCCGCTTCGACAGAACGACGTCGTCCGAAACGAACTTGTAAGTATTTACGCATCATTCACGTCCCACAATTCTCTCTTTTTCTAGTCACTTTCTAATAAATAAAGAATACTATAGGTAAACTCTTTCTCATCGGTTTAGTTTTGTTCAGGGGAGGGGAAAACGGGGAGATAATTGAATATGAACTGTGTTTTATTCGATGTGTTTTGTTTTTGTAGCTTCCTGTCGAAATATTTCATGTAAAGATTTGGGTAAAGGTGATTGTGAAGGATTTCTTTATCGTTATTCATCGAAAGGACCAATACCATTTGTACAATGGAAACTCTATTGGTGTGTGTTAAAAGGTGGTGTTTTATATATATTTAAATCTCAAGATGTGAGTCGTTCTTCTATGGATAAGAAATGAAGATTCTATCGTCTCGTTCGTTTTTTTTTTGTAGGATAAAAATCAAGAAATTGAAATCAAACTCGAAGGAAAAAACGTTTCACCAGCACCTGAAAAACGAAAATACGCTTTTCGTATCGCAGATGACAATAGTAAAAATCGTGAATATTTCTCGTGTACATCTCGTGATGAAATGGCTAAATGGATGAATAAATTGGGTTTAGCTGCTATTAATTTCAATATTGATGATTCGAAAATCGCCGGTTTTCACAAAGGTTTTGTTGATTCAATGGAAATATCACCTGTTGCAACGCCAACAACAATGAGTAAAACATCATCATCAAGTTCGAAAATCAATCGTTCCATGCCGAGAAGTTCAGCTGGCGATAGTGGCAATGATTCCGATAAAGAATCGTGCGTTTCATGGCAAAAATCAGCTTCACATCATAGCAGTATATCAGATGTTGAATCATCGAAAGAAAAATTTCAAACAAAAGCCACAGATCTTTCGACTGCTTCTCGTCATACACGTTCATCATTATCGACATCATTATTTTCTCTACCAGAATCTCAAATAACAACAACGACGACGACGACGACGACAGCAGCAGCAGCGGCTGTTATCAAATCGAATTGTATCAATCATATGGTGACACCGACAACGAAAGGCCATCATCGAACTTGTAGTACACCTGTACGATTTTCTCCGGCTTATGAAGATGAACAAGAAAATGTTTATGTTCAAACAGCACCGAGACTTTCCGATTCGGATTCATCGAATGAGCAAATCATACAACGAGCGTTTGTTAATAGTAAAGTCTTAAATGAACATTCAACTCAAGAAGTAGATTTCAATCCAAAAGAAGAATATTTCGAATCTTTGCTTCTTTTTTAGTCTCTTGGATTTCGATTGAATATTAGTCCATTGATGCTCAATTCATCAGGTGGTTTCACAACTCCAACTGCCAATTCATCGTCAGAATCAAGTGAAAAAACTCCATCGGTTTCTCCACCACCGAAATCGACATCATCATCATCCGAGCGTCCATCAAGTAACAGTGTTTTTCTTCTTGGCGATGATGATCCATCATCTCGTTCTGAATGTTCATCATTTGATAAACGAACTTCTTCATTTGATGATCCATTTTCACCTGTTTATTCTCACGATCATTTTCCGCTACCTCCTTCTCCTTCTCGTTCATCATCCTCTTCATTTGCACAACAACAACATTCGCCAGCCACTGTTCGTACGGCTCCTTTGTATATATCTGTTTATTCAACATCTCCATCGATTCCTCTCGTCAAAAGTACTCATTCATCATCGACAACAAATAATGATGATGAAACATTTTTTCCACGTCGTTCACCGTCGTCATCTCCTTCTCAATTATCAACGAACCGAGTACTGCAACAAGTACCTGCGAGTTCCTATCATCGATATCATCCTTCGACAACATCGAAAGAACAACAAAAATAATTTCTTTATTTTGTGCATGCAATATAATGTATTTGATTTCTTTTTTTTTTCGTTTTTCGCTAAACAAGAAAAGCCGGTTTTCGTTCTTTATAGTTATTTTATCGAAAATAATAATAATAATAATAAATTATCATTTTTATTTCTCTCATTTCTTCAGAAAATCACTTTCAACATGATTTCATTACGATGAAAAAGAATAAACAACAGCAACAAACTAGAAAAAAACTATGCCGAGTTTAATTGTAAGTTCACCCCCATCTCAAACAACGAAATGAATATCAACTAAACTATTTCTTGTAATTTTTGTCAAGGAACGTGATCATTCGAAGATGCGTTTCAATGCATCGACAATGATATTTATTCGTTTTGTTCTTCAACTGTTGATCATTTGGTGTATCGTCTATTTACTCAATCATTTTCTTCTGGTACCGAGAAAAGACAAACAACAAATCTATTTTATTTATTTATTTTTCTGCATATTTAGCGTTTACGTTCGACAAAACGTCCGTATACACATTTTCTCCACTCATTAGGCTGTCATATATCGATATTTAATATTGGATTTTATACAACATCATTCAATCATGCTTTCAATCGAATTGGTACGAGTAATTCTCGTCTATGGAAGATCTGGTTTTCAATTGGCATCATCGTTGCATTCTGTACATCATTGACTGCTTGTTGTACACTTGTTATTCTACCAATAAAATACATCTATGAATTACAACAACGAAATTCTTTGAATAAACTACGTCTACCTACTGATGATGATGGAAAATTATTCACTGATAGTTCAACATATCGAACTGATGTTATTGAAAATGAACGTGATAAATTATTAATTCAACCGATTGTTCGTTGTTTTTGAAAATCGTTTGTCAAAAAAGAAAAATGATTCGATTTTTCTTTAGATTCCTGGCGTGAATGTACCATTAGAACAAATGCCACATTTCTTTTTTGCTTTACTTCTTTGTACAATTTTCCATGAATTCGGTCATGCTATTGCTGCATCAGCGTACGTTTGACATCATGTTTTTTTTTCTTTGTTTACAAATTGTTGAAAATCGTTCGTTTTCTAGCGAACAAATTCGCGTGAATGGTTGTGGATATTTTTTATTTCTTCTCTATCCCGGTGCTTATGTTGATCTACATCAAGAACAATTACAAATGATTTCGCCTGTACGACAATTAAGGTAAGTCTTTGAAAGAAAAAGATTGTCTCTTGCTGCAGTATTTGAAACATTATTTCTTTTTGTCTTTGATTAAATAAACAGAATTTATTGTGCCGGTGTTTTTCATAATATGGTTTTAGTTGTTATTGCTCTTCTATTTCTTCTTTTTAATCCAATTTTTATTCGATATTTTTATACGGAAGCAGCTACTGTCTCTCGTGTAGCCAAAGTAAATTATTTCAACGACGAAATATTCATGTGATTCACATTGATTTTGTTTTTCTTAGGATTCGCCTATTCGTGATCTCTTACCTGTTCATTCAGTAATTCAATCAATTGATAATTGTCTAGTTCGAACATCGGATGATTGGTATCAATGTTTAAGATCGATACATGAACGTGATCCATTGAAAAGCAGTGGATTTTGTTTATCACAAACGGAAATACAGATTCTCTCGAGTCATATTGGTAGAAAGAGAAAAAAAATCAATCTAATTCTTCTTTTCAAAAATTTAGAATTAAATCAAAGGACTCATTTTGATTGTTGTCAAAATTTATCACAAAAGAACTATTGTTTTCTCTTTCATTCCAAACAATATCCCGATCAGAACGGTGCCTGTATGGAAGCTCGTGTCGTTACAAAACATCCGTCATGTTATCTCAATAGTGATTGTCAGAGTTATCATGCTGAATCATCTTGTGTTCATCCATTTTCTTCGGATAATATTACACGTTTAATTCGTTTAGCACATACGAACGGTCCGCCAATATTATTCGTTGGTTCTATTCATGAAATCTACCGCACCAGTAAGAAACTAAAGATCATATCCGGGCTCTTTTTTTTTGCTTTAAGTCAGGTCATCAAAAAAAGAAAGAACAGAATAATACTAATGAGTTCCAACAAGTAAATTATTAGTTAATCATCGAGTATTTCCTTTCCGCAAGAAAAAACACACACACGCACGCACGACAAAAAAGAAATTATAAACTATCTACTAATTTTCCTATTTAGTTAACATTCAATCTTATAAATCCGACTACATCTATTTGCCAACAATGCTCATTCATGATATTCCGCTGTTTTTTCAGTAAGTTCAATTAAACCTTTTCATTGATTTTTTTGTTCTTAATTTTTGCTTTTCTTCACAATTAAGATATCTCGGTGCGTTTTCATTTGCATTAGCATTTTTCAATGCTGTACCATGTTATGCATTGGATGGTCAGTATATATTTTCTTCGTTTATTGAATATTTATATCCGAATTTATTTAAACGTCGCCGTGCAAGTATTCTTCTCAGTTTAATATTTGGCACTTGTTTATTAGTTATCAATGTTTCACTTGCTTTTACGCGTTATTTTCTTTGAATATTGTTGTTGTTGTTGTTGTTGTTGTTGTTGCTGTAATAAAGAAGTATATGATTGTGTATTTATGTTAATTAAATTTCTTTCATTCTTTATTACTGTTACAGTCGTTTTTTTTCTTCTTCTTCTTCTTTATGAAAAGAAAAAAAGAAAATTATTTGATTAGAAGAGACATAAATGAGGATGTACACCTCGATAAGCAAGACGAATTTTTTTTTTCTTTTTCCAACGGAAATGAAACAAAATTAGAGATCTGAAGAGTATTGTGTGATATGCACATATAACAGGATATTGCAATTGAAATCAGCAATTGCTCATGATAATGATGTTCATTGAGTTTCTCTTCTTCTTCGTCTTTTCTTTTTTTATTGTCATCAATATGATGATGACAGAAAAAAACGAAGAAGAGAAAATGCAGATGGAGATGATTAAAGAATAAAAAGCAAGCCGGATATGAGCAATTCATCGGCATCGGGCACTTGCTCTTCCTATTCGTCATCATCAAATGTAATCAGGCTTCAAATTGCTTCTTTTTCTTTCAACGACATTATCATCATTTTTTAATGTCCGTATTGATGTTATTTTGCTTCTCGACTATTTTCTAAATAAGCATGTTATTAAAGATAAAGAAGGCACATCTATACTGTAATTATTCACTACTAATAGTCTTCGCATGTTAGTCAACCTCATCATTGGTTTTCTTTCTTGTTCTTCATTTATTATTTCAATAAGTAGAGTGTTGAAGAAGAAGAAGAAGAAGAAAAGGAAAAAAAAGAAACTTAACATGTATATAAATATAAAACAACCTCGAATCTAATTATGGGTATTAACAATCCAAGTGCATGCATGTGTATATGGATAAAGAATATAGAACAATTATATATTGAGCCACTTGTATATAAGAATAAGAGAGAGAGTAAAGATGAATGTATATTTGCAACAAGCTCAAGTCGTCCACAATTAACTCGAGTAGCTCTATTCATTCAATAACACACAACGGGTGGGATTGATGATGATGATGGTGTGAATCAAAATCCTTGTCATCTATATACATGTATAATATCGTTTACGTTTTTTTCCTTCTTCTTCTTTTCCTTTCGTTCTTTCTGTCTCTTGTATTTATATGCCAATAGAACGTAAATGAAGCGGAAAAACGATTAGGTCTTTTATAGCAACAGATTAGTCGGGATTATTCGATTAGATTGAGACTCTTTCTTGTTAAACACGCAAATGATTCTATTCTTTAAGAATCTAGAGCAAGAGTAGACTAATGTGAATAAAGATTGATTCTCTCTCTTATTCTTTCTTTTGATGATGTATTTCCGTACTTCCTCGTTAAATTACAAGTTCGACCTTCTTTCTTACATTTCCGTTTATCTTTCATCTAATTTTCTATATATTGTCATCATATATATATATATATATATCTCAATAAATGAATAACAAAGTCACGAAATAATTTCTAATGAATTTAATCATATAATATAGTTTTCTTTTTCTATGATTATTTCAATTTAAAAAGAACCAATCGAGAAAATGTTTCTTTCTTTAGTTTTTATTCATTCTCTATATGGGGTAAATTTTCATGTTCACAAAAATCAACCAATCGTAAATCGATTTACTTGATCAAGAAGAATGTCGTAAAAGAGAGAGAGAGAAAAAAAAACGAAGAAAATTAGTGAGAAATAGAATATAATTGTTGTTATGATGGGACTTTTTTTTTGTTCGTATTTTTAAAAAATAAGATACACACACACACATACATAAACTGTACAAGCACTGTAAATATAAGAGAAACGAAGAAGAAAAAAAGAAAAAGGAAAAAAAAACGAACGTTGTCTTTTTATGCAGAAGCATCTTGAAGTTCTAATTTAACTCGTCTGTGATGATCGAATGACGATAAATAAGCTGATGTTTGTTCGCGCAGATCTGATGTCGATGAATTCGACGATGACGATGATGTTGGTGATGCCGACGAAATATTTAGATTCGATGATTGTGTCGGATGATGATGATGATAGATTAGACCAAGATTTGGATGAGTTGTTTGAGTTGGCGGCGGTGGTGGCGGTGGTAAACGTGTAAGAACTTTTTCGTCGATATGTCCCATTAAAAATGGAAGATAATGTGGCGGAGGAACGGATAATTGTGGACGATCAGTATTCGAATTTGTTCCATTAACTGAGCCAGTTAAAGCATTGGATAGATAGGTTGACATTTGATGGCGAAAACTTTCAAGATCATGTGGGCCCATGAAATTTGGGCTTTCACGTCCCAATGCTTTTTCACGTTTACGCCATTTAGCACGACGATTTTGAAACCAAACTTGTACACGTGCTTCGCTTAGATCCAATCGCATGGCTAATTCTTCTCGTGTAAATACATCGGGATATTGAGTTTTTTCAAATGAACGTTCTAGTTGATGTAATTGATAGGTTGAAAATGTCGTACGACTTCGTCTAACTTTTCGTGGGCGTTCATCACAACTATGTTGTTCATTCGATGAGTCATGTTCTTCATCATGAAGAGATAATTTCGTATGATTAATACTATTTTCAGATGATGAATTCGGAAGAAGTAAAACTGATGATGGAGATAAGATTTCAGGTGCTAAAATACGAATGCATATCAATTGAATTTCTTGTTTTTTATTGAAAGTATTTCTTCATGGTCTCTCTCATTCATTCTTTCTTTCTTTCATTTTATTAATGAAGTAATTGACAAAAAGACATTCTCTCCCTCTCCCTCTCTCTTTTACTTTTCCGAACAATAGAAATAGATTGTATTGATTAAGTCTTATTATATCTCGAATAAGTAATGTAAAGAAAAAACTCATTGAAATGATATCTTAATAAAAGTCAAGACAAACGACTAAAGAATTTTTCTTCTTTACCTTCAATTATTTGACGTTTATTCGGTTGATGTTCGGTATTTTCGTCATCGTCGGAGTTTTTTCGTTTTAAATTAGTTGTCGTCGTTGATGTTGACGATGAATTATTATTTCCAAGTATACAAGCAATTGTAAAGCCACGCATTGTGACAAGCAAAATTTGTTTCGTTTGGTTAGATAAGTATATGTATGTGTGTTTATTTCGGTGTTTTTATTCAATTATGAAATGTAGTGGATGATTTGATCGCGAATGCACACCGAGGCAAAGAAAAAAAACCTTAGTTGTGACTATATGTGTGTTCGATGATAATTATATTCCGTTTTTTTCTCTCTCTCTTTCTCTTTCTCCTTCTCTTCTCTCTTGCTTGCTTGCTTTCTCTTTTATCGAGGGAGAAAAGAGAAAAAAAATAGAGTGCGTCGAGTTATTCTATTGGTGCACGCAGAGAGTAGGACGGCCTGTATGTTGTAATCAACAAACCAATATAATCATTTGGCGCGCATGCATATTGTACATGGAAAGGAAGAGAGAGAGAAACCTAACTTCGAGCATTTTTTTTTCTTCTCTTTTCAAGCTTCTGTATGTATTCGTTTCGGTGACTGCTCGACAACATTCTAATTTGTCTGAAATGATGACTATATTGAATAATATATGAATTAACTAACGACGTTTTACTGCTGTTTAATTTTCTCATCGGACACATGAATAAAAGCAAAAATTAATAGATACTTATCTTTGATTGAAAAAAAAAGGAACGAAGACAAAAAAAAGCAAATGTCAAATTTGAAATAAACGTAATAGATATCTAGAGCTCCCATTGAATAGCTCGATTCAATTTAGTACTTAAATTGTAAACAATTCAATTATTCTTCATCTGTAAAATCATTCCCTAAAAATAGTAAATTATCAGAATTAATTTCGAGTAAAAGAAAAAGAAAGGAACGTAATTCGCACTCAATGCTATTATTGTTTTTCCTTTTTGTTATTAGTTAATTTTATTAAGCTCTTTTTTTCTTTTTTCTTTTGAACTAATGAGAAATTAAAAATAAAACAAAAGAAAACGAGATTTTCTCAATAATCATGAATCGGAAGACAAAAGTATACGAATCAATTGAGCTTGTAATTAGAGACATGTGTTACATTTAATCGTCGTATCAATATTGAAAAGATGATTGTTAAGTTAATCAAACGAAATGAAATCTGACGATCAAAAGAAAGCTTGCGGGATATTACTTGTTATTTTCATACATGTCTCCGACATTTGATGTCTCCATTCATCGTACATTGACTGACGTCATCATTTAGAAAATCATTTAATATTTATCGGTTTTTTTTTCTGTCTCTCGTTAATTGACTTTTGTCCCGCTATGCCAATTTAATTGATCAATAAAAATAGATTGAAAATATTGTTAGAAGAAGAGAGAAGTTTTTCTTCTCGATTTCTATTCGTTCGTCATACACGTGTCGATAATTGAACACTTCATTTCCTGCGAAATTAAACACAACTTTTTTTGTCTCATATCAATTGTCATCGTCGGGACCCTCGAGCACAATTAAAAGTATATATGTATACATGTGTACATACATATTGTTGCTTTGCGTATGTTCACACCATTGTATAGATTCATCATCATCAACAAATTGATGAAGAGTAAAGTGGAAAAAAAACTTGATCAGGTGTCGAAAGTGTCACAGGCAAAACACAATTAAAATCAAATTGTAACTTCGTTCTTGTTTTCGATTTATTTGAAGAAAGAAAGGATTTTATTAATGAGAGGAGACGGGACAAAAAAACGCAGTTTGGTTGTTTGATTTTATTTTCTTGAACACACACCGGACTTGGAATTATTCGTCTGCATCATCATAATACATATCATCGTCAGCGGACTAGAATAAAGTAAAATAGAAACTGAGTAATCGTTTATCAAACAATAATCTGACTCAAAGAAAAAAATATATATAAATATTATACAACATGCAAAGTCTATGGTGTTGATGCAGTTTCTATTGTGCTGTGAACATTTTCAGTGGTAGAAATTTGATTAGATCTATTTATAGTCGATTGATCATTCGACGTTGATAATGAATTTAAATTGCGCGTTAAAGTGGCAGGACCGCCAGTTGTAATTGTTGAAAATGTGTTAAATTCATTGTTAGTTACATGTTCTGATAGAGATATTTGTGACGAAATAAAAGATGAACTTGACTGACTATTAATGTTTGCCGAAGAATGCGTTGATATTAATGTTTGTGTTGTCACACCTATTTTAGATGTTGAATCGTTTTCAACATGATTTGTTGTGGTCGAATCTACTTTAGACGTAATAGACGCAAGCTTCGTTTGTTCATTTTCCGTATCCGTAGTAGTTGATATTTCATTATTCGTTGAAAATTTATCATCAGTTGTCATATCTTCCAGATTGTTGACTGTTGTCGATGTTTCTTTATTAGATTCGGTAGTTCTTTCCAACGTTATGTCATTTGTTTGAGATTCAATTGTTGAATTGGTAGATTGGACATCTGTATCTGGTTTAGACGTACTTGATTCAAGCTTCGTTTGTTCATTTTCCGTATCCGTAGTAGTTGATATTTCATTATTTGTTGAAAATTTATCATCATTGGTCGTAATTAGGAATTCGTTGACTGTTGTAGATGTTTCTATCTTAGTTTCAGTAGTTCCTTGAGATGTTACTGATGATGTGGAAGTGGTATAACTTGTTTGGGATTCGGTTGTTGAACTTGTAGTTGGAACATTTGTATGTACTTTGGACGTGGTAGATTCAAGCTTCGTTTGTTTATTTTCCGTAGTAGTTGATATTTGTGAACTGGGAGATACTTCATTATTCGTTGTCGATTTATCAACACTGGTCGTAACTGGCAGGTTGTTGACGGTTGTTGATGTTTCCATGTGAGATTCGGCAGTTCTTTCCGACGTTACTGATGATGTGAACGTTATGTCACTGGTTTCAATTTTTGTTGTTGAACTTGTAGATGAAACATCTATGTCTGATTTCGACGTGCTAAATTCAAACGTTGTTTGTTCATTTTCAATAGTAGTTAATATTTGTGAACTGGTATTTATTTCGTTATATGCTGACGATTTATCATCATTGGTTGTAGTTTGGAGCTTGTTGAATGTTGCAGATGTTTCTAAGTGAGATTCGGTAGTTCTTTGAGGTGTGATTGATGACGTAGAAATTGTGTAATTTGTAGATGGAACATTTGTATCTACTTTAGACGTACTAGATTCAAGCTTTGTTTGTTCAGTGACAGTAGTATTGATCTCAGCATCAGTTGATGTTCGGGAATTAGTAGATACTTCATTATTCGTTGTCGATTTATCAACGCTGGTCGTAATTGGAAGATTATTGACGGTTGTTGATGTTTCCATGTGAGATTCAGTAGTTCCTTCAGGTTCGATCGAAGATGTGGAAGCCATGTCACTGGTTTTAAATTCAGTTGTTGAACTGGTAGATGGAACATCTATATCTGCTTGAGAGGTGCTGGTTTCAAGTTTTATTTGTTCGGTACCAGTAGTAGTCACCTGAGTAATAGTTGATGTATGTGAATTGGTAGATATTCGATTGCTTGAAGACAATGCTGTACTTATTTCAGCAATATTCACTGTCGTAGAGTCAATATCATTTATTGAACTACTGCTAGGAAAGACAGATGATTGCATTGGAAGTTTCATAGTAGTTTTATCGACTGTTGAGTCAGTGAGTTTAGATGTTGAATGATTTTCAAGACTATCCGTTGTAGTCGAATCATTGTCAGTTATTGGGGATGTAGCAGTTGTTCGATCTTGTATTGAAGATGTGGCAGTCGTGTAAATTGTTTGAATTTCAGTTATTAAGCCGGTGGAGGTAGCACCTATATGTGGTTTTGACGTGGTCGATTCAAGATTTTCTTGTTCATTTTCAGTAGTAGTAATTTGAGTCGTCAATGATGTTTGTGAATTTGTAGATATTTCATTGGTTGAAGAGAATGTTGTACTGATTTCCGCAATATTTACTCTTGTAGAGAGATTCTCATTTATTGAAGTACTGCTAGGAACGAAAGATGACTGTATTGGAAGTTTTGCAGTAGTTTTATCGACTGTTGAAGTAATATCCAATGCATTGGTGCTATCATCAAATATACTTGTTGAATCGGTAGTTTGAGTAGTTATTTTAGTTGTTGAATGATTTTCAAGACTGTCTGGTGTGGTCGAATGGTTGTCGAGGATTGTTGACATTGTAGATATTTCTATTTGAAATTCAGCAGTTGTTTGAACTGTTATTGAAGATGTAGATGCTGAAGTAGTAGATTGAATATCTATGTTACCTGTAGATGTGCTAGATTCAAGATCCAGTTGAGTTCTAGTTGAGGTGTGTATATTTGTGGACGATTGATCATCAGTTGTTATATCATTGAGATTGTTGGCTGTCGTAGATATTTCGCTGTTAGATTCAGTTGTTGTTTGAACCGTCATTGAAGATGTGGCAGTTATGTCGCTGATTTCAAATTTGATGGTTGAAACGGTAGATCCAATAGTTATACTTCCTTTATATGTACTTGATTCCAGATTGATTTGTTCATTCTCAGCAGTGGTAGTTTGAGTACTAGTTGATGTTTGTGACTTCGTCGAAACTCGATTATTTGTTAAAGATTTATCATCAGTTGTCATATCTTGCACATTGCCGACTGTTGTAGATATTTTGTTGTGAGATTCCGTAGTTCTTTGCTGTGTTATTGATGATGTGGGAGCCATGTAACTTGTTTGAAATTCAGTCGTTGAACTTGTAGATGAAACATCTGTATCTGGTTTAGACGTACTAGATTCAACCTTTGTTTGTTCACTACCAATCGTCGTGATCTGAGTAATAGCTGATGTTTGTGAATATATAGATATTGGATTTGTTGCCCCAAATGTTTGATCAGTTGAATCGGTTCGTACTTCCGAATTAACACTGGTCAGAGACGATCTCGCAGTTCTTGTCGATTCATCGATTTCTGTCGATGATATTACGCTTGGAATAGCGGTCGCCTCATGACTTAAAGAATTCACAAATGAACTTAGACTAGTTTCAATATAGTCATCTGCATTGCTGCTCAATATTGGGGATTTTGTAGCTATATCACTACTCGACAAGAGTGCTGTAGTGCTATCGGCCATATTCATTGTTGGATAGTCACGATCACTTACGGATGAAGTCGCTGATGTATCTGATTCGCGCTTAATTGTCATCGCAAATGTTGATGTTAAAGTAGTGTCGGTAAATACAGATGATTGTTTTTCAGTAGTTCTAGTGACTACGGTACTAATATGAGAATCATAGTTAATATCTTCCGATACCGTTGTAGAATGTACAGCGTTCGTATGCGTTGTTCCGACAGATTTCTCCGTTAAAAATTCCATACTTGTTTCCGATTCTCTTGTTGAAAATCTTTGTAATCTCGATTCCGCACTTGTTCGGGATTCAGTCGAATCTGTAGCTACCGCATCTGTTGTTATTGGAGATTTGTCTGCTGTAGATCGAATACTAGTTTCAGATCTTGCTGAGTATTCAGCTACAGCAGCTGTTGTTATTCGAGATTTCTCTGTTGTCGAGTCACTAGTAAGTTTAGATCGTGTTGAATATTCCGCTTCAGCATCAGTTGTTATTGGAGATTTCTCTGTTGTCGATGCAGTCGTCACTTTAGATCGTGTTGAATATTCAGCATCCGCATCGGTTGTTATTGGAGATTTCTCTGTCGTCGATGCAGTAGTCACTTTAGATCTTGTTGTATATTCAGCATCAGCATCTGTTGTTATTGGAGATTTCTCTGTTGTCGATTCAGTCGTCACTTTAGATCGTGTTGAATATTCGGCATCAACATCGGTTGTTATTGGATATTTCTCTGTTGTCGATTCAGTCGTCACTTTAGATCGTGTTGTATATTCAGCATCCGCATCGGTTGTTATTGGAGATTTCTCTGTCGTCGATCCAATAGTGGTTTCAGATCTTGTTGAATGCTCA
>Ga0209930_1000517_pt1 | contig 91907 bp, 113 predicted proteins | sample ThiBiot_500_biof_2_FD_183948 | JGI IMG/M metagenome (GOLD analysis project Ga0209930, IMG submission 183948) | Wastewater bioreactor microbial communities from Cape Town, South Africa - Thiocy_cont_500_biof (SPAdes) | ecosystem: Engineered > Bioreactor > Thiocyanate-remediating >...
ATGCTCTCAGGTTTTTTTACTTGCTATTCAAGAGGCAAAAAAAAGTAATAATAATAAAAAGAAAATATGAAATAAATTTTTGAACAAATATTTATTTGAAAGTCACTTGTCGAGAAAGAAAAAAAAAGAGATATGAATATCCAATTAAAGAGATATATTTATGATAATGATGAGTGCACCCGTTGGCAATACCTATTTGAGAAAAGAAAATTGAAAGTACTTGAAATTTACGAAACAAAAAAAAAACGAGGGAAAAACTACTCATAGTTCTGCCCTCAAGCAACGTTCTCTCGTTTTCTTTTTTTTTATTGACACTTTCGTTTCTTTCTTATTCTTCTCTTATGCCAATACAATTAAAAGTGAATACTCACATATACTTTTCGTTCGTTTTCTATGCTGTATTTATTCTCATATCAAGAGACTTGATCATCAATAGAATAATATTTTTGCTTGAGGTATACACACACACACACATACATTCGATTAAAGATATGTCATCAATATCGAAGAGAAATCTATGTAGCGAAAATGTGATGAAAGGCAAACAAGACTTGTATACATAGTGCATTTTCATTCCATCATACTTCAAACATTTCGATGGTTTCGTTTGTAAGCAGAATTATGTTCAGTACTAATTTAAAACATAAATGAAAACCCTCCGATGACAACGACGCTGAATTCAAGATGGTATCCATTTTTTGTCATTTGATGTTTATCTTCGATCGACGTACGTCGGTTTTCTATAACGTAAACATTTGTAACAGATTTGTTATTGACGTTTGACATACGTTGTCAAAGAACTCGGAAAACGGTCTGATGACGAAAAAATACGAGAGATTAAGTTGTTCATTAATTAACAAAAAAAAAATATTTATCGATAATGATATTGATGATGATGATGAAGAAGACCTTGAAATTGTCATTCATCGGACAGATTTATTCAAATGATTGATCAATTAGTATCAGTATATCAGTTGTATAGACATTTACATGTAATTACGAGAGAGAAAGTAACTAACAAGAATTCAAACGTGACAGGGATAACAAATGCGAAAGACAAAAAAAAAGAATGATAAACTTATCAATAGTCTATCCGAATATAGACATACAAATATTCTACTACGCAGATCATAAATCGTTCTCTTTTTTTCTGTGTGTATACATTACTAGAGATTATAAATTTTTATAACAGATTTTCAATGAACAGAAGTATTGTAAACTTTCTACTTCGGCTCGTTCTTTCTTTCCTTTTTACTATATGTAATGATGATAATTATGAAATAATAACAAGAAGTGAAATGGTTCATGACAATTAAAGGAGTAACTAATGTAATCACAATGACAAATAGAGATCATATGACAACGAAAGAATATCGAATTGATGGTTATATGCATGATTAGTTGATTTGTGATGATGGATGAGAAACAAAGAGAATTATATAATCTGATCTTTCTCTCTCTCTCTTCCATCTTTATTCAAGCACACGCATAGAATAAAAAGTTTGTCTGCTAGTCTTGTCACTTTGATTTATTACTGTTTGATGCTGTTAACGCACAGACTGTGTTCTGCATGAAATGAATCGAATCAAATAAGTGAAAACTTCGTTTGTTTTATTTGAATGCATCTGAATGTTAATCAATTTAAAACACAGAGAAAAAAAAAGCTTTTGACACTACAAAAACACTTTATTGAAGATATATTTTTAGTTACCAGAATTTTGTTTAAACTGAAATGTCATTTTCATTTCATGATAATTATTTTGAAAGCTTTGGTTTCACTCAGTGAATATCATTGTTTCAATCGGATTTTACGCAAATCGAAAGAATTTTTATTAAAAAAAAATATATATCTATGTTTTCTTTTCCACTATAAACAAAAGGAAGACTTATTGATGTTCTTCAATAGCAATGACCTAATTGAAAACGTAATTTTAAAAATAAAAGTACTGCTAAAATAGAAAATGATCTGTCTTTCGTTTGATTGATCAATCGAACAACCAATGAAAAACTCATTTACATACTGAAGATTACCTCATGTATTTTTTGTCTTAGGATTGGACATTTTGTACTAGTTGTTGTTATTTTTCACTCAAATTATGTCAGATATTTCATCATTTCGTAATAAAAATCTATCAATTCAATCGAAATTTATCGGTCAATTAGAACAAGAATTTACGACTATCGTACGATTGCTCTATTCATCGAGTGTACCTCGACCAGTACTTGAAAGTCAAATTCTACCGTATATTGCTAAAAATATTCATTTTAAAGATCCATTACAAGAAGGCAATGGCAAAGAATTATATCGTGATAGTATTAAAGGTTTTCATAATCTTTTCTATTTCACACATGATACATTTCAATTGCAAATTAAATTGAATAATGATGGTCGAACAGGTCGTTGTATTGTCGATGGAATTATTAATATTAGACAATTTTCATGGTTATATACATATCCATTACGTGCAATGTTTGTATTTGAATTTCGTTTATTAAACAATCCAACAACGGATAAACCTCAATTTGAAATATTTCGACATGAAGAAATGTGGTTTGTATTTTGTTTTGTTTGTGTTCTCAATCAAAAAAAAAAAGTTGAATCTTTCAAAGGTCAATTTGTGATATGATCGATGCAGTACCTGGTATTGGTTGGTGCTATAAAAATCTTGTTCGCCGTGGATTTACTTATTTATTTGCCGGTATTTCAAGATTAAGTTGTCTTTTACATGATAATCTCGTACAAGTCATTAAAAAGAAAGAATAAAATCGAAACTATTTATATATTTTCTTTTTGAAATAAACGACAAACTTTTGTTTTTCTTATATTTGAACTTCTAGATGATATTTTTATATTCTAATTAATAATGAATAATGTAGACGAGGTTTGTTAAAAACAAACAAAATTGAAGAGAATTGCAAAAAACATAAAACTCTTTTCGTTTTCATTTAATTAGTTTACACCATGTTTTTATTGTGATGGTTATTATACGCGATGTTTTGGTGATCCTATCTGTCGAATATGTCATGCTTTTATCTATCCACATGAAATAGATCAACAACAGGAGCCAAACATTTGTGAAGATGTATGTTTGAATGAATTAAATCGACTGATTGTCTTTGTTTTTTCTTGTCTAAATAGAAAGGTGAAGCAGATGATTCGGGAAATGAAGATACCGATGATGGTTATGCATGCGCATCGGGTTCAAGTCGACCAGCAAAAAAATCATTGACAACAGCCAATAATTGTGATTCATCAGTTCAATCGAATAATAACAATTCTTTATTTTCATTAGCATCAGCTAATCGTAGAAATGATCTATTAAATGAATTATTAATTGAACTCACTGGTCCAAAAGTGATCTGGAACGATCAAACATCATATTTAAGTCAATTACCACCCGAAGTCATGTTAACTATTATGAAATGTATGGATGATTTGAGTATCTATGCATTAGCCAAAGCATCTAGTCGTTGGAGACAATTGATTGATTCAACAGTTGATTGGAAACAATTTATACGACGACGCTGGCCACTTTTTCCTCTAACTGATGATGATAGTAATAGTGTAAATTTAAGTCGTATTTATGATCAATTGTATGTCAATGAGAATGATTGAATTAATCATGCTTTTTAATGTATTTATTTTAGAATTCGAAGTTCAAGTTGTTTTATATGTTTAAGTGATACCGGTATTCGGGTATGTTGAAAATAAATTGAACATGTTCTATTGATTTTAATCATTTATTAGTTCGAAAATAACGGACAAATGCAACCGACATTGTGGCGTCATCGACGATTGCAAAGCGAAATTCGAGCATTACGTGTACGAGAATTTGATGTTTCGTATAGGAGACGGTCTTTGTTCTATTATAGGACGATCCACCCGATGGAATACGTGCTGAACCATTGGATTCTTCTTGTTGCCATTGGCATGCATCAATATGGGGACCGAATTCTTCACCTTATGAAGGTTTTTCTCGATCGATTTAAATTTCATTTCTTTTCCAAGATTTGATTTTAGGTGGTATTTTTTATTTATATTTACATATTCCACAATCGTAAGTTAATTTCATTTTTTTTCCTATTGATCTTCATATTTTTTTAAAAATTTTGTCTTAGCTATCCAATGATACCTCCAATTGTTCGTTTTATAACGAAAATCTTCCATCCAAATATCAATATACATGGCGATATTGGTCTTGATTCATTCGGATCCAATTGGAGTTTAGCATTGACTATCTCAAAAGTTCTGATATCAGTTCAATCGTTATTAAGTGATCCTTACGCACATATATGCATGAATCGTCAAGCAGCAGATCTGTACACCAACAATCGAGAGTTATATGAGGAAAAAGCTCGACAATGGACATGGGCATATGCCATGCATGAATATATCAATGGAGATGAAATTGAAATCTAGAAAGAGAGAGAATTATCTTTTGTTTGTTTATTTATTATTGTTATGAATAAAATCACAAGTCTTATTCTTCGTCTACCATATACGTATATTTTTTTTTTCGTTTTAGATGTCTCATCATTTGTCAGATGCTGGTCGATTCTTACGTGGTGTAGCTCAACTAAGTCGACAGATTGTTAATCAAGCAACGAAATCCGAAGACATCCGTCGATATTCACCGACTGTACTCGAACCATTAGCTAGTCTTCTTGTGAGTGGTATCAGTCGACTTGGTGGAGTAAGTCTAACGAATACAGCATCGAAAACATTATGGAAATCGAGTGTTCTAATCCGTCAAACGGGTATTGCAGCTGCAAATGCTATGCAAGCAACACCAACTATTCGACCGATAGTAAAAGAAGAAGATTCAATTCCGATTCCGGCTTATCCAGAACAGGATATATCGCCAAATATACCAGCGACTCCAGTTATATCGACAACGAGCGTAGCTCAAGAGAAAACTCCAATTGATACACCGTTAACACTCGAAGAAAATGAACCATTAATAGCTGGTCCAGTTGCAAGCAATACTGACGCTCAAGCACGAGCTGTACCAACGACACGAATTGGCCGTCTAGCGAGTTTTGGTTCGTTGGCTGCTGGTCTTGGCGTTGGTGCTATTGGCTCAATGGTTCGACGTTCAGTTGGTTTGGAACAAACTTCTTCGCAAAGTTCACTTTCGCCTTATTTATCGAAAGCAAATGCCGAACGTATTGTCGATACATTATGTAAAGTTCGTGGTGCTGCGCTGAAATTAGGTCAAATGATCAGTATTCAAGATAATTTTATGAATGAAGATATACAAAAAATATTCGAACGTGTTCGTCAAAAAGCTGATTTCATGCCCGAATGGCAAATGAATGAAGTGATGACAACAGAATTCGGCGCTGATTGGCGAGATCAATTCGAAGAGTTTCAAAATCGACCATTTGCTGCTGCAAGGTAAATAAATCTTTCTTTTATTTTTTACATCGAAAGAAATCATCGTACGTTCGCTAGTATCGGTCAAGTTCATTACGGTGTTTTAAAATCAACTAAACAACGTGTTGCAATCAAAATCCAATATCCTGGTGTTGGCAAATCAATCGAAAGTGATATTAATAATTTAATCACATTGCTCAATTTTTGGAATATCATTCCACGTGGTTTATACATTGAAAGTGTGATTAAAGTAGCTAAACGTGAATTAAATTGGGAAGTCGATTATCTACGTGAAGCTGAATGGGGTCGACGATTCAAAAATTGGCTAGTCGATTATCCGATATTTCAAGTGCCGGATATAATTGAAAATTTATCGACAAAAAACGTTCTAACAACAACATTTTTCGACGGCATTACACTTGATAATGCCGTTCGTGAAGATCAAGAAATACGTGATCGTATTGGCACAGCAGTATTAGAGTTATGTTTCCTCGAATTATTTAAATTCAAGGCCATGCAAACTGATCCAAATTGGTCGAATTTTTTGTTCAATCCAAAAACGAAAACCATCGGTCTCATTGATTTCGGTGCATCGCGTGATTTCGATAGGAAATTTATAGATAATTATATTCGAATTATTCGTGCATCGGTGGATAATGATCGTGAACGTATTCGACAATTGTCAGTTGAAAGTGGATTTCTAACGGGATATGAAACGAAAGAAATGACCGATGCACATGTGAGTGCGGTGATGATTCTTGGCGAAGGTTTTCGTACGAAGGAAGCTTTTGATTTTGGCGCACAAAATACAACACAAAGCATACATAAATTGATACCTATCATGCTCAAACATCGTCTAACACCGCCGCCCGAAGATTCCTATTCGTTACATCGAAAAATGTCAGGAGCATTTTTGTTATGTTCGAAATTGCGTTCGAGAGTTTATTGTCAACCAATTTTTGAACGTATTTGGAAAGAATATAATTCAGCATAAAAAACGACTCGATTGTTTCCTATTTATTTTATTAATAAATCTAGCTCGTATTTGTTTTTCTTTTATCTATAAGTCAATTAATGATATTTTAGAATATCTTCATGAATTTTCTCTTAAGACAAACATGTCCGCTCATATCTCGTTCGTCATTTATACGTATCAGTACGACCTCAATTTGTCTCCAAAAATCCAAGACAACAACAACAACAGCATTTTCTCAAAAATCTGTTCTTGACAGCATTCCACGATCATTACAACCCTATCTTCGGCTCAGTCGAATTGATAAGCCAATAGGTTCGTGGTTATTATTTCTGCCAGGTGCATGGAGCATTGCATTTGCTGGAGCAACATTGAGTAACGTCGCTCTCGTGAGTTTATTCGGTGTAGGAACGATTTTAATGCGAGGTGCTGGCTGTACAATAAACGATCTCTGGGATAGAGATTTCGATCGACGTGTTCAACGAACAAAATCTCGACCTATTGCTAGTGGAGAAATCACTGTAAGACAAGGAATCGCGTGGGCTGGTATACAATTATCATTGAGTTTTTTAATTCTAATTCAATTAAATATTCCATCGATTATTCTTGGAATAATATCTCTTGTACCAGTTGCGATCTATCCACTAATGAAACGATTTACTTATTGGCCACAAATGTTTCTCGGAATAACGTTTAATTGGTAAGAAAATTGAATCACTGCCAAATCATTGAATTTTCATTGATTTTTCTAAAAAAAACCAAGGGGTGCATTAATGGGTTTTACTGCTGCAACTGGTATTGTTTTGCCAAGTTTGATTTTACCATTATATTTTGCTGGTATTGCTTGGACACTCCACTACGATACAATCTATGCACATCAAGATAAAGAAGACGATCTACTTATCGGCGTGAAATCGACAGCTATTCGTCTTGGAAACGAGACTAAATTATGGTTACGAGCTTTCTCCATAGGCATGATGTCACATTTGATAAGTGCCGGTGTTAGTGTTGATCAAACATGGCCGTATTATTTAGGTTTAGCAGGCGTCAGTTATCATTTGCATAGACAAATTGAAACAGTTCAATTGAATAATAGCGAATCATGTTGGCAAACATTTGCGTCAAATCGTTGGACTGGTTTAATGATTTTAGCTAGTATTTTAGCTGGAAATATGTTGAAATAGTTATGATAATAAAATATAAACAAAATTTTCTTGTTGTAGATGAATCTATTGAAACCGCTTGTTCAATCGGGACGAGTGAAATTATTCACTGTTCCTCAACGGTAATCACTCACTCATAATTATAGTTTGATTCGTTTTTGTTTTCGAGTAGAACTCTATTTGATGTTCAAAATGTCTGGGGTCGTACAGCTGTCGATACTCAGAAACCAGTCGATACGAGTCCATTAGCAACAATTCCAATTCAAGATGTAAAAATCATAGATGAATTAGTGATTATGCTATCATTTTTTGATTTTGTCTAGGAACAAATCAGTGCTCTATCCGGTGTACCACGAGATTTGTTGAAAGAGCGCCGTTGTCGAATATTTGTACCTGCTCGTAATGCAATGCAATCAGGTACAAATAATACTAAAAAATGGAAAGTCGAATGGGATACGAAAGAACGTTGGGAGAATCCATTGATGGGCTGGGCTTCATCGTAAGAGCAAATTCCTTTGCATTTTAATTCATTTTTTTGTTACCTCGCAATTGTTTCCTAGTGCTGATCCGCATTCATCTTTAATGATTGAATTTGCTAGTAAAGACGATGCAATTGTCTATTGTGAACGTATGGGTACGTTAGTTACATTTATCTCGATACGTACAAAGAAAAAATATTTGAAAATGTTTAGGTTATAAATACGAAGTTGTCGAACCACCGACTCATTCTCATTTGCGAAAAACTTATGGAGCCAACTTCTCATGGAATAAGAAAACTCGTGTTTCAACTAAATAAATCGTTTCGAACTTTCTTTTGTTTTTAACATGTGAAAAACAGCAACTGATTTTATATTTCATCGACTGCCGAAGAGGACTTTGTTGTTTCGTTTATGCAAAATGTTATCTTTGCCTATTCTCTAAAGATAACGAATAAAAACATGTGAATATTTTTATTTTAGATTTTTTTTTCTATTGTCTTTATTTATGGAGAAGACATTTCTTCTACAAACGGTTATTGCCGTTTGTTTATTCGCTTTTAATTATGCAACATTAACGAAAAAGTAGGCTAATAAATCAGTCAAAAGTGATGTCGTGTCACGCCGTTGAATTTATGTTTTTAGTTATGATATTTCGGATGGTCAATTAGAAACTGTATTTAAGTACGATGATTTACAATCTGTTTTTTTGAAAATAATTTTTATTTTTGCAGAAATTGGCTTGATCAAGGTCACCGTGAATATGATTCATTTGCTGAATATCAACAGCGTATGCAAGTATTCAAAGAAAATTATATTAAAATTCAAAAAATGAATGAAGTTTATGGGTAAATGAAATATTTCTTTTCGAATTGAAATGTTACATTTGTTGATTGAAGAGAACATATGACATTTGAATTAAATAAATTTGCTGATCGAACAGAAGAAGAATTTCAAAATACCGTTCTTATGCGTCCTCAACCACCACCAATTCATCCATCATCAAGGTAAATCACACATATCACGGATGTGAAAATAATTGATTTTGTTTCTTGTTTTTAGATATATGCATGTTAACAATGTTGGTGATCTACCAGAATCATTCGATTGGCGAGATCATAGTGCTGTAACACCAGTTAAAGATCAAGGTAATTGGGAAAGAAAACCAAACGAAGAATAACTAACTGTTGAAGTGAATTTCAATAGGATCTGTGGGTACATGTTGGGCATTTTCAACTGTTCAAAATGTTGAAGGTCAATGGGCATTGAAAAGTAAAACATTAACAAATCTATCAGTTGAACAAATTGTTGACTGTGATGGAATGCAACAGCCTGCTACGTTCGTAGTTTTTCATTGTTTGTTTTCATGAAACTTCTAAAATCCAAATAATTTTAGAGCACAAGCTGATTGTGGTGTTTATGGAGGTTGGCCTTTCCTCAGTTTTCAATATTTAATGCAACAAGTATTCGCCGTAGTCCTATTTCAATCTGTTTTCTTTATTTAATTATTAGGGTGGTATCGCTTCTGAAGCAGTTTATCCATATTGTGCTGGATTGAAAACTCCATGTGAACCATGCAATGCTCCCGGTTACAATAAAACATTATGTGGTCCACCAATACCATTTTGTTATATCAAAGATAGTTGTGAAAGTAAATTGACTCCATCGATGTTCGTATCTGGTCTTCGAGTTGTCGATTGGAAAGCTATTTCTGAAGTATAATATCGTTAAAAAACAAGCCTAGCTCTAAAAATATGAAATCGTTTAGAATGAAACTGAAATTGCAACAGCACTGATGAACACTGGTCCATTGTCCGTTGCTCTCAATGCTGAGTTGTTACAATTCTATCACAAAGGCGTTTTCAATCCGTTTTTCTGTAATCCACAAAATCTTGATCATGCTGTTCTTCTTGTCGGCTGGGGAACTGAAGCATCGAAACCTTATTGGATTGTTAAAAATAGTTGGGGTGAAAATTGGGGTGAACAAGGTTATTTTCGTATTTTACGTGGTAAAGGCACATGTGGTATCAATACTCAAGTCACAACTAGTGTTCTTGGTTAAACCAAAATTCGAATGACTGAATACTGACTTGTCTTTCAAATATAAATATCGGTTTTTTTTCCTTTTCCTTCTTTCGTGGATATTTTGGTAATTCAAGCGAGAAATAAAAATATATTCAAATTTTCATAATGAAAAACCTAATCAATACGCAAGCACATTCCGATGATTGATCTCTTCAAATAATAGTAATAAATCATGATCGATCATGAAAACCTGTAGATGTCGTTGTTTTCCAGTTGTGTTTTTCTTTCTTTTCTTCGCATCAGGGTGTCGGTCGTGCAATATATGGAAAGCAAACATAATGACGAAAGAAACATCCATCGAATCCAATCGAGAAAATTGGTCTCGAAATAAAAACAAAAGTATGAGCGTGAATGTTCTTAAATGTAGAAGTCAGTGTGTCGCTTTGACACAGTTTTTTACCTATTTTTTCTTCAAACGTTGAAATTATTTAACTCACTTTTTTTTTCGTACACAAAAAATCTCATTCGTATCTTGAAATTTGATACGTCGGACTTATCTAGATCGAAATAAGCGAATAAAGGTATTGTTTTTTTTTATTGAAACCAAACTTCTCGTCTTAATTAAACATCGAACAATCAAAGTAGACTTCCGCATGTTGGATAATTATCCTGAATGGATTCTATGCTTTCTTCCATTCTAGATTGCAAATAAAGAGCAAAATCATGTTGCGTGTGCTCGAACTATTCAGTGGGATTGGTGGAATGCATTGTGCACTTGATTTTCTCGATGTAGACTATCAAATCATCGCTGCAATCGATATAAATCCAACGGCAAATCTCGTCTATGCACATAATTTTCCTCAGATTCCAATTATCAGTCGTTCAATCGAAAGTATTTCATTAAATCAATGGGAAAATTGGCGTGCTGATGTGTGGTTAATGTCTCCGCCATGTCAACCATTTACTCGACAAGGTAAACAAGAAGATCTCAATGATCGTCGTACGGATGGTTTCGTTTATCTAATGAAAACAATTCTAACGAAATTAAAATCTCAACCAAAATATATTCTCTTGGAAAACGTTTCTGGTTTTGAATCATCTCAAGCACATGAACTTTTATTAGAAACTCTTCAAACAAATCAGTATTCATATCAACAATATCTTCTCTCGCCGATTCAATTCGGTATACCAAATTCTCGATTGAGATATTATTTAATTGCAAAAAAACTTGAAAATTCTCCAGAAAATTCACCATCATTGATTCAAACTCGAATAACAAATTTCGATAGATTATATCGAAAACTTCGTGAACAATTTCCATCGAAAAATCTCGACGAAACAGAAAATACATTCGATCGAAATGATCAAATTACTGATCAATGTAGTCATTCATCGGAAATCTTAGTCAATCCTGAACAAACAATGTTAATCAATGATTTTCTTCTTTCAAACGAAAATCCCGAATTTAATCTCATTGATAAACAATTACAACGTGCTCTGCAAGTCTGTGATATAATTACACGTTATGCTAAACGTTCATTCTGTTTTACCAAAGCCTACGGAAAATATTTCGAAGGTACAGGTTCCATTTTTCGTACACAATCGAATCAAATTCGATATTTTACACCGAAAGAAATCGCTAATCTTCATTGTTTCCCATTGAATTATAATTTTCCAACTGAAATTACTTCTCGACAAGCATATGCACTACTTGGTAACAGTTTGAATGTATTTGTTATTGGTATTCTACTCGAAAATCTTTTCGAGCGCAATTAAAAAATTTGTTAATTTGTTTTTTTCTCTCTCGCTCGTTATTTTTTTTCTTTTCGTTTTGCTCCTTCAGATAGAACAAAGAAAAAAGATGAATCCACGAACAATAAAACGTCTTTCAAATGTTCGTTTGAAAGCACGTAGTGAATTGAAATTAGATGAATGGCAAGAAAATAACTATTATTACGATGAAAATATTCTCAAATGTCCAAACGATCAAATCGAACGAATCGATGCGAGAAATATAACACGTGAAGATTTCATTGAAAAATATGAACGACCAGCTAAACCTGTGATAATTCAACATTTAATCGATGATTGGCCCGCATTCGATAAATGGACTGTGGAAAAATTAGGCCGAAAATATCGTAATCAACGTTTTAAAGTTGGCGAAGATGATGATGGCAAATCAGTGAAATTAAAAATGAAATATTTTCTCGATTATGCATTGAATAATCATGATGATTCGCCATTGTATTTGTTCGAGTCAAGTTTTGGTGAACATCCGAAAAAGAAACGTCTTATCGATGATTATTATATTCCCGAGTATTTCTCTGAAGATCTATTTCAGTTCGTTGGCGAACATCGTCGTCCGCCGCATCGCTGGTTTTGTATAGGACCACAACGATCAGGCACAGGCATACATGTAAGTTCAAGTCCAATGATAATCGTTCAAATCAACTTCATTCTCAATCTAAACAATAAAACTTAATGAAAAAATAAACGATTCTGTGAATATTCCAGATTGATCCATTGGGTACAAGTGCATGGAATGCATTGATTTCAGGACATAAACGTTGGTGCATATTTCCACCATCGACACCTAGACATTTACTCAAGCCAACATCGGCTGATGCACCCAAACATAAAGATGAAGGCATATCTTGGTTTAAAGTTATTTATCCACGAACACAATTGAGTACATGGCCAAAAGAATATCCATGTATTGAGGCTATTCAACATCCTGGTGAAGTTATATTTGTACCTGGTAAAAAAACTAACTTTTTCGAATAGTATTGAGAAAGAAAATGAACAATAGGAAAATCATTGAGTCCTAACTGTCATTTTAGATAAAGAACGAATAAGGAAATGTCATGTAATAGGATTATGACAAGAAAAGAACCGATGAGAATTTTCTTTTTTCTTCACACATTTTTTATCAGTCTTTCTCTAAGATATACTGTGTTCATTAACACTGATAGAAGGTCGTATCTTTGCAATGATCATTCAATATTTTATTGCGTATATTCTATCGTGAAAATAGCTCATAAAAGAAAGGAGTTTTCTTTTTTTTCTTTTCGCAATAAACACCTCCGATGAAAACGTCGATTGCCTAAGGAGTCGTAATACCAAAGTCAGATTTTTTTTCTATTCGTCGTTGAAAATAAATGTAGGCTAATGGCTTTCTCTTTCTCTTTCACGCACTGTTACTGACAGATTATTTATAGGAAAGAAGAAAAAAAACAGAAAATTTCTTTTCTCTTGCAGGTGGGTATTGGCATGTTGTACTCAACATGGATTTTACTGTTGCTGTAACACAAAATTTTTGTTCATCAGTTAATTTTCCAACTGTTTGGACACGTGTCGTCCATAGTCGACCGAAAATGTCAAAGAAATTTCTCGAACGTCTAAAATCTCGTCGACCAGATCTAGCACGTTTAACCGAAAAGATCGATGTCAATGCTGATGCCGGTCCTCGTTCGGATTCATCATCATCGAGTAGTTCATCGTCATCGGCTGATTCATCACCGGATTCCGATGATGACAGTGAAACGGAATCAAAATCAAGAAAACAAATTTCACAAACACACGAACATGGTGATGAACCATCAATGAAAAAACAACGGACATCAATCGTACAATAAAAAACAAAAGCAATGCTGTTATTTTTGTTATGTTAAATTAAATATCTGTTTTCTTTATGTAATAAGCGAGAGACAACTTGTGCTAAAAGAAAAAGCAAATCAAATTTCTTATTCTATGTTTTCTATCTGCTTTCATTCTATGAAAAAAAAGTTATGTTTATAGATTCGTACTAATCATCATGTCGGAATTAGTGAAAGATTCGAAAATCAATCTTGAAGATCCTCGATATGATCAAGAAACATATTCAGGACGAGGTTAGTAGTGTTTTTTCTCTTATTGTTTTCATACATCGATTATTTTCTTCGAATTCAATAGCAAAACATTTCTTTTTGACAACGAATCCATTAAATCTCTTGGCTAGTAATCAGCAACTTGACGATGGTAAATAATGAAACAAATCAATAGATGATTATTGACAAAGATCCTTGTCTTTTCAGCTAAAAATATCGTCGAGAGCTATCGTAATGGCGTCGTTGCTCATCCTGGCATGACACTTGATGAATTATGGAATGCAAAATATCTTTATGATAGTGCATTTCATCCTGATACCAAAGACAAAATGTTTATTCTTGGTCGAATGTCAGCACAAGGTATTTTCACTTTCGAAATATCTTATGCTTCTTCATGCTTTCTCCTCCTTCTTATTAGTTCCATGTAACATGTTGATTACGGGTTTTATGTTAACAGTAATACACGAACAATTAGAGTTTTATTTTAAACTTAAAATAAACTAACATTTCTTTTTCAATATCTAGTTCTATAAAACAGTACCAGCTATTGTCTTTTGGCAATTTGTCAATCAATCGTTTAATAGTATTGTTAACTATACAAATCGAAGTGGTGATAAACCAATAACAAATACTGATTTGATGAAAAGTTATGCTGTTGCAACATCAGTATGTCGAATGTTGTCTCATTTATTTTGTTGATTGAAATTGAATATTTTGAAATTCTAGGCTGCAACAGCAACAGCACTTGGTCTTAAAGGTAATTTTTTTCTTGATTTGGAATATGTATTTGGAAAATTGAATTCTATTTAGCTGCTGTTTCAAAATTACCACCAATCATGGGTCGATTTGTTCCATTTGCTGCTGTAGCCGGTGCTAACTGCGTCAATTTACCATTTATGCGATGGAACGAAATTCGTGATGGTATTGCTATTTTTGATAAAGATGGCAAACGTGTCGGAGGTTGATATTGTTGATAATTGAAAATATTTGATTTAGCTATTTTCATTTTCTTGAATTTAATATTAGAATCATCTGAAGCAGCTAAAAGTGCTATTGCCCAAGTTGTTCTCTCTCGTATTGGTATGGCTGTACCTGGCATGATTATTCCGCCGATTATTATGAATGCTCTTGAACAAAAACCATTCATGCGTCGTCGACCTTGGTTAAATAGTCCAATTCAAATTCTCTTATGTGGTGTCTTTTTAACATTTACAACACCCATGTGCTGCGCATTATTTCCACAGAAAAGTTCTATAAAAGTGTCAAGTGTTGAAGATAAAGTTAAACAAAAACTATTACGCGATGGAATGAAAGAAACCGATCGAGTCTATTTCAATAAAGGCCTTTAAAATGCAACGTCAAAAAGAACATTGTGTGCGTCATTCGCCTTTCTTTCACATAGTGTTTTATTTTATTAGTAGTTTAAAACCTCTATTATTTATCTTTTTCCTCTCCCTCATTTCCCGTCCGTTGTATTCCTCTTTTTTTGATTACATGATGATTATCAAAATAGAAAGAAAATATTAGATATATATATATATGTCTGAAACTATACTATACTTTCAGATGGAATCCTATCAATTTGTTGTAGTTGGAGGAGGTATAGCTGGTGTGACTTGTGCAGAAAGTGTAGGACATGAGAAAGAAATTCAATGATTGTAGCATTCATTGTTTTGAATAAATAGATTGCAACATTTGATTCACAAGCTAAGATTTTATTATTAACTGGAACACCTTTAATTAAAGCGATTACGAATTATGTGAAAGTATAAACTGTCAAATTTATTTTTGTTAAGAAATTTTTATGAATGGATTTAGGTGAGCAAATTTTTAGAAGAATTCGATGTCGAAGAAAAACCTTTCAGTCATTTGGCTGAACAATATCCGAATTTAGTCATTAAAAATACAGTTCTCGAAAGATTAGACACTGATCAACAGATTCTCTTCTGTTCGAATAATGTACAAATTCAATATGATAAACTCTGTATTTGTACTGGTGCTCGACCAAAAGTAAGTACGTAATAACTGCTCATCATTGTTTTCAATTGAAAATTTTCCTAGTTACTTTCATCAAATAATCCGTATGTTCTCGGTATTCGTGATACAGAAACTGTTCAATCATTTCAACAGAAACTCTCATCAGCTAAACAAATCCTCATCGTTGGTAACGGTGGTATTGCAACTGAACTTGTGTATTTATTATTTTTTTAAAGTTATTGTTGACTTCATTAGGATTATTATTTGTAATTAGATATGAAGTTGAACATTGTTCAGTTATTTGGGCAATTAAAGATGAACATATTTCGACGACATTTTTCGATGAAGCAGCAGCACGATTCTTTCTTGATCGTATACAAATGGTCAAAGAACAAGAGAAATTAAATGAAAAACGACAAAAATATGAAACTGTAAATATTCAACAAACGAATTCATCACAAATCTGTGGTGGTGCATTAGGTCCCGATTGGGCAGCTAATCGATCAATGAAAGGTGTCTTATCTGTAAGAACTCGATGTTTATGTCATTTTTTTTTCTGAAAAAGTAAAATTACTTTGAAATATTTCAGCAACCTCGACAAGTTCATATTGAATATAAAGTTGAAGTAAAAAATATCCTTACACCTGACGAATATCGACAATTGAATCTAGTCGATTCTAATGAATCTCAATGGCCAGTCTATGTTGAATTAACTAATGGGAAAATATTTGGTTGTGATTTTGTTGTTAGTGCAATTGGCGTGATGCCAAATGTTGAACTTTTTGTCAAATCTGCAGATGTAAATAACAAAAGATTTATTCTTAGAAATTAAGAAAAATTTATTTAGTTTAAATTTGGTACTGATGGTGGTTTACTAGTCGATGAAACGATGCGCACTTCAGTTAAAAATATCTTTGCTTGTGGTGATGTTTGTTCAGCTGGTTGGAATTTAGCTGAACATTGGTTTCAAGTAAATTTCCGATGCAATGATATTTCATTCATATTCATTTCTTTTCGTTTGTGAATTAGATGCGGCTTTGGTCTCAAGCACGTCAAATGGGACATTATGCTGGTAAATGCATGCTAGCTTATGCAAACAATGAACAAGATTCATTGACGATGGATTTTTGTTTTGAATTATTTGCTCATACAACGAAATTTTTCAATATGAAAGTTGTTTTACTTGGTAATTATCATGAAAGTGACATGAAAAAATACGAAAATCTCATTCGTGTAACACCCGGTAAAAGAAAACAAATCTATGCTAGTAAATTGTTGATTTCATTCATTCATTTTTTTTTTATCTAGGAGAAGAATATATTCGTGTGACATTAAAAGATGGACGAGTACATGGTTGTGTTTTTATTGGTGATACAGAGCTCGAAGAAACATTTGAAAATTTGATTTTAAATCAAATCGATGTTAGTGCATTTGGAGAAACACTACTCGATCCGAATATTGATATTGCTGATTATTTTGATTGATGAAAAATAAAAACTTTTAACAAAATCATTCTGTGATAATGATAGTTTTGGTCACAAATGTTTTTAATGACAGCAGACATCGTGTAAAAAGAAACGATTCATTTGTTGAATATGCTTGCTTGTAGTTTTTTCATTGTCCTTCTATTGATTAATCGAATCCATACAGTTCGAAATGTAATCGGTGATCAGAATCTTACATATCAACATGTTGCTTTATATGAACCATTTTCAAGTTTGTCAATCAACGGACCATTTCGTTGCTATGTTACTTGGACAGATCGTTTTCAATCGATGGATATTTTAACTGATCATAATCTTCATTCGTATATTATCATCAAAATTCAAGATAATCATTTGCAAATCACGATAGAACCGAATGTTAATTTAAAAATAACTGAAATGACTATTAATCTTAGTCTATATCCAACTATTGAGAATATCTTTCTCTCTGGAATTAGTACTTTAGAAAGTCGAAATGTTCTAGTGATTGAAAAACTATTAACATTACGAACTGAAGGTAAAATCTGTAAATTAAAAAGTTCTACGTAGAATTCTGTAAGAGAAATCTTTTAGAAACTAGTTATCTTCGATTATCATTGGATGCATTCAATCTGCATACTCTTTTTCTGTCAGCTGGAACAACAGAATTAATTGGTTCGGTTAAAAATACCACAATCATTAAATACTATGGCATTGGAGATGTCGATGCATCGGAATTATTTTCTAAATATGTCGATATCGATGCAAATGGATTTGGTACTGTTTGGATAACAGGCATTGATACGTGTCAAATTCGAGCAAAAGGTGTTAATGTCATTCGACATAACTGTGCACAAATCAGTTCAACTGAATTGATCGGATTAGCGAAAAGTATTCCTTTTCCATGAATTACAAATTGATCATTTTGTTGATATTGATGAACATTGACATATCACATGAGAATTGTTACGCTTGTGATAATTAAATTGAATTAATTCAAAAATTATTTGTACGCAATCCGTCAATACTAATTTCGGTCTGATTTTACTAAAATTAGAACACTAGAAAACAATTGTTGCGTAAAGGACGAATAGTATTAATGTGTGAGAAAAATGAAATATAATAAACCTTCCATTATGTTGTCTGACATATATCGATATAGATTTTTTTCTCCATTTCGAAGCTATCATCATATTGATCATGTATGTATGTCTACAATTTGTCAAGGCAGTTTGCTTTTTATGCAAAATGATTAGTCGTCGTCGTTGGACGTAATATAAACTATTTGATGTCGAGTTCTGTCTATGTATATCAGATTAATCGATTCTTGAGGCTGAGGCCGATGAAATATCAGCTGAATCATTGTAGAACAAGTAGACCGACTGTTCGATCAGCTAGCCAAGGACAAATCAAGGTCGATCGAGACTTCGATTGAATGCAGATGTTCGTTTATTAACTTCATTAGAAATTCATCGAAATATATGAAAATTTATTCATTTAGCTCAATGATTTTTTGAGTAGTTCAATTATCTAATCGATTAAGTTGCTCTATTCTCAATTATGTACATATAAGTATTCATTTTTTTTGCTTCGAGAACACAACCTATGACAAATCATACAAGAAAGACATAATAGCAGATTCGACCTTCGTCGTTCTTCAATGCATGATTGAAAGAAGACATCTTGCACATAAATTTAAACCATCGAACTCAGCGTTTGTTCTTATATTCGCCATTAAAATCTTTAACCTTAACCATCTATCTAATAATAACTTTTTTCTATTCCCTAGTCGTATCTGTTTATTTAGACTTCTTATCACTACTATTCTCTCGTCTACCAATTAATACTCGATCCGTAGGTCATTCTCTTTCTCTTACATAAAATACAAGGATAGACTGGATGTTGAAGACATTCTTCTGACATTTATCAAATCGACAACATCGAGAAATATACTTTGTTTCCAAACGTATTCGATGAGTTTTCTTTTTTCGAAAAGCTTGTAAAACATTGAGGTTTGATTGTTATCTGATATTCGGCGACCTCTAACATGAAATGTATCATGAATTACATTGAAGTCAGATGGATTTACAATAGTTTCATGTTGTAATTCTAGTTCCTATTTTTATTTTTCTTGATATTATTTTACATGGTGATGTAGATGTCACCATGTTTACAATCGCTTGTGTCTATTTTCTTTTTATATATACACGTAGATCTCATTCTATTTGTTTCTTTTGAAGAAAAACTATAATAGGAAAGAAAAAAACTTCCGGCGCTACGCGAAAGCTTTGTTTTTTGATTGGTTCATATTTTCAAGTGTTTAGAAAATAGATTCGTCGTCATCATCATCGTATAAGAGAATTCCTCCTTCATATTATTATTATTATTCTTCCAGATTAAACGAGGATGATTAATTCTTTCTATTTTTATTTGGTTAGGCAAATAAACATTGAAAAGTTTCGTTTTCGTTTTGTTACGCGTAGATTTAAAATTTAAACTTAAGTAGATGATAAAAGAAAAGGAAAAGAAAGCTTAACTCTAATCCAGAGATAAATTATTTCGAAGATTTCTTTTCGCCAATATTTTTAATCGATTTCTTTTGAAAACTAAGCAAGAGCAAAAACAGCAACTTTGTCTTTTTCTTCTTCTTCTTCTTCTTTTTCCTTGTTTCATGATATTGTTCTCTTTTTGTGTTTAACGAGTCGACGAGGGTCTATTGTTGATTTACTAAACAATACACGAGACACCGTTGTTCAAATATTAATCGATTGACTGCTAGAATATATATATATATATATTAAATCGAGTAATCAAAAATTCAGTTTTTTTCATTTTCTCTTCTATTCATAAATATGAAGTATCATCTGTTCAAATCGATAAATGTCAAGTATCATTACAGAAAATTTTTTTCTCTCTCTTTTCTTCGTCTAAAACTCTTTCTATGATTTCAGATTTAAATACAGGCAATCGATGAGAATGATGTAATTAAATCATCGTTTGTCAAATAAAAAAAAAGAACTTACAAATAACAAGTTTAGTTTATTTCCTTTCACGATGATCCCATCGACTTGTATGTTAATAAATCTCTTCTATTTCGTGTTATATTTAACAACGAATTGGACGTGTGCTGCTCTATCGAATACAATTGTGATTGAAATTAATGGAGATTGTGCAACATTAGGAAAGAAAATAGCCGATGAACATGGCCATCGTTATGTTCGAGAGATTTTTCAAGGTTTTTGCGAACTTGAAGAAGATCCACTATCAAGAAATCACACGAGATATCGACGGGCACTTGATGATGGAATTCATCCCGAACAATTCATTGGCTATCATAGAGATGTATGTCATAGACAAGAATTGATTTGAAATTCCATAAAATTCGTTCAATTAGGTTCTATGGGCTGAAAGTCAAGTACCGAAAATTCGTAGGAAACGTGAATTTGTTTTTAATGATCCACAATGGAATTCAATGTGGTATTTGGTAGGATAGATTAGATGTTATTAAATTCAAATAGGAAAATTTCAATTCGACTAATTTAGATACGACATTCTCAAGTTCCGTCATTGCCAGATTTGAATGTCACCGGTGCTTGGGCAATGGGATACACAGGTCGTGGAAAAGTTGTTACTTTTCTAGATGATGGTCTAGAATTTGATCATCCTGATTTGCGAGAAAATTATGTATGTTGATAAATGAAACGAGATGATTTTTTTTTCAATACATTTGTTTTTATAGGATCATGAAGCAAGTACAGATATTAATGGTGATGATGATGATCCAACACCACGTTATGAGCCAACAAATGAAAATAAGTGAGTAACTTCGATTTTTTTTCCTTTGAATATTTTCAAAAATCATATTCATTAGACATGGAACTCGATGTGCAGGCGAAGTTGCAGCTAAAATTAATAATAATATTTGCGGTGTTGGCATTGCGTATCATGCAAGTGTTGGTGGTATTCGAATGTTAGATGGAGATGTCACTGACAGTGTAGAAGCACGATCACTTAGGCATCGACCAGATCATGTTGATATTTATTCAGCTAGCTGGTAGAGACGAATATAAAGTTCCTATTTATTTTATTGAGATTTGATTGTTGTCTAGGGGACCTGATGATAATGGTCTTGTAGTTGATGGACCGGGTCGATTGGCTAAGAAAGCATTTGAAAATGGTGCTTTAAATGTAAATTGAAATATTGAAGAATTTTCTGCATTTTTTTTTCTAATGATTGAAATTGAATCGTAGGGACGTGGAGGTAAAGGATCAATATTCGTTTGGGCTAGTGGTAACGGTGGTCGACAATCAGATTCTTGTGCTTGCGATGGTTATATCACTTCAATCTATACCGTACGAAATCAAATCATAACATAAATAGAAGCATCGCACAATTATTGTTCTCTAGATTGCAATTAGTGCAACAACGGAACATGGTGATAAACCATGGTATCTTGAAGAATGTTCAGCTACTCTTGCGTCTGCATACAGTAGTGGACAAATGAATAGCGGTGAACGTGATATTGTACGTTGTCTTTTGTTTATTCAGAAAATGAATTTTTGATTTTATCGTTCAAGTATACAACTGATCTAAATCATGCGTGTACAAGTCATCATACAGGTACATCTGCTGCTGCGCCATTGGCTGCTGCAATCTATGCTCTTGTTCTCGAAGCAAAGTACTGTTGATTAGACATTAAAATTCAGAAAGGATATCTTTTTCGATTATATTAGTCCATCTCTAACATGGCGTGATATCATGCATATAACAGTACTTGGCTCTCGTCCGTATGCTATTCCTTCCAATACAAATATCGTTCGAAATGCTGCTGGTTTCAATGGTAATTATCTCTCGATGAATTTCTTATGCATCGTTTTCTTTTTGTTTCTTCTTTTATAGCAAGTAGTCGATTTGGTTTTGGTTTAATGGACGCTGGCCTAATGACTTGGTATGCCAGTGGCTGGAAAAACGTCCCACCGATGACAACTTGTGAATCGGTTACTAGTAATCCAAAACGATTGATCAGTGCACGTTCAAGTCAAATGTTTACATTAAAATTATCGGAATGCAAAGATAATGGCGAGCCGCAACGAGAAGTCAATTATATCGAACAGATTCAAGCATTTGTTACATTAAATACGGATCGACGTGGTGAAATTGAAATCTATCTTTATTCACCATCGAATACGCGAACTCAACTTTTACCTGTGAGTGTTGTAGATTTTTGAAGATATTTTTTGTGAACGACATTCGTCTACGTTCTTTTGCTCTTTCGTAGAAACGAGAACGTGATCAAAGCAATAAAGGCTTTCAAGATTGGCCATTCTTAACCGTTCAATTATGGGGCGAAGTACCGCATGGTCAATGGAAACTTGAAATTGTTAATACCGGAGGCGGCTCAGGTAAATACTCATTTTTTTCATAATTATAAATTAATATTGACTCTTTTTTTATTTTTTTCTTTCATTTAAAATTATCACGTTATGTTTTCTTTTAGCAACATTATTATCATGGAGATTATTAGTTCATGGTACCCGTGAATACCCTCTTTCACCTCGAACTACAATTGTTCAAACACCCTACGCATCCGATCGATCTAGTGTAAGTCGTCTCTATCCGTCGTTATATTATGATTCATCATCATCCCAATCTATCTATTCTTCTCATTTGATCTTCCCTATTATTTTCTTTCTTCGACTACTTTCGCTTGATGACAGTGTCTACCGGAGAATGTGATACAAAATTGACTCGACTGAAGTTCATTTTTGTTTTTCTTTGTTTGTTTGTTTTTTTTAATATTTTTTTTATAATTACTGACTTTTTAATTTTATTAATTGTTCCTCGAAAATTTTTTTTACAATAATAATAAGACTAAGAATATTTAAGAATTTTGTTTGTGTACGGTGCTCCTTGTCTTCTTCTAGCGTGTTTTTGAATACCCACGTACGAACAATAAATACGAAACAACAACAACTGTTGCCAATCCAGAACAACAACAACCAATTTCGGACACAGACACAAGAATAAATCAATTGTTAGCATTATTATATTCGAATCCATTGTATGTTTTGTATCGAAATTGGTTCTATCCAACATAATTCGCTTTTGAATACATTCCAAATCGAACAGTAGCGCATTTACTCAGGTTTTTCTAATCAAAAACATAGATATTCAATCAGATCAACTGACGATGCACGGTTAACAGTTTGTTTTCGTTTCTTTCGTTCTTTTTTTATATTTTGTTTCTTTGTGTTGACATATTAGTTTGTTTTTTTAATGTTTACTACTGTTTTCGACTTGTAATAAAGTGAACAGTTTTTTTTTATCAACAACGAATAAAGACTGATTTCTTACTCTTGTTTAGAAGGCGATACGAAAAGCGAAAGAGGTAAAAAGAGTTTTAAAAACACACACATTCTCCAAAGAGTATTCATTGATGTTTTCGTAAAAAGCATGATATGTCGTATACTTTTGTTCGTCTCTCTATACTGTTTATTTTTACTCGCATACTTCGAAGTTGTTATTTTTTCTATTAATTTGAATCAATATTCTTTATTCTAGTGTCATGTCGAATGTAAAACAGATGAAGCATGTGGAAATACGGATACTAGTTGTACGGCTTGTCGGCATTATAAACAAACATTAGATAATGATAAATTGTAAGTGAAAATTTTATTGCAAAGCAAAACAAACAAATTCGATTTAGTCGTTGTGTGGGCATATGTCCTGAAGGAACATATGCTTCGGACAAGGAAAAATTATGTCTACCATGCCATTCACAATGTCGTTCATGTCGAAATGCAACAGAAACTAGTTGTATTAGTTGTAAGACGGATCTATTTCTAGTTCATGATGCGACCACATGTGTTGAATCGTGTCCGGAACAATATTTTACTGGTAGAAAGCTTTTGTTTTTTTTTGTAAAACGATATAATTTTGTTTTCTTTTTCTTGGATTAGATCGTCATTTGAGAAAATGTGTTCGTTGTAAAGCTGGCTGTGCATCATGTGACGCAAGTTCTCATATCTGTACATCATGTCCCGATGGTTATGCTTTGAAAAATACGGATTGTGTCAAAGCATCGAAAGAATGTGATGCAAACAGTTACTTTGATTTCATACAATCTGAGTAAATGATGATTTGTTGATTGCAAAAAAAAAAACAAAATGAATTTATTTTAGTTGTCGAGAATGTCATTCGAAATGTTTAACATGCAGCGGTTCTCAAGCGAGTCAATGTAAAACTTGTGACAAACAAAGTGAATACCCGTATTTACAAACACATTCCTGTGTTTCGTCTTGTTCGCCTGGATATTTTCTTTCGGAGAAAACATTTCAATGTCTTCCATGTCATGAATCCTGTCTCAATTGTACTTCATCAAGTGACACATCATGTTTATCATGTAAAATCGGTTATGTTTATCTAGCCGATGAACATCGTTGCGAAAAACATCTTGGCAAACCATATTATATTGATTTAAATACCGGTGAAAGCCATACATGTCATAGTTCATGTACGCAGTGTAAAGGACCTGAACCCACCGATTGTATAGCTTGTAATGCATTGAATGAAGTTTTACTACTCGATGGACATTGTGTCAATCAATGTCCTGTGGGTACATTTAAAAAAGAACAAAAAACAATTGAAATCGAAACCAATGTTTGTTTGTTATGTGAAAATGGATGCCGAAAATGTCTCGATGAAAATCAATGTCAATTATGTGAAGAAGATAAAGGTTTTAGACTCATCAATTCCAAATGTAAACCAATCTGTCAAGCAGGGTAAGATCAAAATTAGAATCACGCACATTTTTTTCATTATTTTCTTTTCTCAAGAACTTTTCTGTCCGGAGATCGATGCGAATTATGTTCGAAAACTTGTTTGACGTGTTCAAATTCAACAAGTTGTTTAAGTTGTAATAAGGATTTATATTTGCTCAATCAACAATGTGTTGATGAATGTCCTGAACGATACTATACATCAAATCAGCAATGTTTAGCTTGCCATCCACTATGTCAAACTTGTCAAGGTAGACCAATGAATATTGAATAAGAAACATTGACGAATTGAATTTGATTTGTTTTATTTTGTGTTTCATTAGGATCGACAGAAAATGATTGTCTCAGTTGTTCGAAAGGTTTTGAATTTGATGAACGAGAAAAACAATGTGTCAATTTATGTCCGAATGGAAATTATTTCGATCAAAATGATGACATTTGCAAAATGTGTACGAATAATTGTTTAGAATGTCTTCATCCTGGTTCGTATTGTCGTCAATGCATCTATCCAATGTCATTAGATACATTTACACATCGTTGTTTACCTTGTTGTACAACGAATCAAACAACAAACGATTGTTGTCAATGTCCATCATCATGGGATGGATATTGTCTTCATCCACTTGTGAATCCATCGTCACAAACATCTCATTGGTTCGATTATTCTCTCAGTAGACTTCGAACAAAATTCCATGATTTAAATTCATCTAATCAAACAATCGTCATTGTTGCTCTCATACTGATTTTAATTAGTATTATTATTTGTTTTCTTAGTATATCACTTCGACAAGTTTGCCAATCGAAATCATCGTCAAAACATGATAATATCGAATATGTTATGTTACAAAATGTAGATGAAGATCATGATGATGATCATGATCATGAAGAACATAATTCGAAGTACATCTCAGCTAATGGACATAATACTAATAATCATCATCTCCAAACAACAATCTTATTGAATCATGTTGAAGAAACCTGAATATATCTTTTGTTATCTAATTCATGTGTTTACTTCTTTTTCTGTTAATATTTATTTTCAATTGTAACAGTGATTTGATTTGTTATTCTCATTCCATCATAATTATTTTAAATAACGTCTTTCATCGAACAAAAGAAGAAATAATAAAAAAACGAAAGCGGCATCTCATTTGTTCGATAATCTACATACGATTTTTCATTAAATAAACAAAGAACACCTCACACACACTCACAACTCTATAGGAAAAAGCCAAACAACAACACTTGTTCTTTAGAATGATTTCTATCTGTTAAAAATATGAATTTATCCCCAAATACGATTGTTTTTTGTCTCTTGCTAATTGAAATCCATTGCACAATTTCATCGATTTTAATCGAGCATGGCTGTCGATGGAGGAAGAAATGATGTTGTTAAATTCATTAATGATGTCGATTGATTCGGTCTTGAATAATGATCACCTGAAGTTATAGCTAATCGATCGCGAACTAATTGTTTAGCAACCTAAATTTAACAGACAGACACAAATTTAAATTCGATTTGTTTTCTTTTTGTTCTACTCGTCGAGAAGCTTGAATAGCTTGTTCTTCAGCGTCATGTAAACGTTCTTCTAATATTTTAATACGATTCGCATTTTTCGCAAGAACTCGATCCATCTAAAAAAAACAAGACGAAAATGAGTAACTACTACTAATATTGCCTTCACAAAAACACAAACTTCAGCTTCCTTTCGTTTAACATCAGTCACATCGGATTGTAATTTTTCATTGCGACTGCGTAGATTTTCGATTTTCTGTTTCAATTCATTGATTCTTGTTTCACTTTGACTAGCTATTGTATGACATTCTTCTTTATACCTTAAACATATGCACATCATTTTCTATCGTTTTGTGTTCAATAATCCCTCTTACTTAACAATCATTCGTTGTTGTCGATTAACTAAATTTCTTAATTCATTAAAAGTTGTTCGATTAACTTCATCCCGTTGTGTCAAACGAGTTAAACAATCTTTATCTTTCTCAATAGTTTGTTCTTCATGACGTTTAATTAGCTCAGTTATACGACGTTGTAAGAGAATCTGTTCATTTTGTCCTGAGGAAAGTTTTTGTTTGAGTTCATTTAATTCTTCGAATGTTCGCGTGTAATCATGCGTCATTTTATCGAGATCACGAGAACATTTTTGTAAACGTTCAGTTAATTCTTTATGCTTATGTTCATGATTGATTTTTTCAGCATCGAACAATTGTTGAAGAAGTTTATGTGCTTGTTGAAGTTGTTCGAATTTAAGTTGAATTTCATCTCGATCACGTTCAGCGGTTAAACAACGTTTAGCTAGATCTTGATTGTCGATAGCACTTTTATCGAGATTAAGACGACGTTCTTGTAGAATCTAGGAAAAAAAATGAATTTCTATAGTTTTATTTTTTGTGTAGTTTTATTACTTTATCTAATTCATCTTCAACAGATCGTTTAGCTCGTAAACATTTGTCTAATTCCATTTGTTTTTGATTTAATTCCTTTAAAAATGAAAACAGTTCACTCATTTTCTTAAGATTTTTTTGTTTTAAATCTGTAAATCACAATACCGTTTCCATGTTATTATATTCCTGCATAATTCGTTCTAAATTTTCATTATATTGTTGTCGAACTTCTTCAACCTAAAGAATACTCTTTCAATTTTCTTGATCAATGTTCATTTTCATTTATTCCTACAGCAGTACGTGTTTTGACGGCAGCTTGTTCAATAAGTTCGTCAATAGTTCGATGCATACGTTCATGTTCGATTTGATTTTGTCCGTTTTCATTATTCTGATGAATATTTGTTTGTAAATGACCATATTGTTCCTGTTGATGTAATTGTTCGACAGTTTGTGCAAATTTTTCTTGTATACTTTGACTAAAATATGTTGTTGTTGAAGAGAGAAAAGAAAACTATCGAATCAAATAATAATCTTTACTATTTTTGAGTTAAATCATTTAATTTTGTTTCCATATCGTCTCGTTGTTGTTGAGCGGTTTCTTTTTCTTTTGAAATATGTTGAAGTCTAGTAAATGCAAAATTAATTGAATATGTTTGTTGTCGTTTTTTCTTGTTTTCCTACCGAACTTCGAGATCATCGAGAGAACTTTGAAAGGCAACAACTGTGCCATCATAACCAATTTCTTTTTTCAAATGATTACGTAATTCATCTTGCTACAAAAAAATGGATAATTCATCGAGTTTTCTTTCTTTCTCCTACATACTTTTTCGTAAACTGCGTTTTGAAGCATTTCATTTTGTCGTTCGAGTTCCTTAATACGAATATTACTTGTGACTAATTCACGACTTCGTTTACTAAAAAAACAAGAAATCGAGAATATGATTTCACTGATTTTTATTTCTTACGCTAGTTCTTCATGCGCCATTTTAATATCTTCCATAAGTTTGTATTCGACTTGTGCATGTTCTTCTTGTGCCTAATCGTAATTAGATGGATAAATAGTTATGTTGTCTGTTTTCTTTCGATTTATTTCATTAGTACCTGTTTGGTTTGCATGTCGAGTTTGATTAAATGTGGTTTAAGTGGATCTTTTAAATCCTCGTTTTCATGCTCGAGTTGAGCAATTCTTTGTCGACTTTCGTCACATAATTGCAAAGCATCATCTCTTTCTTGTTCTAGTAAATCTAATTTTCGTTTTTGCATTTCAATTATTGAATCGTTGCTAACGTTTAAAAATGTTTCCGGATGAAGACCTTGAAGACGTTCATCGACAGTTTGTCGTAAATCACGACGTAATGTTTCGTTTTCTTCAGATAATAATTTCATTTTTCGACGTATCGTATCTAATTCCGACTAAATTAATGAAAAATAACAAAACTATTAACTCTATTCATTCATAGTTATTACTTGAAATGTTTCAATTTGTGTACGTAATTTCGTACTTTCAAGTTCCATTTCAGCTCGATTGGCGTCCATGATTCTTCTTATTTTGAATACTAATAACTTTTGCGGCTTTAAAATCTCTTACAGTCAGTCATGTCGTTCACCGTTTCATAGGTGAAACCTCCAATGAATCATTTGTGTTACCAATCGCACGTGAACAGATGGCACCTCTTGTTGTTCTGCTGATTTTTTTTTACATTTCAAATCAGACGAACAGTCAAAGAGATCATCAATGACTTCAACAAAAAATAAATCACATGGAATTTATTTACATAGGATTCGAGATGAATTCAAACACCTAGTTACGTTTTATCCGAAAGAATGGGTCACTGCATTATAATAATTTATTTAAAATAAAATAATGATATTACACTTTTTAGTTGCTATCGTATGCTTAATAACTGGATGTAGAACTTCTTTATTGTTGGATTTCACGTAAAACATACAAGACATGATCTTTTTGTCATTTTCTGATAGACAAGATGGTACCTATTTGCGACGCTTGCTAATACAAATTTATGTATCTTTCTGAAATAAATCAGTACGATTGTCAGTAGTTGAACATAATTTTACCATTTACGATGTATAATAGAAATTTCATTTTCTTAATTTTAATTGTTAATTTTCGAATTATCAAATCACTGGCGGCCTACCAATAATCGCTAAACAGATGGCACCTCTTGTTATGTAACTTATACTATGATAAAATGATCTATAAATAAAGAAAGGAAACAATAGTGAATAACTGAACTGTATTTGTTAGTTCATATATCGAATGAATGTACACAATAGAAGGGTTGAATACAGTTATACTTTTTCTGATTACTATTTTAGAACATTATCTTCGACACCAGGTCAAGTTAATCGAATGTTTCTTGTTGAAATAACATTTTGAAGTACATAAGTGCGAATGATGACTATACGAACTCATTTATGACCTATTTATTTTCACATTTAGATCTAAGATAAACAGAGAAGGTCAATTGAAAAGTTTGTGTGCTTTTTCTTCATCATTCTATCGAAAGCCATGCTAGAAATGAATTCATCATCATCTATCAAACAAACTGATCAACGAGCAGTACGATTACGTGTGATTCAAAGGGAAATCAAAGAAATCTTTACATTTCATCCAAAAGAATGGCTCAATGCATTTCGTTTCAATTCATCATATCCTCTATTTGTTAAGGGTGATATCGATGGTTTTGTTGCACTGTTTATTAATAATTTGGCAACACTATTAGCCGTCATTTTAAGTTTACAACCAATTTTAGGAAATGATATTGTCTATGGAAAAATTGTACCGGGGTAATTTTGAAAATCATTGGAAATAGAACGGAAAATTATCTGTGCTTTTAGAATTGGCTTATCAATGTTATGGGGAAATTTCTATTATGTTTATATGGGTCGAAAATTAGCTTTCAAAGAACAACGTAGTGATGTTTGTGTAATGCCATATGGTATTAATACACCTGGTGCATTCGCATTTATCTATGTTATTATCTTGCCAACATACTATAGTTGCATTTCATCAAATGAAAAATCGTATTGTCAAGAATTAGCCTGGTATGTTGCTTTGGCAAGTAATTTTATAACTGGTTTTATTCTCTTGTTATTATGTGTATTTGGTGAATTTATTCGACAAAATATTCCAAGTGTTGCCTTACTTTCATCAATATCTGGTCTTGGTTTTGTTTTCTTAGCATTAAACGAATATTTACCTGTTGCTGCAACACCAATTGTCTCATTTCTACCATTTGCACTGGTAATGTTGGGATTCTTTGGTGGAGGTATAAACACAAATATTTTTCAATAACATTGATAATAATGCTTCTCAAATTTGAATTTAGTTAAATCTGGTCCATTACCAATTGCACTAGTCGCTTTATTGATTGGTACTGCTCTCGGTTGGATCACCTCATTAAATCAAGCATCAGCAGTTCGTGATGCTGCACGTTTAATCAAAGGCTATCCACCTGTGTTTCCTATTCGAGATATATTCAATCATTTTCATACAATCAGTGAATATCTTTCGACAACCATACCAACAGCTATTTCAATTGCAATTGGCACAATTCAATGTGTTGAATCAGCGAAACGTTCAGGTGATTTTTATCCAACACGAGAGTCCATGTTTGCTGATGGTATGGGTACGATTATTGCTAGTTTATTTGGATCCATCTTTGGAATGACAAGTAAAATAGAAAAAACAATCCTTGCTGAACAAACCTATCATATAAATCTCTTTTGTTAGCTTATATTGGTCATCCAGCATTTAAGAAAATGGGTGCTCGACAAGGTTATTCTATATTGCATGGTCTTTCGTATTTACCATTGTGTTTTCTTGGTATAAATGCTCTTCTTATCTCTGTTCTTGCAATTCAAGCAATCAATCCTATTATCGTAATTATAAAATACATCCGAATATTTCAATGAAAGAAACTATTTGTTTGTTTAAAGATCTTCATTGGATTAGTCATTTGTACTGATACTTTAGCAATCACACCTACACGACATTATCCAGCATTTCTTCTTGGTATCATGTCGATTGTTGCTGATTGGGCACAAGGTACGATTATCAATGGTGTTACAGCCGCTTACTCATCATTTACAATACCAAACGTCACATTCTCAGCTAACATTACTTCGACTATTTCGAGTTTTTCTTATCGTGGTTTGATTAATTTTGCAGGTGGTTCTCAATTACAATGTATTTTTATCACAGCTATTATGATGTTTATGATTGATCGAAAGTTTCTTCATGCAGCATTTTGGTCTTTTCTTGCCTCGATTTTTGCTCTATTTGGATTGATTAATGCGGGTGCTGTTGGTCTTTTAGTAAAGAAGGAGGATGATGGTTGGCGATTTTCGACTGCCTATTTGATGATGACAGTTCTGTTCGTTATGTTAGAATTTGCCCAACGAAGAAAATGGGTGAAAGAACAAGAAACTGAACCTGATGATTTATCGAGTATTGAATGGGCTGAATGGAAACGACAACAGAATCTCGAATCATCATCGAATAAAGATGAAGAATGTGCTACTGCATTATAATATTTTTTCTGTAATTTTCAATAATTAATGAAAATAAAACAATGATTTTTTTATGAACAAAAATTCGATATGTTTTCTTTTACACAGTAGACTTCATCTGGCCATAGATTCGATGTATTAAAAGATAAAATTTGACAGCTACTTGTCAATACAAAATAATGACGCGATAATAAAAAGTCGAGAATTATTCTCATGCGGTTTTCTTGTAAACGTACTAATTTCCATTCCATTTGTATAAATAGAACATTCAATGTTTCGAAAATACGTTGACCACTTTCGATAACAAAACTTTCACTTCCTTCAATATCCATTTTAATTATTACATTGAATATACCATGTGACTGTAATATTGGCAGTAGGTCATCGAATGTTATTGTTCGAACTATATACGGATTATCGAGTGAATGATTCGTTTTAGTATGATATTTAACAGATCGATTATTCATTAATGCAATAGTTTGTCCACCAATATTGGTTGTATCAACGGATAAACGTACGAATTGACCTGACTGAGTAAAAATTGCATTTTGAACAAGAACAACTCGATTGATAACATATGCGAGTTGAATAGCACGTGTAAGACGAAGAATATTTGGTTGAAAACAATCAATAGCTAAAACAAATCGACCAAGACTGGCAACAAACATCGTATATGCACCAATATTTGCACCAATATCGATAAAATGTAGATGTGGATGACGACTAAGAATTTGTAGAATACGTATGACTTGTTCTTCTTCCCAAATCGATGATAATGGTTGAAATGCACGACTAATATATTTATCTTTCTTAGTTGAATGCAAACAAATATGAGTACTAATGTTAGAAAGTAAAACTTTCGTTGGAATACATTGAAAATTAACTTTCAGTGGAGCAGTTAAATTGACAATCTGTACATTAGTAGAAAGATTGAAAGGAATTGACAAGGATGGATATTCAGTGTGATGTTCAAAATAGAAGCAATAATGAATAACAAAAATTCCGACGATAAAAACAATCAGTTGTGTTACAGTTTTGTAATTAAATAAGGACAAAATTTTGATACATCGAAGAGTGATCATTGTCGTTCTCAAATTAGCATAAAATTTAATAAAAAGAAATGATATGATGTTTTATACTTTTTTAGGAGAGGAAAAAACTTCAGACTATCTATATTCAACTAATTGTCTTCAATTAGTTTGTATATTTAAATTATAGAAAAAGAAGTAAATGAAACTTTGAGGAGTGCGTTTTTCTCTCTGATTGGTTGCTTCTCGTATAATAGCCATAATCATTGATATAATAGCACATACGAATCCTACTTACGTTCGCCCAACCAATAGGTATATGATTTGATTTACATACCTACCGTCACGCTCGAAGTCAACTGGGGAAAATCCTAGTTTACATTAAATAATGCCCGACGTAAAGATACTGATGGATAGTGCTCTCAATCTGATCAAAAAAAATTCAAGAGGATATCAAGAATGACAAAGAAATCTCCGAACGAACATACAAAACTTGCAGTGATATATTAGCACAAGCAAGTAAAACTTACAAAGACATAGAAGTGGATTTTTTCGAAGAAGTAAAAATTCTTATTGATAAAGCAGTACAAAATCCATCCACAAATCATCACAGAATATGGATATATTTAATGGATACATATGTTTCAGAATGTGAAAAAGTAGCTGCTCCAATTATGCAAGTGTTAAATTCTATAGCCGCGGAAAGTGTACGTTTAAAGAATAAATATCGATTTTGTATTGGTAGCTCTGTTACATGTTCCATTATTGGTACTGTGCTTGCTGGTGTTCTCGTTGTTCATTACTTACCTGTTTGTGGTTTTACACTTACTGCAGGCGGATTAATGCTGTCGGTTATTGGACTCATTGCATCAATTGGTATAGGCATTAGTTTTGTTATTGGAGCGATGAATTGTTCGCAAATACGTGCCGTGTATGATCGATGTGTTACTGAATTGAAAACATTGATCATGAAATACATGTCATGTTTGCTAGGCAAATCGCTGGATACAGTGACCAAGGAACAATTAAATAGTGCAATCAAAGTATCATTGAACACATTCAAAATGGAAGAAGCAATGTGGAATGATAAAGAAATGTTAGAAGTCTTACAGCGTCAAACTGATCGTATTTTGAAAAGACTAAAAGAACAGTCATAACTTTTTCAACAAAAACTTTATTCTTTTGAAATGATCAAAAGAGAGTGTTTGTTTAATAAGAAGATACTAAATAAATCAACGATTAAATATAAATTTAATGATGAGGCACACATTGGCAAAATTGACAACTCAGAGAACGATCAATTTTGTGAATTCTCTGTACAGTAACGTAATTGACAAACTGATGGTGTAGTTAAATAGTATACATAATATGATCCACAATTTGTTACTTGTATATTCGATCTCCAGTTACAGGTATTTCCTGACCATGAAAAACAAACCGTACCATTTACTGTTGTAAAGGAATTCGTTGGCATTTCACTGGAATACCATCCTGCAGCATGAGTGCCACATCGATTATCAGGAACGGCACTTGTTGGTATTATGTCACCACTCGAACCCGTAAAGCGAACCCATTGTGCACGAGAAAAAGTCGTTTGATCACATGTAGCAATAGATCCAGTATAATTTTTACTTCTGGTTGCGTCACTATTTTCGGTATAATTCGTACATTGAAATGGAATAACAGGAGCTGGTGTCGTCGTACAATAACGAGCAGCACAAACAGGAGGTAATGTCAAACGATAAACATAGAACGAACCACAATTAGTTACACCAATTGTATTCGACCATCGACATGGATTGTTATTCCATGCAAAACACACTTGACCATTATTAACCGTCTCACTTATAGCTGGCATCGAGCCTGCATACCATCCTGTTACTTGCGTACCGCATTGATTTGGAGGTGTTGAAGTTGTTGGTATCTGTGTACCACCATTACCGACAAATCGGTACCATGTATTGTCAGGCGTAAATGAAGCATCACATTGATTCGAACCAACATCAGCAGTAACACTTCGAGACGGATCATTGATAGTCGAATAGGTATAACATTGCGATGGTAAAGTTATTTGTCCTGATGCCAGATAAACACAAACAAGTAGATGAAAGAGAGCTACTCTCAAATTTTTGTTAACCAACATAGTGTAACTTTTAAAACTCATTCAATGACGTACGAACGTATCAATTGCGGACATTTATATTCTATCAAACTTTGTGATATCATATTTTATTTTGCACACAAAATAAAGGATTACAACTACCGAAAAATATTAGCACAACGATTATGATGATTATTAAAAACTAATATTGATTATGTGTTTTGTTTCGGCGCCTTGAATAGTTCTCTTCTTATATTATTATTCTCTTCGTATTTCATTTTTCTTAAATCTTCATTTTTTCCAATGGAAAAACATCTATTATCATCTTCTCCTACTCATTCTCATCAACAATATGACCATTATTTCGAATCAAATCCATCATTACTAACTGTCGGCTTTCCATCGGATTCGAAAATCATTTCTCGTAATCAAAATCGTGCAAACGATACTCAACCTATAGCATTCAATTCTCAAACAGATGATTGTAGTTTAACGCAACAAAGTTTCTCCGATACATATTTAAATTTAACTCATCAAGATATTGATGATGTTCTTACAGCATTGCATACACTAGCTCAATATGTTAACTTTGATTTGAATTCTCTAACCGAACAAAATCATCGACAATCAATGAAAATTGAGAAACTTATTTCTATTGATCAACAACGATCGCATTCGAATATACAAATTTTACCTCAACAAATACTTCAAACGGATTCATTCGATACTCAAGATGTTTTCGTAGTTAATCTCGAATCGATAACTAATCTGCAAAAATTCGATACGGCTACACAATGGAGTTCGCATGAATTCGAATTGAATAACGATGAAAATCAAAAATTAGAAACAACTCATTCAACGATTTTAACTGAATTAGCTCAATCAAAAATAGATTCACTTTCAATTCATAAATCTTTATCAACTATAAACGATTGTTGGACAGAAACGCCTAAAGATCATCTTTCAATATGTAAATGTTCGTTTGCAATAGAAAATAAAAAACAACGACTAACTCGAACTAAACGTATGAAAAGCAGACATAAAAAGTCGTATTATTTATTTTGTTTAGGTACATTAAAACGATCACCTTATCGAACGTTAAAATCATCTCGAAAGAAGAAATAAATCTTGTTATTCGCATCGACAACTAGTGTCATCTATCTTATAATTAAATTAGTAGCAAAACAGAAAAATATTTCCAATTGTTTAGTTTTCTAAACATAATTGTTTTTTTTCTTCCATTGACTAAAAATAAATAAATCTTTTTCGATTGATTTCTACTCAAATCAAATGCTTTACTTAGCTGTTTTCATATTTGTTTATGATTATTCGTTATATTTTCTAAATACCTGTGTATGTCATTCGAGAGGTGCAGATTCATTTACTCAACATGGCCGATACCTGTACAATAAGCAATCTATATGTACGTGGATCGTCGATCGTTCTAATAGGAAAAAAAACTCGATTTATTCGAACAGTAATATGCTGATTGATAATTTTTTTTTGTTTTTTTTCTTCTTCAATCAAAATTTATGAATAATATTCGAGACGTGTTTGTTTTTACTTTAGATTATGAGTTATTTCCCTCAAATGGGATAAATATCTTTCTCTGTTTGAAATAAGATACATATTTAGTCATTTATCCCAATTCTTTTTTTCTACTTCTTATTCTCCTTGAATATCCATGACTTGCTGAACAGTGCACATCAATCAATATATTAGTACAAAGGAAGCAAACAAAATACAAAAAAAAAGACCGAACCAACTGAAGAAAAATTATTCAGCAATAAATAGTAGAACTTCATCAAAATCAAGGATAAGGTTATATTAGGTAACAATATGTCAACGCATAGCCAATATTCGAAGACAAATAGTGGCAAACTCAATCCATCTTCGACATCAACAACGATGAGAGATAATAATCATACAACTGATGCTGTAAGTAGTAGGGTCGTCGTCTTTTTTTTTTGATTTAATTAAGTTGCATCGTCTTCTTCTTTTTTTTCTTTTGTCTCTCGACTAACAACAACAAAAAAAGTCTCATTTCGGATTAAATTCGATGATCTTTTTGTTTCAAATAATTCTATTACAAATTTTCTTTACACATGATCGAGTACTTTCTTTTTTTTTCGTCACATAAAACTACAAAAAAACAACACGTAGACATCGATAGATTTAGAAATATTTCGATTATTCATTTGATGCCATTCAAATCTGACCGCTTAAGTGTTTTAATAAATAAAAGCGACGCAAAAACAACACACATCAAATCTTTGAATTTGAAAGAGAGAGAAAGAGCGAAAGAACGAAGGCGACGAACTACACCTACTTCAAATAGTGATGTGTCTATGAGTATATTCATATACGTATTCATCAAAACTATTATTCACAGTTGACAAAAGAAACGAAAGAAACTTGCATTGTTGTTTCGTTCGTCTTGTTGATATACGCAAAAAACGTCAAATATCAGGAAACACATTCTTTCTCGTTCTATTCTTTTACTTTTACATACTACATATATATATATATATATTCTGTTGTTGTTATATCGAAAACGTCGACGACGACGCTCGATATCGAAGAGGAAGAATAAAAAGAAAATTACAACAAAAAAAACCTGAAAGAAAAAAAAACACAGAGAGCGAGAACGATCGAGCGAGAGAGAGAGCGACAGACATGCATACACACGCAGTAAAGAATGTGAGAGCCATTTGAATAAAGAATGACCGTTACATGTCGAAGACGAACATGTTAATTGTACCACTAGACTCGTACGACACTTTCAATTGATTGTTTTGTTTTCTCTTTCGTTCAATAGAAATCAACAAATAGCGATCATCATCAAAATACAAATAATAATAACAACAACAGTAATAATAATCATCCAATAGCGTCATCGGCTGCACCAACGTCGTCTTCATCATTGTCGACACGTATGCAATCGAGCAAAATGCGTAGCGATCCAAATGAGCCACATATTGGCAAATATCGATTTAGCAAAGTTTGTGCTTCTTGTTGAATTTCGATATTTTCTTGAAGTTGATCGTTTAGACAATTGGCAAAGGAAATTTTGCTAAAGTTAAACTCGCTCGACATATTCCAACGGGCCGAGAAGTCGCTATAAAAATCATTGATAAAGCTCAATTAAATCCAACTTCATTACAAAAAGTACGTGCAGATTGTTATTTTTGCAAACAACATATCGTTTTTTTTTGTCTTTTGCATTTTATATTAGTTATTCCGTGAAGTTAAAATAATGAAAGGCCTTGATCATCCGAATATCGGTAGAAATAATTGCTACGAATCGAACTTTGCCTTTGATCATATTCTTTTTTGTTTTGTAGTTAAACTTTTTGAAGTCATTGAAACTGAAAAAACACTCTATCTCGTCATGGAATATGCGAGTGGAGGTAAAAAGCGACATGGTTTTTTTTTCTGTGTTCGATTGTTAATTAATCTTTATTTAGGCGAAGTCTTTGATTATCTGGTTGCACACGGTCGTATGAAAGAAAAAGAAGCAAGATCAAAATTTCGACAAGTATGTTTTTGTCACGCGATGAGTTGTTGTTTGTTTGATAATTATGATCTCATCTATCCGGAAGAAAAACAGCAAGAAAATCTTTCTATTTTAAGATCGTCTCGGCTGTTCAATATCTTCATCAAAAACATATTGTTCATCGAGATTTAAAAGTAAGTAATCCTACTAAAACAAAAACCGGAATTAAAAATAATTTTGTATTTAGGCTGAAAATTTATTACTCGATGCTGAATTAAATATAAAAATAGCAGATTTCGGTTTTAGTAATGAATTTACACCGGGAAATAAACTCGATACATTCTGTGGTAGTCCACCGTATGCCGCTCCGGAATTGTTTCAAGGCAAAAAATATGACGGACCTGAAGTTGATGTTTGGAGTTTAGGCGTTATTCTCTATACACTTGTCAGCGGTTCATTGCCATTCGATGGACAAAATCTCAAAGAATTACGTGAACGTGTCCTCCGAGGCAAATATCGAATCCCATTTTACATGTCGACTGATTGCGAGACTTTATTGAAAAAATTTCTTGTTCTAAATCCAACACGACGTGCGGCTCTAGACGCAATTATGAAAGATAAATGGATGAATGTAAATTACGAGAATGATGAACTCAAACCTTATGATGAACCTGTTCAAGATTTCAATGATAACTATCGTATTGAAACGATTCTACGAGACGGGACATACACTCGTGAGCAAATACTCGAGTCATTATCGACACGAAAATATGACGATATTCTGGCACATTATCTTCTTCTTGGTCTTCGAACGATATCCGAAGGTGATACAACACCTGATGGATCATCGACAGGTCAATTAGCAAGCAGCAATGCCAAAGTCGGTGCCGATGCATCGAATACTCAACCTCAAGCATTAACAAAAATATCGTCGGCTAGTACTCAACCATCTCGAGTAACAACATCGAACGATAAAGAAAATCAACCAACAATGGACAAACAATATCGGCCAGCAACAGCGAACGATCATTCGTCGGTCAATGGAACGACAACCAATGGTGTAAATAATATTTTACTTGCATCGGCAAGTATTGATCCGCAATTGACAACATCGAACACAAGTGGATTGAAAAATAATACGAATAATAGTCAACAAGGTTCAAATTCGAGCACAAATCGAACAAGTATAACAAATGAAAAAGTTCGACCACAGACAGTTCGTGTTTCAAAAACAGCTGTACAACGTCGAGAAACAATGGACTCAGTGCCAAGTAATAATAGTTTGAGCAAGAAAAATGATTCAATTACAACAGCAAACGATAAAATCAAAGCAACATTAACAAATCCTTCCAATGAAAGGTATGAATAGAATTCGATCGATATTGTTTGTTTGTTTTTGTGCATGTTTGTTTTGTTTTTTTTGTCATGCTTTTGCTTCGATTAGTACCAATACCGACAGTCGTATACCTCGTTTTGCTCAAAGGTTTGTGATTTCATTGAGATCGAATACGTTATTTGGTAAATGAAAACATGAATTTCTAGTTTGAATCGTAGCGGAATCGAATCAACAATGCCTAATAGTCAAATACCGCAAACACAATATTTAGCACGTGGACCATTACGTGAAACATATCATCCAAAATCTCATAGCATGTCAGCATCATCAGCATCATCGTCAACTCAACATCAAATTCCATCACAATTATCGAAAATTCCCGAGAAAATCAAGTGTGTAGTTTCTTCCTAAAACGAAAGAAAGAAAATCAATCAAAACAAAGAAAATCAAAACAATCATCATATTTATTGTTTTCTCCCTCTTTCTTTCGTTAATCTCAGTCCAAGAAAATCATCAGCTAGTTCTTATAATCAGACGACGAGAGGATCGATTCGAACCTATTCGAACGTCAAACAACCGTATAATTTCAAGTAAGATCATCGCCGAAGATGAAAACAAAAAAAAAGAACAATCATGCCGATGATCGAATATCAATCAAGCTTCTCTATTCTATATTTTCACATTTGTTTTACTATTATTACGAAAAGACTAACATGTCAAAATCTTTCCTCTGTGTGCACTGTTGTTTGCCATTGCTCGATGATTGTGCTCTTGATATTCATGTGATTATTTCTATTCGATTAATTTATTTGTTTGTTTGTTTTCTAGTACAACATCAAGTGGTTCGCGACCGACTACTAGTGGAAATGATACAAATGCGCCGTTGAATCGTTCGGCACCGGATCGTAAGACAATACATAATATTCCGTCACGTCAACATCATCATCATGCAAATAATCCATCGGGTACGACAAGTGGCATTCATCCGGATCATCGAGCATCGACACGAAATCCGACGAGTTCAATGGCACATCACGATGCGACTTATCGTTATCAACATGGACAAATGTCGGGCTCGAACAGTGGAGCTCAATCATTTCTTAGTAAACTTTCATCCAAATTTGCACGAAAGTCAGTTGTTTGCTTTCTCATTCTCTTTCTCTTGACCCAAAAATTGATTTAGGAAATCTTTTCATGAATCTGCAACAACCACTGGTAATACGTTAAATTCGAACAATAATACGATGACGGGTAGCATAGCGAGTGCATCGTCAACATCGACATCATCTCGTCGTGCACCGGATTTAAATAACACAGGTTTAACAACAAGTGTTACAACAGGTCCAACAACGAACGAAAATCAAGCTGTTGGCGGTAGTTTAAATGCAACAGGCGATATCAAACCACGTTCACTTCGTTTCACATGGTCAATGAAAACGACAAGTTCAATGGACCCATCAGATATGATGAAAGAAATTCGTAAAGTTCTCGATTTGAATAGTTGTGACTATGAACAACGAGAGAAATTTCTTCTACTTTGTGTACATGGCGATCCAAATACGGATTCCGTTGTATCATGGGAAATGGAAGTATGCAAATTGCCACGTCTATCATTGAACGGCGTTCGATTTAAACGTATATCAGGAACATCGATTGGTTTCAAAAATATCGCGAGTAAAATCGCCAATGAACTCAAATTGTGATTGATTTGTCATTTTTTTTCTCTTTCTCTTTATTTCTTATGTGTGTTCGTTGTCCTAGATTCTTTTTTTTAGTGATTGTATCTCGCATGAGTTTGTCTGTCATTTTTCTTTCTTCTTTTTTTCGCGCTCTCTCTCTCTCTCTCTCTCTTCCCTTCAATCAATTCAATAACTATATACACACACATCACATAAACGTGTGTGTATGTGTGTCTTTATATACATGTTGTGGATGTTAGTCACAAAACTAGGATCTCTCGTTCTCGGCTGTTGCTCATGCCTAAAAGGCATTTATTTTCTTTCTTATCGTCACTTTCTTCTTTTGTGTATAAGTACGCGGGAAATTCATCCATGAGAATCGGCTCTTATATAAATAATTTCTTCTTCTTTCTTCTTTGTCTCCTGTCTTGCCTTTCGTTTATTTCCTATGCATATAAACACGCATACGCATACATCCATATGTAGATCGCCTCGTTTTCTCGAAAAAAAGGACAAAAATTCAATTAAGAATGAACAAGATCGTCGTTGCTTTTTTTTTCTTTTTTTTTCGTTTCACACATAATTAAGTCGAAAAAACTCAATATGTTATTTATTCGTTGACTCGAACTAACAGTGTGTTCAACAAACAAAATGAAAAGAAAACCTTCTGTCTCTATGTATTGATGTCTTCGCTGTTTGTTTTTCTTCTTCTTCTTCTTGTCTTTTGCTGCACATTTTCTATTCACTTTGGTCTTATCATAAGTTTTCTTTATCTGTCTTGTCTCTTAGAACGAAATTCTACTATTCAATTGATGCACACATCAATCACATGCAATTCGGTAATTTTTGTTGTGCATACGCGTTCATTTTCTTTCATTCATTCATTGATTCTTTTTTTTTCTTCTGTTCTTCTTCTTCTTCTTCTCTGGTATTTCGGCTTTTCCTGCCTACCTTTCTCATTCGATTTTTTCTTTCTTTTTTTTCTTCTTGAAATATGTTCGATTTCATGGTATGTTCATTTTGGTGTTATCGTTCATAAATTTCTTTACTCTCTCTCTCTCTCTCTCTCTCTTTTGCTGTGTGCGAACGCGCTGTCTTGAAAAAAATATACATATATCACATATTGCATTCAAGTTGAAAGAAAACAAAACAATTTTTATTTAATTACAATATTCAAGTATAAGATGAAGTTCACCACGAAATGATTTACAAATTCGAGAGACAATAGTAAACCAATCATCGATATGTTCTAATAGAACAAAACAAAACAAAAAGCTAGAATAGAAATCTGATTTATTGACAATTCAACCTACGTTTTTGAAAGAGGTCATCGAGATCAATGGTTATTGATCCGATATGATCGTGTTTGATTTTCCTATTTTTGATATAATCTTGATCATAGACATGAACATGAAGATGATTTTCTCCTGATCGATGATTACTAGAAAATGAATTTGTTTCAATGAATGAATGAACAAAGCAATGTGTCTCATACAAAACTAAAACTTCATTCCATTTCGGATTATTCGAATTGTATTTTGTTGTTGTTTGCAATGGATTTTTAGAATCATCGAGATAAATTTGTACATAAGGATCGCTTTCACTAGTTAAATCTTTCTTTTTTAAATTTCTACCTTCAACAACGGTTACTTTAATTTGAGCCATTTGAATGTAAATATAAAAATAGAAATATTTGTCCTTTTCAGCTTATCACTATCACTCACTAAAAAAAAAATTATGACGTTTTAGTTTCGTAAATAATAATTATACTCATTAAACTTCATATATCTTCCTTTACAACACACTATAGAGTTCGCTATATACTAGAAGAACGAAATAGATGCATTGATAGATTAAACATATAGGATATATGTTATTTCTACAATTGAATTCATTGGTAAAAAAACTAATCAATGAAATTCGAATAATAGGTAGTAGTAGAAGTGGTGATCCTATCTTGCAACTACACATTTATAAATCTTGAATTTTAAGTGATTGAAATCATGTTATCAACAACATCACAACAACAATCACATCTATTTTCAAGTTATCGTGCTCTAGGTTTAGTAACAAATCATGTGCCATGTATTTTACGTATACATCAACGTCATTCATCTCATTTATTACTAACAGCTATTGGCAAAGTTTTTCATGCTTATCGTTTAAATACACTTCAAGTTTTACTTGTTAGTGATCCACATGCCGAAGATATTCAAGTACTTGGCTCGAATAGTCGTTTAGTATTTGTTGCTGCTGGTTCAAATGTTTATATTTATCGTCGTGTTTTTCATCTCTACAAAACTTTAACTGAACATCAAGGTGATGTTCAACATTTACTACCATTCGGTGATGATCATTTAATTACAATCGATCAATCGAATACATTACGTGTTTGGGATATTGAATCAGCAAGTGTCTATCTATCATTAGAATTTGATACGAAAAATCTTCATATAACATGTCTATTACATCCAGCAACTTATGTTAATAAATTATTATTAGCATCACGACAAGGTACAATGCAATTATGGAATATTAAATCGAATAAATTACTACATGAATTCTTCTCTCAAACGCCATCAACAAATTCAATAACAACAATGGCTCAATCGACAGTGGTCGATGTCGTTGCAATCGGATATAATAACGGGCAAATTCGTTTGCACAATCTTCGTTATGATGAAACATTAGTTACATTTACACAAGATTTCAATGGTCCAATAACATCAATTGCTTTTCGTTTGGATAATATACCACATATGGCCACAGGTTCATCAACAGGACATATTTGTATATGGAATCTTGATACATGTCATTTGATTAGTCAAGTTCGAGAAGCACATAAAGATTGTTCGATAGCTGCACTTCATTATGTACCCGGTGAACCATTATTAATATCGAATGGAGGTGATAATGCACTTCGTGAATGGATATTTGACATGCCTGATGGACAATCATGTCGATTGTATCGCGAACGTTGTGGTCATTCGAAATCACCACGTTGCGTTCGATATCATGACAATGAAATCATTCTTTCAGCTGGTAATGATGGACGTTTACGAACATTTCATACGATCCTCGATAATCTTTCACGTTGTTTCGGTCGAACAACACGATATAAATGGGAAGCTGAATTAGATGAAGATGAAAATGATGACGAAATCAATCGTCAACAAGCAATGCCGATTATTGATTTACGTTGTGAAGTGATTAAAGAAAATGATTGGGATGGTATTATTGCTATACATGAAAAACGTCGTCGTACGTCAGCTTGGAATTATATTCGAGCAACACGAAGTCAACATCGTTTCGAACATGAACGATTTGCAACGAAAGTCTATCATAATATTGAAGTTTACGCAACTTGTTGTGATATTAGTCCATGTGGTAATTTTTGTGTTATCGGATATTCAACAGGACATATTGATATGTTTAATATGCAATCTGGACTTCATCGAGGTTCATTCGGTATGATGATATTTTCTTCTTCTTTCTGTTTTTTTTAAATTTTATTTCAATAGATGATAGTCCAGTGAAATTTTCAACAAAAAATCCAGGTAAACGTATTAAATCATCACCATATGCAACAGCACATTCAGCATCTCTATGTGGAATATCATTCGATTCATTGAATACACGTCTTGTCTCAGCAGATGTCAATGGTAATATTAAACTATGGCGTTTAAAAACTAAAACGCTCATATCATCAATAACAATTCTCAATCAAGATGATTCAACAATTCAAATCACAAAAATGATTACACATCGTGATAGTGGTCTCATTGCATTTGCTTTTAATAATCAAACAATAAAAATCTATGATTTCGATACATTAACATTCAAATGTATACGTACATTCAATGAAAATACGCATACAAACGAAATTACGGCATTAGCATTTATGCCTGATGGACGTTGGTTATTATCGACATCATTAGATAAAACCATGCGTATTTGGGATATACCAAGTGGACAATTGATTGATACATTAGAATTCGATCAAGCTATTGTAACATTAGCTGTTAGTCCAAATGGAGATATGTTAGCAACGGGTCATACGGATGCATTAGGAGTTTACCTATGGTCGAATCGTTCGATGTATGGTGGTTCGAAAACAAGTTCGATCAGTGAAAGTGATAAAGAACAATTATTTGTTGGAGAATTTCAATCACCTGAACAGATATCAAAGAATTTAATAACGCTTTCATCATTACCCGAATCGAAATGGAAGAATTTACTTGTTCTTGATACTATACGACAACGAAATAAACCGAAAGAACCGGTGAATGTACCGAAACAAGCACCATTTTTTCTACCAACAGTTTCCAATCTACGTGGATTTGTTTTTATTAATCCCGACGACGAAACAGAGAAGAATTCGAAAGATAAAAAATCTTCACATATCAATCAAATTCAACAATTTCTCTACGAATCACCGTTGACGAATTTAATCGATCAATATAAACAACATTCGAGTATCGCTCAAGATGCTATTCAATTATTAAAAGATTTTGGTATGGCTAAAATCGAATATGAAGTACGTTGTCTATCGCCTGAACAAGGTGGTTCTATTGAACGTATGATAAAATTTCTTGATATTATCAATGATTCATTTGATAACAAACAAAATTATGATCTAATCAGTTCATATTTTGCACTTTTTATTCAATTACATGGAACGTCTGTTCTCTGTAAGAATGAACAATTAATTGACAAGATTCGAACGATTCAAAGTAAACAAAAAGAAACATGGAATCATCTTCAACGTCAATTGAATACATCGATTGCACTTGTCAAGTATATTAAAAGTGTTACAACGATCTAAACAGGATTTGTTTTTGTTGAACTTGTTTTCTTTTTTTTTTGTTTTGTTTTGTTAAGAAATAAAAAAAAACAAAGATTTCGATCTTGTTCTAGTTGTTTTCTACTATTGTAGATTATGTTAGCAAATAAAATCGCGTTAGTTACAGGTGCAGGTAGTGGTATTGGACAACGAGTTGCACAATTATTTGCAAGTCAAGGAAGTCGTGTTTGTGGAGTGTGAGTTGACGCAATAGAAAAACAAAAATCTTAATTGTTTTCGTTGTTGATCTAGTGATGTGAAAAAGTTTGATACTACATGTGAACATTCATTTGTCAATGATATAAGTCAACGACAGAATGTTGTACAATTAGCTGATGAAATTTATGCTCGTTGTCAATCGTATCCAACAATTATTGTCAATGCCGCAGGTATAACACGTGATGCTTTATTATTAAAAATGCGTGAAGAAGATTTCGATGATGTTATTCGAGTGAATTTAAAAGGAACATTTCTAATCAATCAAATCTTTTCGCAACGTTTATTAGTCGATAAACCAAAGAATTTAAATGCAAGTATTATTAATATTGCAAGTATTGTTGGTAAATACGGAAATGTTGGTCAATGCAATTACACAGCATCGAAAGCTGGCGTCGAAGCAATGACAAAGTCAATGGCAAAAGAATTAGGACGTGCAGGAATTCGTTGTAATGCTGTCTTGCCTGGTTTTATTCAAACGCCTATGACAGACAAAATGCCGGATAAAGTTAAAGAAAAATTCCTATCAGGTGTTGCCATGGGTCGAATGGGAACCGTCGATGAAATAGCTCAAGTGTGTTTGTTTCTTGCTATGAATCAAATGAGTAGTTATGTCAATGGTGCAAGTATTGAAGTGACTGGTGGACTTTGATTATCTGTCTTTTCTATCTTTAACGTGATTCTTTTTTTTTCTAATTTTATTTTTTCAATAAAAAAAAATACGAGTTAGAACTAGTAATATCATAGATGACGATTCTTGCACTTTTTTTTATTCGATGCGACTAATGATTTACATGAGTCAAAACATATTTCGATACGCCCTTCGCGTTTGTTAATGCTTTGTGATAGCAACATTTTATCGGTGAAAAATCAAACAAAAATCAATCGAAATCACTAGAACGTATTTACTGTACTTTTTTCTCATGACTTTTGTATTAATCGTGAGTCATGCCGTATTTTAAAACGAATTTGACCGCTATATGAACTCCTATTCGTCCTACGGAACGAAATGAAAATGACTTGTAATTTCATTGGATTTTATCCACTGGGTTACGCTTGGATAGGTCTTTAAGTGCATAAATGTTACCGTCTGAATTAAGAGAAGTAAAATGTACTAATATACCTTAATCGGAAAGGCGAGTTAAACTAAATAGTCGAGTAATTTCTTTCTCTTATGTATATACAGTTTTAGTACAAAGTTGAAGGTGATTTGTAATTAAACTGACGCCATTGAAGATTTTACAAACGCCCAAAAAACAACAATCTTTTAGTAAACTGTCCTTTTAACGAGGGACAGAAACAGAGAACGCAAAGAAAATCGAAGAACGTACAGGTATCCATACATTCGATGTATGTGCAAATACATCAATATCGTAGGGTGTAATCTAAATATTAAACACATGAGACACGAATGACAGCACATAAAATGCTTTTGTCGTTACTCTCTCTCTCGCTTGTTCGTTCGCTTGTATATGTATATATATATATATCAGCTATAGCTCTTTTCATATTCATTTCGAATCGTCAGCTTATATCTAATGGTGAGTAGCCTAGCTGCATAATTTACTTGATAATCATGAGTAGAATAGCCATTCTTAAAAAGGAAAGTTGCTTGAACAAGTATTATATTTGCATATCTATGTTCTCAATATTGGATTTTAACACACATTGCGAAATTAGTTAGACTTGAAGGACAATAATTATGATTACTTATTAGACAGAAATCAGGTCGAAAAAACAAATAAGCAGCAATCTATTCAAGTGTGAATCGAAACACTATCTGAAAAATGTAGCATAAGACAGGTAATAAAAACAAACGTGCACAGACAGACATATTGAATTTTATTCTTAACGTACATATTTCATTGAGGGTTACCTAGAGAAAATGTTCTTGTCTGTTTTTTCAATTCACGTATGATAATTACGTTTTCTACTATGCTTGTTTTCGTTTATAACGAGAAAAAACCAAAGGCCATATTTTTTTTCTTATAGCAATATCGATTGAAATCAAACGTTTTTTTTACCTGCATTTAACGCTAAGTTGTTTTTTTCTTTTGTAGAAAGATTATTGATCGTTGAAGTTTAAAAGAACAACAACGTAATCATGGCACCAGAAGCAAATGATGGTGATAATAATAAAAATAAACAAACGGCTGTTAATATACCGGAGAATCCAGTGAGAAATTTAACAGTCGAAGATATGTATGACAAAGAAAAATTTGATCTGTCAACTATGGAAGAAGGTGATGTTTTTAAAATGCTTGAGTAAGTATAATGTCGCTGATTGAGAAAAAAATCTATTGTTTTAATCAATTCTAGAGCGACAAGAGAAGGTCTAACTGAGGAAGATGTAAATGAACGTTTGGAAAAGGTAGAATAGATTTTACGGTTTGATTATTATTCGATGGAAATATTCTTAGTTTGGACATAATAAACTCGAACACAAAGAAAAAAGTGCAATTATTCAATTTCTTTTGTTCATGTGGAATCCATTGTCATGGGTTATGGAAGCTGCTGCCATTGTTGCTATTGCTGTTTCTAATGGTGGTGGTATGCCACCGGATTGGGAAGATTTTGTTGGTATTATTCTTCTTCTTCTTGCCAATTCGATTATTGGTTTTATTGAACAACGAAATGCGGGTAATGCCGTTAAAGCTTTAATGGAATCGTTAGCACCAGAAGCTAAAGTCAAACGAAATGGCGAATGGAAAGTGATTGAAGCATCAGAACTCGTACCTGGTGATATAATCAGTATTAAATTAGGTGATGTTATACCAGCCGATGGTCGATTGATTGGTAAATAGAGAAATAACAAAAAAAGAAATTATATTTTGGGTGTTTTTGTTTTTAGCTGCACATGGTGGTGTTTCGATTGATCAAGCAGCATTAACTGGTGAATCACTTCCTGTGAGTAAAAATGTCGGTGATGAAATCTTTTCGGGTTCAACATGTAAACAAGGAGAAGCTGAAGCTATTGGTTTGTTGAAAGAAAAATTTCTTTGACAAATCTTGACGATGTATCTCTCTCTCTCTCTGGTATTTTTAGTCATTGGCACAGGTGTGAATACATTTTTCGGTCGTGCAGCTAAATTAGTCGGTGGTGCACATGATGAAATCGGTCATTTACAAACGATTCTTGCTCATATTGGTAATTTTTGTATCTGTGGTATTGTTATCTTTATTGTAGCTGAAATATTTGTGATGTAGTATGTATTTTATTTCACTGATAATCATAATAGATAAGTTATATTCCATTGTCATATTTTAGTCCTGGTTTTCGATATTCTTATCGACGTGGTATTAATAATTTACTTGTACTTCTTATCGGTGGTATTCCAATTGCTATGCCAACGGTTCTTTCAGTTACTTTAGCTATTGGTGCAAAACAATTATCTGAACATAAAGCAATTGTTACACATGTCACAGCTATTGAAGAATTAGCTGCTGTTACTATTCTATGTTCAGATAAAACTGGTACATTAACATTGAACAAATTAGTTATTGACAAACCAACAGTTAAGAAATATTCCAATGTAGAAATCGATGATATTATTCATTATGCAGCTATTGCATCACGTATGGAAAATCAAGATGCTATGTAAGTTATTCGAATGATTTAAGACAATTGATTGTTCGTTTGTTTGTTTAGTGATGCATGTATAACGGGTGCATATGGTGATATTAAAAAGATTCGTGACGGTATTGAAGAATTAGAATTTAAACCGTAAGTTGACGTATTCGATTATGAATTTAGTTATTGTTTTTTTTTTCTCTTTCGTTGAAAAGATTCAATCCAACAGATAAACGTACAGAAATTACCTATAAACTAACAACTGATGGAACAGTTCATCGTATTAGTAAAGGTATGTCTCATGCAATTTTGGATTTATGTACACGTGATAAATCCAATGAACAAATTCGACAATTGAATGCTGATGTTGATGAATTCGCTCAACGTGGTCTACGTGCATTAGCTGTTGCTATCGAAGATGTGCCCAACGGTCGAGTTGATGGTGAAGGCAATGGATTCAAATTAATTGGTCTCTTGCCAATTTACGATCCACCACGTTCAGATACAAAAGAAACAATCGAACGAGCTTTAGAATTAGGTGTTAAAGTTAAAATGATTACTGGTGATCAATTGGCTATTGCTAAAGAAACAGGTCGTCGACTTGGTATGGGCGATAATATGTTCTTATCGAAAACGTTAAAAGATGGTCCACCACCTGAATCAGGTTATAAAGATGTTGATGATTTAATTTTACATGCCGATGGTTTTGCTGGTGTTTATCCTGAACATAAATATGAAATTGTCGAACGTTTACAAAAACTTGGCCATATGATTGCTATGACTGGTGACGGTGTGAACGATGCGCCTGCACTTTCAAAAGCGAATGTCGGTGTTGCTGTTGCTGATGCATCAGATGCTGCACGTTCAGCAGCAGATATCGTCTTGACTGAACCAGGTTTATCGGTTATTATCGAAGGTAAAATGAAATTCGACGAAATTTGATGATTATTACAATTTTTCTTCTTCCTCTTGTCTAGCTATTCTTGGTTCACGACAAATCTTTCAACGAATGCGAAACTATGCTATTTACACATGTTCAATAACGATTCGTATTCTCGTTGGTTTTTCAATTCTTATCTTTGCATTTAAATTCGATTTTCCTTCATTCATGGTAGGACAGACAAAAAAAATGTTCATTTATCTTTCACATTATTTCTCTAGGTTCTTATTCTCGCTGTTTTAAACGATGGTACTATTATGACAATTTCAAAAGATCGTGTTCAACCATCACCATATCCAAATAAATGGAATCTCTCAGAAATCTTCACTTATGCTATCATATATGGTATCTATTTAGCTGCATCGACAGTCATTTTCTTTGCTGTTGCTGTCAAAACCGATTTTTTTGAGAAAAAATTCGGTGTCGACAAATTCATATACGGTGGGAGTCTCAACGGTGCACCCGGATGGAATTATCCGAAATTACATTCAATTATTTATCTTCAAGTCTCAACAATTAGTCAAGCATTAATATTCATCACACGTTCACGTGGCTTCTTCTTCATGGAACGACCATCGATTATTCTCGTTGCTGCTTTTGCTATTGCACAGCTTGTTGCAACATTCATTGCTGTTTATGCTAATTGGGGTTTTACAGAGATTGAAGGTTGTGGTTGGAGTTGGGCAGGTATTGTTTGGATTTGGAATATTGTTTGGTTTTTTCCACTCGATGGCTTGAAATTTGCTCTTCGTGCATATTTTGATCCGAAACAAAAACAAGCTCTCGAAGAAGTTCTCACAGCTGAACCATCGACTGAAGCTCAAATTACTCGACGAAAAAGTACAATTGCTGGCAATCAATCGGCTACGGTATCACGTCGTTCGACGATGGCCAGTGGCGAAGGTGTACGTTCAAGACGAGAAACATTGGCTCAAGCAACAGCGAAATACTATGCGCCACATACTCAACATTTGTCAACGGCACATCATCATCGTAATTTTGCTCGAATGTTAAAAACATCAGGCGGTGATGTACAGCAGGTGGCAATGGATCATGATGAACTTCGACGTTTTTCACTTGTTCAAGTAAGAATTTATTTTTGATATATTTTATCTGATAATCATTGATTTATTTTTGAATATTAGGCACATCATGCTGCGAAATTACTTAATTCTGAAGGTGGAAATGCCAAGCGTCGAACAACGACGGCCGTATAATTCGGTCTTTCTTTCATCAACAAACATTGATCTTTTTTTCCTTCGTTTTTTTTAAAACTTTTTATCTGTGTATGCAATAAATTATTAGTATAAATCATTTGTTTTCGTAGTTATGAAATGATAGACAGTCTCCACTTGCTTTTTCATCATACGACAATTTCTCATCAATTGACGAACTTTTTGAAACTGTCGTTCGAATGAATTCTTCTAATTTAATATCATAATCATCGTCTGGTTTAGCTAAATTCAACATATCTTCACAATCGATTTGTTTAGCTCGTGCAGCTCGTTCAATTTTCAATTCAAGTTGAGCAACTTTCGAACGCATTTGCTCGAATTCCTCATCGATTGGATCTTGTGCAGCTATTTTCGATAGTAATTTTTTCATCAAACGAACAAATTTGATTTGTTCATATAAATATTGCCGTTGTCGATGTGAAGCTAATTCTTTTCGTGCACATCTATCAGCTGATGATTCACGGTAGATACGATTCATTGAAAATTCTTGTTCCGTTCGAATGCCATTGTCGTTCGACTTTGATACTAAGGAACACAATGCTGCTATTACTCCAAACATAGCCTGTTTTTTTTTATAAAAAATACTTAGGTTCTATTTTAGCGCGAACATGACTTCGATTTTACCCCTGGATACCAAAAAGTGATTGGCTCATAGAGCCAAATAAAGCATCGATTCTATTCTTTCTTTTGCGTCATGACATTCTCGAAACATTCTCCTGGTATTATTATCATCATCTAGTACATGATAATAGCAAAGATTTTGATTTTAAGAACACAAAGAATGAGCAGATAGCATACCTTTTTGTCACCTAATGACGCACATAAAACGTCATTTTCTCCAGCTTATCAGTTTTTTATGTATATATTCTATTTGTCCATTATATCAAAAACCATTCTTCGGGTAGAACAAGTACAAAAAATGTAGATTTTATTCCCACGAAAAATTGCTATATATCAGATGTTGATTGAAGATGTTAAATCAAATGATTTACCCCATATCTTATCTCGCATGCAAGTCATACGCTAGAGTCATGTTCCTTCATGACGTCATAGCGCATCGTATGATAGGGTGGGGTCGTAGGCGGACAGAACGTGTGAATTGATAGCATATGACAAAGTCCGGTCGAGAAAGGGAAGCCGATGTCTTTTCCCCTGGTAAAGTGCCTTCAAATGGCAATATTGACTTTCTTACTAGGCGATTTAGTTAAAAATATTTTTTAACCCCTCTTTGTTGTCTCAGACAGCTTTTTTTTCATTTTCGTTTTTATTTTATATTCAAAAGCAATCTATTACAGAAAACGAATGAAGAAAAAAAGAAAGTACCATCAAGCACGATAGGCAAATCGATAAGTAACTGTATCTGAATAGGTTTTGTCTAGAAAAACAGAGCAATGTCAAGAAATCCAAGTTATTATCTTGTCCTATTTATGAGATACTACGAATATGTCAGTTGAGGGTGTTCATTAAAAACTAAAGTCAGACATTAATATCATTTTCTTTTTATTCTTTTACGATTGAGATCTTCCAGTATATAAATTATATGTCATGTCTAAAGGAAATAGTAGGTAGCTGAACGGCTGACTTCGCTTGCTAGTACATGACTTAATCATTCGAGATATTCAATAACGACAACGTTTTCTTCCTCATAGAACTTTTAAAAAGGAAATTGACAGACAAAAACACCATGCAGATGGTATATTTGAATAAGTACATGCAATTGTTATAATCATAGGAATCTAAAATTAATATTCATGAAAGCACTCTCCCACTCAGTCTTATTCATATTTAAATAGTTGCTAAATTTTAGTTAACGACTCCTTATATTTGAAATACATATGGCATGGGAAAAAATTACTATTTTGTCTCTCTTGATTTTCTTTTTTTCCTTTTATTAATTTCTGCACTTGAGCATAACGAGTACGATAAGATTTCTTTTTACTTTTCCTTCCAATATATATATAGATTCTTGTTGATCATAAGTGATGATGTCGTTGATAAGAGAGCGAACAATCGAGAAACGAATGTCAGCTGTATGATATTAAACGAAATATCACGAGCTGACTGGTACGTTTTTTCATTATCATGACATAAATATAAATCGACCAAACAATGCAAAGTATATTCTATATTTTTTAACCCCTCCTTCTTTTGAATACAATCAAAAATATGAAAACAAATGGCCGATAGGAAATGTTTATAAATATTTGTCAGTTATGTATTTTTTGATACGATTGTGAATTTGTTTATGTGTATGTATGTAATCAATTTTTTTTTCAAATTTCTATTCTTGTAGATTTATTTGTATTTCAAATACCGTTATTACGTTATAAAAGCATTTTTTTCCCTATTTTGCTTACTTATTCAATACATATATACATATACATATCTTTTTTTCACAAAATCATATGTTGATTTGGCAGCTGAAAGAAAGAAAGACAGAAAATCATATGAAGAATGAGATTATTATATATTCTCAAAACCAAATCGAAAAGTCTTCTTTGTCATATGGGAAACAAAGACAAGTTATCAGGTAAGATTAGTTTATCTTGTACTTTTTTTTCTTTCGTTCGTTTTGTTTTGCACTTAAAAAAACATGTACATCCACACATCATTGATATCAAGCTAAGGATGAAAATGATATTCTCGATTGTTCTCTCTCACGTACGATCATTTAGTCTTTTGTAATAATACAGATAATAAGATTGATTTGCCTTTTGGACAACTATTCTTGTCTAAGAAAGAAAGAAAAAAAAGAGAAACTACAGCTGACAATCGACTCGTAGAGCTAAATCTTGTATACATGCTGAAAGGAGAGAGAGAAAGTCTTGCTGTTTCTTTTTTTGTCGTTCTCTTCTTCTTCTTTTTTAGCTAGTACGAGCGAGAGAGAGAAAAAGCTCGATTTTTTTCTTTTTTTTTCTGTGTGTCTCTCTCTTTTTCCTCACTCCTTCACTGTCGTCGTTTTCTCCAGTATAACTTGTTCGCATCTGATCGCTTCGTCAGATAGATTAATGTGAATACGAGTGATTCCTGTTCATCTACGTACATTATAGTTTCAATATTGTCAACAAACGACACGTATCCCGTTGTCGAAATTTGAAGATCTTTCATATTCGACACGGGACAACAACAACAACAAGGAAACGGAAAAGAAAAAGAAAAGAAAAGAAAAGGAAACGAACGGAATCGAAAATTATGGACGAGTTTGATGATGAGCTTAGTTTTTGATTTGTGACACATTCATGGATAATCTCGCAACGGCACCAATGATTACCGATGAAGATGAGTGTCAACTCGTATCATTTACCAATAAGTTACCGTATTATGTAAGACACTTATGCAAATCTAACCATAAGAACAAGCATTATCCAACGATGACATCAGACTCGAGTAAGTTTGGTTGTTCATTCAATGAGCGCCGTTTTTTTTGCCTTGCCTTGTCTTTCGCAAAACAAACCTCTCAGACAATGATTTGTTGATTTAGAAGGCGAAGTAAAAAAGCTTAGCTGAGGGTTAGCAGTCAGCTGGTTTCACTGTTGAATTGATTAGAATGTTTTATGAGACATGAGAAGGCGGAAAAAACCAAACAAATGACATTGATATTTGTTTTTTAACAAAGAATAGCAACACAACAACAACAAAAAAAGAGAATAAACCGACTAGGACGTGAACGACCTTGAAGCTTGACAATGCGTAAATGAGAAATTCTAGACTAAATCCTTGTTGATCACGGATTCTTTTCAAGTTACCTATAGATGACAAACGAACGATTGATTGATACCCTTGAATTTATTTATTGAAATGAGAAGGGAAGAAGAAAAAAAAATGTGAATTCTTCATTCGTACGGTGTTGAAGTGTCTGTCTATGTTTGCATTTGTGTACACGTACATAGACAACATCTGTTTTTGCTGCTTAGTTATTGTTGATTTTTGTTGTTATTGAATTGAGATTGCCAATCACCTTCACCTCTCCGTGCTTTTCTTTTTCTCTCATTGTAACCAATGTGAATCTCTTTTAAAAAATTATACGAACATTTTTCTTTTTTTTTTGCACTGAGATTCAAGAAGAAGAAAAAAGAAAGATTCTTTGGGCGTCTGTTAACCTTGAATCTCTCGTTTTCTTTCTCTCCCTCTCTCCCTCTCTCTCTCTCGTTCGTTCGTTCTTTCGTTTGTAATACACATATCAAGGATTTGTAGCTAATTATATATTTCTCTTGCATTTTTCTTTCTTCAACGTTTTGTACGGTTGCTTAGATCATATATATATACGTATACATATATTGAACAACAAGGTTGTTATGTACATTTCTAGTGTTAGTAGTAGTAGTTGTGATAGAATATGATGAAGACGACAGGACAAGGTCTTGATAATACAAGTAAATAAAAAAGAAGAAGAAGAAGAAAACGCGAGAAAGAAAAAGAAGGAGCAGAAACGAGGAAGTTTTGTTTTTTGTTGTTATTATTTAGTAGATTCAGTTATATAAGTGTTTCTACAAGGACTTTCTGTTTCTTCTTCTTCTTTTTTTCTTCTGCTCGTCGTCCTTTTCTATTGATATGAAAAAAATTGAACTGATAGATGATTGTGTTTGCGTGAGAGGAGAGAAAAGTTTTTCTCGACCTTGGTAACAAATATGATTTACAAATACACAAGAAAAGAAAGAAGAAAAAAAGAAAGAAAGAAAGAAAGAAAAAGAGACAAACAGATGATTTGCTCTCCAACATAGTCCTATGCCTAAGTTGGGTGCGCTTTGTGTATGATTAGACTATTTTAGCAACGACGACTAATATAACCGCAAAAGCCTTCTCCGTCAAGCTTTTTTTTCTTTCTTTTCTCTCGAAATTCCGTTCTTTTTCTTCTTAATATTAACGTCATTAGTCCAGATGATGCTTAATTTTGCGGTTAGCATACGATTTTTTTCCCGTCAACAAAATACCCGTTCAATAGTTTGACAGCTCGTTTTCTTTTTTTCTCTCTCTCTCTCTCGTTTTATTACATAATCTTTAACGTCCCTATAACCAACCACGCCGGGTGCATTGAAAGTTCAGTACATCGTCCATTACTTTCATTCTCACAAGAAGGAAGATGAAGAAGAAAAAAAAGGAAAACCTTGAACCTATCTGTGCGTTTATGCATGTATTATAATAGAAACAAAATCGAAGAAGGAGAAAGAAAAATAATATTCTTAACTAACTATCTGATTGAGTACAACTTTTTTTCTTTTTTTCATTTGTTGTCCAATAAGCCAACAATACATATGTATATCGATAGATCAAATAGCTTAGGATGGTAAAAGAAAGACAGAAAGAAGAGAAGGAAAAAAAGCCGTTTTTCGTTCGAATGTTATTGTACAATGGACATCGATCGATAGAAAAGAAGAAGAAGAAGAAGAAAAAGAAAAATAGTTGAATGTAAATAGATATTTCGCTTTCAAACGGTCAAACCCCTATGTACAAACAGAACACGAATATAAATTTATCAAAAAATAGACAGAGAAGACAAAAATCGAAAAATTAATAATTGATTTTTCTTTATTTTTAGAAGATCACATTAAATCTTCTGAAGTTGATACAAAATCTCGCAATGATATACAACCACAACAACAAAAATCACTAGCAGTCTTTTCACTTTCATCATCATCATCGACATCATCAATCAACGAAACAATTCCACCATTATCATATATGGCGACACATATTCTACCAGCGAAATGTTACTATGATCAAGAACAAACAACTTCAAAAGATTTAAATGAAACTAAATCAACATCATCATCAACATCGACATTAACTAAATGTTTCAATACATATCGTGAACAAATTCCATTTACATCAAGTTATTCATCATCATCATCGTCAACATCATCAACATCATCGTCATCATCAACAAATCCTCCACCAACAACCACCACCACCACAACAACGAAAAAAGATTATTCAAATTCGCATTATCTCGAATCATTAACTATTGAACAAAATCTATTTAATATGGTTCGTTTTGATATAATCAAATCAAATTTTTGTGATTATTATCAATTGGGAGATTTTATACGTAGTGGAGGATTTTCAGATATACATTATGGTGTGCGTTTAAGTGATAGTAAACCAGTAATTGTGAAATTTATTCCCAAAGAAAAAACGAAAAATTGGCTCATGATTAATCAGAAGAAATATCCAGCTGAAATTCTTTTACATAAAGCTGTACATGAAATTCAAGGTATTATTCACATATACGATTATTTCGAGAATGATGATCATTGGATATTGGTTATGGAACGTTTACGTAATTGTCAAGATTTGTTTGATTATCTCGAAGCAAGTGATCGAGGTCGACTGACAGAAAGTGCAGCGAAGAAATTTTTCCAACAATTAGTTCAAATCAATCTCGCAATGCTAAAGTATATAGACCAACAATTCGAAAAAACGAAAATATTTGATTATTTATATGTATGTTTTTGTAGGAAGGGTGTTATTCATCGTGATCTTAAGAGTGAAAATATTCTAGTTGATCTTGATACACAATCACTTGTGTTAATTGATTTTGGTGCTAGTGCGATCTATAAATCATCGACAAGTTATTATTCAGATTTTCATGGAACGAAACAATATAAATCACCCGAATACATTCTGAAACGACGATATACAGGTGTACCATCGACTGTTTGGACGCTTGGAGTGTTACTTTATGATATGGTAAGAATAGATAGTTGATTAGTTGTTTGTTTGTTTTTTACAAATCGATTTGTTTAGATATGTGGTAGTCTACCATTTGAAAGTGAAGATGAAATCACAGGACATAAATTAGTGCTGAAGTCCCATTTATCGAGTGAATTAAAACATTTAATCCAACGTTGTCTCTCTCAAAGTCCCGAACGAAGACCATCACTTGAAACTTTACTCGAACATCCCTGGTTCAAAAGTTAAAACAACATGAAATATCGCAATTTCGTTTTCTTTCCTTCCTCAAATGCATCCTGCCTCTTCTTTCGCTCTCTCTCTCTCTCTATTCGTCATTGTCATTGTCTGTTTGTCTCTGTGTCGTATTTCGGAAAAGCCAACAGTGAGTGTACGTGTTTATGTCCCGCATTTATTTTCTTTTTCGGTCTCTCAACTGTTCTGGTGCTCCTCAGCGCGTCCTATTCCCATCAGGAAACAATATTGCTTCTTCCATAAATAGGTCAATTATATATACGCTTTAGTTTTCATCTTCTCAGTGATACCTGTCGGTTAATCACAGGTCGATATATCAATCGTATTTTCAGCACGTGTTAGACTGTCTAGTAGGTTAGGATATGTATGTATATGTTTGTCTTTTTTGCTTATCCTTCAAATTCAATGTCTGATAATTGTTAAGAGTAGATAGAAGAAAAAAAAATAATAACTAATTATATATTATTAATATTTGTGTATTTGTTTATTTGTCTAAGTGACGAAAAAAAAGAACCCAGAAAAAAGCAAACCAATCTCAGTTGAATTTTTCTTGTGGTAAACTTAAATCTTTGTAAACATATGTTCGTTTTCTTTCTTTTCGTGTAATTTGTTCATTCTCTGTTTTCTCTCTCTCATTATTCATCCCTAATGTTTTCTTCTTCGTCTACTACTTTCATTGTCAATTATTATCTCTATCACTTAAAAACAAATTAATAACTACAAATAAGTTAAATAATTCCTTGTTCTTCGTTTTTCTTTTTTTCTTTCTTTTTTCTGTTTGTTCTTTGTCTTCTACTTCATTCGGTTTTTCTTCTCTTTTACACATATATTTGTGTTTGCTCGATTCTGATGAATAAAAAAAAGAAATCAGCGTCATCATGTTTCTTACTATTCATTACTATGGTAACAATCATGTGAGAGAGAGAGAGAGAGAGAGAACAAGGGACTTCTATACTCTCTCCACTCTTTCAACTCAATTCATTCGTAAAAAAAACATATGGCTAGCGCATCACAATTAGAATTGGAAAAACAAGAAGGAGTGCCTGTTTCTACAGATGGAACTATTGGTGGTCATCAAGCAGACAAAGAAAAAGCTCCGTTCAAAGAACAAGAATCCGGTGCTTTACTACATGAATCGTCGACAACACAGAATATTACTCCAGGACAGAATTTACTCGGACATCAAGATTCAGCACAACCTGGAATTCGACCCGGTGACGTCGCTGGAAAAGCTGGTGGAACATCGACATAATTTTGTATTTTGGACTTCATTTTTTTTTGTTGCATTTTTATTAAATATATAACATGATATTTGAGCACATATATTTCATTGTTTTCTGTTGATCTAATATTGAGAAGAAAACTGATGTAATGGGGGTAGTACGACTTTATTGAATTAGGTAATTAAAATATATCGACCGGAAAGTACACTAAAAGTTCACCTGTACTTTTCAAACATTTTTGTCACGTGTGAATATTTAAATACAGAGAAGTATATGTACAGAAAGCAAGAAAAAAAAGGGAGAAAAAAGCCTATCTTCGTTTTGCACTGACGAATATATATCTTAGTAGAAACTATAATCATTTGAAAATAATATTCATTCGTCCGCAAAATTACATCAAGGTGAATAGAGCGATTTTGTTTTACGTACTATCATATCTTATTTCCTCGCTATTGGAAAGAAAAAAAGAAAAACATGGCGCAATGTTACGACAGTCAACTTAATAAATTCGTTTATTGTTCATCTAGTTTTGGTACTTATATGTACGTAAGATTTCTTTTGATCGATCGAATTATTATTGTATTTTTTGTGTTTGTCTAGTGCTGTAGGTATTGTTCTACCGTTGGGCGTATTAATTCTTACAATTAGCATAACAGCATTTGTTCGATATAGACGAAAACGCGGACAACGAGGTTTGTAAAATCGACAAGAAAAGATTCTCTTAAAATCAAATTCAATCATCAATCTTTTCTTCTTAGAACAACAACAGATCAGTATGAATACAATTGTATCGATAAATAATGATGAAACTGAGTATCAAAATGTACCATATACCTATTCCTATCCACCTCAATATACAACTATAGATCAGAATATCTATGAGAAGCCACCATCCTATGAACAAACTGTTCAACATTTAGAAGAAACGAATGTTACATCACAAGATAATGCAGCTGTTCTGCCCGTTACAATAGTCACAGCAACAACAGAAACAGCAGCAACAACTGAACCGCAATCATCTTCATTTACGCAAAAAGAAACTTAACTTTTTTTGCTTTCAAAATTAAAAACAAGCACATATTATCATATATTGATTTTCTCTCTTCTCGAAGATTCATCGAGTATCCTCCAAGGTCATGATTAAGTGCGACATCTAAGACATTGAAATCCATATATACATATATGTATACCATTTATATGTCTGCATACTTCTTTCATTTACTCAGAATATAGAAAAAAAATATGTTCATCGATATTCGTTCTAATCCTGCGAAAATTTTTTTACTAACTAGAATTTTTTTCGATATTTATTATTTGCATTTTCATTTCTCTCTTTCGATATATATTTTTTTTATATGCTAAACAGAAAACAAACATTCTTCCATAATTTACCATAAGAAAAGAACGTAGCAGTGGCTCGTTACTAATAAGAAAAAGGAGAAGAACACAAAAAAAGCAAGCAAATAAACAAACAGTTCTTCCTTGCATTTACATTCATCTCAGGCACCTTTTTATTTTTTTTTTCTAAACTAGACATACGAAGAGACAAGTAGACAGACACAAGGAGAAAAGAAAGAAAAAAAATATGCACGGAGACATTTCTTATCGTTTTGTTTTTAAATACAAAATAACGCAACAAAAAGCAATTTCTTTTTTTCCCCAGTTGAGTTATTTTTAAGTTTGAATTGTTATTATTTAGACGTTTGATCTGATCAGACAGAATTATTTTTAAATAGGATAATTGATTCAGTATCAAATGGACGATCTCATTGTCGAAGTAGAACATCAAAATGGTGCCTATTATAAAGTATGAATTAAATTTGCAATTATTTCGTTAATGATCATTGATTTTCTAGGCATATTTACTTGATATCGATGAAAATGGAGTCGATGTGAAATATGAGCAAGAGTACGATTGAAAAATACAGATTTGCATTGATTTTCTTCTTTCAATTTTAGTTCTTTTCCTTCGAGAAAAATATTGTTTTCCGAGAATCGTCTTCGACTACCATCGGAAGTTGGCAATGTTAAAAATTTATCCACTGGTGATTCATGTGAAGTATGCTGACTAATAGTTTGAAAATATTGGACAAAAAAAAGAAAATTTCTTCGTTAGGTTTTTGTAAAACCCAAAGATGATGAACCATATGGCTGGTGGTTAGCGACAATAAAAATGTTCAAAGGAGAATTTTTCGTTATTGATATAAAAAATAATGCTCAAGGTGGCAACCGTTCGGAAATCGTACCTAGTGATAAAATCCGTTGTCCAAATACGAAGTAGATTAATTCGTTTTGTATTTTTTAATTTTGAGATGTCTCTCTCTCTAGTTCACCAATAACTTATTCAACTTTTAAAAGATTAGAAATACCTGTTCAAAAAGAAATTCAAGAAGCGTAAGAGATCGAGAAAAAACTAATAATTAAAATAATATGAATTGGTGGCTCGTTTCAGTTGTAGCATACCAAGTAATCACAAAGATTTCAAGCGAACAACAGGCGTTCTTTATGTTCGATATGATAAACAAAAGGAATGTCTAGTAGTACTCGTAAGTGACACGATGATGAGAGACGCCTTATTTTCAATTGTCAATTATTGAATTTTCAGTCAGATAATGATTCAAATATTCATCGTGCCAAAATTCTTTCTGACATGCATCTTCGTACATTGAAATCGAAAGCTAAACTTGTTCAAGAAACTGAAAAAGTTTCGAAACAACTCGAAGTAAAATCAATCAACGAATAGATCAATTCAAATTGCTGTCTTTTAGCGTATCAAAGTGACTCAAACATCGAAATTTCTCGAAAAATTCAATGTCAAAAGTGATCTCATGGGTCTTGCGATCGGTCAACATGGTTCAAATATTGCCAAAGCACGTGATGTACCTGGCGTAACATCAATTGAAATCGACGATGACACATGTACATTTAAAGTATCTGGCGATGTACGTATTGAATCATTCGATTGTTGCAAAAGAAAAAAACAACTAAATAAATCAAAATTCTATTTTCAGACTGAAAAATCTGTTAAAGATGCACGTGTCATTCTTGAATATGTTGAAGATATGGTTTCAATTCCTCGAGAACTTATTGGTAAATAAATTTTAATTTTAGTTCTTTTCGAATAAATATACATTTTTTTTTCTAATTTCTATAGGCAAAGTTATTGGTAAAAAAGGTCATATTATTCAAGAAATTGTTGACAAAAGCGGCGTTATACGTGTAAAAATCGAAGGCGATAACGAACAATCACCAAATAAAGACGAAAGTGCTTATCCTGTATGTAAAATCAATATAAATTCGAAAAAAAAAACAAAGTTTTCTATTCAATTTATTTTGTCTAGAGTCAAGTACCATTTGTATTTGTTGGTACAGTTGATTGTATAACCAATGCAAAAGTTCTTCTCGATTATCATATGGCTTGTTTGAAAGTAGACAAAAAAGAAAACTTCGAAAGAAAAATCATATTATGATTTCTCAAAATAGGAATTCGATGAATTACAAGAAAAGAAAACGCAAGTTAACGAACAATTTCGTACAATGACAGGACCACTACAGACAGGCGCAAACAATCAACAAAATAATATGAATGCAACATTTCAAAGTGGCCGTCAACAACGGTAGATAGACAGTTCGATTGAGTCAATTTCTTGATTTAAACAAATTCATGATTTAGTTTTGACAATGATCGATCAGCTAATTCTGGTAATACACGTAATAATTATCAACAAGGACGTTACGATGATTACAGTAATTCTCAACAAACACGTCGTCCACCAAACAATGGAGCCAATCGTGGACGTCGAACTGGTAAGTTTCGATTTCTATCGTCTATTCTTTCGGATAATCTCACTTCGAAAAATAAAAAAAGAAAGAATCCATTCACACACACACACATGATTAGTATTCGAAATTTGAGTTAAGATAAACTTATTTATATCTTCGCAGATGAAAACAGTGAAACAACTAATTTTTCATCATCAACAAATAATCCGAGTGGACTGAAAATATCCAATTGGTCTACTCAAGTTGATGCTTTTGAACAACAACAAGCCGAAGAGCAACGAATGCAAGATAATGATTATATCACTGAGACGTCATCGCAGACAAATACATACGAAGGAGAAAAACGACGCGGACCAAAACGTAATTAAAAAACAAAATAATCATAATATATGTCGTGATTAGTTCGATTGTTTTCTATTTAACCTTCACTTTTGCTTTTCATACTTGATGTGCTATTTTTTTTATCACTAAATTATTAACACTTTCAATAGAAATCTTATGCGTACTTTGCTTTTTTTTGTTTCGTCTCTAGGTTACAATGAACGACAACGAGATAACAACAATTCAGGATACGGTTCACAAGAATTCAATGGTTTGAATTGACAATTTTTATTTTATCGAAAATATATTTGATTGATTTCAGAAAATCAACAATATGGATATAATAATCGATATAACAACAGTAATCGTGGCTATCGTGGTGGTTATCGTTCTGGTGGTAACCGATCTAATAACAATTATATGAATTCGAATTCAAATGAATACTACGAAGAAACATCGGACAATACGAACGAACAAATGGCAACAAAAAAATCTCAACAATCATTCAATAGAAATGGCTACGATACGGGAGTAAATGGAAATGGTACTGGTGATGGTAATAATACTGAACCTAAACCTCAACGTCCGCCAAAACAATCAGCAAGCAATGGTACTCAATAAAACAAAACAAAAAACAAATCGAACAGTATTCAATCGACAGACAACATCGTTAATAATATTCAACTACAAATCGATTTCTTTTTCTTTTTCTTTTCTTTCTTTTTTCTTTTTTTTCTTGTCTTTTATGTTTTTTTTTGCTTTTTTTTTCTTCTTGTTTGTTTAGTTATTTCTATACTTCAACTTTGTTCATAGAAAAACCAAAAAAAAAATACACATAAACTAAGAAATATAAATTGCATAGCCAAAAAAAATAAACAAGAAGTCACTTAGATATTTCTCATTAAAAAAAAACAAAAAAAAACTTCGTTTCGAGTTGTTATTCGTTCTGGTTGCTGACTCCGTCTTTGTTTCTAACTGTACATGTGTATTTTCAACCGAACGAGACCAATCTGCTCTTATCTTCCAGCAACCAAAATACGTTCGTCGTCTTCTTCTTCTTCTTCTTTTCGATCCTTATTCTATTAGTTTTGGATGTTTGCTTCTTCTAACAAAAAAAAGTCTCGCTTTGTTTTCGTTTGTTTTTTTACTTACTCTATCTTGGTCTCATTTTGTTTGTTTTCTCTATTGCACAAGCAAACTACTCGATTATTTCGTTATATATTTGAGAATCCTAGAAACAAACAAAAAAATCTATCATTTGTTTCATTGTCTTCGTTGTTGTTTTTTTCTTTGCATTGATTAAAAACAAAATATTTGATGACAACACTTTGAATCTATGCAACGTAATGTAGGATTCGATCGTATAATCAATTTCTTTCTCAAAAACATTCATAGACAAGAAAAAATGTTATCTATCGAACCCTTGGTATGTATGGTATGATAGTTTTTTTATTCGAAAACGATAGACGTACATTTACGGATTTCTTGGGCAAAAATTGCACTCCATATAGGCCATTAGACTCATTATCAATAGTTGTCTAGGCTCGAATTGTTATTAATCCATTGGTGTATATAAGCCATTGACTTTGTGTGTCATTTGTTCTATTAAAATCACTGAAGAAACCCGAAAACATACGTCTGAAAAGAAAATAACGACGACAAACATAACCAACGAAACCCGAACGTGCGAAGAGTATTTCTTTCGGTTCGACAAAAGTTCCTTTTACTTTTTTCAATAAACGAAGGTTAACTTCGATTTAATCATGCATGTTGGTTCAAATGGTGGCGATCCACGAACTTATAAAAGTAAGATTAAATTTCAGTTCAGATGAATTCATTTTCTTTGTTTATTATTAATATATAATTAGAAGTTCAAGATGATAATAATATGAATATGAATAATCAAATGAATACAAATTCACGAACTACAACATCGAATGACACATATACAACGACGACAAATGATATGAGCGTTCCTACACAACAAAATTCATTAGCATCAACAAGTTATTCAGCATCGAATCTCGCTGATGATTCGAAATCATCGGATAATCAATCGAATAATCTAACGACTACATCTCGACAATATGTATCAAATTAGCCCATTTGCAAAACGAGATTTCATAAGAGTGTTCATTTTTTGCTTTTATCCATTCCATACCTCCTGTCGTATACCAATCTTCTCTAATAAACCTATGTTTCTTTTGTATTGCTTTGTAAAATCAATTGTCAGTCGATATACATGACGATTTGAAATTGTCCTCAATTTGTCTACTCAATGTTTTTACCGACAAACATCATGTTTAGTGCGAACAAACAAAGTCACATACCAACACGTTTTCCCCTTTTTCAACATACCAATCTTAGTAATCAATTTTGAAAAAAGAGACGCAATATACACGTGTTATCATTAGTCTGGTGTCTGTTGGCCAAATCCTCATTTCAATCTTTTAAGTCCAATAAAATATATTTTCTTTTCATTTCGTTGACTGAGACTTTTATGTATAAGAAAAAAAAACGAACAGACATAGAGTAGACGTGACGCAAGACGAGGAGCAGAAGAAGAAGAAGAAGAAGAAGAAGAAGAAAAAAACAAAGGAAATCATCTTGTTTTACTTTTATACACGAAAAAGAAAAGAAACCAATTGTTTCGTACACACAAAGACAGATAATATATATTCACGTTCGAAAAACTTCTTGCTATTGTTTGTTTGTTTGTTTTAATAACCATCGTTTACTCCGAATGCATCATGTGGTCCATTGCCGTTATTGTTATGCATATCATTCTCACCTCGGTAGTTACCCGAACGACGACCACGATCACGATCTCGATCGCGTGATCGACGTCGAGATGAATCTTGACGTTCGCGTGACGAATGACGATCACCACGACGTTCATTTGAACGAGAACGTGTACGACCTGAAATCGAAGATAGATTCAATTTTTTGTTTAGAATCGAATTATTATGAATACATACGACGTTTATGTTCACGACTTCGACTTCGACGACGATCTGAAATAGATTGAAAATATAAAATCGAATTTTTAGCAAATGAAATTTACCTCGAGATCTCGATCGACGTTTTCGATCTCTTGAAGACGATCGTCGTCGTTCATCGCCGCCAACACGTTTACCTCCAGGTGGACCACCACGACGTGTCGAACCAAGACCACCGCCTATGCACAATCAAAATAGTTTCTTTGTTTTTCTTCTTTCGTTCATTTCTTACCTAATCGTCTTGGTCGCCAGCCTTTGACTGTTCGTCCTCGTTCAACATCCACGACAACACGTCGGCCATCAATTTTTCGTCCATCCGCTCGTTTGTACGCCGCTGAAAGTGAAGTTCTTACCGTCAACAACAAAGTCTCACCGTCGATTTGACCATCACATTTTCTTACCCGGCTTTGTCAACTTACCCTCATTGCTTCTCTTACAGACTTCTTCCTTTTTTTTATTTCATTCAGAGATAGAGAAAAGACAAATCGATACGGACAAGAGAACTCTTTCTAGTCATTTCAACTCACAGAAAAAAAAACAACAACAAACGAACCAAACGAACTAAAAATTGTTGTTTTATGTTGAAAAAGAAAAATATTAATAAGATTAAATCCGATATTTGTTTGTTACCTCCCTCACCTGTACCGTGTTTTTTTTTGTGAATACCGTAGTGTTTTTTATTTTGTCTTACCCGAATATATTTGTATTTTAATACAAACCTCGAATGCAAAGTTTTTCCTGTTTTATTTTTTTACCTTTCTCTAGATAAGGGTTTCATTTTCCATGTGTTCCTTTTCTTTTATATGTTATATACATACACGAATGGTTTTCAGCAAAACAACTGGGTGTAACTCACACACGCATCGGTGCAGTTGCGTGTCTAGAAGACAAACAGGCTTAACTTGCTTAACTAATCTCAAAACGAAAACACGCGAAACAGGGCATTCCCTCGCTCTCGTTCTCTCTCTCTCTCTCTCATTACGTAACCACGAACGATGAAAAAAGAAAATAGATCAAAGCCACCTACCATGCATATCAGCTTCTTTTTCATATTCAATAAATGCATAACCACGTGGTTTACCAGTTTGTGAATCATGAATTAAATGAATCTGAAATAGTTAAGCAATAAGAATATTGATTTAGCGTTGAAGGTAAACATACACTTTTTATCTTTCCATAGACTTCAAATTCACGTTTTAATTTGGTTTCTGAAGTATCATAATTCTAAATAGTTCAATTTTCGTTTTCATTTGCATAGAAACAAGGAAATGTTTAACGTACAAGTCGAGCAACAAATAATGTTTTATATGGATCTGCTGAGGTTTTTTCATTTGTATTTGGATCCCCTAGAATAGAATATCTTCGATCTATTCATCTGCCAAATAAATCAAATTTCTTTCTTACATTGAGCAAGTTCTTGTTCGAGTTCCAGGGCCGCTTTTTCGGCTTTTTCTCGTGCCTTAAAAGACAAAATCAAAAATAAAATGATTCGAATAAAAGTCACTCATTTACTTTTCTCGCTATACGTTCTTCTTTTGTTTCGATTTTTGTTGGCGGTGGTGTTTCGTCTGCTTCCTAAAATAATCTCCGTTAAGTAAGATTTGAAAATTCAATAAAATTTAAATTTACTTCAAAATTTGTGAGAAATTCGCCTAAACCTCCATACGGTAGTCGTTTCTTTTCATGTGCTAATTTATCATTTGGCGGTAAGAATGGAATGGGCTCACGCGGTGCAAATAATGCCAATAGATTTGGAGGTAAAAACTGTGTCATTGAGATAATAAAATCTAGAAAATATCAAAAACACACTCAAAACAATGTGATTTCTATATTTTCATTCAAGTTGTTGTTGTTATTTTCTTTTTTTCTTGTTGTTAAATAAAGAAAAGAAACAGAAAAAAAAACAAAAGACGATGATATTCTTCTTCGTTTCTTTTAAGCTTTCTTTTTCGATACACCGACAGTACGACCACGTCGGCCAGTTGTTTTTGTATGTTGACCACGAACACGTAAGTTCCAATAATGACGAAGACCACGATGGACACGAATCTTTTTCATACGTTCTAAATCGTCACGAATCTTCGTATCAAGATTGTTCGATGTGACTTGAGAATATTTGCCATCTTTGATATCTTTTTGTCGATTGAGAAACCAATCGGGAATTTTATATTGTCGTGGATTACCAATGATTGTCACGAGACGTTCGACTTCTTCTTCGCTTAATTCACCGGCACGTTTTGTTGCATCGACATCGGCTTTACGGATAACAACATGAGCAAAACGTCGACCGACACCTTTAATTGCTGTTAAAGCGTAGCCGATTTTTCGACGACCATCAATGTTCGTGTTAAGAACACGAAGAATGTGTTGAAATTTTTCTGGTTGAATTAATGGTGATGACATTTGTTGTTTTTGTTTTCTAAAATAATAAAATTAAAAAAGAATTCAATTGTAAAGAAACAAAAAATGATAATATCCCTATCGAATAGGACAGAAAGAATCAGTGTAAGACGAATAAGAAGGCAAAGAAAAATTTTTTTTGTAAACAAGTAAACAAAAATTTATGAAATTTTATTTTTATTTTAATGTCGAACATAAATTAAGAAATTGTTTTTGCGAAATTAATTATTTTTTCTTTTTTTTTAAAGAAAAAAATAATCATTCGACTTGTTCAAATGCATTAATGAATAAGAACCTATTTGATAGAGGTCAATCTCTATGCACTGAGAGACAATGATGGTCGATAGGAAAGAGAATGGATGAGCAAAGGTGAACATCTGCTAGACGTTTTTTTTTCTTATTCAAATTAAATAATATGCCTTTAACATACAAAAAATCTTCGCAAATCATATCCGTCAAATGGAGTGCATCGCATCTGAGCAATAATTTAGCAGTGAATCGTTCAACCGAATCACGTCGATCGACTATGTTCGGTGTTTCACATAAAAGTGGTTTTACAATGGTAAGTAAAAGAAGAATAAATAAAAAACAAACAAGTCAATCAAAAAAATAAATAAATTTAGGTAACTGTATCTGAAGACGGAACGAAACAAATTCAGGGACAAGTCATCTGTCGACTTCTAGGCAATAATAATGCACCAGCATCCGAGAATGATACACGATTTTTAGCATATGTTATTCAAGTAGAAACTGGAACAAAAATAGTTTCTAATTAATTGACTTGCTTCATTTATTTTTAGGCGGCGTTTATTAATTTACCGGTGAGAAATCTGTTGGTTCTCGCTTGTACCAAAAGTATTCAAGTAAGACGAACGCATTTAATTAATAGAATTTATTTTCAAATTTTTTAGATCTATGAAATGGATGGAACAACTAATTTACATATTCATATGCTCGATAAAAATTATCCGAATCGAACAGGTTTTAATTGCTTGTTGATTGAGTTCGATTTGTAATTATACAATTTTAGAATCATCGATTTATGCACGTGGCATCGCGGGTATCGGTCAAAATTTACTGTGTGTTGGTAAATAAATAAATAAAACAAAACAATTTTTCAATTAAATTAAAGTTTCGTTTATCTCCAGGTGATCATCAAGGCAAGATTTTAGTTTTTAATATTCCACCAAAAGGCACAAATATAACTTTAAAACAAACGATCACCGGTTTGTCATATTCAAAACCTCTTCTTTTCCAAAAACATTTCCGAGTCAATTAGGTCATCAATGTGGTATAACAAGTTTAATTGCCAATGCAAATCTATTGATTTCAAGTGATACCAATGGTATTGTTCTCATTTGGAATGTACGTACCATGGCGCAGATCAATGCAATACAACCAGCAGATACGAGTGGTATAACTTCATTAGCCATTTGGAATAATTGTATTATAGCAGGTTATGCTAATGGAATGATTCGTTTTTTTGATCCAGAAAATGGTAAAAAGACGAAGTTCGAATTGATTGATGATTTTTTGTTTTGAATAGGTCAAATTTGTGGTTCAATATCGGCACACGCACGATGTATCAATGCAATTGATTGTAATGAACAAGGTTTACTTGCATCGGTTAGTGATGATTGTTTCGTTCGTATTTGGCGATTAACTGGTGATGCTGAAAGTTTACAAGTAAAAATATTTTCATCGAATATCAATTAACGATTGAAAAATGATTCTAGATCGAACATGAATGTAATCATCGAATCGAAAATAGTCAATTAATTGGTGTGAAATTTTTGAATCTATCAAAAGCAGATCTCGCTATTTCATCATTTGATTCGAGTGAAATTACGATTCTTCGTGCAATGTAACAACAAAAAACAATAGTCATTTTCTTATGAATTTTTTTTTCTGTTGTTTTGTCAGTGATTATTTGTTTTCTATAGTTTTTCAGTCAATGCTCATTTTCTTTTATGTTAATATATCAATGTGTCAACTAAACGGAAACGATTATGGAAATCATGTTTTAATATGTAGATTCATATACTTGATTGACGATGAGAATTTGAATATATTTCACATTCAGGAACTAGATATTCGATTTTGTTTGGCAAGAATAAGAATTATTTGAGGATGTGTTCTTTTACTTTTTTATATTTATATGTGATAAAGTGAAGAAAAGGAAAAAAAACAAACAAGCAAGCACTCTTAGACGAAATATGTATATCAAAAAACACAAAGTAGAAACAACGAATATACGATAGCAAACATAGAATTATTCATTCGTATAAAAAGAAACAAGAACAACAAACAAACAGATGCGTGAGAGAGAGTGAGAGAGAGAAAGAGAAAATAATACACTACATTCATCAATGAATAACTATTATTATTATTGTCTTCGTTTCACTAATGTCTTATTTTAAAGTTGACTAGTGTCAAGAATTAATACAAATTCGACTAAAGATCACCAATTAATCGTAAGAAGCAAAGAAAAAACAATGATATATATTTTTTTTTCAAACACGTTTTGCTTGTAATTGTTGTGCAGCTTGGCTACGTTCAGTAACGATCATTCGTGCTTGATTCTTTCTTGTAATCGTAATCTGACAAGCACCAAGTAGAAATGGTTCACCATCGATTTCCATAGGTAAATCTCGTCGAATGGTTAGTTTAATTTCACTTCCTTGAGCTATACGATGTCCACGTCGGCCCAATCGAATGCGAGCTAATTCAAAATGTTTGAAACCAATGATTTCAAGATAACCATCCGAACAACTTTGTTCACGAAAACGATCATCATCACCCTCAGATCGTGCACACCAGAGTGAATCATAGATTCCTTGCCAAGGATTTGTACCGGCAGCATACGACGCAATATTCAATATTAAAATAGCATCCGGACGAAAACGAAAGAGTTCATCGTCCATATTTCGACCGTCGACATGAAGTTCGAAGAAATTTGCGATATTACCGAAGAGATATCGACGATCGAAGAATGTGTTACTAAATTTGAAGAAATTGAGAAACAAAATATTGATGAAAATCAATGAATTTTACCAGCTAATACAACCGTAGGCGAGTTTGTTGAACACTCGATTTGCATATCGACGCGGACTAGCATTGCGTTTTTCATGAAAATCAAGTGCAATCTAGAGAAATTCAAAAATGTTTTACTTTCGATAGAAAGATTTCTCAATAAATTCACCTGAGCATCTGCACCGAAACTGAGATAATTATTGAAAACAGGTTGAGGAATCTAATTCAACAATCAAACATTTCTCTCTCTCTCTCTCTCGTATTTTCAACAACAAACTTTGAGACTAGCAGTTCCTGTATAAGCTGTCGGACTGACATCGATTTGCCATCGGTCAAGTAATCTTGATTCTGATGTTCCTAATGCTTGAATAACTGGTGCTAAAGCTTCGCCACGATAGCCAACGCCCCATCCGAGAAATCTGGCCATGTCATTGCCAGTTCCCAGTGGAATCACACCGACACTAACGAAGTCCATGTATTGCATTTGAGATGTATCAAGCGCAGACAAGACCCAACCGACCGTACCATCACCACCACAGGCTAAAAATAGACCGATGACGTATTCGAATTGCGCGAGAAAAATTTCTCCTACCGATAATTCGAAGATTTTTTTCGTGTTGATTCTCTTTGAGACCTTTCTGTGGTCCGTGATCGGCAACTAAGTCGTAAACATTTTGTTCGCCTATTTGAGATCGTAATTGTTCGAAAACTACTTGACCTTGCAAGCCGCCGCTGTAAATAGAAAATCATAAAATTTTTACTGTATTCGGTTTCTATAATATCAACATACGATTTCGGATTAACAAAAGCTATGATTTTCTCTCGATAGGCATCTGTTTCCGTTACATCCATTAAAGGTTGCTGCACTGTTGGCGAATTATCGTCAGCTGGCGGTTCCATTTTTAATAAACAATATTCAACGAAATAAACAAACAATCGATGTATTCAAATTGATTTTGATATTATGCCTGAAGAAATTTCAAATCGAATTCACGAATAGTCAAGATGAGACATCTTCAAATCTAAATATTCAAGTAAGATATCGATTATGCTATGTATAGGATAGGGAAAAGAGAACAAAAAAGAAAAAGCAATAGCCTTTATCTATCTGCATATGTTAACGAGCTTTGTTTACTTTATTCTAATTGGTCAATTTCCAACCAACATTTTTGATCGATGAATAATCGCATTGCACTGCATTGAATAAATTTGCAAAGACACGATTTTATCTACGGATTGTTTTTTGTAAAATATTTTGTTCATAAGACTCAACTCATATTTAAAGAAATTCAAGAAAAACCACGGAGAACACAAAAGAGCGAACTACTAATTCGCTAGTCTGTAGTTGATTTTCTAGCAGATCTTATAGACACTCGCTCCTCAAACTCTACGTTAGTATCTTTTGTTTCGAAATCAGCGAAAATGTGATAGTGAAATTTCAATCTTGATCTAGTTTGCATTTTTTATAATCATAAAAAGAATATTTTCATCTGTGATCGTATTTTAGTCGTCTGGAATAATGATAATAGTAATAATAAAAAAAGAAGGAGCAAAAAAGAAACATGAAACGAAGAGATGAAAAATTAACGACGCGTTTGACGGACACAGAAGAAAAAATTGTTCGAAATTGTTCTACATTTCATCTTCATCATCACTTGCTTCTTCCAATGAGGCCTAAAAAAGGACAAAGAAAACTCAAATCTTGATAATCATTGTTCAATTACCTTAGCAAATCTTTCGGCTTCATCGAAGACATTTGTTGGTACTCGTTCATGTTTGCCATCATTAACTAGAAGAGAAAATTGAATTGTAAATTTTCATATTTGAATACAATCTTACGTTTTCCAACCCAGCTTAATTCTAATTCGAACATTCGATCTTTGACTTCATCATGAACTTGATAGATGCTACAAAAGAAAAATTATCATTTCGTTAAATAACAAAATTTACATTTTAGCTGCTTCCTTAACAGCATCTTCTAATTTTAATTCCGATAACTAAAACGAAAATCGGAAAATTTTCTTGAAAATCATATCTCGTTGACTTTGTCCTTTGTTTTACTTTAAGTTTTTCAATTTCAGTTTTTGCTGTTTGTTGAGCTTTGCCTACAGCAACACCGAAATAACTCTAAATCGAAATCAAATTATATGACGACACGTTGAAATCTCTTCCTACATATGTAACACCGGATGGTTCAACACCGTACAATTGTGGACCATCGCTTTCATATGAAGCTAAGAGAATAAAACAGCCAAATGGTCGAACAAATCCATACAAAGTATAAGCATGCATATACATTGCAAGACGATCTGCTAAATACTAAAAATACAAACAAAACTAACAAATGTATTTCATTTACTCTCAATTTCGTTCGTCATACTTTGACCGGAATCGATACTCCATAATCGTGTTTATATTGTTTAGCTTCATCACGAGCAACTGATAGGAGTTGTCGAGCATCAGCAAGAAGACCAGCTACAGCCTAGAATTCAAACCAAAAAAAACAAAAAAAAATCCAATCGAACGAGAAGATGATTTCTATCGAACCATTCCAATATGTTTATCAACGTTATGTATACGTTTATTCGAACCGGATTCATAGAGACGTGATGTGACAATTTTTTCGATAGCAAATGCAACACCATCTTTACATCGTAATGCAACAACTGTTCCGCTTGCTTCGACAGCTTTGTTTGCGTATTCAACTTGAAAAACTCGACCATCAGGTGAAAATTGTGATGCACTCAAATCGTACTAAACAAAAAACAAACGAATTCAAAAGTCATGTTCTAGTCGACAAACATACACCAGATCCAATCGACGACATCGTTTGATTTTATATGAATTTTATTCACAATCTAAAAATGAACGAAAAATTTAATTTCAAGTCGAACAAAACACAAGACACGCACACAAAATGGACAATATAAAATTATGTCTATAGACAGTGATTTGATTCGTTCGTTTGTCTTTTACCATTGATTTGTCCAGTCTTTCTTCTTGTTAAACCAATGAAATTTGTCAAATTCTTCTCTGCAAACTAGATAGATAGAAAATTATGTTTTCATTAAAAGAAATCTTTTTTCAACCATTAAAATGCCAACCAAATATAAATACATTACATACCTATCGAAATCCGATAACAGGCAATCAACAAATCTTTCTAATTGGTCTCGATGGTAGTGGATTAGTTGTTGAATATGTTCATGCAATCAATAAATTCAAAGATCATACAATATCTCTTCATGATTCTTCATGTAAATGACATATCAAACATTTAAAATGAAGTAAAAATCTTGATTTGTTTGTTTTAGCTGATTGTCGAATATTAAGTACGGAAATTTTACCTTCGAAATTCAATCAATCTCCAACAATTATCTATGGTTATGCAAAAACATCTGGCATATCTGTAAGAGAAATTTCGTTTGAATTTTTCTTTCAATTTCAAATAATTTGATTAGAATAATGATGAAAGTACAAGTTTTTATTTCGATCGTGTACAAATCGTTGACAATACTACAAGTAAAGTCGAAAGATTACGTACGAGCTAGTTCATCTGTAACTATACTCTTTGTTTTAAGAATCAACAATGCAAAATCGTCCGTTATCATTCGCACCCAAGTTTATGAAAGTTATCACGTTCGTTTGAACAATTATTCGTTCGCAAAGAAGGAAAATCTTTCGTTTATTTAGCACAAAAAATTTGACGACAAATGAAAATGAAGTTATTTTAATCATTGCCGGTGCCGAGAAATTAGTTTTCTATAATGAAGTAAAACGAATGTTGATTTAGAAGAAAAAATCAATACTAAAAACAACGAATTTTTGCTTTAGAAAAACGAACGTACTTTACAAGATATTACGAAAACGATTGATCATTATTTTCCTGAACTAAAACAAACAAGTGGCAGGTGTGTACTGAATTTCAATGTGTTTGTTTTGTAAATAAAATTTACAAATACGAAATAGTGTCTCTGCAATCGATCTGCTGAATATACACGATCCCGAAACAAATCAAATTAAACAACGTTTGATTGTTTGTGGTCATTCGAATGGTTTACTTGAATTATTTATTTCAACAATTGAATCAGATAATAAATTTAAAACAGTACATAAAACATTGGAATACGATAGTTTTATTAGTACAGTTAAATTCTTCTATCATAATCATAAACCAATTCCAAGTAAAAAAATTAATTGATCAATTGATTGAAAATTTTCTTCTTTACTCAGATGAACAACCGCATTTACTAGTCACAAGTGCACTTGAACCTGCTGTTATCTATCGGTATTAGAAAAGAAAAAAAAGACGAAACGAATAATACGAGAGTTTTGTTGTAGAAATATTCTCGAAAAGGATTTAACCGATCCGATTGTACTCTGGGGAACGGATGCACAAGATTGCGTAACATCAAGTTGTATTTGTGATATTGATCTCGATGGTAAAAATGAAATTCTTCTCGGAACATTCGGCAAAATATGTTATATTTGCCGTATTCCAATTGATAATTATTCACAAACAAAGAGTCAAGGTCTTCAATTTATTAGCGAAATGTTTCCTGTCTGTGAAGTTTTATCAATATCAGCATCGGCCTATGGCTTGACTTCATATGATCTAACACATGATCAACTCGATGAAGTTCTTCTAGCAACGACTAAAGGTTTACATATCTATCAATTAGATTTGAATGAAGTCGAGAAATTAATTAAAAATCGTGTTGAAAATGCTTTGGAAAATGTAACGAATGGCCAGTAATTGTTTGTTTGATTTATTTTTAGATTAAATTTCCATAATCATGTCACTTGAAATCGAATCTGCTGAGTAAATTGAAAGAAGAAGAAAACTATTTATCATTTACAGATTTCGCTTGTTTTTTTTTCTCTAAAATTTAGTGTTATTCGTTTAATTCAACAATATTTAAAAGAAAACAATCTTCTTCGTACATTAGGTCAATTACAGGTTTGCAGAAGGAAAAGAAATTTCGTTTTCCTCTTGACTAATCATAATACTATTTTTAGGAAGAAAGTGGCATTTCATTGAATACAGTTGATTCTATTGAAAGTTTCAGTGCTGAAATTAATAATGGTCATTGGGATACAGTTTTACAGACGATTCAATCGCTTAAATTACCTGATAATAAACTTATTGATCTCTACGAACAAGTAAAGAAACATTGATTTGATGATTCGTTTGTTCTCATTTTCGTTTGATAGATTGTCATCGAACTAATCGAATTACGTGAATTAGGTGCAGCTCGAACATTGCTACGTCAAACAGATCCAATGATTATTCTTAAACAACAACAACCAGATCGTTATGTACATTTAGAAGATTTATTGACACGATCGTATTTCGATCCGAGAGAAGTTCGTTTTTTGTGATTCGAAAGACAGTAAAAATCGATGAACAAGTCTTCGTCATTCTGTAGGCTTATGCTGAAGGACAAAATAAAGAAAAACGTCGTCAAGCCATTGCCGCAGCTCTTTCGGGAGAAGTTAGTGTTGTACCAGCATCACGTTTACTTGCACTTCTAGGTCAAGCACTTAAATGGCAACAACATCAAGGACTTCTACCGCCTGGTAGATAATTATTTCTTGAAGAAATATTTTTGTTTCAATCATTTATTTTTAAGGTACATCCATCGATTTATTTCGTGGCAAAGCTCAAGTTCGTGAACAAGAAGAAGAAAAATATCCGAATACACTTAGTCGTGTGATGAAAGTTCGTTATCAACGACGAATAAAGAGAAAAAGAAACACAATAAGAATTACGTTTTTTGTTGTTTAGTTTGGTACAAAAGCTCATGTTGAATGTGCACGTTTTTCACCCGATGGTCAATATCTTGTAACTGGCTCGTTCGATGGTATTATCGAAATTTGGAATTTTACAACGGGCAAAATTCGTAAAGATTTGAAATATCAAGCGCAAGAACAATTTATGGTCATGGATGGAGCTGTTCTAGCGTTGACTTTTAGTCGAGATTCGGAAATGTTAGCATCTGGCAGTCAAGATGGACAAATCAAAGTAGGAGAAGAGAATTTATTTGTAATCAAAAATCGAATGAATTTCAAAGATTTGGAAAGTTTTAACTGGTCAATGTTTGAGAAAATTCGATAATGCTCATGCAAAAGGTGTAACAAGTTTAACATTCTCGAAAGATAATACTCAACTATTGAGTACATCATTTGATCATTTTATTCGGTAAGATAAATATAGAAAAAGAAAAGAAATTTACTGAAGATCGTACGATTCTTTGTAGAATTCATGGACTAAAATCAGGAAAGATGATAAAAGAATTTCGTGGACATGTTTCATTTGTTAATAATGCAATATTTACAGCTGACAATCATCATGTTCTCAGGTAGGTTCGATAAAGAAGATCGAACTAATAAATTTGCTGTTTATTTCAGTGCGAGTTCGGATGGTTCGGTGAAATTATGGAGTATGAAATCGGCTGAATGTTCGGCTACATTTAAATCTTTCGGAAGTACGGATATAACTGTGAATAGCGTGCATTTATTAGCGAAAAATACTGAGCAATTTGTTGTATGTAATCGAAGTAATACCGTTGTGATTATGAACATGCAAGGACAGGTCATTTTTCTTTTTTTTTTCGATTGAAAATCAAGAATAAATCAGTTTTCTTCGAATAGATTGTTCGTAGTTTTACAAATGGTAAAAAGGAAAATGGTGATTTTATCAGTTGTTGTGTTTCGCCACGTGGTGAATGGATTTATTGCTGTGGAGAGGATATGATGCTCTATTGCTTTAGTGTACAAACAGGAAAATTAGAAAAAGTTCTATCAGTACGTCAAGATAAAGTTAATTGATTTCATAAATGATGATTATTATTTTAGATTCACGATAAAGAAGTTATTGGTATATGTCATCATCCTCATCAAAATCTTATTGCAACGTTCTCGGAAGATGGAACGTTAAAACTATGGAAAGCTTAGCTAACTCTATCTTTGTTTTTTGTATAAAGAAAAACCCACGTATTAATTTCGAAATAAAAAAAAAAGCTCGAGTGTCTTCTTTTGTTATCAATGTCAAGGATGAAGTGTATCTTGAATTTGATTCGATCGACCATTTTTGTGCAACGTACAATGCCAAATATCTTTCGCATACTCTTCAATCGTTCGATCCGAAGAGAATTTCGCAGCTGCAGCAATATTATGCACACATTTCGAAAACCAAATATCTGGCTGAAGAAAATCTCTTGCTACTTCTTCTTGTTTGTTAATATACGATTGATAATCGCCTAGAATCATGTAATAATCACCTCGATTGATGAGTAAATCGATAAGATCATGAAAACGTGTCGGATCATCGGATGAATAGTAACCATTACGTATCTGTTCGATAGCTAGAGCTAATTCATTGTTTTTTAAATCATCCGATGGACGATAACCATATTTACGTCGTTGCTGAACTTGTTCAACTGTAAAACCAAATGTATAGATATTTTCTTCGCCACATTCTTCACGTATTTCGATATTTGCACCGTCCAATGTTCCGATTGTTAAAGCTCCATTAAGCATAACTAAAATCCAATATTTAATTTTTTTGTATAGTGAAGAGAGAATTTCATTTTACATTTCATATTTCCCGTTCCACTTGCTTCTGTTCCTGCAAGTGAAATCTGTTCGGATAGATCCGCAGCCGGAATAATATATTCAGCAGCTGTAACTCGATAGTTTTTTACAAATAATAATTTCAATCGATCACCAATATCTGAATCATTATTAATCACATTTGCAACATCATTTATTAGTTTAATAATCTTCTTTGCTATTGCATAACCTAATAGTTTTTAGTTTAGACATGGTTTTTCTTTCGTATCAAAGAGTTACCAGGTGCTGCTTTACCACCAATAAGAATTGTTCGTGGAACAAATGAGTTTTTCGCGTTCGTTTTCAATCGATTGTAGAGAGTGATTGCTTTCGAGAAACAAAACGATGAAATACTAAGATTTTTGTCAAGAAAAATCTCGATCGATTTACCATGAAGTAGACAGAGTAGAGCTCGTTTATATTCATGTATTCGTTTGATTTGTACGTCGAACATTGATTGACGATTGATTTCAATTTGATATTCATTTTCTAACATTTGAGCTAATCGTTCTTTATTATTCATCTACGAATAAGTTTTTCTCTCTTCAAATTAGAAATCGATTATTTTCATTTTTACTTTAATTTTTTGAAGACGTAAACGAATATCTTTATTCGTTGCATATCGATGAAAATTATGCAAAGTTTCATGATTCGATCGAATGAAATTCTCGCCAATACATTCAGTTAAAAGCGCAAATAATTTTGGATTACAAAGTGCAAGCCAACGACGAAATGTAATTCCATTGGTTTTATTTTGAAATTTCGATGGTGTTAGTTCATAGAAATCTTTGAACATCGTTTCACAGAGAAGTTTCGAATGTAATTGTGCAACACCATTGATTGTATGCGAACCAATTATTGATAAATACGCCATATTAACTAAACGATGAGGTGTTTCTTCGATGATTGACATACGTCGTATTCGATCATGATCCGATGGATATTGTCGACGAATCATTTCTAAATGTCGAGCATTGATTTCATAGATAATTTGTAAATGACGTGGAAGAAGTTTTTCAATTAAATCAACTGGCCAACGTTCGATAGCTTCAGGCATTAGTGTATGATTTGTATAAGCAAAACAATTGATTGTTATATTCCATGCATCATTCCATGGTAGATGTTCATTATCAAGTAGAAGACGCATGAGTTCGGGTATGGCTAATGATGGATGTGTATCATTCAATTGAATTGCAACCATTTCAGGCATGGCTCGAAAGTCAATCGGGGATGTTTGCCAACGTTTTTCGCCTTTAAATCGTCGAATAATATCATGTAAACTAGCAGCAATGAGAAAATATTCTTGTTTTAAACGTAATTCACGACCTTCGGCTATGTTATCATTTGGATAGAGAACACATGTAATACCTATGTGACGAAATAAATTCAATTCAATTCAATTGTTTTAATTATTTATCTTAATTACGTTCAGCTTTATTTCGTTCCATAACTGCATGAATATATTCACCTTCATTGAACGATTTAAAATTTAAATCACAATCAGCTTTTGCAGAAAACAAACGCATTGTATTAACAATCTAGTTTTATGTTTTCAATTTCAACAAAAAAGAGCAAAATTTGTTTTACATTATTTTTGTAGCCTGGTATTGGATAATCATAAGCTAAACGTAATGACATGAGTATTTAGTGAGTATTTGATCAGATGAATCTACCTTCAGCAATAACAGTTTCATAATCTGTCCATTCGAATGTTTTCTTCGATTCATTCCAAATAACTTTACCATAGAAATGAATCGGAATTTCATTTTGTATTCGTCGAATCTAGACATTTATTTTTTGATATCTATGAAAAATTTATTTTCAATAAATAAAATTGTTTACTTCCCAAGGCATAGGATATCGTAACCAATTATCCGGCACTTCAACTTGCCAACTAAGAAAGAACAAAAACTCGAATGAATAGACAAACAATTTGTTTTTACCCATCGATAATCTGTTGTTTGAAGATTCCAAATTGATATCTCAAACCGTATCCGTACGAAGAGATGCCTAATGTTGCCATTGAATCAAGGAAACAAGCTGCTAACCGACCGAGACCGCCATTGCCAAGAGCAGCATCTTCTTCCAATTCTTCGATATCATTCAATTTAATATTTAATGTTTCAACAGCTTGTGCCATTTCATCGTTAATATCGAGATTAATCAATGTATTTTTCATATATCGACCAATATAAAATTCTAAGCTGAATGTGAATTCTTTTCATTGAATTGAATTTTCTTGTTTAGTTTCAATCTACCTTAGATAATAAACTCGTTTATCACCTGTCGTTTGATAGAATTGTTGTGTACGAATCCAGTTTTTTGCTAAGATATCTATTTTAAAATTCGAATTGGAATTCTTTTCAAAATCACAAATATTCTTTCAACCTCGAATCGCCTGCGATAGAGCGAGATAATATTCTTGTGAACTCGAATGAAATCGATCGACCATCAATGTTAAATGTAAATGTCGATTAAAATCTTCTACAAGACTAAAATAATACTCTCAACTCCTCAACTTTTCGAACAGTTAGTTAACTAACTAACCTAACAATCGAATCGATATCTTTAATTTGATGTAATGAAACACGTAGATTTTGTGCTTCATTTTGTCGATGAAGTTCTTCTTCTTCATCAGTCGGCATATACCGAACGGATACAAACGAACTTCTCGAACGTCGTTTTCGATTTCCACTAATACTCATTTCGTTGAACAAACAAACAAAAAAACAAAGTTCAAGAATTATTTACCGCAATATTTTTTTCTTTCGTTTATTAATAACAAAATAAAAGAGAAAAGGGAAAAAAAAGAAGAAAACAAATGATTTTCTTTAGAAAAATACAAGCATGATTAAATGAATACAGATCTATCGTTCTACAAGTGTTTGTAACCAATCAATATGCATCGAAACGTTCGTCATGGCTGAATAAGCCCTATTTGTATTGCCTAGTTTAGACATAATACCAGCTAATTGCCAACGATTATTCAGCAATATCATTGCACCTGCACCTGAATCGCCCTGAAATCAATCAATCGATCGATTATTGACTAATCTTTCGAATATACAATCTATGGTCTTACCATGCCTAGAGAACTCGTACTACTTGTACTTATCGCACAAAAAGCATCTTCAGCAATATCACTAAATTGTCGTTGACATTCGATTTGAGCTTGTTGATTTTGTAATACACGAATTGTAAGTTGCTGTTGAACTAATTGTTCACTCGATGGTCCACCATATGAAATAACTCTTAATTGATCTTGATCATGAACATTGACTACTGAGGGTAGACAAATCCAATCGATTGTTGTCGAACGTTGAATACGTTTGTTTAATTTAATTACAGCAAGATCATTTTTAACTACGGCAGCATCGGAACTTAGAGATTCATAATTGGGATGCTGAAAAAAAACAGAAGTCAATTTCGTATCTGTTGCGTTTTTTTTTCATTTATTAAAATCGACATACTATAGTAAAATTTGCAATTGCATACGATTCACTTTGAATCAATTCTATACTGTTCGTACTGAGATTATACACACCGAGACGAATATCAAATAATTCTTTGAACGAATCCGGTTCATTTGTAATCGTCCATCGTCTACAAACAAACGAAACCTCATATTAATTGATTGACTGATTATTTTATACCTTCGTAAAAGTTCTTCATCGAGACAATGTGCAGCTGTTATGATATTCCAACTTGAGACAATCGAAGCTGCGCAAACATAAGTTAGATCACGATCAATATAAGTTGGATGTATAAATACAGCAGCTATCCATGGGAAATGTCCCTGTTCGACAGATTCTCCATCGATCATACGTGTTCGTCGAGCATGACTACTAACTTAAAAACAAAAAACATATTTTAGATTTCGATTTGTTGTTCTTTTTTTGGACTAAGAGAAGCAAGAGCATGCAATGATTTCTACCAATCACCCTTTTTTTTCAATTTGGCTTTTTTCGTCTTATTAAAAGCATTACTCAAAGCAGATCGGAACATACCAGCTGATGGATAATCATAACCACATTCTAATTTTAAACAGAAAACCAACAACAACAATTTTTTAATATTTTCGTTGTTTTTTCTTACCAATGCACTCATCAGAAATTCTTTGAATACAACAAGCATATGAACCACTGCGATCTTCACATCGTGAATTGTTATCACAAACATTCGATGATTCACTACATTCATCGATATCTATTTTTAATAGATTAAATCAAATTGATTTTAACAAAAAAAAAATCTGATTACTTATGCAACGATTTGATGCATCACGTCGATATCCTCGATCGCAGATGCATTCATATGAGCCAATAGTATTGTTGCAAACTTCATTTTCACCTGTACAATTTATTGAATAACATTCATTAATATCTAAACGAAAAAGAAAATAGTAGATTTCGATAGATATTTATCGAATTTACCTTCACAATGAGAAGGATTAAATGGATCTATTTGAAAACCCGAACGGCAAACACATTCGGCACTTCCATTTATATTCTTACAAATTCCATTTGTACAAAAATCAGAGGTATTACATTCATTGATATCTACAAATCATCAATTTAACTAAATTCACTGTAAATCAACCTGTTTTACCTTGACATATAAAACCATGATCTGTTGTGTGCATTTCATAGCCCTGCTCGCAAGAACACTTGTTGTTTGTCAAAAGGAAAAACAAATTAACATATTATCAAGTCGACTTTTTTTTTTTGAAAACCTACATGATAACTTCCGTCTGTATTATTACATCTTTGATTTTCACCACATGTATTTGCATCCTTACATTCATCGATATCTTGAACGAAAATCTTCGATGGAATCAATTGATATTCATTTTGCTTACCTTCACAATGTGTTAGATTTAAAGGTGGATGTTGAAAACCAGTTGTACATTCACATTCATAATCTGGTCCGTCGAGTTTTTTACAAGGAAATCGAGGATCGCAAACAGGTGGTTGTTCTTCACATTGGTTTTTGACTATGCAGAACATAAAAAAAGAGATATTCTTGTGATAATATTTGTCTATTAATTTACAATGACATTCGCAATATGTCGAATTAATTCGAACGAGTTTTTCACTTTGATCACATGTTAAATCACAATCTGCTGCTAAAAAGAAGATCGAACGTTTTTTTATTATTATCAGAATTATAAAAAAATCTATTTACATCGATCTCGAGAATAGAATACTCCTAGACCAATTCCAAGACCAATACCAGCAAGAATGATTATCGTTACTAATACAAATATATACCAATATTTCGAACATATTCCATGAACTATTATTATACAAGAGAGAAAAAAAACAATGTCATTCATTTACATTTCAATCCGAAAGAGAAAAAAAAGGATAATTAACCTTTGCCATGTGAATGTGAGACTCCGAATTGTTTTTCTAGTGCATAGAAATTCGAATGTTGAGATCGAATCGATGGACCTTCAGCTCCGCTAATATCACTTTAAACAAGAACATAAATGGCAACAATTAAATTCATATTTTGTTCTTTTCTTTTAGTTTCTATTACCTAAATGCCGCATTATTATAAGCATAGATCTGATCTCGACCGGATTGATAGACATAATTAGGTTGATTTTCACGTTTAGCTTTTTTTAACTTGTTAGCTTGTAAAACAATTTCTCCAGTCGTGTTCACATAGGAATGATCGTTAATATCGGGTGTATAACTTAAATTATCGAAATGTTGTCGTCGAGAAGAAATGCCAGCACTCATATTCCGGCCTTTTTTACATGACTAGAGAAACTAAAATACGAAAGAAAGAAAATATTTTCTTTATCTTAAATAACATCATGTATATATATGCGCAATCATAATCGATGAATAAGGTTTTCGTTTCTGATTTTAAATGACAATGACTCAAAGTTTTAACTCTTCGAATATCGACTAGTTTAATCTTTTTGCACGTCTTGTACGCTGAGATACAAGATGATATATCGTTTTACAAGCGCTTACCTTCTTTTTCGCTTTTTTTTATATTTTATTTTAAACTATCTTGTTCTCTCCTCTGTATTTCATTGTAAAACAGTCTCGTTGTTAGGTCAAATATGTGAAGAAGAAATGTAGGAGAGCATATATTCGAAAGAACGATGAAAAAAAAAGAAATAAGAAGAAAAGAAGACGAGTTTGAAATAAAGTGTAAGCATGAAGCAAGAGAGAGAGAGAGAGGGAGAAAATCTGAGTACTTGCATTTAACTCCAAGACATCGAGAAAAAAGAACAGAAAGAAAGAACGAAGAAAAAAAGAGAATTAAATAACTGTCCATATATACGTTTGCTCTTCTCTTGTTCGTTAATGCTCTTTCTTTTTGTTGTTATGCGAATGTTCAGTGAATATAAAAATCTATGCATAATTTTCACATCAATTCATTTCGACACATACTTAATATCCGCCTACTTCCAGCTGACAAGAGAACGATTTCTACTTGTTTAGATGAGTCATATTCGAATAGAAATGATTCAAATTTTTATTTTGTAAAAAGAAACGAGAGAAAGAGAAAATTTATTCTTCTGGTTGATCAAAATCGTGATAATAAGTACGAGAATAATGATTATGATTTGATTTAAATTCGTATTTATTCGATGAAAATTTCGTTGTTGTTTTCTGTTGCTGCTGCTGTTGTTGCTGTTGTTGTTGTTGTTGATAAACGAAATTCAACATTGCTGTCGAACGTAGCGGGTTCACAGGTAGATTTCGTTGAATCCAATTTTCATTTGCAAATGCAAGACCTTGGTAACCAAACGTATGAATTTGCTTAACTAAATCTTCGAAATTATGCTCGACATGAGATTTAGTTTTCCGATGAGAATATGAACATCGATTCGTTTTCAATAGAATATTCTAAAACATGAATGTTCACACGTATTCATGCTAAGAAATATTTTCAATCATAAAGTTCATTTTATTTTCAAAATGCAGAACAAAATATACATTAAAAAAAATGCGGGAAAAAATTATAAGCTAGCAAAAGTTAATGACTCACATATGATCGTTCATCACGACTAAAATCTTTTTCTTTTGACATATCATTAGTCTCCTGAGGTAAAGCATTGGAAAATCTTGATTTTCGTTTTGGTTTAACAGTTTGTTGTTCTTCTTGACTATTGTCAACGTCCATACTCTCTTCATTGAAATTATCACCTGAGATAATCGTCGAAATTTTTCTATGTGTATTTTCCCATTGAGTAACAAGCAAAGAAAAATCATTGTTGAATTGTTTGATTAAATCTTCATCGCATTGATGAGCTTTTAACGATTCTAAAGTCGAATTTTGTATGATTTGAATTTGTTCGAGTGTTGTCGATTCGAGTACACGTTCGAATGCATTAGAAATCAATTGAGATAGATCACTAAAAAGAATATTAAATTGCATTTCAATTCCATATGAAATCGAATATTTTTACAATGCTGGTTTATTATTATTATGATTAGTATTTCGATTCAAACGTGGATCTTTAATCGATGAAGATGTTTGTGAAGTAATTGGTTTATATTGTATCGATGGTTTTGTTGAGATTTCTTTTTTATCGGAACCGAGTATAATTAAAAATAATTGTTTCGACTCGAATGAATTCGGTAAGAAGAATGTCGAAAGAAGCTTTGTTGGACAATCTTTTGTATCAGCTGCAAGAACATACATAGTACGAATAGATTTTATTTGAGGATATTTTGCAATCACATTGGCATGTTTCGATGAACACATTCGTTCGACATATTGAGAAAATGTTCGTCGAATTCGAGGATCGTTTGACGAACATGTTAATGTTAGAATGAGAATATCTCGTAAAGGAAGAGATCGTTGCACGTAATCCCAAAGAGATACTGTTGTTAAACGTCCTTGAATATGGAGATGTTGAGGAATTGATTCGACGAGAGAGGTTTGATCGCCATAGATATGAACTGTTTGACAGAAAAGATTTGTATGGGAGCCGTGAATCTGACCGAACCAATGATTCGTCAAACGAATTTGAGATCTTCAAGAAAATCAACAAGAATAATTTTAAAATATGTATTTGCTTAGAAAGATAAGATTTTTACGTGGTTTTATTCGATGGATTCGAATTATTTGCGAGAGTTTTTTTCTCAACAAAGACAACGTCGTCTTTGTCATCGGACGAATGTTCACTTGCATTCTCATCTTCATCATAAATAAACGCATCAGCGCCTGTAGGACTTTCAGGTTCGATATAATCATTTTCTGTATCATCCATTGTCATTGTTGTTGTTGCTGTTGGTGCTGGTGCTACAACAGTTGAAACCATTGAATTCGATTGGTTTGTCACTGGTAGTAGTGGTGGTGATGATGGTGTTACTACAACAGTCGAAGTTATTTGATCGGATTCATTTGTTGTTGGTTCTTGAAGGTTATCTTTGAGTGGAACTGTTGCTGATTCATAAATATCATTGACAACACCTTGTCGAACTAAATTTCTTAGTTTCATTTGTTTCCATGCTTCATCTCGCTCTTGATTATCCTGACGAATACGTTCGACTTCTTTTTCAAATTCATCATGAAGTTTTTCTCTTGTTTCTATCAAAAAACAAGAATTTTCAAAATGATCGAAAAAAACTAACAAGCGTAATCACCTGGTGGTAACATATCTTTCGATTCCATGGCCACGATTTCTTGAGCTATTTTATTTCCCAAGGAAATCTCTCGATAGAAATACTAAAATAAACAAATGAGTTTTCATTCGCAGCATTTTTCGATGAGATTTACATTATTGTTTAGATTGGATATATTGGCAAGTATAGCACGATATTTATGTCTATAGGCTGTGCCTGTATCACCATTGACACGAAACATTTCGGCTTCAATCTTGTTAACACGATCGACAATATTACTTTTGATATAATTTTTATCACCATTTTTTTCAAGTCTAAAGAATATAAAATGAAAAGAAATGTTTCAAAGAAAACAAAAAAAAACTTTTCATACCGCATAATAATTCGATCGTAGAAATCTGTCGAAACTTTCTTTCGAATATTTTCTATCGGAGATGTTTTGTTGACTAATGGTTTGACAGGTTTGACTTTGGGTTTTGACCGTTGGATAGACTGTTGTTTCATTGCTGGTTTGATGAGTTCGTAGGATGGATGATTGGAAAGCCATATTCGAAGATTTTCAACTTTAGGAACACGACTTCTCTCGAGATATGTTTTTGTTTTACTTTCAAATAGAATAATATCGTTCATAGTCAATACTGAATGAGTATTCTATGGAGACAAAAAATTTACATTAAATTTTAAAAAAACAAAGAATTTGTTTACTGTTAATTTAGTTTTTTGAATTAAATCAAGTATTTCATTGACATGACGACGAATACAAGAGAATGAACAATAGACCCAATCGGTTTTGGCCGGTTTATGACAAGTTGAGACAACACATATTGTTTTTAGTTTCTTATTTTTGTTGAAAGATAACTCATCAGAAGGTGAGATGGGATCATTTGTTGGAGAAAGTTTATTATTCTTTGAAGTTAAAATATTATCTGAACGTTTTCGTTTGGCTAATACCACTTCATCACCATCTGATGGTGATGGCGAAGTAGAAGAAGAAGAAGATTTGGCTGATTGCACCGGTGTATCTATTGTACCCTGACAAATTGAACATTTAAACAAATTACCACTTGTTTCAATAGCTTTCGCTTGCTCTTCACTCATTCCAATACTAATAATTAAATAAAATGAACATTCGTTTCTATTCTCTTTTTCACTTATTAATTATCCTACCAATCCGAATGAAACCAATTTGCACAGGAATCACAACGTAGCATCGTTCGTAAATGATCCCATGGTTGTTTGCATAAACACCAAAGTCGTCGAAAGATTTGTTCATCATCATCGTCATTACTAATTGTTTTCTCATTGGAATCTTCTATTATCTGTATAACATCATTATTATTATTATTGTTATTATTATTATTATCATCGTCGTCATCAATTGACAAATCGATGATTTCAATTTCACCATTCGGTTGTCGATTGGTTTTGTTTCTCTCAGGTGATATACTGAATGCCCACATATTTTGATGCATATTGTCGTATATTCCACGGTCAAGATCACGATAGTTTAGTTTCGAACGATTAGGACGTTGAGGATAAAATTTACGATGATGCTTACATTCACTGAAAAAAAAAGAAAATATGAAATGATTCAATGTTATTAATTGTTCAATTGACTTAACTGTAAATATCCTGTCTCGTTTGATGTTAGACAAATATTGGCAGACAAATCGATATCTTGATAACATGAAGAAAAAAAAGAAAAGGATATTAGCAAAGATAAAATCTCAGTTCATGCTTAGAAATAAAAGATGTGTTTATTTTAAACACACACACACACCTGTCATTGAATGTTTATATTAAGAACGGAGATAAACCAGAAGATATTATAAACTATATTCTCTTTATCTAATTGTTTCTTATTCTTAAGTCTATAATAAATCATCTGAGTGCAGGAAAAAAGTGAAATTTGGCGCTTAGAAATTAGTCAATGTGCCAATGATGAAACATTTTCTTCTTAGTTTTATCACGAGTAGCGGAGGATAAAAGATGACAACGATCATAAAAAATGAACAAGTGCACCAATTTGAAAAAAAAACAAAGAGAATAGTAACAACTGTGCGAATAAATGAAAATGGGCACCAGTTCAAAGAGAAACGGGGTTGAACGAACGATGAGCATAAAAAAGAGAAGAATATTCTTGTAACGAATATCTGTTTAGTTTTTGTTGTTTAACGGGATTAGATAAAGGTTGAGGGGAGAAGAATCGATCAGTGAGAACCACTCCGTGAGATGGAAGAGAAGGAATGAATTAAATTCTCTCTCTTTGCTTGTTCCTTTTATACCTGAGTTATCCAATCAATTAAGAATCTATTCTCTTACTCTTGAGATTTTGTTACATCTGATGGTCTGCAATATTCAAATTAATATCATTTGCTTAATTAATCTAGACCTTTCAATTCCCTCGAAATCAGGGTTGTGGAATGATGAGCAGAGATTAATTCTCAACTTTTTAATCTCGAAATGATGACCAGAGATAAATCTCAAATAATGTCTACGAGGTTTCATGAATAACGACCCCATCTCTATTGGCACA
>Ga0209930_1000518_pt1 | contig 91637 bp, 117 predicted proteins | sample ThiBiot_500_biof_2_FD_183948 | JGI IMG/M metagenome (GOLD analysis project Ga0209930, IMG submission 183948) | Wastewater bioreactor microbial communities from Cape Town, South Africa - Thiocy_cont_500_biof (SPAdes) | ecosystem: Engineered > Bioreactor > Thiocyanate-remediating >...
AATTCAGGAGGCCAAGAACAAGTGCCACCATTTTCAACATCTGGACAGGTTTTATATTTTGATGCCAAATCGTTTCCATCAAATAATGATTCGAAACCAGCAGCATCATCACTACCAGTCGTATTTTCTGCACCAAGTTATCCTTTCAATATGAACGATAATTTAACTACAAAAGGACCTATTGTTCTTATTTAGAATTCGTATTTTTCTTTATCAATAGACTAAAAAACCAATTCAAAATATTGCCAAAATAATTACAAATAAATTTTTATTATTATATAATGCCGCTCGAAAATATAGCTACAGAAAATATAAAGAAACTATCGCGTTGTAGAACGAGTCGAAGATCCAACAAATAATCTCGTTGTTAATCTTTGTTTAGCTACTTTCAATAATTTATATTTTCTATCGCAAACTATGAATATCAGCATAAAAATGAATTGCAAACCAGCTAGAGCATAGAAATAAACACAGAATAATTCAGATTCCTCCTTAGCTTTACACTAAAACGGAAACAAATAATTCTAACGCGCAAACAAAACACGAGTGAGGACTTACTTCGTCGTTCTCGAGTGTGAGATTTTCTTTAATAGCTAAAAATATTCCAACATAAAGTACACCAATAAATGCCGAAATGCCAGCTGAAAAAAATCGTAAACTCATTATAAACGAACGAGCCGATGGCGGTGCAGCTGAATAAGCAAATTCTAAACTAGCCACCGAGGTAAACACTTCAGACAGTCCAATACAAATATATTGTGGAAATTGATAGAAAATTGACAAATGTGAAGCCGTATAATTTGTTCCACCTAGAAATCTCAACGTGTCAAACAGTTTGTTCAGTTTAGCGAAAACAAAAATCACACACCAATCCTTTGAACATGCAGAGATTCGCAATCCTCCTGTCGAACCAATTCGACAGTGCCTGCAAATGTCATTGCAATTGCCGCACAGATCATTCCGAGAATGACACGAGTTCGAATCGAAAATGTTCGACCACTTGCTTGCCAACGTTTGTAAACGAATTTATTTAATAAAAAAATCGTTACTAAAACAAAATAGAATCGATTTCTTTTTATTTTTCTTGTCTTTCAATTTAACACTTACAAATAATAATCAATTGATCGCCAAGCGAGAGCCAAATGATTGGCATTCTATGCTCAGGATTCGTTTTGATAGTCTCTACTCTCATATGTAACCCTTGAATAAGAAAGCTTGTTTCAATCTAAATCGAATTTCAAAGAGAAAAATAATCATTGTCTTGTCTTTTCAGATCGAATTACTTGGATATAAACAAGCCAATAAGGAATTAAAAGAAGAAAAACAGCGAGAATCCGTTGAAGTGATTTGATGTCATCAACGATTCGATCGATATACTTGCCTTGATTCGATATTTTTGCATAATCAAGAAACGATTTCGATTGATAATCATTTGTTAATGATAATAAATCACGATTTCGATTCTCACGATGTTCTCTCCACATTGAAAATGCATTTCGAATAACGGGAAAGAAATTACTCATCAACGAGTCTTCAGTTGAATTTTGAACATAAAATTTCCAACCACATGCAAACAAAATAAAAGCTAAGACTAGAAAACCAGCTGGAATTGCATAACCAAGAAAATAGCTAATATTTTGCTGAACATATGCAAGAATTGCAAAAGCCATGAGTCCACCGATATTAACAGCGGCATAGTACTTATCAAAATATTGTTGAGTATCAGTTCGATCTCGAATTTGTTCAACGCCGAAGATTGCTATGTTAACTTGAACAGCACTCGCTCCGAATCCACTTGAAAACAAAAGAGAAATAGTCTTCGAATGTTTAGTTTTTAGCTTACGTCACAACGAATGTGGACAGAATTTGAGGAATGCATGGTTCAGAAAAGAATGGCTTCGCTCCTCTTGAAGAATTCGTACAGTTACATAACTCTTTTCGTAATTCAAAATGATCAGGTGTGGAAAATAAAACAAGAAATACATAACCAATAATATACAAAATAAAACCTAAGCAATCGATCATTAATTTAATAAAAACAAGAAGAAAAAAGAAACATCATCTACCGAGAATGATCGTTCGTGCTCGACCGAATTTACCATCACTTAACCAAGCGAAAAACAAAGCTGATATATAACTCGTACCTTTACCAAAGACAGAAGAAAATAAAAGTATTTTCAATAAATAATCTTTCATAATCACTACCGAGAAAAATCAATGTTACAATTATACTATGTACCGATGACCAATGAACTCTTTCGGATGTTAAAAACAGAACAAGATTACCAGCTAACGAATAGAATGCTAAACGTTCAAAGCCAGCACTTATCAAAATCAACCAAACGGATAGTTTGTGTTGTAAATCCGTTCGACCATCGGACGAATCTCGACTCAGAGATTGAGTCAAAATTAATGGTGACGTTTCATCAATACTTGTATCAGTCATTTGGCTAAGTAAAACAGATTAGATTAATAGCACACGTTTACTTTTTATTCTTTAAGAATAAATACGTATATATAGAGAGAGAAAGAGTCAAAAAAACAACAACAACAACAAGTGGCTATGAAAAAGTCATCATCATGGAGATAAAAAAAGGCGTTTATTTCGAAGTAACGTTAGATAAAGTTCTTCTTTATTCTATTTACACAAACACAGCGAAAGAAATAGATATTAGGCTATGGATGAATGGGAATTGTTTACACTTGGGATGAAATGACGTGACTTCAAATGACGATTAGTTATTTTTAATAATTTGAATTGTCGATCACAACCAAGAAAAACTAGGATCGATACTAATTGCAGACCAGCCAAAACAAAAAAGTAGATGTAATATCGATCATCATTTCGATATGCTAGTGGATTGTGTCCATCATCCTAAATGAAATCATTCGATAGTCGTTTTGTTTTTCGTTGTACAATCGAAAAACTTACGTCGAAAGAAAGTAAAGCGACAAGACCTGTGCCGAAAAATGATGAAAGACCGGCAGAACAAAAACGTAGACTCATTATTAAACTTTGAGCAGATCGAGGAGCAGCTAAATAAGCGAATTCTAAACTTGCAACGGAAGTAAACACTTCCGACAGGCCAATTCCAACATATTGTGGAAATTGATAAAAAACACTCATATCTGCAGCTGTATAATTTTTACCGCCTAAATAACGAAAAGAAAATTCTGCATTTGAACTTGAAAATTCTTGTTTCTAACCGATTGTTTGGGTAAAATTATGATGTTCACAAGTATTCTGTCGAATAATTTCGACTGTTCCAGCTGCACACATCGCTAATGTTGCTGCGAACATGCCAATCACAATTCGATTGTTGACAGAAAAATCTCGACCACTCTGTCGCAAACGTTTGTAGACGAATGCATTGAGAATAAAAATAGTTACTAAAAGACAAAACATTCAATTCATTTTACTGTTTTGTTTTGTTTTTTCTCTCTCGTTTTACCAATGATAATGATCTGATTTCCTAGTGAAAGCCAAACAACAGGCATGTCTCGAAACGTTGTCGGCAGTCTCATATGTGCACCTTGAACAATAAACGTTGTTTCAACCTAAAACACACTTTCTACTTTTCGATTTTTTCTCTTGATCTCAATCAATTACTTGAAAATAAAGCAACCAATACGGTATCAATAAAAGAAATACAACCATAATCCGTCGAAGTGATTTTATATCGTTAACAATTCGATCACTAAATCGACCGCGATATCTTACACGTGCATAATCAAGAAACGACCATTTCGATCGATTAACAATAAACGATAGATACGCATCACTATCACCTTCAGTTTCAATGACTGCATCGTCTCGATACAAGAAATTCTCTTGAATATTCTCGTTCTGATTTCGATGAAACTGTTTCCATGTTTGAAATGCATTGATAATAACCGGAAAAATATGTTCAATAACTGAATCTGTTGATTTAACTTCAATATAATATTTATATCCAATTAGAAAAAGTAGAAATGCTGAGAAAAGTAGAACTCCAGGAATAAGATAGCCAATAAAATAATTGTAAGCAAGTTGAATATAAGCAATGCCACCGAAAGCAATTAAGCCACCTGTATTTATTGCAGCATAATACACGTCGAAATATCGAGTTTTCCGTGTTTGTTCGCGAACTTGTTCGGCACCGAACACGGCAAGATTAGTTTGAATTGCTCCGACACCAATTGCTCTACGTACAAAAAAATTTTAAATCGATTATCAATTAAAAATAAAAAAATTGATTACATTAGGATAAGTGCAGGAAGAACAGCAGAGATACAAGGTTCAGTAAAAAAATGCAATCCTGTTGTATTACTATGGCTTGGACATAGTTTTTCATGTGCTGTCGGATTAGCGAGTAAAATAATGAACAAAAAACCGATATTATAGATGATAAAACCTAGATGAAGTTGTTTGTTTTTTTGTTGCTCTAAGAAAGGAAAACATGTCAATGATAAATACCGGTAATGATTGTTTTCGCACGACCAAAGCGACCATCGCTAAACCAAGAAAAGATTACAGCTGATAGATAACTTGTTCCAAGAAAAATCAATGGTGCAATAATCGTATGTGGAAATACCCATCCGATTATATTTGAATCGAGAAAAAAAGTTAGATTTCCTGCTAATGAATAGAATGCTAATCGTTCGAAACCGACACTGATCAGAATTAAAACAACAGCAATTCGTTTTTCAATTGAACTTCGAGTGTCAAGAGTCCGAGAAAGACTTCGATCAGATCGATGGATAATGGGAGCAATCTCTTCATCTGTTACTTCAGTCATCTTAAACGAAAATCCATGAGTCAATTTACTTTGTAAATTTTTATTACATACCTGTCGAATTTAATTTTATCGCGTTTGAGATGAAACAAATGAGAACAGAATAGACACAAACTTGTCACTAGGATTTGCATAAGTATTTTTCTTTCGAATATCTACAACATTTGATAAAGATAAGAGATTTTAAAAAGAAAAGAACAAAAAAAAGAAGCACAGAGACACCCCTTTTTTCCTTAGATATTTTAATTCTATTATTACTCATTTATGTTCTGCATGATTGATTTATTTTTCTTGCTTACATGTATATAAACGTACTCTATTTGTATTGTTAACGATTAAGAATGACTTTATATCGTCATCAAAAACGGTTATACTCAAAGACACTACGTCGTGATGGTGTGTTTCATTTGCCAACAGTGATTGCTCAAAATGATCCATTCTTACGACGTTTATATTCGTTTGTTTCGAATGTGCTCGATGATCATCCGTATCCTTCGACGAAAGAAGAATATGATCGTCGTATCTATGAAATTCAACGAAATGTTGCAAATCTCAATCTTCCACCTCGACAATATCGATTTCTTCAACGTCTAATGGACGAAACTGGTGTCAATCTCGTAAATAGATTTCTTTCAATTGAAGATTTATTAAAATTCTACGTTCGTTTTTCCTAAGGTTGATCTCTGGCAAGGTTCTCATATCATTACTCTCGACAACGGTTATCTCTACAATCTTTGGATGAATTCATCCGAAGCTAAACCACGTTTCTCTTCTCATTATAAACAAGTTCCTTTACAACAATACGGAATAGATTTTCTCGATCATCAGTTACTATTCGGTAAGACAGCACTCGATGGTTCGACTTGGTTTCAAATGGAAGCACATGGCTTTCAAATGAGAGATGTCTATCAAGATCCAGATCTCGCTGTTTATCATGGTCAAGATTTTCTTAAATATCGAGTACATAAAATGAACGTTGGTCCATTTGGATTTTCACCTCATACGGAAACATCGGATCCAATTATACGTCCCTATCGACCGAAACAAACTCGAAACGATAAATTAGTTCGACGTCGTTTTAAATACAAACCTTTTTAGATTTATAAATAAGTTCTACTACGGAAAAAAAATCATTCATTTTTCATTGATATATGATTAATCGAAAGTTAAATTGCAATTGGTTCTTCGGATAAATCAATACTAACAGAAGATGTCAGCATTAACCTAAGATTTACTTTAAGTTTTTTTTTGTTTATCAGGCAAAGAAAAGATTCATATAATTTACGAAAACATACATGTCATGTGCCGAAAATACAGGTGCGTAATCATGACATCATATTATCTATCTCGGCTGATATCTTTCGTAATTTACCTTATATTAATTAAAATCAATAATTATTCGTATTGCGCATCATCATTTTTGACGTCAAATTTGCCCTCAAAAGACACTATATATATATATGTATTCCACAGATTTTCAATTCAAACCTATTTTTGCTCCAGATTCTTCCCAATTTTCTTAATTTTATATGGGTAAATACAAACTCAAATAGTTTTTCATTCATACGATATGACCTTTCTCATGTAGGCTTTATCATCAATCGTATCGAACGCGAACTTGGTGTTGATCTTAATGGTGACGGTTACATCGGTGGTGAAGGTATATATTCTAATTTCAAACAAACATTTTAAATCTTCTTGTTTGTTTTTTGTCTATAGGTTTTCTCAGTAAATTAGAGCGATTCACTCGATTTGATTTCAATGGTGACAATATCATCGGTCGCCCACCCGATGTTTACTACGGTTATAGTTATCCATACGGTCGATACACAGGATTCACACCTGCACCTGCTTATGGTTCATATGGTCCCGTCTATCGTTCATTGGTTCCACATCGATTCGCCATGTTCTGAGACACGTTTACTTTTCTTTTCTAATATTTTCAATAAAAATAAATTCACACAAACGAAAGAAATTATTTATTGGAAAAATTCATTAAATGAAGAAAAAAAAAATGTAAAAAATGCTCGAGTTCTTCATTTCATTTTAACTTCTGTAAGTATACTCTTATGCACGTTTGTTCACTGTCATATTCATAGCTGTACTGCACGACGGACAGACCAATAAAGCATTTCGATTATCACCAGGTGTAATTACATTCGGCAGAATACCACCAGTCGTATGACCGCAAGCTCCTGCCGGTGCAATAGGAAATGGTTGTTTCTCTCCTTGTGGATAAACAATCGCTCTTCGTCGTGCTCGAAAAACTCGAACAACTGTAATTATGAAAAGCACAACATAAATCAAACATAGAATAAACATAAGACAACCAGCAGCTAATTGTGCTTTGATAAGTGACGTCTTAATATTACTAAAATTCGAGTCCGAATAAAGTAAACCTCGAGATGATCCCGACATACCACAGATATTTGTTGAAAAAAAGCACAATGTCGGATACATTGTATAAATAGCATCGAAACCAATAACACAAGCAGCAAAGAATAACGCAATAAACTGCATAATAAATGTATACATCGCACATAAACGATTTCGGCAGCATCCTGAAAAGATCAGTCTATGAATCTTAGCATAACAAAACAAAACAAATTCTACCTGTTATCGCTTGAGAAATCGATGCAAATAAAAAGAAAACACCAGCCCATATGCCTACATAAACTGTGCCAACAATTGCATCGATCAGTATACTGCCTATTTCCAATCCAATGATAGCGATTGTTATCAAAATTTGAACAGCTGAAAATATACCAGCAACGATCGTCGGATACTTCTGTTTCCATTGCTCGTCTGGTGTTAGTGGATTTTTGTATTCACCCAGCATTCTTTTTGAAAAAATATGTTGTATTCGTCTTTTTTTGTCGGCAGAAATGAATTGTATTACTTTCTTTGTTAGATTTAACAGTATTCTCAAGGCTTCATTTTGTTTATGAATTGAAATTTAATTAGTTTTTTGTATGATGACCCGCCTACAAATAAAGAGAAAAAAGAAGAAATCCGATGCAAATTAACAATTGCAAATGCAGCAAACGTCATAGACAATTCTTTGATTATTTTTTTTCGAGAGAGAATGTAGAATTACTAATCATGATCGTTTTCCAGCGCCCTCTCTCTCAATCTCTCAAATACACGTTTTGCGATTCGATGAGCTTCATCTGTCTACTTTTGCGATTGCTATGTTCACATTTTCAATTAGTAGTTGAAATTGTCACTTATTTATCTATTGAAAAAAAAAACAAATAAATGCCCTATCTAGCCGATAGACAATTTGGCTTTCTTTCTCATCGAAAATTTCTTTATAAATTAAAAAATTCATCGTCCATCACACGATCTCTTCGACTTGATTACACATTAGATGTTCATCAAGGTTGTGTCAATACAATCTGGTGGAATGATCAAGGAACAACGATTCTCTCGGGTTCTGATGATCAAAATCTTGTTGTAACCGATGCATTCACTCAAGACGTCCTATCGAAAGTTCACAGCGGCCATCGAGAAAATATTTTTTCAGCAAAATTTCTTCCAGAAACCAACGATCGTCGTGTTGTTTCCTGTTCAGGCGATGGCGTTGTTTTTCATACAAATTTCGATCGACCACCGACTTCACATTCGACTGACGGATGTTTCTTATGCCACGGCTCGGCTACTGCATACGAAGTTCGAATTATTCCGCAAACACCTAATCTGTTTTTATCATGTGCAGGTAAAAAAAACAGAACTGATCGATGTTCATTCAAATATTTGAGATTTTCAGATGATTGTACTATTCGTTTGTACGACTTACGAACGAAAAGCCATTGCCTGAAACAACATTGTAAAGATGATATATTGATAAAAAGTTGTTGGCCAATAACATCAATGGATATTAATCCCATGAATTCAAATGAAATTGTTTGTGCTTGCGGTGATAGTGTAAGTTGAAAGAGGTTTTTTCGAGTTAAATTCATTTGAATTTTTATAGTCAATTCGTTTGTATGACCATCGAAAACTATCGACACAAGTTTCTTCGTCGATCGAAGGACTTGTTTCATATTTTTGTTTATCAGATCGTAAAAAATCACGTCGATCTCGAATAACATCCGTTGTTTTCAATCGTCATGGTACAGAAATCTTAGCATCCTATTCATCCGAATCGATCTATTTGCTCGATCCAAAACGAACCTATTCACAAGAACAAATGAATGATATTCTCATTGAACATCGAAAGAACAAAGAAAACAAACGAAAAACTTATGAGAATAAATCGACCGTGGATCGTGAAAGTCAAATATCACAAATCAAACGATCACGGCTAAAAACGAATGAAGAACAAACCGAAAACGATACATCGCAAAATCCACAGAATTTTTGGATGCAACGTATGAGTGATATTCTAACGCAGTTAGTCACACGTACGACTGCCGAAACGGAAGAAGTACCGACGACAAGACCAACCGAAGATTCAAATTCATCGGATTCGAATACAAACCAATCACAAGTGTGTTTTTTCGTAAATAGTTTTCTTTGAAACAGAATTTCATCTTTCGTTTTCAGCCGGATGATATATTTGATTTAATATTTCGAAATAGTCAAAATGTTCGTGCTAATATCGAAGAATATGCCAATGACAATGATGATGATGAAAGCACTGATGATGAGGATGAATCCACAGATGGAACAGCTAGTGGTTCAAATCATCGGTTTGTTCCAACGAAATGGGAACGTTTACGACAACGTCGTGAAAGCGAACGTTCGCATGAAGAAAGCCAATTAAAGGACATTCCAAGTTTAGGCTTACTGAATTCCTATGATGGCCATAGAAATACGCGTACAATGATAAAAGAAAATAATTTCTGGTCCGATAGTTACGTTATGTCGGGTTCAGATTGCGGGTACGCAGAAATTGTTTTTGTTTTCTCTCAATTTTCGATTTGTTTTTCTTTGTGTAATACGTAGAAGTCTTTTTATTTGGGATAAATTCACTGGTGATATCGTTCGAATAATTCCTGCCGATGATCATATCGTCAATTGTGTTCAACCTCATCCAAATAATTATCCAATTCTCGCAATAAGTGGAATTGATTCGTCTGTTTCGAATAAACTTTCTTCTCAACTCGAATCCATTTCTTTCCTTTTTTTAGTAATATCAAAATCTTTTCGCCAATATCAGAACAACCTATTGATGATAGTGAACGTATCAATCGAACACTCAAACGGAATTATGCTATGCCGGAAGACGATTCAAATACAATAACAATGCCAGCCGGTTTTCTAGTTCGAATGTTAACATCAATGAATCATCTACAACAATCGAACAACATGTTCGGCTTCGATGATAGCGATGATGAATAAGCTCATATTGTGATATCAGTTTGTTTTCTGTATATACGTAATTTTATTATTTAATCAAGAAAAGTACGATAAGTACGATGATTTGAAGAATAAATCCGACAGCCATCGATCGGCATCCAACGGAGGAAACTGATCGTGAATTTCCTATTGTAACTTTTTCAATAACGAACAAAGATTCAAGAGAATTGTAATAATCTCTCAAATGATCATATCGCTCGCAGAGACCACAAAATTTTGGGCATTCGTACGGAACATTTGCATATATCGAGCATAAAGATTTATCTTGACCATAATCACAATGATTTGTTAATGTCGAACAATCGAGATCGTCACATTGCTTTCCATAAGCAAAAGATTGACATTGACATTTGCAAGATGTCAGATTTAACATTCCATTGTAAAGACAAATTAAACCATTACAATCTTTATGATTAAATCAAAATAGAAGAGACAAATTTTATTAGTGAAATATCATAATTACTAACCATGCAATCGTTTATTCTTCGAATCTTTTGAATCTGCAGGTGTATACGGTTTATTATCACCTAATTGTCTAGTTTTTTTTAAACTTCGAACAGTAACAAAAAAAAGATCAAAAACTATGGAACAAATGCATACCCAGTAACATAATCTAATTATCAAAAATCAAGAAATCTCTATTGTCGTTCATAGTAGAAATCACTTACTGCACACATAATATGGCCAATTATGATTGGGATCAGTTTTTCTACTTTTCGGACAAATAGCTAAACCACATCCGACTAGAGTTGCTGTATCTTTGACCATCTACAAAAGTTTTTCATTGATAAACAATATCGATTGACTACGAATGTTCTACTTGAGTGTAATGACCAACAACTCCTTTTTGAACTTTTTTTCCATAGACAAAATCGTGTTTTTCATCAGCCCATCCTCGTATTGCCAATGTCCAATTTTTATAACCCATGGCTAAATAATCAAAACAATCGAACACATTCCTTTATCTCTCAATAAAAAATACCAAGATTTTGACCAGTCGACAACGGAATACGTGGTGCTTGCCGTTGACTTGATGTATCATGTTCATACTCACAATGATCAGCTAGAAGAATATCCGATTTTTTTGGTTTCTTCGTTTACAATTCTCACCATAGTGTTGAGCGATTTCTGCTAGATACGGATCCCAATACTACCGAATCTTTGAAACTGATTCACAATTGTACGAAGAAAAATATCAATCTCACCATTTTTTGCATATTTATTGCATTGACACTCTCTCGTTCTTGATTGTGCATATCTTCGATAAGTTGAATGACGTCAGGCGTCGGCGGTAAACTCTCAAGAGACAATTTCTCAGCACAAAACGAATGTTGTTCATCGAGCATTCGATAAATCGATGGACATTCATCATCATTCTCAGATTTCGTTCGAAGAACGTTCACAAGTAGTATCAGTTCGATTAAAAACATCTCGTGAGAAACAAAACGTTAATGAAGTTTAATTAGTGTTTGGTTTTCTTTTATTGTTTCTTTTTTTTGAATAATCTTATGTTGTTTTACACAAGAAAAAGAAGAAAACAAAAACATTCGGATGTTCTTTCGAATATGGTAAATATGATGATGGTGATAATACCAATAGCGTGTGTAGATTGATTAGTTCTTGTAAGCACGGCTAGCACGTCGGCCACGAGCTTTTTCGAATTTACGGCCTTTTGAACGAACTTTTGGTCGTGTTGTACTATGACGAGTACCAGGAGCTCGACCTAAACAAATCAAATGTTTGCTAATTGAAAAAATTCGTTGATAAACATACCGAAGTATCGATTGGCTTTACGAGCTTTTCGTGGACCTTGTAATAAAACGGTGCTTTTACCTTTTGGTGAACGAAGAGCTAATTGATCAAATGTAAGAATTTCTCCGCCAGCAGCAAGAATTCGTGCTCGTGCTTGATCAGTAAAATGTAAAGCACAGACGGTTAATTTCGGTACTTCATAGAGTCGTGCATCATCGGTAACTGAACCAACGACAACGGCTGTTTTGTTTTGTCGACCGGTTTTTTTCATATGTCGAACGAGACGTGACAATGAAAGTGGTGGTCGATTTGTTCGTGACATGAACAAACGTTTAAGAACGATTTCATTAAATTTCGTACCGGTACGACGTGCCAAAAATCGGTAGAGTTTGACAAGTAAGAGAAGATATAAATTTTTCGAACGTGGTGCTCGTCGAACAGCTTTACGATCGAAACGATGATCAAGATCAACACCCATGATGACAGCCGATTGTTCGAGAAAAAAGAAATCTTCAATAAACGAAAGCAAAAATCTATTTATCAAATATGATTGTATGTTGCTGATTTTTCTTTTCTATTGAAAGCAAAATTAAAAAAGAAATCTTTCTCAATATAAATTAGCTAGGAGGAACTATTGACGGTATTGAATTGAATTTGACTCTGACGGATTTTTTCCATCGATTGATACAAACGTTTCATTTGAGTATTGATTGTAGTTGAAATATATTGAGGACGAAGAAGTGATTTAGCTAGAATTTGTTTATCCTATTAACAAAAAAAAAAGAAAATTCGAGAGTTTTGAACTCAAGAAAATGATTTACTGTATCAAAAAATTCGAAATATACGCTGCCGTATTTGTACATTTTACTATTGACTAATAATGAACTGTTATTATTCGTATCGCTACCGTCTTGAAATTGTTCGAGAATTCGATCGGCTAGATTGCAATAGAATGTTAAATAACGAACGAGAGTATCTTCTGATTTCGATGATTGATCACGGTTTGACGTATAAAAATTCATTACAAACTTTAATTCCACACCCTTGAAAACCAATGAAAATGAAAATCGAATTCGAAAGAATTTTAACGATCATTTACGGTTAATTGAAGTAGATTTTCCAGATTCGATTTATTTGTCGATAAATTTACAAGTATTTTGCCTATGGATAACGCTTCATCTTCACATTCGAATGCTGTTTCAATCAATGAACTTAATTCATCAATTTGACTCATGTATTCTTCATGTAAATATTCCAATACTGACATATTTATCAGTAGATTCAGTCCATAGCGACGTACTAACGAATTCACCGGATTAATTCGACAAAGATTTATCACCAAAACAACAAGTCCCTACGAAACCAAACCGAAAATCTCAACAAATCAATCAATGGACTGATCGATCCTACTGCGAATTGAATAATAGCAAAATCATTTAAAGCTAGATTATGTAAGGCTAAGAGAATCTTGCATTGTGTAGTATCATTATCGAGTTTAATTAATAATTCTCGTAGACGATGTATACAAGCTGCATTGGCTAGATTAATTTGACCTGAGAAAAAGAAAGATTTCGATGAAGTTGAAATCGAAAGATTCGCAACGAACTTTCTTTGAAAGTCGACGCATTTGCAATGCTTGATAAGACTTGATGTAGTTGTTCTTCATCGTGATAACATTCGTAGAGAAATCGAGTGAGAATCGATGCTTGATCAGGAGTTAACGGAACGCCACCGTCGGGAATTTTAATTTCATCTTCAAAGAAAAACAAAATCGAATGATAGCATTTCGTCTTTTGAAAACCTACTCAAATTGATCGACTCCGATTCATCATTATCAATTTCCAACGATAGATTTCTGTCAAAATTCGGTATCGTTGCCGGTATGACAGAAGAATATTCTAAAATAAAATGATTTTCAAACGAAACTTTCAGTTTTTTTTTCGAGTTTTTTACTCGTGTGTCTGTAATAAAGATAGAAGCTTACACCAGCAGCAATGCCGATGCCTACGGCTGCACCAATATAAATTTTTTGTCGGTTGACCATTCTATCAACAACCGACACCAATATTGAAAAGTGATCATTGTGCGGCCAAAAGAATTGAAAAAGCAAAAACAAATAATAAACATTTTTTTCCTTTTGTCCACAAAATACCGATCTAAAATCGATGAGAAAACTTTCATTTCGTTTTATATTTGCCTCTTGCGTCGGTTTTGTATATAGATGTCATTTATCAACAAGAAATTCATTGTCGACAAGCGATTTTTCGACTTCAAATTCAATGATCAATTGAAGATTATCGATATTTAAATCATCTTGAGTATTTCAATCGAATCTACCGAAAAAAAGTAAAGATGTCGCTTCAATTCGCTTTTTTTTTCTCGGTGGTAATCTAAAGCCAATCAGTTCTAATGTGACGTATAACTATAACTATTAGTTAGTATAATCGACAAAAATGAAGTCGAATATTAAGAGTTGAGACAGATTATGCTGTCAATTGATTTGATAATTCATATTCAATTAATACCAGTCTCATCTTATCTTATGAATCTATTGAAAGATTCGATATTTTCATCTTCAAATAGGCGAAAATCGAAGAAAACACATGAAGATTATGATTTTCATCTAGCTAATACGACGATTAATGATCCACTTTTATATACATTCGATAACAATGACATTGAATTAGGTGTTCTTGAATCGGACGATGATGAACAATCAAAAGATAAACCAATTCGAACACGACATTTACGATCGGAAATGGTATCATCTGTACATGGTACAGGTTCAGTTGTGATTGTTGAAAAACCCATTCTGCCCAATGAAAGTTTACAAGCATTCGCTATTCGATTTCGAGTACCTGTAAGTTCCAAATCAAAACTAAACGAAACTCGAATCAAATCTTTTCATTGAAAAATTAGATTTCTCAATTGAAACGAATCAATAATCTTCAAAATGATCAAGAATTCTATGCTCTATCTCATTGTCGTGTGCCTGTCCAACGATTCGGTGTCCATCACGATATCATTCCAACTACAAATACACTCGTTGATCTTAGTGAACATTCGACATTATCATCTCTGCCTGTGACACATCTTTCTCAACAGAATCATCATGCATTTTTACAAGCTATGGATGAAGATCTAGCTGTAGCACGAACGAAAGTCGAACAATTAATTGAAACACCATCGTTCACTGGCGAACGACTCCTACCTGTTGTGAAACCATCGACAGATGTGAAATGTGATGGAGCTGATTGTGGCTTTCGATGTTGGCATATTGTTTTAATTCTCGTATTGATCGTTCTCATACCATTATTATGCGTCTATTTTTATATCAAATCTCAGCCGAAATAATAAATCTGAACGATAATCTTGTTTTTTTTCTCTGTTCGTTTGTTATTATGTCACACAATTCAATCAGTTAAAATAAAAGAAAATTCAATTTTGGTTTTCTATAATACGTTCGTGTAACTTTGGACGAAGAGTTGAATGTAGGTTACTCGAACAATAGTGCGATAGTATCTAATGAGTTCAACAGTACTCTTTAATTAGTATGATTTTGATTTTTTCACGTTTCGTTCTACGTATAACACGCACATCGAGATAATTTCAATAGTATTTTTTTTGCAAAAAGCACATCTCGATAAGAAGAAGAAAAAAGCGAAGTCATTCGGTTATTTATTAAAGAATCTTCCGATGACGTTACCGGCCTGATAGATACTTATTATATATTATTTGCATCAATCATTCTATTGACAGAATAACTATGAACTAATTAAAACCTTTCATGTTTCAATTATATTCGACTGAACAGAAGTGGAAACGTCTGCTTTTGAATGTATATGTCATAATGACAAGTACAGATTAATGATATATAGATGTTCTACTGAATAAAGTCATTTTCAACAGACGGAAAAGTAGGAGGCAAATTACGATCTTTACAAAACATCGTAATTCGTATCATGTGGATATTGAAATTATTTATTTTGTTGAAAAAGAACGATGAAAATGTTTTAGAACATTGTAGGTGGACGACCGATGATATCGTCACCATTAAGATCAAGGCCGAGTTGACGTTCGATACCGTTGACAAGCAAGTCTAAATAAGCAAGAACACAACTCACGTTATGCCTCGAGAAAAATAACACAAACTTACTCATATAAGGTTAAAAGACTGTAAGATGAGAATGAGTTTAGATTCGAAAATCTCTAGAGCATATATCCTAGTTTTTTAGAGTGTTTGACGTCAATCATACGTATGAGTGATGATTGATTTAGATTAATGATGTCAGAATACATGGTATAATTACGAAAGATATACATCAATCGAATTTGATCAATATGTTAGTTTTATTTTCAATTCAAAATTCTTTGAACAACATGAAAGATTTCTTTTTCTTGACAGGACTCAAGGCGATACTGGTGATGCTTGTGTTTTGTCAATACGGCATCTGAAAAGAAAAACAAAAGAGGTTTCATAAAGATTAATTTTCAAGATAAAAAATCGTTTTTAATTTACCGAAAAAGTGCTCCACTCAATATCAAACAAACCAATGGATTCGAACAACTATTTAGATTAAATAATAAACTGAATATGGTCATTAGCCAATCTAGAAAAACGAAACAAATAGACTTCATTTGAATGAATAGATTCATTTTCGAACTCATTGTTTTAGCAGGAATAAATTTGCCATGTAAAACCATAATTATCGAACCGATATAAAACGGTGTCGAACAGAGAATATATGTTAAAACAACAATAAATGTTAATTTAATTGTTTTTAAACGTGCACGCGAAAGAAAATGATTGGAAATACGATGTGATTGTCTCGCCGATTGTGCTTCAATACTATTCGTACTTTCATTTTTCGCTAGATCTAAATGGGATCGACGAAGACGATAGACCATCGGATAGAACATATCTCGTATATGATGATTCGATGATGTTTTATTAATCAATGCTACTGATGTCATGCTCGGACATGCATTCATCATTGGATAATGAAAATGAACGTGATTTTTATCACGTTCGATAATCGTCGTTTGAACATGATGAAAACGCGTTTCAGTGAGTTTTTTCATGTTAATTGTTTTCAAATTATCTGATGAATAATAATAAACCCAATAGTTTCGATTAATAATCGTATAAACTGACGTATAACAATAGATGAGTATACAAACAGGTAAAAGAAATTGAAAGAATATTGTCCAAGCAATGTAGATTAATTCCCAAAGACGATTTGGACCGAGAAATTTCGCCAAACAAGTCTTTTTCTCATAAGCCGGATGAATATCAAGACGAAAGATAAATAATTGAGGCGATGCTAAAATTAAACTCACACACCAAACACCCAACATATACATGAGACCCGATTGAATCGTCCATGCGTACGTTGATAACGGACGTAGAATAGCAAGATATCGATCATAGGCCATGACAACTAAACTACAAAGTAAATTAGTTCAATTTATTTTTCTGTTTCCTTTGAATTAGAAGAACAAAAAGAGTATCCTACGTATAAACTGAAATATATGTGACAGTTAACATCATGAAAGCAACAAATCGACAGAGTAAATCACCACCAATAAATGTGATCGTCGATTTCCAAATAAACATCGGTAGAATACTGAAAAATGCGACTAATAAATCAGCAATTGTTAGATTTAAAATAAAAAATGCCATGCGTGTCATACGTTGATGACGTTTGTTGATCATAATGATGAGAACGAATATGTTTCCAATCAATGCACAGATAAATATACTTGCGAGTACGGTTTGTTCGACTAATTTTAATTTATAATCGAACAATTGAGGTATATTCATCGAAGTTGAATTCGTTTGATTCATTTTGTGTTAATAATTGATCTAGAGAAATAAATGTGCAAACTCGTAGTTTTTTTTCTTTTTCTTCTTCTTCTTCGTTTTAACGATGATCTAGTTCGAAGATGACTCTCAACGGAAAGAAAGAAGAAACTCTAATAAAATAGATTATCAGAAAAAAAAAGAGAGAAAAGAAATTTACGTTCTTCTCTTCTTTACAAACAAGATGACACGTACCATACAAAATTTGAAAGAAGAAAAAACAACATGATCTTTGATTCATAAGAATGCTACATGTAAAATAAATTAAAACAAAAACAAACGAATGAAACCCAGAAGGTCAATATCATCTCATGAAAACAACATGTTTGTTTTGTCTCGAATTGTTGACAAGGGATAATACTCCATCGATGAGTGCATGTTGAGAGACTCATTTATCTCGATTGTTTTCTCGGCGAAACAACAAGAGAAACTATCAAAAATTGTAGAATATAGAATAGTACTCTTCACAAAACAAACCTTTCTTTGTTTGCTGCTTGTTAGATTTCTATTTATGAATTTGATTTTGACATACGTACGTCATGATTCTATTCATATAAACAACTAGGTAATTCACTAATAGCATCATGTCTCCAATATCCAATTAACAATAGGTACAATTGAAATGCATCTTTACTAAGAAGGGTTACGTATGTAAAAAAAAATTTACACTCATTATCGTCAATTAATATAGACAAACGGAAATAAGTATAAATGTAATAGAAGATGAACAAGCTCATGCGTGATAATAAATCGATTTTTATTCATGCGTACATATCGTCTTAGGGTACACTTTAAATCCAATGGAAATACGTCAATGTCAAGAAGGACATTGTACAGCGAGAGAAAAAATAGAATAATTTCGTCACGCTGAATATCCTTTAATTCTGTATGCGTGTTTTCTAAAGTAAATCAAGGCTTACGAAAGAATTCATCTGTAAATAATCGTTTTCACTCATTGCCTAGTTTCATTTGTTGCGTTTTTGTATATTTAATGTTTGATTAACATCAATCAAGTCCTTGTAACCTGACTTCCACTGATTAATATAGTTAGTTATTAAGTGCAGCTAGATAATATTTATTTATAGAAAAGAAGAAGAAATATGTAGGCGATGGGAATGAGTTTATTTGAACCGAAAAGAAGAGAAAAACAAGAAGATTATTTTATGGCTTTCTTGTCTAACATTTCCCATAGGTGCGGTGTATTAAGAATTTGTTGTCGTTGTCGATTTAATTTCATATCCATATCTGCAAAGATTTCATCGGCTGAACGAAGATCAAAAAACGATCCACCAGGCATTGATAAAGCTTGATCATGTGATATACCTCCGCCACTAACCGTTATGATTTGTGTCGGTTGTTGTTGTTGTTGTTGTTGAACAACTCCATTACCATCGGTCTGCTGCGGTGCAATCGCACCGATTGCTTGCATTGCGTTACCATAGCCAAAGAAATCATCTTTTTGTGCATGATTCCATGATGATGGTAGATTAGCAATCGGTTGATTTGCGTAGGGAACAGTCGCCATTTGTTTATATGTTTATGATTATACGCGAGTGATTGTACAGAAAAAAAAGCCAATGGCTTTTTATATGATCAGGATGAATCAAATCATGCGTAACTCGAATATTCGAGAGTATTCTTTGATGTTTATTTATTGTGATATTTTACTTAAAAATAGAAGAAGATCATAAGACATGTAAAGTTCAACTTTAGTTTAAAATTTCAGTTAATGCATAATAATAATCCGCATTATATCTATTTTGAGATAATATCATTTTCGCTGAAGAAAAACGATCATAAGTCTTTCTCATTTCACGCTACTCATTGACATACGTCAAAGCCGTTCCGGCAGACGCTTAGATGCACTACGACTGCGTCTGCTTTTTGTTATTATTACAAAAATAATCTTGAGCAGATGATATTTTAAATTTTAATTAACAAAAAACGTAGTATATAGTTTCCTCTGAGTGATTTATTTAATAAAAAATACAAAAAAAAAACATTCAATTACAATATTAATCCCATTCATCGGGATGTTGCATATTGATTTGTCGTCGTTTGAATTCATTTTTAAAATCATTTCCTAGATAATCAAGATCTTTTGCATCACGAATAACACCCTAAGAAGAAGAAAAAAAAACATTGGCTTGTTTCTCATTCGACTAGTTATTTTTACTTTTGGTAAATATCCGAATAGACGATGAGCATGTTCACGAAGTAATCGAATGCGTTCTTCTTCGATGATTTCTTTTCGAATTTGTTCGACACGTTCAGCGTCAACACGTTCGTCAATTTCACGTTGCTATGAAAAAAAGAAACAATTCAAATAATATCGAAAAGATTTCCTTCGACGAACTTTATCGACAAGCATCTGTTGACGACGTTCGTCAATCAACAGGTCAACTGCTCGTTTGTGTTCGAGTTGTTTCATACGACGTTTTTGAGCGTTCATTTGCTCGATACGATCATCGTCAGCAAATTTCATCATTAACTAAATAATAAAAAAACAAGTTCATCGAAATTCCAAGCAAAAATTCATTCGAACTTGTTGCCGAAATCGTTCTTCTTCTTGTTTAATTTCGATGTTTCTCAAACGTTTGAATTGAATTTGTTCTTCTCGTTCACGTTGCAAATTCAACCGTTGTTTTATTCTCAATTCCATTTCTTCACGTTCATGTTTTCGTATCGTTTGTTCTTGTTCTTCGAGGTACAATTCTTGTCGAACTAATTCCTCTTCTTCTCGATCTTCTCGATCTCGTTTGATCTGTTCAGCTAAAGTTTGCTGAACTCGATCCAACGCTTCTTCTCGTGCACGTTTCTCGACATGAACAAGTTCCTGTCGTTGTTGTTGAACTCGTGCGTATTCTTTGATACGACGATTTTCTTCTTCCATACGTTCACGTTCCATTGCCTTCCATTCTTCGCGTTTACGTTGAAATTCGGCAATAAATTCTCGTGTTGCTCGTTGCCGTTCGAATTTACGTTCCATTTCTCTAGAAAAATCGGATTGGCAAATGTTTTTGCGTTCGAAAAAAAGTCTACCGTTGATCTTCTTCGTAAATCTTTCGAACAAGTTCATCGATCATTAATTTCTCTCGAAGAAATTCTTCGTAGGCCCTCTGTTTTTCCATTTCTCGTTGTTCGAGTTGTTGTTGTTCGAGATCTTGTTTATATCGAATCATATCTTGTTGACGTGTGATTTCACGTTGACGACGTTCTTCGTCAGCTTGCTCGGTTTCAACACGCATACGTCGAGCAATTTCAGCGTCTTCGAGATACGAATCGAATTTGATCGCTTCTTTTTCAGCTACTTGTGCGTCGCGTTCTTTTTGAATATAAACAGCGCGCAATCGAGATTCTAATTCACGTAATTCGAAGTTCGTTTCTCTGAGAACAAAAACAAAAAAAGATTTTCCGTGAAAGTCAAAATGATAAAATTCTCAAACCGAATCCGTTGACGCATTTTTGTGTCACGTAACTTCTCGTGTTGAGCACGTTCTAATTCAGCAGCTAATCGTTCTTCCTGTCGTCGAGCTTCAGCTGCGAGTTTCTTCTCTGTTTGAGCTCGAACAGTCGCTTCTTCCATAGTTCGATCTCGTTCGACTCGTGCTTGTTCACGTAATTGTCGTTTGACAGCTGATTTAGCCTCGAATTCTTGCATTTCATTTTCGATTCGAGCTTGTCGTAATTGTCTTTCGCGTAGACTACGATCAGCTTCACGTTCACGATGAACATTCTGCTTCTCAGTCCAACTATTCGACTGTTTTTGCAATTGACGTGTCAAAGCCTAATCAAAACTCATACATTTCAGTTACTATTTTCGATTGATTGATTGACCTACCATTCTATCTATCGAACACCTCGACTGACTGTCGTACAAAGAGGTTATTTCTCCATTCAAGATTTATTCTCTATAGTAAATCGCCTTCACTTGTTCAAAAATACAGATGTCCTTAGTTGTTAGTCTGAATTAAATTTTGCCTAGTTTTATAGAGATTTTGTTTTGTTAACCAAACAACAACAAAAAAAAACAAGAAAGGAAAACATTCGTTCATTTAGCTGCTGTTGCTTTTTTCGCTTGAACCATTCGTGCTAATTCTTTGTATCGTTCTAAGCATTCTTTCTTCGTTCTCGACGGTAGACATTCAGCAATTTGATCCCATCGTGATGGACCTAACGATGCTGGATAAGTTCGCAGCGCTTGCTCGAATATACGTTGTTCATCGACTGACCACGGCACTGTCGGTTCCATATCGCGTTCACTCAATTGTAATTGACTGAGTTTGGCTTGATTTTCTAAGATCGCCGATTGTTTATGCGAATTCAAAGCGATATGATCAAGTGACGCTGTTGTTTCGTCGACTTCTTTCTTTCCACTTGCCACGTCTTTCGCTTTTTGCATAATATCTTGTACGGATCGGTTTGGATTGCCACCACATCGTTTCAGATACTCTTGAACGACAACCCAACGATTTTGAACGCCAGCGGGATAGATTCGGAGAGCTTTGACGAGAAGATCGATTTCATCGGTTGTCCATTTGATTTTCGATGACGAATTCGACGAGGATCCGCTGTTCGATGAGGCCGATGATTGTTGTGATAGTTCGATACGAGATTGTTGTAATTGTTCGTCCATTTTCTTCACTTCATCGAGAATAATCGAACGTTGTTGTTCGGTACTTTCGTCTTTTAATTTTTCATTTAAATTCTTCAAATCATCGACTGGAAGATATTCGATTAATGTTTCGATTTGTTCGATTTGTTTTAAATTTGTCGACGTTGATTCATTGAAATAATTCTTTTCTTTGCATAAATCTCTCAATTGTTTTTTCTCTTTTCTGAGATTTATCGAAAACAAACAAAACTCAATTTTAATTCCCCGAAAATCAAATGAATTTACTTGATAAATTTCTTCTGAGCTTCTTTTTCTTTTTTCACTTCGTCTTGTTTTCGTTTGAGTTCATCTTCAACTCGTTGTTTTTCATCAGCAATTCGTTTCGCTTCTTCAGCTTCTTTCTGTTTCTGCTCCTGTTTCTTTCGTTCGATTTCCTGTTTTCGTCGAAGTTTCTCTTCGTCTTTTCGTTGTTGTTCTTCTTTCTTCTGTCGTTTTATTCGCGGATCGAGTGCATAGGCCCGATCGACAAGACTTCGTAAACGTGTCATTTCGACTTTCTTTCGTTTTTGTCGTTCAGCTCGATTCAATTTCTCGATATGTCGACGTTCGTAACTGTCCTGACCTTGAGATTTATCTTCTTCATCTATCATCAAACGAAATTATATTTTCATTCGAATTGAAATCAAAAAAAGAATTTCTCACCTAAATACGAATATTCTCTCCACGATTCGAAATCGTACCAAAACCGGTAGAATTTATTGACATGTTCGAACGACGCTTCGTCGTTGCCCAACGGCGGAACGGGATGATGAACCGACCAACGAGCATTTCGTTCGAACACCGGTGCGAATGTTTCGTAGTAGCCGTCAGCTGTCGTTGGATTCGGTACGGAATCATCGAATTTCGGATCGATACTGTCGTACGATCGACGCGAGGTGGGATTCGAGAGTAATTCGAACGCGTGTGTGATCAAAGAGAAACGTTCACTTTCGATACGTTTCGATTTATCGGGATGATAGCGTAGGATCATTTGTTTGTGCGCATTACGAACCTGTTTTTGTGTAGCTTTATAACGGAGTTTGCCAAGACCGAGAACTTTGTAATGATCTTGATTTTTCCATTCGGTTAAATCGAGTTTTCGTAGGAAAGCTTCGTGTTTTGTCCAATCGATATCCAATTGATCGTTTTCTTTTTCATCATCGTTTTCATTCTCTTCAGCTTCGCTATCACTGATCTCAGTTCCATTATTAATCAAATGTGATCGAAAATAATGTACACCGGCTCGTTCATATTGTTGATTATCCTTAAAATTGACGTAGAATCAACATTTGATTTGTTAGCAATATTCTTACCGATGATAATTCAGCTTTCGAATATTTATTTTCGATGTAACACTAAAACAATCGGATTAGAAAAGCAAAGAAAATAGTACGAAGTGTTTAACCTGTCGAGCAGCACCAAGTACAATGACTTCATCGCCACTGATCGATGAAAGCATGTCAGCATTCGGTAGTTTATCTTGGATAGCATCACGAAGTTTAGGAATTTTTGTTCCACCTCCACAGAGAACAATCTGAACAACAATAATCAAATCATTTATTTCGAAAGAAAAAAACAAATTTACTAATTTAATATCATCGGTTTGTAATTGTGTTTTCTTGAGAATTGCATCGATTGGTTCTAAACATTTGCTGATTAGATTACTTGCTGCGCCTTCGAAACGTAATCTAAAACATAATTCATTCGAAAGAGTCTGTCCTTTGTCATCGATTGTTGCTCGTACCTGCTGACATTACAATCGAGATCGATGCCATCGAATAATGCATCGATTGAGCATTGAGTAGTTGCAGTTGTCGAAAGAATATGTTTAGCTTGTTCGGCACAAGCTCGAAGTTTCAATAAAGATCTTTGTGCAGTCTTTGGATTTGATTTCGTTTTCCTACGAATCATAGATTGACTTCATCGAACATAGAAAAAATCCAATTACTTTTGAAATTCTTCAGCAATGAGATCAGTTAGAATATCTGTGAACAGTTCTCCACTAAGATCGAATCCATTGACTGAACCAATGGTTTGAAAACATCCATTAACCATTCGAATTATCGAACATTCATATGTCGAACCACCGAGACGATAAACAAGAACATTACTTAAAAAGAAAACCTCGTTTTTTTTTTCAAAACAAATATTTATTCAACAATTTCGCATACGTTTCTGTGTGACTATGATCTTTATCTAATTCATAAGCTAGACAAGCAGACGATGCGTCAGTTATAATCGAATGAAGTTCAATTCCGCTTTTTTTCATGCAAGTTCTATTTGTTAAACGAAAAGAAACAAACAACAACATGATAAATTTGAGTTTTCTTTTTTTGAAAATTTTCTCTCTACCGCATTAGATCGAGATTAGCCGATTGAATCATTTGGTAAGACGTGGCAAGTACAGCTTGAACTTCACGTGTACCAGTAACCGATAAAACAAGTTCTAAATCGAAGATATATTCATTTTCGAGTGCAAAAACTCAGCCTTAAAACTTACGTCGAATATAATTTAAAAATTGAATTAAAACATTTTCAAGAGGAACTTCACGAGTCTTTCCGTCGATTGTCAAACAAAATTCAATTTGATTTTCATTTTCTTTAATCTATTTCAACAAAAAAAATCATCGAATTCCATCAAAATTCACGATCAACCTACAGTCACCGGTGTTCGTTGTTTGTAAAACGTCAATAAACTCTCGGATTTATCAAGAAAATGCGGTGCCCATACAACCGTATTCGTTTGATTCCGTATCAAATTTTGTTTCGATGGCAAGCCGATCGACTAGAAAAACAAACAACAAATAAACTTCAATTCTTCTATTTCGAATTCCTACAAAATCATTTCCGTCATTGAACGTAATACATGTCGGTGTAACACGATCGCCTAATTCATTCACAATTGTTTCGCTTCTTCCGTCCTAAATACCGAAAATAGTTTGTCTCTTGTCTTTCAATTAATTTTCGAGATTTTTGCATTTTTACTTTGAAGTAAGCAACAACAATGTTGCTCGCACCGAATCGTATGCCAACAAGAGAGAAATTGGATGTCATACTGTGTACTGAAGAGAATAGATTGTGTAAGTAACAGAAAAGAAGTCAAGACAAACCGAAGATATTTAATGGAAGGATCTTTCGAAGCAATCGAAACGGAGGAACAGATGGCGCTTAGTTTCGTCTGAATACAAGTGTCTTTGAATTGTCTCAAATTAAATATTTCATTTTCGAGACGAATATTATCCATCAATGAGAACTCAAACGATTGAATATCTTCGATCAGTTCAATTCAATAATAGGACTGACTTTTGTTTTTGAACAGTCAAGCGACCCCTTTCGAATTCAAAATATTAGTTCTGTTTAAAAGCAAATCATATATTTATTATTATTATTACAGTGTTTAAAATGTTGTAAAATAAAACAAGAAAACTATGCGAGCAAACTGCAGCTGTTCGATGAAATGAATCATATAGAAGTTCAGTACCGGGACACGAAAAAGAGAGAGGGAGAGGGATGGAGAGAAAGAAAAGAAAGAACGTCAATAAGGGGTTTAGTTAACCAATTGATCGATCGGTAAAAGAAATAAAAACGACAAGGAAAAGAATAGCTAAATGATTATCACTGAATTGTTATTGTTGTTTTTTCTCCTTCTATGAACTAATGAATTGTTTTTCGTCGTCAAAGTAAGTCTCCTCGATTGATTCGAGTCCCAAAGTATTTTTATCTGCAAGTCAAAACAAGTATTCGAGATATGATTCAATTATTAAATTCGATTTCTCTTGTGTAATTCAGCCGAAGAATCATAACTATGACCTAATCACATATCGTATTCTGGGAATTTCAACGAATGTGCTATTATCAATAATATCTTGAGGCGATTATCTCACTTTTAAAACATACAGATATGAGTCAATACTCTGACTTTTCTCTCTCAAAAAAATCAAAGCGAAATTTATAAAAGAGAAAAGAAACCATTTCAATGCTCGTGTACATCTGTGCCCGTCAAACACGTTTTAGCTATGTTAATGTTGTCGTCGTTTGTTTGATAAGAAATATATATTCATCGGGCGTTTTTTGTTTGTTTAGTCTCTCTAATAAATCTGACTTTGTTATGAAAGAAAGAAAAAAAGTATTTTTTTTTCTCCTCACTAATCGTGACTTGAGTATAGATAAACACATCACCATTGACACCAGTGGTTTCCTTTGGTTTTGTTACTATCATGGTCATTAAAGTAGGAAAAAATCCCTTTAGACATTGAGGAAAAACTTTAATTACATCGTCGGATGTAAACGCTGAGAGAGAAAACGAGGAAAAAACGTTTTTTTCGCTTTAAGTGAATCTTCCGGAAGTCAATTAGTAAAGAGAGAGAGAGGGTGCACCTTGAAATGCAGCGTATCGATCGATAGAAAATATGACAGATTCACTAACTCGACGTTGATGTAATTTAAATAATAAAATCATAAAAGCATTTGATTTGTTTTCTCTTTTCATTAGATTAAATGTCGAATCTTCTTAAGAATTAGTTATAAGTAATCGAAAAGAGAACAAAACGACTTCTTTGTTTGACCTACGAATACGCGTTGAAATAGCTTGCCGTATTTTCTCTTCGCTGATCATCCTCAAGGCTAAAATTGATCTTCTGCATCGTGTGTCTCGGAAGGTTATTTTCTTTCTTTTCTCTACGTTTTTAGTATCTGTCTAACACCAAATAGAAAAAGAAGAAAATCAGACGATGATGACAACAAGTAACTTTTTAGTGTTGTTCGATCCTTTTTTTCTCTTGTTAAGTTAACATATGATAAAAACAGAACAAGAGAGTAATGATCCGTCCTGTATTTTCTGTCATTCTTCCATTCCCACTCGTCCGCTTTACCATCTTTCAAGAGTAGTAACTCCGTCTTGTTGCGTTTGCTTTTTCTTTCTTTCTTTCTTTCTTCGTTTTTTTTATTATATCTTCCGATGTTCATCATGTATTCAAATGTTATTAAGATCCAACGCTAATATAACGACATTTAAAGCAGCAAGCGATTGCTTGGGAATAGCATCAAAGAAAAAAAAAACGAAGAGGAAGAGAACGCAGTCTGTTGTAAGATTAAAGAAAAACGACGAACCGAATACTATCACTACTCCATTCAACTATTTACGAGATGAAATACAATAGGATTTTACATAAGATAAAAATCAAAAATACAATGTAATTGATATTTATTTGTTAGTTTTTTTCTCTCTTTTAGATTACAATAATATTTATATGGTTGATAACGATCAGCAAATGTCAAATTCTTCAGATCAATTGTCGCATTGTGTGCCACTTAATAAAGAACAACAACCACAACTCGACGAAAGAAGAACAACTAGTATGAATCAAGATGATCAGTCATCAATATCACGACATGGTTTGTCAAAACGAATAAATTCTCAAATTTTTCTCTCGTAGAACTCAATTAGAAAGGCAAATTACGATGAGATTTATGAAATAGTCGGTTGCATGTAGTTGTCTCATAAAAAATGATAAAGATTCATTTATTGACAATAAAATGTCTTCTTTTCTCTTTCTTTTTTATTCATTTATCTCTTGTCTAGATTCACTGTCATCAGCCGAGAAAAGTGGACGATTCGTGGTTGTTAAGCCAACGGATGTGCCGGATATAAATGAAGATGGTTTGAGAGAGAGAGAGGACGTAAATTGCATTTCCGTAATCTTGTTCTTTTAAGATTTCAATAATTCAGATCCAAAAATTGAAATGGAAAAAATACCATTGCAAACGAAATCGGAAACGACTGTTAAATTCAATGAGAGTATATTTGAAGTATAATTTTGGAATGATTGTTTTTGTTATTCAATGAAAATGACTTTACTTCCTATCTTAGGAAGAAGAACATCGACCGAGAACAGTACTTGATCAATTGTATAATTATAAAGGTGGAATTGTTCCGGATGCTCCTGAAGCAGAGAAACCAGTGACTGTTGCTGAAGTTTGTGATTTCAAGCTGCTTTCTTTTTTAATTAGAACATGAATGGATGATTTCTTTAGAAATCAGCAAATCTTGGCACGATCTTCGGTGTTTATTTGCCTTGTGTTCAAAATATCTTTGGTAAATTAAAAATAAACTTTTTGTTTGTTTGTCGAATTCTTAATTTTTCGCTTTGACTCAAGGTGTTATTGTATTTATTCGTCTATTTTGGTTAATTGGCATAGCTGGTGTTTTTCAAACGCTTTTAATCGTACTTATTTGTAGTTCATGTGTAAGACAAAAACATGAATGAAAACGAAAAAGAAAACTTGTCTGTTTTTGTTTGTCAAAGACTCTTCTAACTGCTATTTCGATGGCAGCTATTGCAACAAACGGAATTGTGCCGGCCGGCGGAGCCTATTTCATGATTTCACGTTCATTAGGTCCGGAATTCGGTGGAGCAGTAGGAATTCTATTCTATCTGGGTAACACTTTCGCTGCGTCCATGTACATTGTCGGAGCTGTCGAAATCATAGTCGTATGTAAACTCATGAATTTCATTCAAAATGTTATTTGCTTTTTCTCTCTCTTTCTTCTCACTCTCAAAGAAATATATGTGTCCAGATACATGTCGATTATTCGGTGACGATGTCGAGATTCCTTATGTAGCTTTTAATCATTATCGTATCTATGGTACTCTACTATTGATTCTTATTGGCTCGTGTGTTTTTATCGGAATAAAATTCGTTTCGAAAATTGCACCACTTTCACTCTTAGCTGTTCTCATTTCAATCTTGGCTATCTATGCCGGTGTTATTAAGAGTTCATTCAGCCCGCCTGATCTATCGTATGTAAACAATTTCTTTTTATTCGTCAAAGATTTTACGCACACTAGATATGAATAGAGAGAGAGAAAAACATAATGAACCTTAAATAATACTAACTGAAAGCAATTGTCTTTTTCTTGTTCATTTAGTCTCTGTTTAGTTGGATCGAATCCTCCACATTTAATTAAATCAAATGTCATTAATAATAATATTGCTTATTGTCGACCTGAAAAATATTGTCAAGAAACAAATCGAACGGCTCTTTGCCCGTTGTATGCAAGTGTTTGTAATAGAACAAATAATGATTTATGTGACAAAGATCAGATAAAAAATGTTCGAATTGAATCCGGTGTGCCGGGCTTAAAAAATTGGCAATTAGGATGTAATAATAATAATGATAAATCAAAAAAAAAATGAAATTGAGTTGAATTTATTTAGACAATCTCTGGTCCCATTATCGACGTGAAGGTGAAATCGAACGTGACATCAAAGGCGATTCATCTTACGAAGTTGTCGCTCAAGAAATAACGACATTTCTTATTTTGGTTGGCATTTATTTCCCATCGGTAACAGGCATCATGGCTGGTTCGAATCGTAGTGGTGATCTACGTGATCCAAGTCGAAGTATACCACGTGGAACAATCGCAGCAATCATAACAACAACAATCATTTGTAATTCGAAATCTTTCGAAATTAAAAATTTTTTGTCTTCGTATTAAGATCTATCGAATGTCATCTTTTTTGCTGCTTGTATTCACGGTTCTCTGCTACGAGATAAATTCGGTGATAGTATCAATAAACAGCTTGTCGTGGCTGTACTCGCATGGCCAACGAAATGGGTGATTATGATCGGAGCATTTTGCTCGACAGTTGGAGCCGGTTTGCAGACATTAACCGGCGCACCACGATTGATTCAAGCCGTTGCACGTGATGATTTAATACCCATGCTTCGCCCATTAGCAAAATCGTTTCGTGGTGAACCTGTCCGTGCGCTGATCGTCACATTGCTCATCTGTGAATGCGGAATATTGATTGCAGATATTGATAAATTAACAGCACTTTTATCAATGTAAAAAAACTTGAGCTTAGATTTGCATATCGAAACGAAATACGTCGATTTGATTTTTGTTCGATTAGGTTCTTTTTATTATGCTATGGATTTGTCAATCTAGCTTGTGCTTTGCAAACGATTTTACGAGCGCCAAGTTGGCGACCACGATTTCGATTTTATCATTGGTAAAATCAATTTTGATTCAACGAAACAAAACAAAAATCTCAATCAATTTCAGGATTTTATCATTCATTGGCGTTCTTCTTTGTATTTCCATCATGTTCATCGCTTCGTGGTATTTCGCATTGGTTGCCATGCTTGTCGCCATTGTTATCTACAAATTTATCGAATACAAAGGGTACGGAAAAACGAAATAAGTCGAAAAACATATTCATTTGCTTGCGAATTTAGCGCGGAAAAGGAGTGGGGCGATGGTATTCGTGGTCTTTCAATGTCAGCAGCTCGTTACGCTCTATTTCGTGTTGATGAATCGCCTCCTCATACGAAAAATTGGCGACCACAATTATTAGCATTTGTCAATGCGAGTAAAAACGAAGAAGATGATAAATATGTTCTACGTCATCCGAAATTACTGAATTTTCTCTATCAATTAAAAGCTGGTATGATGACAATCGACGAAATCATATTGAAAACGATGTTCTTTGTAGGAAGAGGATTTGTTGTTGCTGCGAGTATTCTCGAAGGAGATTATTTCGATAAATATCCACATATTGAACCCGTTCGAACGGTATGTGTTTCCGATGGCATAAAATATTCGACTTATCGTTTGTTTTTAGTTATTGAAAAATTCATTAACTCAAGCAAAAGTTCAAGGTTTTGCTGAAGTTTTAGCTACTAAAGATGCCGAAGATGGAATAAGTGCTTTGTGAGTTTGAGTTTAAATCTCAATTTGACTTTTGATTGTTGAATAAATTTAGAATTCAAACCGAAGGCCTCGGTGGTCTGAGACCGAATACCATCATTATCTGCTGGCCGATTCAATGGAGAAAAGATTACGATAGTTACACTGCAGACGCATTTATTCGTTCGTTGAATAACCTTCGTTTTTCATTCTCTCACAAAATTGTTTTCAGGAACCATAGCCATTGCCGAAGCACGTCAATGTGCTGTCATTGTACCGAGGAATATCGATAATTTTCCTGATAGTAAACAAATTCAAGAGGGTACAATCGATATTTGGTGGATTATTCACGATGGTGGTCTTCTATTTCTCATTGCATTTCTGTTAAAACGAAATAAAGTTTGGTCACGTTGTCGTATACGGTTGTTTACTGTTGCTCAATTAGAAGATAATTCGGTTGAAATGAAAAAAGATTTAGAACAATACATGTATCAATTACGAATCGAAGCCGAAGTGAATGTTGTCGAAATGGTTTGTTATTGAACATTTTAGAACGGAAGAAATCTTAATGATTTTCGTTTAGGAAGATCAAGAGATCTCAGCTTATGCTTATGAACGAACATTGAAACTAGCCGAACGTGTTAAACTTTTAAAAGATCTCAAATTAGCCGACAAAGAATTGCAACTTCAAGTGAGTCATTGCAAAAAAACGACCGTTTTTGAAAGACACATGCATTTTTATATAAACATAGGCAAAAGGTTTTGAACGTCGAGCTAGCAAGGTGAAAATCTAGTTGAAATGTGTGTGTGTTGTTTTTTTTTCTTAACTAATTCCTATGCATGTCGATTAATACCTAATTGTTTCAATTTTATCTTTCAACATTCATTTCTCATTTGTTGATCTATTTTTCAGCCACAGATATTCATGGATTCGCTGTTAACTAATCAACAACAAAGTCGATTAAGTACAACCGACCTCTCGAATAGTCAATGTCAATATACATTTACTCCGAATCAATTCGAACATTTAAAGAAAACAATAGGTGAATCTTCAATGCGTAAAATGCATTCAGCAGTTCGTTTAAATCAACAAATTCGCGCGCGTTCAAGCGACGCCAAACTTATACTCGTCAATTTGCCTTCACCTCCATCGAAACAAACAAGTCTAGCTGCCTATTCCTACATGGAATATGTCGACGCATTAACCGAAGGTCTCGATCGTTTATTACTCATGCGTGGTAGCGGTCGAGAAGTGATAACAATATTCTCTTGAAGCACTTGTGTAGATTTTAATTTCTTTTTTTGTCAAAATAATCTTTTGGTTAATTAGTCTACGTCAATATTCTCTTTTTTTTTCTAAATTAGTCGTCGGAATGTCCTTAGAATTTCTTTTTTTTCTTCTGTTGAATAAATTTTTAAAACTATTTATATTTATTGTTGTACGATAGGCATCTGTTGTAAAGCAATATGTTTTCGTATTAAATCAGTTTCGAGCCAAATTAAATTCTTTAATTCACCTATTGGATAATCGTCCATTTCCATTTCGAACGTAAATGGATGTGAGGCAATAGGTTCATCATTGGGATCGTGATGTTGTTGTAAATACGGATGTGCAAGTGCATCATTGACATTAATACGTTGATTTGGATCGAATGTTAGCAAACGATCGAGTAGATCGAGTGCATTCTTATCAATTTGTGGATAAAGACGAGCGAATGGTTGTTTAACACGAGCTTTTAAACTTGTTATATAATTTCGAGCTTTTTCATTTGCTATCGATGCTAAATCTTGTTCGTTCGGTGAACCGACAACATTGAGAATTAAATTTAATTGATCAATGTAATGTTTACCAGGAAAGATCGGTTTGCCATCGATCATTTCCGCGAAAATACAGCCCACTGACCAAAGATCAATCGGCTGATTGTATCCGCGTGCATTCAACATGATTTCAGGCGCACGATACCATCGTGTTGCCACCTAAAAAACATTTAATTAGAAAGTTTTCGAACGAGAAATCATCGATTTCGAACTGACATATTCAGTGAGCACACCATTGTGATCAAATGATGGATCGGCGACTCGTGCCAGGCCGAAATCACATATTTTCAAATCACAATTTGTATTTAAGAGCAGATTCGATGGTTTTAAATCTCGATGAAGAACATTTGCTGAATGAATGTATTTCAATCCACGTAAAATTTGATAAAGTAAATAGCAAACATGTTCTGAGCCTTGGAAAAAGAGGGTAAAAGAAACAATTCCAAATGCAAAGAAGAATTTTGTTTGTTTTCATTTACTTAATTTTTGATATTTAAGTAATTTATACAAATCACATTCCATTAATTGTTGCACAAGATAAACATCTTTCATCTGTTCGAATACATTCGAATGGATAATATCTTGAAGATTGATAATATTTTCATGTTTAAATCGTGCGAGAATTTTGATTTCACGCAATGTTCGTTGACAGAAACATTGATGTTCAAATGGAGATATCTTTTTAATTGCAATTCGTTGCGATGTTTGATTATCAAATGCCGACACGACCATTCCATAGGCACCTTCGCCAATATATTTCAAATCTGTATAACGCGAGCCAACTTCGAAGATTTGATCTTTGACAATTTCGTGTGTCGGCACGGTTTGCTGTTCGTTATTCGAGATAGTTGCAGTCATCAGTAATTTGAAGAAATAGGAAAATATCTAACAACGGACGAAAGGATTTCTTTTTTTTTACCTCGTAATTACCTCCGTGTTTCAGCACGCGACTAAATATATTTATGTGCGCGTGTCATAGTAGAGCGAGTCTATTAGATGAGAACAACATCTACGAGAATTACACTCGAGGAAAAAAACAAGAGAGAAGAAAGAAAAAGAGTCAGAGAAATTGTTCGTTCGCCGAGTAAGAACATTTGCAGCCGGTCTATATTTTTTTTCTTTCTTCTTTTGCGTGTCGGAATATTTTCTCTTCTTAGGCAGTCGGGCCTATTTATTTTTTTTCTTCTCCATTCATTTAGCTCGATTGAATTGTCGTTTCGAAAACAAAAAAGGAATTCTAAACATCTCATAAAGAAAAATATCCATTTGATCTTATTCAAAATACTTTCGGAGAAACTAGACTGTCATTCATTCTGAATATAGGAGAGAGAAAAAACAACGACGTAAACCAGGAGACATGACTTACATAGAAATCGTCAATGATGAGAGAAAGGAAATGATCATTCTCAAGTAATATATGCAATTCAAGGGAATCCTCGTATTCTATTTTGACGTTTACAAATGAACGTTTGTTTTTCTTGGACTCTCTTGAGAAAATATAATCGTTGTTTGACATGCAATGAATTTAAAAAAGAACATTTCTAGACATTTGTCCTTTTATTCGAATAAACAATATACAAAATTAAGTTTAGTCTATTTTTTTGAACTTCCAAAACCAGAGAAACCCATCATTGCAGCCATGTCGTCAGCTGCTGGATCGTCGTTTGCAAATGTCGATTCATATTCTGCGACTTTTCGTTTTTTGCTTTCTTTTTTCTTATCACGTCGTTGAGCTTTCAATTTTTCTTCCTAAAAAACACAAAGTCAAATTTAAAAATTCTCTTGACATCGATCGCGTTTACTTCTTCTTTTAATTCTTTTATTCGTTCTTCGAAATTGTAATCTTTTTCCACAACAGTTTGCTTGTTTTTATTCATTTCAATACGTTTTCGTACTTGATCAACATTCGAACGTTCGACACGCATCGACATGCCCATATTCCGTTGATCTAAACATCAGAAAAGAACTTTTGCTTTTGTATGAAAACAAAACAAGTTGAATTCTACGTTTTTTTCCGTTGATATGATCGAAATAGTTCGTTGAATCTTTGACAATACAATCGCAAACATTGCAATAGAATCTAAACAGTCAATAACGAAATGAAGTCACCGGAAAATCGAGGCTTCTTACCCGCCGGCATCGGATGACGCTGTTGATTTTGTAATAATAACCGATTTGCCTAATCGAGATTCGACATCGACCTGAACGCAAAAACGAGCTATCGTAGAAAAAAAAACAGAAAATCAATTAAACTTCGGCGTACTTTATAAGCTCGAGCTTGCAGAAGTGTTCGTGCGATTTTCTTTTCATTATTTCGTCGTTCACGTTCTTCTTCATCGCATTGTTCATCATCACTATCTTCCCGTTTCTTTTTTACCGTTCGAAGATTTTCAATTCGATCACTTGCTTTCTTCTCGTATTCACGAACGTCCCATCGACGTCGATGATCATCCAAACGCTACAAAATTCGACAAACATTCAGCTTCAATTTCAAGAAATCTTCTCGTTTACTTACAATACCCGGCGCTGACATATCTTACTCAAGAAATAAATAAATGAAACGACCTAAGCACTCGCTGTTTTTCTATTGGTTTCGAAACCACCATTATCATCTCCATCAAGCGTTCAGTTGTGTTTCGAGTGACATCTACATGTGTTTAGATCAGAGGGATCTACCTATGCCAAAGCTCGATATAGGATAAAAGACTAGCCAATATTCTTATTCAGTCAAAATCGATTGATTGAGTCGAAGGATGTTCGATTTTTTTCTGGTGATTTGGCTTTTTGAAATCAACGATTGTTAATTGACGTCGTTTGTTTACCGAGAAAAAAACAAATCGATGTTTTTTCACTAAACTCCATTCCACCCACGAAATTTTTTCAAATCCTCGTCGTCATTTGTCTTTTTCTTTTCCTTTCACATCGAGATAAAACTGAATTTTTTTATCATCTGTTCAACATTGTCTCTCTTGCATAATCAATTTTCATTTAAGTCAACAAAAGTTTTATCTTTTTTTTTGTTGACATAAAGATTTCGATTGTTGTATTTAATCTCCGAATTGACCGATACACACGTATTCATTTTGATTTAGAGATGGAGATTGATCCAGCCGTACAGCAGCGTCTAACCAATGCGAATCAAACACATCTACTGGCCTATTGGAAAGATTTAAATGAAGAACAACGAAAAACTCTTTTACACGACATTGGAGAAGTCGATTTCAATCGAGTCAATCAAGCCTATGAAACAATAAAAAGCGAACTATTTCCCGAAGCTCACACCAATCAGCCGGAAACAAATGGCGAAATCATCGACGATATCATGGAACCGATACCTGATCATATGGCTGGATCAATCGATGAATCGACCGACGAACAAATCGAAACCTATCGACAATTAGGTTTGAAAGCGATTTCTCAAGGATCAGTTTGTGTTTTACTGCTTGCTGGCGGACAAGGCACTCGGTTAGGTAAGAACGAGAAAACCTGCCCCTTGAACTTATCGCGTTTTTTTTTGTCGTCGTTCGTCTAGGTGTCGATTATCCCAAAGGCATGTTCGATGTCGGTTTGCCATCGAACAAATCTCTCTATCAAATTCAAGCCGAACGTATTCGTCGTCTCGAACAACTCGCTAACGAACAATATCATACTGATAAGTCGAATATTCCCTGGTTCATCATGACAAGTGAACATACTCAAGAACACACCGAAAAATACTTCCGTTCGAGGAATTACTTCGGTTTAAAACGAGAGAATCTTATTCTTTTCGAACAACACACATTGCCAGCGTTGGATTTTCAAGGCAAAATCTTACTTGAAGAACAGTACAAACTCACCAAGGCTGCCGATGGCAACGGAGGTCTCTATCGAGCATTGAAATCTCGTGGAATCTTGAATGAAATGTCTAAACGTCGGATTAAATACATTCATGTCTACGGTGTTGACAATATTCTCGTTCGATTAGGCGATCCGGTGTTCATCGGATTTTGTCTCGACAAACAAGCCGATTGTGCGGCCAAAGTCGTGAAGAAAACCGTGCCAACCGAAGCTGTCGGCGTGATATGTAAAGTTGGTAATCGTTTTCAAGTTGTCGAGTATTCGGAAATATCCGAGCAGACAGCTCGACGAACGAAACCGAACAATCCCGATGAATTAGTATTCAATGCGGGCAATATTTGCAATCATTTTTTTACGTTCGATTTTCTTCATGATGTTTGCCAGTACGAATGAAAAACGAAAAGTTTGACATGGAAAATCAATATTTTGAATCTTTAGAAAACACGAAACTCAACTTCGATATCACATTGCTAAGAAGAAAATTCCGGCACTTGATGACAGTGGTCGACATGTTAGTAAACCAAGTCAAATCAATGGAATTAAATTAGAAAAATTCGTGTTCGACGTTTTTCCGTTTTCGAAGTAGACGAATCGATTTGATTTTTCGCAAATTTTGCTTTTCTTTAATCAGAACATTTGCTGTTTGGGAAGTTCGTCGTGAAGATGAATTCTCTCCGTTAAAGAACGGCTCAGGTGATAAAGATACAGCGGCAACATGCCGACGTGATCTCATGTTCCAACATGCTCGTTGGCTAAAACAAGCTGGTGCTAAACTACCAACTGATATTAACAAACACATGTACGTTCGTTTTTCATTTCAATGAAAACTAATCTCAATTCGATCTTCTAGTGAAACTAAAGGCAAAACATGTGAAATATCTCCGTTAGTTTCCTATGCTGGCGAAGTAAGAAATCTCACGAAACATCTTCATAATCACCGGTATTTTGTCCTTTAGAATCTTGAATTTACAAAAGATCAAATATTAGATACGCCAATTTATCTCGAAAACAATACTGATAAGCTAGAAGTAACTTATATTTGCAAAATGTGAACGAAATATTCGAGTTATTTGTTCTTAGTTATCAACGAAGTTATCCGTTACGAATGGCATGACGCCGTTAAATCTTCAGAAAAACGGAATTGAGCAATAAAAAAAAACAAATTGATTTCAATTTATTTCTAATTAATCATTATGATATTTTGATTGTTTTTGTTCTTCTCGCATTTTATTCACATATTTCTATTTAACACGATAAATTCGTCGTTTGTTCTGCTCAATTAATTCGTAGATGTGGTTTTGTTTTTCTTCTTCTTCTTCTTTGGGCTTTTTTTATTGTGATATATTTATATATTATACAGAAAGCAAACAAATCATGTTTTGTTTTGTTTTTGTGACGGGATTTTGTTGATGAGAATAAATATTATGCAACACACGAACATTTGATTCGAGAATGAAAATAAATGCGAAGAACTTTTGACTGCAAGAGCATCAGGAGAGAGATTCTCGGGTCCGTAGATCGATTTCAGAATTTCGTAGCGATCGCAGAGACCGCACAGTTGAGGACATTCGAGAGGAACATCGACTGCAAGACATGAAAGCGAGGATGAATACGGACACGGCGGAAGATTAGAACAATTAACTAGAAAAAGAAACATTTTGTTTTGGAAATTAGGAATTTTCAAGAGAAGAAATACGTTTTTCGCAATAAGAACCCGTTGCGTAGGACGAACATTGACATTCACATGTGGTCAAATTCAATGTGCCATTGTACAAACAAACTCGTCCTTGACAATCTGAAAAAGGAAAAGTATTTATTTTTGTCCCCAGAGAACATTTGATCGAACCGTGTAGTTGTCGATCTTCGAAACCTAATTCATATGCTGAATGATAATTACTCGTCAACATTCTAATCGTAAAACAGAAATTTCGATAATAAAAAAAACATATTTATTCGTACCCGGTGATATAATTACATATGAAAAATTTCCATGGAGTGTCAGATGGTCCAAATGGCGGACAGATTGTCGACGCACAGCCGACTAAAGCTGACGAATGCCAAATCATCTATCAAAGAAAAGCAGTGCTTTTAAAATATATCCGAATTATTTTTCTTTTTACTTGTGTATAACGATTGAAAATATTTGGAGATGAAAATGTATGATAATAATGTTCTTTCTCAGCTATCCAATGATCTAAAACTTCGGTCCAATTTTCGAAGCCCATTGCGAGACTTTGACCTGTTGCTAACGGAATTCCTTTCGAAGAAAAACAAACAAATAATAAAATAAAAACACGAGCAAATCAATTCTCTACTCGGAACAATTCGTTGTCGCATTTTATCATGTTCGAAGATGCATGTTCTCGCATGTCGAAGAGCAATTTGTGCTAATTCTTCATTCCAATACTAATCTCAATTGAAAATCAATCGAAATTCGAAGAAAACAAAATCAATTCTACCATTTTTTCCACATTAGTACCACGAGTCAATTGTCGTTGGTGATTGTGCACTTCGAGAATATATTCTTGTTCCGACAAGCTCATTGTCTCGTCAATAACCTGAGGAAATGCCGTAGAACAAAACGAATGATTCGGATCGACAATAAGATATTCAATTGAACATAAATCTGCATTAGATTTTCAATTCAAATAATTTCAAAACAAAACATCACATTTTCTCTTACCCGAATAATTCAACAAGTGAAATAATACTAACAGAAGAAACAACATATTCGATGGATAATCAATCGAATAATGACACTTTACAATTCAATGTTCTCCTGTTCTAGGTCTTATCACGGGCACGTATCGATAAATAGTGCAATTATGTTCGATTCTATGGATGTCATACGCGAATATTATCGAACTCAAGAGAGAGATTTTTAGTTAAAAACGGTTTATTGTAACAAGAGCTCGGATAAGACAAAATAAAAAAAAAAGAAAATGTGTTGACTAGAAAGTCTGTTTATAAATCTTTGACCGATTTTCGTTGCTGACTCGGCTTGATTTCTAAAAACGAGATAAAAAAAGCAATCGAATGCTGTGTCAATTCGAATTATCTTACTGAGCGTTGTGGAAAGTAATGACTGATCTGAAGTTTTGTGCGGTTGTCCAAGACGAGTTCGAAATACCGTCACGCCATTGCAAAGAGTACGCGGATGAATGTCATAATTAGTTCGTCCTTTAGCTGAAACAACAGTTACAAGCACAATAAGACAAAAACTGTCGAACAACATCGAGACAAAATCGAACGGAAATGTACCTGCGGTTAATTTCGATAGAAATTGTTTATAAGTATGCATTCCTGTTTTTTTTTTGTTCAAGAGAGAAAGATTAATTTTCTCGAATTACGGTTTGAGACAGAAGGAGAGAGAAAAAAAAAAGAATGGAATTTTTTTTCGTACCTCGGCATGGATCGTGCCGAACGAGGTATTCGTCCAATGATGTCCAACCTCCACCGACACGAACCATAGCTGTCGAACGAAGTATTCGAACAAGACGAACGCCATGCGATTTGCCAAACTAAACATCGAATTATTTCAGTTTTTATGAATCTTTTTCTCCTACTCGGTAACGTCCTTCGGCGATCTGTTCAACATCGTACTTATTCGAACATTGACAAAGTGATGTCTGTCGATGAACTTCAGATGAAATCGTATCGCTATCTTCAATCACCGGTTCGATTAACTGAAAATATTCGATTAAAACTATTCTCTCACAATAATCAATCAATTTCATTTACACTTTTCTTTTTGTCCAAATCTTTTCGACGTTGTGCACTTCGCATTCGAACCTTTTGCCAACGTTTTTGCATTGTGCCGAATGAAACTATTTCCTGTTTAGGCAAACATCGAATTTGTTCGTTTAAATCCGCCCAAAATTCATCATAAATCTCCAATTGTTTTTCGAATGTTTCATGTTCAGTCGTTTGTTCAAATAATCGAGAATATCTCGAGATTGATTTTAATCCATTCAAATAACGTTCACATTCAGCTAGATATTCGTGAAATTTCCTAACAGATCGATGGAGATTTTCGATTCCTTGAGAGAGAACATAAAGATCATTTTGTTTAGTCAGTATTCGATGTTGAATATCGAAAAACAAAGCTAAATAAAACGAAAATTCTTTTTAATAATCGTTTTTGTTTTCGTTTACGTTTTAATTCTTCAGGTAAATCTCGTTCGATTTGTTCTAATCGTTCGATAATCAACTGACAATTACCGTAGGTCTTACATTCGACAATTTGTTGATCAATTAAATCAAGTTCATGAGTTGCTTGTTCGATGAAATCCTCTCTTGATTTCATACTTTCGAATTGTTTTTCAAGAGAAATTATTTTCATGTTTGTCTGATCGAATAAATCTTTCCAACGTTGTTCGATTTCTCGATTATTGAGATCATTCTGTTTGAATTGCTCGAGATCGTATGAAATCAATTCAATTTCATTCAATAAACAACGATATTTCGAAAGCATTTCATCAATTGTCAACTGAGAATCAAAAGTCAATTGAGAGAACTTCGATGAACAGATGTCTAATGATTCAATGATACGATTTTGTTGACGATCTGGATGATAGATCAATGTTTTTCTAGAGAAAAAAAAAGAAATTAATTCGAAAAAACCAATGAATTTTACTGTTCTTCAATTTTCTCGATATGACTTTCTCTTGTTCGCTGAATCTCATCGATTTCATTCCATTTATCTTCGATTTTCTTTCGATAGAATTCAATTCGTTGGACCTCTTGTTGATTATCTCCGATTAACCCAATTAATTTATTTGTCAGTTCGTTAGTAAATTGTTCGAATAACGGTTTGTTGTTCGTAATCAAATCTTGGTCATCGATTTGTTCGAGCAATTGACGAAGAATTTCATATTGAGACCAGAATTGAGCTGCATGTATATGTGTGAGAAGAAGATTCTCTTGACGTAGATCATTTGTTTGTTTCATAATTGTCCAATGTTCATTGAATTGACGAAGTCTTTGATCATCAAATGTTTGTTGAAGTTGTTCGAGAAGAAATTTTTGTTGATCAAGTTGATTTTCTACGACTTTATTATCGATTAATTGTTCGTTTAGTTTATCTAATTGACAAGAAATTGGATCTGTTATCGACGAGATTAATAATTGAGCGAGATTATTCATGGAAATTTCGAATTCATCAATCGGCAATCGATTGAGTTTTTCTAAGATCAACTCGATCGAACGATCATTTGGATTTATTCGAGTCAAATATTCGCCTTTTCGATTGCAAATGCACAGTTTTTCTTTGAGATTATCTTGATTTTTCCCGATATCTTCAACCAATCGATAGAATTCTTCGAGATCATTTAAATGTAATTGAAGATAATCGATTGTATCGAATAGATATGCGGTATATTCCGACCACGATTTACTGATGGAATTAATTTCATTTTCAATAAGATCCGTATCGAGATGTTCTCGACAATGATTGATCAAGATTAACCCACTGGATTTGTATTCAGCAATTGTCGAAGAATGAGATTTAAGTTGTTCAGCGAGATTCTATTTGAACACAAAACAAAAATGTTTATTTTTGAAATTATTTGAGAATATTTTACTTGAAATTTATCGAGGAGAATCTCGGCGGAATGCTTGTCTAATGGAAGAAGAAGATTTTCATTTCGATTGACTGAATTCTTTGCTAATAAAAGTAATTTTTCAGCTAAAGATTTCATTTGTTGATATTGTCTGATGAGATAATATCGTTCAATTAAATCTTTTGTTTGCTTTTCGCAAAACGAATGTTTATCATTCGATAGACCGAGATTTTCAATCGATCGTAGAAATTCTACTAAGTCTCTAGTTGCATTTATTAATGGATCGATCGACGGTGGATCTTCGTGGTCGATCGATTGACACCAAAGTTCGATTTGTGTTCGAACGGTTTCGTATCGAATGAAAATCGATCTTCTTCGTTCGATAAGAATTTGTAAATCATCGATGAATATTTGATATTGTTTTCGATATTCATCAATTTGTTGATCATATTCGAAGATCTCGGTTGAATCTTCGATTAAATCGTTTTCAATTAATTGACTTCGAACTTGATTGTATTTCGAATGATCGATTGGTTCGAATGAACTCAAATTCCAATCGATTTCTTTACTGTAGAATCTTATCAATTTTGCGTATGTGTTGATTAAATTTGCATGTTCATGAAGAAAATCATTGAATGAAATTGTCAGTGAATTGATTCGATCGGTTTGTTGAGTTAGACAATGGAAATATTCGTCGAGAGATTTGAGATATTGTTTGTCGTGATCATCGAAAAGAATTGTCGATTTCAATCGATCGTATTTAGTTCGAAAATCGGAATACAATTGTCGATAATCGAGAATTTGTTGATCGAATTTCGATTGATTCAACGAGAATTTCTTATGTAAAACATCATGTTGACGAATCCATTGAGAAAATTCATTGATACGTTGTCTTAACGATCGTTTTTCATGTTCAATTTGTTGAAAGTATTTTAGATGATGCATTAGGCACTGTTCTTCATTATCACAAGCTTCGGTTTGTAAACAAAGCTGAAAAAAAAGAACGGAGGTAAATATATGTTGAGGAAAAACAACGGAGTTTTTTCTCTTTCTCATTCTGTTTTTGATGAAGGACGAGTTTTGAGTTTGCTCACATGTTTTCCTGCTAACGATAGGAGAAACGACGACGGTGATGACTCATCACCGGTTATGAACGTTGAACATTCGATTAAATCTTTAATTAAAACAATAAATTCACGTTTGACAACATTTTCAAAATCAAATCCATAGATTAAATCCTAAAAAAACAATTTCCTTGTGTTTCTCTCGGCGTTTCAACTACTTTTTCATCGATCGATTTCAATCGTTCCGCATTTTGCCATATCTCAACAATCAAATCATCATCCTAAACAAAATTTTCAATTGTCAATCATGAATTCATTTCGTTTTTTCGAGATTTTTGTTAGTATTCGACATGCATGCAGCAAAACAAATCCCGTTTTTTTCCTGCAAACAAAAGAACAAAAAATCTTGCATTTTCACATATAGATTTATATTCAATTTCTCTATCTTCTTGTCTCTAATTATTTTGTTTTTCAAGACAGAAAAAAAAACAACAACAACAACAACAACACAGTGTACAATCGTAATAAAAGAGTGCAGCGGTTACTAAAAGAAAAGAAGAAAAAACAAAGCGAAACGCAAGGCTGTCTAGGTGGGGAGCGAGTTCAATTTTGATCCTAATACTAGCACAAAACAACAAAATAAATGTTTACACATAAGGAGAGAAAAAAAAAGAGAGTTTGTTTTAGTTTTTTTTTATACACATAGAATAGTAGATCAATGTAATAATAATAGTAATAGTAGTAATAATAGTAATAATAGTAATCATAACAAAAAAAGAAAGAAAAAAAAACAACAATATGAAGAGATTCCTAAAGAGAGATATATGTCGAAGTTTTGCCTTTGATTTTAGCATACGAAAATAGAAGAAGACGAGGATAGTTGGTTTGGATTTTTAAATAAATTATAATGTTAGAAGTTTAGATCCAAAGAGAAGAAGGACGGACGATGGATACCACCGAACTCATCTAGATATGGGAAAATAGAGAAATGAATTTTCGTTTCGAGATGAATCAATGATACTCACATGAGAAGAATTTTCATACGAAGAAACAACATGCAAAAGAGATAAGTTCATTGATTTACCTCTTCTAGAAAAGAAGATCAAAATTTTCGTTCGATTTCGAAATAAAAATTAAACTTTACGATTTTGTTGAGAATTCGAAGCTGTTCGTTCAGTAGTAATCGTAGTCGTTGTTGTTGTTGAGTAGGATGCATTTCCTCCTGTCGAACGTTTGATTCCTTCTTGTTTAAATGGATCGTCATGAGGTAAAATATTCGTCCATGTTTTTCTTGATGGACTCGAGCCTGTTCGTCGTCTTAGACTTCGTTTGAAATCACTTGTCCCTTCGATACTCACAGGACTCATGGCTCGTGTTCGAGACTTAATTCGACGCCAGCCTGAACCACTGCCATGTGAATCCTCATCGGCCGAGTCAGGCGCACTATTATAATCGAAATGTAACGAACTTTTGGCTAGTGAATGTCGTCGATGTCTTCTCGATGTGATCTTAGCCGCGACTGTATCGTAATTGGCTTTGATTGGCACGAGTGGTGCGCCAACAATGGCCACGATACCATGTCGAATGGCCTCTCGAATTGAGTATTGTGTGTGCGAATGTGTGTCGTAGATTAAGCCTGATTCTTGATCGACGAGTCCTCGTTCGATGGCATCTTGAATTGTGTATTCGCGACTAGTTTTCGGGTCGAATAGTTTCATTCGATTGTTGTCGAGCAGATTTTTTCGTACGGCTTTTTCGAAGCCAACTGATTCGTTTGTCGACGGGAGAAAAACTTCGCCGGCATTGACATCGAACTGTGAGAATAGTTTTCGATGATTGAATAATATTTCTAATGTTGTTGGAGATTTCGTTGAATTATAATCGATGATCAATCCGTCGATATCAAGCGCGTCTTTCAACGTCATAAAACGTCCGCCTGCTGGATGTTCAATGATCGTACTTTGCCCATCGATTAAACCTCGTTGAATCGCAGCTTTGAGATTCAATTGTTCGCCACTATGCGGATGTTTATAGAGGCCCGTTCGGAGATTCAATAGGCCACATCGAATAGCATCTTCAACATTCATTCGATGCAATTTCGATTCGACTAATCGCGCTCGATAGAGATTGATTTTCGGTGGATTTAGTTTGCCTCCGTCACGACGATTAATCAAACCAAGTGCAAATGCATCGTAGAGTGTGATCGGTCCTTGTTCACTATCAGCAAAAGCAATGCCATTCACATGAATATGTCCACGTTCAATGGCCTCCATTAACGTCATATAATGTTCAGTAGCCGGATCACGGAATGTGCCCGTTTCAGCAACATAAAAGCCCAAACGAATGGCGTTTTGCATCGACAAACCCAACGGTTTTCGTTCGACATGTTCGATGATCTCGGCTTCGATTAAATTCTTGTTGATAGCCTCTTGAATCGTCATCGTTTCGCCAGCGGAAAAATCCGTGTACGTTTTCGCTTCGGTATCAATCGTTTGGTTTTTCACTGCATCAGCACCTGATTCCATTCGACCGAGAACATTATTTTTCACGCCATGAATTCGATACAATGTGATTCGTCGTTCTGTAATCGTATCTGTAATTAGTTCTAAATCGTATTCTTCGAAACGTTTTTGACTGAGCAATTCAACTTCGAGTAATTTCCGTTCGATAGCCTTATCAAGTGGAATTTTCACATCATGTTTTCGATCATAGTAAATACCTTGAGCATAATTCAGTATGCCAATAGCTTGTGCTTCTAATCCGCCGATTTTCTCTTGAGATTCACTGTCAACACAAACGCTTTTAACAAGAAATTTTCGTACGATTTCTTGAACGGACGATGTCAACATTTCAGTATCCTCTTTGGTTTCAATTATAGTTGCATAAACTAAACCTTCATTGATCGCTTCAGCTAATTCATATTGAACATTAGTCACTAAATCTCGATAACTACCAAGATCTTTATCGAGTATACCGAGATCAATCGCTTCGGATACTTTGATTTCTTTTTGTGTCAACGGATGAATAATCGATGTAATAACATAAGTTGCTGTTTTTGTTGCAATAGTTAGCTCATCTTCATCGTTGGAGGCGACTGACGCTGAACGTGCACTATTCTCTGACGATGTATCATCATCATTGCAACGTATTAAACCAATTTGTATGGCATCAAATATCGTCATAACATCATTGGTATCGAATTTACGATATTCATTTAATTGCAAATCGATAATTCCTTGTTTTAACGCATCACGCGGCAAGATTTTCTTCATACTTCGAGTATCATAAACCCATTTAATCGTATAGGTTTGTCCATTGATCGTCACGGTAATTGAATCCGTTGTTGAATTATATTCCGTAGCACCAATAAATTTCAAATAGATAGCTTCGTGTAGAGATACTTGAGAATTATTGAATGGATTTATATATCGGCCGTGAATGGCATCGAGAATCTGTTTACGTACGGCTTGTCGAGGAAAGATTCGACGTTTGGTCGATGGATCTAATACCCAATGGATCATATAATCGATGCCATCGACACGAATTGGTAACGATGCGGTATCAGGTTCGATGCCCATGTAACCTAATTCGACAGCTTTTTCGAAAGAATACGTTTGCCGATCGAGTTTTTCATCGTAGAACAAACGTTGTTTTGTATCAACGAGATTCCGTTGAAAGGCAACTTGCAATGGCAAACGATCGCCTGTCGCTGTATTCAAAACCCAAACAACTCGATATGGTTCGTCTTTGATCATGAGAATGCAATGCCATTGTTCCCATTCTTCTTCAGTCCACGATTGTTGTTCATCGACTTGATATTCGTTTGTTGTTGGTTGAGGTTGTTTGACGTGACTATCCGTAAGATCGATATATTCTCTTGTTGTTGTTGTTGTCGTGGTTGTTGCGGTTGTTCGACCTGTCGATGGATAATCGTCGATGATAAGTTCACCATCTCGAATTCGTTGACTTTCACGTTGACGATCATCGATATGAATCGGTCGTGGTGGCACAATCGGTGCTTGTGGACGTGTTGTTGGAACAACACGAACTTCGTGTTCACGACGAGTATCATGAATCACTAGATGATCTTTGGGTGGCGGTGGAATATATCGATCAGGCTCGATGACAATCTCTCGATGTGACGTATGTCGATCTTCTTTAATGTCGAATTTCGCTCGATGTCTGTTCGAATTACTATCATCGATAACGACTTCTTCGATGAATTGTTGTCGTTGTCGATCGGTTGATTTCGGTCGATTATTGGCGTTGTTTCGATGTATGAAAACATCTCGATCGACGATATTTGTCGTGTGATGTTCGATGATTTCTTCTTCACGTGTGTTGAATTGTTTTCGATGTCGAGGCAAACGTTGAATCGACTCGATTTCGATCACGTCTTTTTCTCGTTGTAATATTTCGGACTCGTTGATTTCGTAGGGTCGTCGTGTTTGATCTTGATTTTCGATTCGAATCGAGAGTTTCGAACGAGATTCATTCGTATTTCCGTGTGGTTCTTGACTGATGATCGTTCGACGTTTGTCAATCGACGTGTGTTCACTTTGATTGAAGACAATCTGCGATGAAACCGCTTGTACTTGAATAAAACCACGTTTAACAGCTTCGCCAATATTGATTTCATCGTTCGTTATCGGATGTATATAGACACCTTTTTTATGATCGAATAATTTCTGTTGAATACCTTCTTGTAGATTGTAAATTTTATCCGAACGTATGTCATTTATACCCGTGATTAAATAGAAAACTTGTTCACGTTGATCACCATAAAATGTCGATGGTGGTGCGTCCCGAAAACGTCCAATAATGAGACCTTGTTCGTACGCTTCGAGTATCGTTAATTTTTGCTGTCGAACTGAATGATAATACGATGAGATACTTGGATTTAAAAGGCCAGCTTTTATAGCTTCAGTTACACCTAAACGACGATTGGTTACAGGATCGACAACTTGTTCGATGATGATCGTTTTAACAAATCGTCGAGGATTTAAATCAATCAGCTCCGTAAATATTAAACCTCGTTCAATTGCAACACTTATCGGCAGATTTTCACCTGTCAAACTATTTACATAAAAGCCTCGTGCATGATCAATAATTCCTTCATCGATAGCGACTCGTATCGGAATTTCTTGGTGTGTTCGAGGATGAATAGCACTTTTCAATGTGTATGTTTTCGTTTCTTTGACTGTTCCACGTTTAACTGTCGAACTTTCTTGATGAGTACTCGTTGTTGTTGTTGTTGTTGATGCGCCAGCGGCTGATGTGCTCGTTGTTGATTCAACAGGTAATGGTTGTGCACGAATATGTCCTCGAGCAATCGCTTCTGAAATCGAAAAAATCTCGTTTGTTTTTCGATTAATATATTGTCCATTTTGTTTATCCAATATTCCTGAACGAATCGCTTCTTGAACGGTTAATTCTTTATTATTCACATAATCTTTAACACCCAATAAATGATACGAACGTGTTTCGCGTATCAATGAAGTCGAAATAACATATTTGTCATTCGGATGTGTTTGATTCGTCGATGATGATGATGGTTGTTGTTGTTCAACGAGCACGAAACCTTTACTCATTGCATCATCGATCGAATATGTTTCTTGTGTTAAATTATTAATATATATCCCATGATAGGGATCAAGAATTTTCGTTCGTATGCCAACATTCGGATCAATGAATGTATTCGCACGATGATCAAAGACACTTGAAATAATAAGTGATTCAGTTTTTGAAATGACATTATACGATTGACCATCACCAACTTTAAGTATGCCCATTTTTAAAGCTTCACTAAGATTATATTGTCTCGATGTTCGTCGATCGATTATATGATGATTTTGTGAATTGATTAGACCACGATTATAACTATCACGTAGATTATAATAACTGAAAAAAAGAAAAGCATTGAATAGGTGAATAAATATAAAAGGACAACACAAAAAAAACAATCATAATCATAAATGTAATGATTTATTTTTTTTCTTCTCTTCTTCTTTTTCGTTCGTCGATTCATACAGTCAAAAGAAAAACATTTTCTTGCGGCTTCGACTCTTTTTTTTACTGTTAATGTGTCAAACTCAATTTTATATGTATATACATTATAAAGATTCTATTAGAAACTTAAGATAAAGAACAGACTTCTTTCTTTTTTGTGTCTGATATATGTATAATTTATATCGATACACATACATGTATCAGTTTCTTATTCGTATGCTAACTACGAATGAACGTGATTTCGTCGAATACAAAAAAAACACACGAAGCTCTTCTTGAATTTCATATAAGAATAAGAATAAGTGCCTATATTACATCGTTGATTGCTTTTCACGGTAGACTTCGAAGTAAACAAAACAAATATTTTCGAATATCCCGAATAGAAAAAGTTCTCGATATTTTGTTATTGTTTTTTTTTGTTTCATCTTGTGTTTTAACATACCGTTGTTCGACCGTATCGACGACGTAGGCGCTACGCGCGTCAAGAATATTTCTATCGATCGCCTCTTTTAATGTAATGGCCGCTGTTGCACTAGTTGTGGTTATTGTAGAGTCTACACCAACGGGAGAACGAGGATGATTATTCACCGACAACGGCGACGTAGAGAGAAGATTTTTGTTGTTGGTTGTAGTTGTATGTGCCGACGAAGAGAAATGGTTGTGAGAATGGCGATGTTGGTCGGGCGTCGATATAGAGGAAGAAAAAAGAGGAGAAGAATAAGACGAAGAAGAAGAAGAAGAAGAAAGAAAGAATGAAGAAGGAGAGGAAGAAAAGAGACCCGTTGACAAATCGAGATATTTGCTATTGACCGCATCAATAAACGAGAGATTTTTTCGTTGTATCATATCATTTGATTTCGAATTTGTAATTAATGTTGATGATGGATATTGTTGAGTCGATTTAATAATAAATCGAGTGGGTTCATGTGTGCGATTATTGACTGTCGATGGAATAACATATGTTGTTTCAAGTGAAACCGAAGTATCTTGAGATGCTAATGGATGATCAGCAGCGACCTTTCCATTTGACAAGTCAATAAAATCTAAGAGAAATAGAACATATTGTATGACATCATCAGAAATCTTTCATTTTATCAGAGAGAGAGAGCGGTCAGAGAGAGAGAGAGGAGGAGAACTAGATGTTTATTCTTCACTTCAAAATTTGCTTTGTAGACATATACGTCTCATTTTTTTTTCAAAACGAGCTTGATGACGTAAAAAGGAATATATATATACGTATATACATATATGATGAATGTACTAAATCAGCAGCGTCCACAACAACGGTCGAACGGACAACATAGGAAGCTGTGAGAGAACAAAAAAGAGCATGCGCATATATACTTTTTTTACTGCTTTTAACCCTCACCCACTTATTCATTCCATGTAGACACATTCATCATAGATTGATACGTCCGTTACCAAATTATTGAACTAACACTTAGTTTCAGCAACAAATATGTAACTAGAGATTAGAACTGTTTTGTTTGTTTATAACTAACACAGATGACAGTCAAACAATCGGGTACATCGTACTTTCCTTCTTCCTAAAACAATTATCGATAATAATAGAACTTCTAATTGCCATATTCAATATGTACTGAAACTATCTCGATACAAAGTCTATGCGGTAAATAGAGAAGAAATTCCTTGAAAATGTCATTGATAGAAAAATAGAGATAGTAAACCAGACTAAGTAGACGCGATGTGTTATTGTTTGCAGTCGAAAATCATCATCAGCTGTTGCATCAATCTTTTACAAACAAATATTCATGTCCGACAAGACAACGAAAGATATAAATTTACATTTATTTATCTTTTTCTTGCTTTTGCTTAACTTGATACCAAAAGATAAATCAACATCTCCAACCACACATGGATTAAATCAATGATAGAACGAAAGTTCATCCAATCGAAACTGCCAATGAACAAGGACAGATTTAATTTCGTCTAACCCTCTTTCGTTCTATCCGTATTTAATACAATCTGACCTTCTTCAAGTTCAGTTGATCATAAAAGAAAGATGCAAATGTATTCATCGAGATTGACCTTGTTCAAAAGGAGAGTATCTTCTTATCTTTTCTACACATATATGATAATTATTCTTCTTCTTCTTCGCACGTGTATGCGATTGATCTCCGAAGATAAATGTAGTATATATACATGGTTCATTACCTTTAGTTATATCATAATCTCGTTGACCTGTTGAAGATGAAACGATTTGTTCATTGGATTTATCTAAAATGAGATTGTATCTTGATGCGATTGAACTTCGATAGAGATGAACTATTGATGATGCTGAGTCGATCGGAAGATGAATTGTCTAGACAAAAAACGAACGAACGGCAACATGTCGAAGTGTTTTGCACTTTGAAAATCGCGTTTTACTTGATTTGAATTTTTGAGAAATAAACGAAGATATTCTTGCATATTGGAGAGAAGAGTTGCATAACGTCTGATCGAATCAAATCAATCGAATGAATAGATTCAAACAAAAAGAGAATCCTACTGATCGAATAGTTCGACTTGATCACGAACGATTGTCGGTGTTTGTTGTTGTTGTTGTTGTTGAGTTTTGGCATAGGAATTTATGAAACCGTGAAATTTTGTTAGATTATTATCATGCACCTATGTGAGAGTTAATAATGATTTGTTAGTGTGCAGTGACTTTTTTTTTTCGTTTGAAAAACATGCAGCGAGAGGAAATCGAACCTTAATTTCTTCGATGAGTTTGACGGCAACATCGTTCATATATTCGATCGGTTGAGATCGATTGAGAAGTTCGATAAAAAGATCCTTTTACAGAAAAAAAAACGAGAATAATCAAATGTTTTTTTCTTTTTCGAAAGATTTTTACAGTGACGACTTTAGTATTTCGTCGAAGTCGTTCGATGTCAATCGAAAGTGGTTCGAGACTTCGAACTCTCCGTTCGAAACGATTGAAAATCGTTTGTTCTTGTTCGAATAGATTTCGAAACACTCGATACGAATCACAAATTTGTCCAAGTGTTCGTTGTCTCAACGAGATTTCCTTTCGTATGAATTGCCATCGATTTGCTAATTGTTCACTTGTATGAACTAATCGTTGATTATCGAATTGTCGACTGAGTTCGAGAAGTTCACTAATCGACTTCTCGAGAATAGGAATACGATTGAATAAATAATCAATATCGGTTAATTGACGATGAATATGATTTTCATCGTCGAGTAAATTCGTTTGCGAACAAAGACGAGTTTCGAATTCAATTAATTCACTTGTTAGATTATTCAGAAGATGTATAGCTCGTTCAGCAAGATTCAATCTAAAAGAATTCTTTGTTTTTGCATTTGAATTGTAAAACAAAAAATTCTACTTGTCGGAATAAACATTTGAAGTTGTGAATAGTCGTTGAACATGATCAGATGTTTGATTAACTAATGAACGTAATTCTTGATGATTGTATTCACTTCGAATCTCTTGAATTCGACTCGCTTGAGTAAGGAGATTGCATTCAAACTCCTGAAAAAAAAAAGAAGAAGAATAAGAAGGCAAATTTGTATAATTTTATCATTCCTCATCCTCTCGAATCGCTCGCGAAGCAAGACTATTGGGTGCATACAATGATTTAACGGAAGTCTTAGGGAGATTATCATTCGAATCGCTTCGAACTATCGATCGTGTTTCGATATAGGTTATATTCGATTGATTCGGATCTAACATTGAAGAAGAATGATATTGGTTTTTGTCTTTTCGATGATGTCGATGATGATGTGGCCGATCAAAACAAATGCGCACGTTGATGCCATGTTCATTGGATGTTATTTGAGGTAAATGTCGATCAACTGATGAATATCGTACGGGTAGGATTCGATAGTTTGCACTTGCGTTCGAACATGCTGATGAACAACTACTCGCTGATGATGCACGTTGAAGACATGTTCGATAATGAGACCGATCATAATCATTTGTGTGATTTGCTCTTGTTTGTCGACATGTTGCCGTTGATGAACGATCGACATATGAGGATGAAAAAGATCGTTGCATATTCACGTTTGATCGTCTAATGAACACAAGGTTTTGATCATGCCAATTGCTTGTGTATACGTCGTTGGTTATGTTGACTGTTAATGACGAATACGATGTCTTTTGTGTTGTAGTATGGATAACATCATGTCTGTCGAACTGTTATTTTGTTACTTAGAATTCTTCGTGTCTTTCTTTCTTTTTTTTTGCTGTGCTTCTGCTATATCTGTACCGAAGAAGAAAAGGACAGAGTTTTGTATCTGTGGATAATGGAAAATAGTTGTTTGCCTAGACGGAAATAAACAACAAGGTTGATTGATACTGATGACCGATTTAGACCCTATCGAATAATGTTTCAACATTTAACAATTGATTAGTCAAGTACGTTGCGGTTTTATCTTAAAGGCTTAATTGTCTGTCGAAAGCAAAAAAAAGAAACGATTGTCTCCTATTTAAACCCATCTGGTTTCTGATTGAATGCATGCAGCATTTTCTAACCTTATGTTGATGAGAAACAACGATGAATTCGTCCATGGTTAGTGGCAAATTATTTTTAAAATAGTGAATAAATGTTTCTTCAAGTTGAATTAATGTTCGAGAAATCATCTCAAGAGTTTGACTTGACTATAAACGAGAGAGAGAAGAAACAAAACGAATTAGTTTATTTATTTATTTATTTATTTATTAATTACTTGTTCATAATAAATTGGTTGATTTGGACAGACTTTATACAAATGAGATATATATAAAAGAATACTTTTCTCGTCAGGATCATCTGTGTCAATATCTTTCAAGAACAGACAAAAAGAAAACAAATTGATAAAATGATAATCTTGATCTACCTTCGGGATCAATTAATTGTGTTATTCCGTAGTATTGATAAGCGAAATCGAACGCTTGACGAAGATTTTCTCGATTTGAACGAACGTACATTTGACTGATATTTAACAATGTTGGACTAGAATTTCACAAAAATTATGAATATTTCGAGTCGAATAAACAGAAACCAACTTATGTCGATGTAAAATAACGAGAAAAGCTCGACCATCTCTCCATGAATAAGTGAAATCATCGATGTAGATGTCCGAATAGTTTTCACATTGCTGACGAGCCCATGTCAATAACATTTGACGATATGATGATGGAATAGGATCGATTGTTGATTTTATATCCGCAAACTAATGAAATTAAAATACAAGAAAAACACTTCTTTTTTTAAAAAAATTCTACTTGAAAATGAAGAATTATTCTCCAGATGAGACCTAAAGTTATCTTCGGATTTCCGTTTAATAATTCTTCAGGTTGAATATTAACCAAACGAATCTGCACGTTGAATACGAAATATTTTTACAGAAAAGAAAAAAAGAGAGACTGAGTGTATTTACATTATGATCTTGTTCAAGAGATTTCAAACAATGTTCGATATTTTTCAATGAATGAAATTTCGATTTTCCTCGTTCTCTCGGCTGAAAAACAATGAAGAAATCAAATCAATTTATAAAAGCATTTTCTTACGATCGTCTGTTGAGTAAATATTTCCAATAGATTCAAAAGCAAATGTCCATCGCGTAGATCAACATACAAATCGTTCACAATCATCTTCGAACGTTTCTCGAGATGATAATTCATCCATTTGGTAAATGTTTTCTTTTGCACAGCATCACGTTGATCGGCAACTTTCAAAACCCGTCGATCGGCTGCATCCAATGCCAATACGGATATTGGCTTATCCAAAATCCAATTTTCATCATCGATCAACATCGTACACTTCGAATATGTTTATATCTAGAAAGTGAGCGATGAAAAGAGAACAATTCAACGACCTTTCGACCGCTATCTCACACTGTATATACTCAAACTTCCGTTCGTTTTGTTTGTTTTGATGAAAGATGTGCCTACGAGGTGCTAAATCAATTGAATATTTACCCCCTCAATCTCTATCTGTATCTGTTCGACTAGATCAATTGAGTGCCAATCATTCACAATGATGAACTTGCTTTTCTTCTTCTTCTTCTTTTTTGTGTTAAATATTGATCCTCTCGTATCGAATTGCCGTAAAAAAGAAAAGAAATTGAATATGTATGTTTGAATTTTATTTATTCTTGTTGGTTTTTCTCGTATCATCTTTTTGTTTTTTCTTTCTTTATAATCAAAAATTTGTTAGTGTTGTTCAAATAGAAAAAAAACCACAAAAAACAACAAAAACAAATCGTTTCATTTATGATTGATAACCATATTTTTGAAGAAGAGCAAGTTGTTTAGCAACTTGTGGTTTGCCAGCTAAACCTTTAGCGGCTTGTTGTTTCAATTTCTTTAATTGAACTTGTCGTAAATGATAGTGTTTAGCCTTAATTTTACGTTTCTTTTCTAATGTTGCAACAACAGTTGTGTATTGCCAACCGACTTCGCTTGCTAAACGGCCAAGTTCGGTGAAACGTCGACGTGGTTTAAGACGTAAAGTACGTAGAGCACTTGGTACGATGACACGTTTTTGTTTGTCATATGGCGTTGGAATACCTTCGAATGTTTGTAAACGTACGAGTGCTTGTTTGCCACGTTCAGTTTTGTGTGGAACCATACCACGAACGATACGTGAGAAGATTTTCGATGGTGCTCGAAAATGAAATGGACCACGTGAGGGATTAATGTTACAACGTTTACGAAGAAATTCCAAATATTTCAATTTATTTCGGTAGAGTGAGCCGCTGAAATTAAGACCTTCACATCGAACGACGACAACACTGTGACCTTGTAAGATGGTTTTAGCAATTGTTGCAGCTAAACGACCGATTAAATGACCACGTCCATCGATGATTATAGGTTGGGCACGGAAACCAACTGGTTGTTGCTAAAGAAAAACAAGATTCGTTAAATAAGAAAGGCAAAAAGGGACAACAACGAATGCGTACAGCTTTCTTGCGGGCAAGGATTGTTTTGGGCATCTTTGCTGGATGTTAATTGATCGAAAACAATATCTGAAAAAAAAGAAGACAAATTCAAATTCGATTTTGTTGTGTTGTTCGTATGAGAGAGAAAAAAAGAAATAAACAAATATAAACGACGATGAAAACCTATTCGTCATTGATTCTTTCCTAACCATACATAATCAACCTTCGTTGAGGAATTGTACTCTCATCGGTACGAGAAATTTTTCATTTCGAATTCATTTGACTTTTTTCTTACAACGAAAAAATCATTTCTTTTTCCGGAAAAATCAATTCAATTTATTCGAAAATATTTTCTCCATTGATTTTCAGCGACCTCTATTTCCACCAATCGGAATTCATCGTTTTCATCAATGTTTTGTCTGTGCTATGCATATACACAACTCAAATCATATGTTTAACTTTTTGTTGTTGTTGTTATTTTCTAGATAATCAAATTCCATTCATGTGGATTCGATTGATCTTCGTCATCGGTTTTCTTTGCACATTTTCACAAGCTGTTCATCTACGCGGCACATACAAACCTCGAGAATTCTTTCGTCTACTAACAAAATTCGGCATACAAAAAACAGATCAACACCGATCAAAGGATACATTCGGTTATATTTACGGCAACATCACACTCGATTGTTCAACGACAAATTGTACATTTAACAAGTCGATTTTGTTTCTCATTCTTGATTACGAATATTTTCTGCCGTTTTCTCAACAACAACGATCGCAGTCATGTACAGATATGATGAAACAAATTCAAACCATTGCCTTTCATCGACAATGTCATGATTCGGGCACCGAAGATTTCTGGCGAACGATACCTTGTCCACAAGGACAATTATGTTCGGATGAAGATCAACCGGAGAATGTCATTCGAAATCAACAATTTACTTTTAAAATACGAGATATCAATCAACCGAGATTTTGGTTTCTAAGTCTAGTTTCTTGTTATTGGGAACCAAATCATTGCCAATGGGAGAAGATTGAGGAAGACTATCAGATCAAATACGACATTTGGATTGTCAACGGCAATCCCGAAGCATCAATACGTGATAATCGTTTTGAATATCATTTTTCTTTTGACTTACATGATCTATTCGAAGTTTATTTAACTTGTATTTTACTTTATTTATCCATTCCATTCCCGTTTCTCATCTTAAAAATTCGTTCAGCCATATCATTTCAACATCCGATATTAATCTGTTATATTCTATTTCAAGTTTTCTTCTTTCTTGGAAATACATTTCATGCGCTGCATTTTCTCATATTTGCCTACAATGGCATCGGATTTCAAGCATTCGAACATATTGCAAATTTAGTTACAATTATCGGAGAATCTATACTTATTCTTCTTTTATTATTTATAGCTAAAGGTAATTGACGATTGTTCGATTCAATACGAAAGTTCTGTTTTGTTTAGGTTGGTTAGTCAACACTTCGATACTTCGACAAGGAAAGAAAACAATTATATTATTTCTTTGCTATACAATTGCTTGTTGTTCATGTTATATTCTAAGTTTGTTAACTATAAATCCTGTTACTGATAGTAATCATTATCAAACGTTTGCAAATTATTTTTCGTTATTATTTCGATGTTTTGTTATGCTTCTATTTGTCTTTGAACTCAAAGAAACAACACAAGAAGAAAAAAATTTTCCGAAATTGAAATTCTTTCATCATTTCGGCGCTTGTTGCATGGTAGGCCGATCGAATTTTGTTTGTTAATCGATTTCAACTGTTGTTTTGATTATACTTAGGTTTGGTTTATTTATCCCACAGCTTTAATCTTCATTATGTCGTTTGTTACTGAACTATATCGAGTTAAATTAATAATTAGTGTTGTCACATTAGTCAATTTTTTAAGTGTATTAATTATCTCTTATATTCTATTTTCACCGAAAACATTTTTAAATCTTCCGAAAAAATCTTCATTAAAATACGATGAAGAAAAACTAACTGAATCAAATGGTTTTCATAAATCAAGTATTCTTGTTGAAGATGATGATGATGATGATGATGACGATGAAGAAGACATTGAAATCTATGGTCCATCACATTTACTACTGAAATCATCGAATCAACGAACTTGATACAGTGAAATTCACGTCTTTCAACGGATATATAAAGAAAAATAAAAACAGACAGAATACTGTTCAATTTTGTTTTTTTTTGTTGTTGTTGTTGTAAATGTATTGAAGAAAATGATGATGGTATATATTTGTTTTTAGATTTGTAGAAAAAAAACAAAATGAAATGAAATGATTTCATCATCTGCCAATGGTCACGAAGACTTTCATTCCATAAGTTCGTTGAAATCGAACCTTATTTCGAATATTTATCATTGTTTTTTGTTGTTGCTGTTGCTTTTTAGAATCAATTGATTCGCAATTAAATCTTCTTCATCAATTGTTTGCTTCATGTTCAAATGAAGATTTTATTGGACCGAAATGTTCGTCGAAAATCTCTCGTTCAAAAGTCTGTTTCTTCTGTCGAAAGAGCGTGTCTAATCAAGGACCGATTATGGATTGTGATTTTTGTCCACTAACATATCATATTCATTGTTTAAAGACACGACATCATCTATTGAATTCAAATCAATGGATTTGTCCGAATCATTTCGATCAACATCGAATGACCAATACTCATAGTCAACAACGAGTTCGAATTTTTGAAAAATCCTCAAGAATTTCTTCGAATATTATTCGACAAGATTTCAAAAAGAAAAGCAAATCACTGAAAACAATTGCAAATAAACAATTCGAATATAAAGAAATCAGTCAAATACCTCTTGCGATCAAACAATTCTATTCCACATCAGATCAAATACCGATTTCCAAATCAATCGATGACATTTCTTCTTCTTCTTCTTCTTCGACAACGACAACGTCATCATCATCATCATTTGTTTATGATCCCACAGTTTGGGACGTTCTTCAATCCATACTCGATGACACGACCCATGCTCGAACATACGAATTCTCGCCGTTTATCGAAACTCAACCAATGAATGAAACAAAAACCAATCCATACGACACAATGGATTATCTCATTGGCAAACTCAATCAACCCAATTCTTCACTAGACTCAATTTTAGTCAAAACAATCTCGTAAGACTTTCCATCCAATCAATGTCCATCATCTGTTTGTTTTCTTCGTAGAAATTTCTATTCAGATATCATTGATCTCTCACAATTTCATCAATCTCATGCAGCATTGATTCATCTTCGTTCGAAACAAGTCATCTACATTCGCAAACATGTCGTTTGGTTCGGTTCATCATCATTCAATGATATTTCTCTCGAACAATTCCATTTCTGTTCGCATGTTACCGATCGACATGCATGTTTATATTTCGATGAAAAATCTCATCGATTTGAATTACTAAACTACAGCGAATATGGCGTCGGTGTCGATGAATTTGCTTACGGTTTGATCGAAAGTAAATGTTCGTCGAATGAACAATGTTTTTGCTCGAATCAAATCGTAAATCAATGGGATGGACCTGCATTGATCGACCAAGGAACAGTAATTCACATTGGTTGTCATGAATTTTTATTTTACCGGCATATTGTCCGATAATCGAGTGGATCTTTTTCTTTTTATGTATATAAACAAATTCGATAATAATAAATAATATATATATATATATCTATATACGACATACTTTAGTTGGCATGAAGAAGAAGAAGAACTAACAATTATTGCATTTTCTATTGTTGTTTAACAAAACAATCACTTATCATCTCTTGAAAATGTTTTTGATCTCTTTAGAAAAAGAAAATGTTTCTTTCTCTTGATAAAAACAAAACATACGTTGTTTTATTGAACACTTGTTTTCTCCTTCGCTGTATGCCGTAAGATATCAGAGCACAGAACTGTAATTGGAATCGAACATGTCTGTAATCAACGTCATATGGCCTGAGGTCACTTGCTTCTTTTTGATCTATTTTCGGCACGAGTTCACTCGATTGATAGCAAAAACGAACGAGAAGATACGTGTGTTCACTGTCAAATCATTTTGTCTCTTTTACTATTTTACGATTTCAGATATTTTTTTAATTTCTCTCTCTCTCTCTCTCTTTCTCTCTCTCTCTTCGTGTTTTCCTTCTCGGTCATTTCAATCGAGAATGACAAAGTTAACACATGGTGCAACGTCATCGGTCACTCAAATCGCAACTATTCTCAGGAATATCGGAGATCAAATCGATGAACGATTACAAGTAATTCAATTTCGAGTTTCTCATTTTTATTTTTATTGTTTTCGAAATCTAGAATCCACCGACGACCAACGAAACAATACTTTACTATCTCACTTGTCTTCTCAATTTGTTTCTATGAAACAAATCTTTGATTCTTTTTTGTTTTGACCCGGTTGTTAAAGAATTATATTTATTTTTTTTTCTTGAAACAAAACGATAAATTCAATAATAAATGTTAACGAGCCGATAATTAGACCTAATCAAATAAACAACAAAAGACAAGAGAAAAAAAAAATCTTCGCTCGCTAGATGAATATTGATCATTTTTCTGGTATAATAACCTCGAGCATTGATCTTATTATAAAATGTGATGTGTTGTTTTCATCGATTGATATCTATCGAAGACGATTGGCACACGATGATCTCATTATCCTATTGCAATACAATCGAAAATTAGCTTATAGACGTGTTAAATAACAAGTTAAGATATAGATTCTTTGTTGATCACGTTATGTTTATAAAAAAAAAAAAGAAGAAGAAATCTTTGACTTTTGATAGCTATTGATTATCTTACATTATCTTGTCAGTGATTAGGTATTACAGAGAAGAGTGAGAGAGAGAAACCGAATGATTAATCTGTCTTGTTCATATCGAACAAGTTGATTGTTCTTCGAAAAATGACCGAAATAACAAGAAATATTAATTAATATTAATCACATGACATTGACAATTTTTTTTCTTGCTTTGCCAAGTGCGTCGACGGCAATGAAAATATCTTTCGTCAATATCAGTGAATCGTTGACACGCGTTTGATTTCGAACAGAACGAGTAAATGTATAAATTAGAAAATATTATTCAATGAATATCGGCCAAGATATGTGCGTCCTGTCTACTATACTCATTTTCTTCGTTCTGGTGTTTTTTGACAGCAATAATATTCGAGCTGACTCATCAAGGATACATGTTTGTATGCACACATTTAGAGAAAAAGAGAGAGAAAAAAAATAGTCGTTAATATAACCATTCGTAGTAGTGAATAGTTGCATTCGTTCTCTTTTATATATCTATGTATGTATGCACGCTTATGTATACACATACATACGTGTATGTGCCCATGAAGTCAAAGGCAGTCGACGTCGTTGGTACAAGAAAGGGAGAAAAAAACCGTCGAGCAGAATAAAGAGGTGCAGTAGTTATTGTATAGCTTGATTTTTATGACAGACCCTGTAGGAATCGATAAATGCGTATATTCATTAGTCGATCGTCGTTGCAGAAAATACACACGACCGCTGAGTGGTTTGTTTTGTTTTGCGTTTTTTTTTGTTTTCTTCCTGCTTCTCGACTTCGGTCTGTATCTTTTTCTGAGAAAAGAAGAAACAGATACGATAGAATAGATACACAGCAAGCCAAAATAAACTTTGCCTTTCTCTTGTTGTTTTCCACACTGATTATTGATGATATGTCATCGATTGTGTCGTTGGAAATCTATTTTTCGAATCATTATTCATCACTAATTCGAGATTTAAACTCAAGAGTTTACTCAAACATTCCTTCGTCATATCATCTTTCGTTTTCTCGTATTCATCGATGAAGCGAAGAAAGAAAGAAAGAAGGTCAATGTCGGCAGGCGGTTACTTGTTGTTGTTTTTGTTGTTATTAGAAGATAACAAGCTGCCAAAATTCCCGATCATACAATTATTCATTCTATCTCATCTCCGTTTTTTTTCTTTTTCTTCTTCTACTACTACTCTACTACTACTACTACTCGTCGTTCATCTTATATTTCAGATATTTAATGTATGTCTATGCAATGTGTATATCGATTCCTTGAGGCTAGCAAATCGACACAGACCGTTAGGCAAAATGAATAGTGTGCACAGCTGTGTCAGTGTTAGACTAAACGATAATAAAAAAAAAATTACAAATTGTTGTCGAATACAGCTGTGACGAATAAATTGCTCTCTTTTTTTCTTCTTGTTTCAGATATTTTTTATTCATTGATTATTTACTCATTCTCAAATGGCCGATAATACAGAAGTTCATACATTAGCTGACAATGTCGAATCCAATGTTCAAAGTAGAATTCACGTTTTTTTTTATTCACATAGAAAAGCTCAATGTTTGTAATTAGATAAAGCTGCAGATTTGACACAAGATGCTCAAGATAAAGCAAAAGAAATTGCTCATAATGTTGAAAGTAAAATTTGAAAAACAAAATCGAAAGTCATTGTTTTCTTTTTTTTAATAGATAATGTCAATGAAGGAGCTGCTAGTACCAAAGAATCACTTGACGATGGCAAACAAGTAGCGGAAAATAAAATAGAAACCTCCAAGGAAACGATTTCAGGTTGGTTCAAACGAGTTGTTTCGCGCAAGAATGTTTTTTTTTAGAAAAAGCTCACGAAATCAAAGACGATGCTAAAGAGATCGCTCATGACATAAAAGATGTAGCCGAAGAAAAACTCGAAAATGCCGAAAAAACCGGTAGAAATAAATTATCGATCATCGAAAAGAACTTCAACAATTGAATTTCGATTTTTAGGCGAACAAAAAACCGAAGAAGTCAAACAATGGCTTAACGAAAAAGGCTCAGAAGTGAAAGCCAAAAGTGCGAGCATACTCGATGCCACTCAACATGCACTCGCTACAGGTGCAGCTAAAGTTACAGAAAAAGCTAAACATGGCCTCGAATTAGCACAAGAAGCCGCTCATACTGCCCACGGTTTGTATAGTTATTGCGCTTGTTTTTTGCTCAACTAATTTCGCTTATTAAAAACAATCTAGTCAAAGCTTCTCACGCGGCTGAGACGATCGCTGCTAAGGCTGCCGAAGCTAAAAATAGTACAGTTAGCGCTGCACATACTGCTGCCTCAACAGTTCAAGGTAGAACCTTGATTTTTCTATTTTGAAATAAAAACCAAATTGTTTTTCTAGAAAAAACAAATGCTCTGGTCGATAGTGGTAAACAGGCGTTAGCATCGAATGCACAGTCGACAACTGAACACATCACTCAAGAAGTCGAAGTTACGCCAGTAGTTGCTGACGCTGATGAAGCAATCGTTGCTGCTAAACCACCGAAAACGAGCAAAGGTCCCATACATGCAGTTCGAAAGTTCTTCATTCGATTATTCAATCCATCACGTCGACAAGCTCAGACGAAAACAACGATCACCGAGACCGTGCAAACGACTGAAACCGTTGCAGCAACAAATAATTCGCTCGAATCATCGTAAAACATCGAACGAACAAACAAAACAGCAAACATTTATTTTTTTTCTTCTTCTTCTTCTCAAACAGTACAATACAAATTTAAGAAACGTATTCGATCTGTTCACTTCGTACTTTATCATTTATGTGTGTTCGTGTGCTATAATTGTTTCGTTGTCGTTTTTTTTCTATTGCTATTCTTATTCACCTCGTGTTTTTTTTTCTCGTTTGTTTGTTTGTTTTTATTCAATTGCAGTTTGTATGTCCATTATTTCTCATTTTGAAAATCATAAATCTCATTAGAAAAACGATGGACTCATGTTTAGGAGAACAAAAAATCATTGTCGAGATTAAAATCATTCTTCATTTTCAATGATTTTCTCACCATTATCACATTATGTCTTGTTCATCGAAACAAAACCTAATATAGTGATATATTCGAATAAAAAGATTAGTTTCAATCGAAATCATATTTATTTAATAAATCATGATTATCTTTTATTATTAATAATAAAAATCAATAAGGAAATCAATTTCTTTCTCTCTCTTTCTGCATTGTTCGCAATCAAAGTCCCAAGTGTGTCGAACAATTTTTGTGCGTGCTATGGGCATATCAAAAACAAACAAAAAAATGTAGAGAGACGAGTACTAATTGTTCGTGAGGATGTGGTGTTCGAGTACTAAAGATGATTAAAGATTTGAGAAGAATAAAAGTCACGTTCAAATGAATGATGGAAATAAATACACATATTGAGATACGAATCTTGATTGATCGATTGCAGTGGATTTTCATGTCGAATCGATTTTTGACATTTTTAAATGAAATATCCTTCGAATCTTTCGTTTTTTTTTTATATAATATCAATTGATAATCATCGATAGTATTCTATTTGATTAATGATCTACCTATTGAGTTGCCTTCTTTTGAAATGTGCGTGTTAAACAAGGCGTGGTTGAACTTGTCAATACATAGATACAAACAAACGAGCAAACGAATGATAAAGTCTATCATTTTCGTCGGCACGAAAGATGATCTTTACTTAAGAAATAAGAGAAAAGAAAAATCGATCAAGAAAGAAATTAATACGAATGATAATAATTCTCGTTATTTGTAACATATGTGAAAATGAACTAGTTAATCGTTTACTAAACGGTTTTGCAGAAAGGATAAGTAAATGACTGTATCTATTCGTTTGTCTTTGATCTATTCGAGGCAAAACGAGTTTCGACTTGACTTACTATCGTAAGTATCTTTTTACATGATTGGTTCGAGAGAGAGAGAAAAAAGAAATGATATGTACATGTCTCTTGTTACATGAAGCAAAAAACTCGAGAAATCAACCAATAATATTCGAAAGAAAGAAAGAAGAGAGAACGAGAGAGCGAGAGAAGAGAAATGAAAGAAAGTCATTTACACATTCACTTAAGTTATTTGATTCTCTCAACTCGTAGAATTCGATACTTGTCAAAACAACTCTATACACACGAACAAGAGATTCAATCATGGATGGTAACGATCATCAATTATATCTCTCATCGCCAGATTCAACTTGTTCGAATTCATCATTATTATCTTCATCATCTTCATCAACAATACGACTCAAACAAAAACAATCGACAAATCAAAGGAAATCTTTTCTTATTTCGGATATTCTCAAGCCGAATTTCGGTCATCACAATTCAAAATCTCACATTCCACTATCACCGACAGCTACAAATGATTCAATATCACCGTCATCATATAAAAATCCAGCTCAAACTCAGAAAATCAATACTCTACCAGCATGGGTCTTCTGTACTCGATATTCAGATCGACCATCGGCAGGTAGACTCATTGATATTTTTCATCGATAGTGTTGATCATAATCGAATATCTAGGTCCACGAGCACGAAAACCGAAATCATGCGATATTGCCGATTCGAAACGGCCTCGAACAGCATTTACTAGTAGTCAATTAATTCGTTTAAAAGATGAATTCGAACGTAGTAAATATTTGACTGGTGAGCGTCGACAAATTCTCGCTAATGAACTAGGTCTAAACGAATCTCAAATTAAAATCTGGTATCAAAATAAACGAGCCAAAATCAAGAAAACATCTGGCGTCCGTAATACTCTCGCTCTACATCTCATGGCTCAAGGTTTATACAATCATTCATCCTCAGCTAGTAAAAACGCATAAACACACACACACATACAAAACTTACGCATACATAGATTTTCTTTCGTTTTTCTTATTTCATCTGTCAATTTCTAGTCAGTATTACTAATTTTCATTTCTGTTATTATTTGTTGTACAGCGAAAGAATATTTAAACAATTGATTTTTTATTTCTTCAAACAACTGTTGATTCTAATCGATCATATTCATTTTTGATAGAACAATTCAAATCGAGTTCATTTACTCGACGTAAACATAGAATCTTGTTAATTCGATAAATATAGTTCAGACGCATTTGCCTTCTCTCTAACATCAATACACATGGGAAATTTTAAATTATACTTTCGCTTTTTAATCGACTGATCAGAGCGGCATTGAATGACTCCAGTAGGTTCATATCGATGAAATTTTAATGAGTACATCACGAATAGAAATGCATAGTTGTGTACCCATTTCCTTTCTCTCTCTCTCTCAATTTTTGTTTTGTTCAACATTGACTAAGTAAATGAATGTAATTAGATCGCTATCTCTTATTTAAGGTTCGACTTTGCAGCACTGTCAAATCTGAACATTTATTCGAACGAAGAGGAAAGAAAACAACTACAGGCTAAAGACACGTATGTACACGCGCACGCAAAAGGTTCGTTCGTCAGCATTATGATTAAACGAGATGATCGTACTATTATTTTACCAAATATGTGGTGCTGAGATTTTAATAATTCCTGTTGGAGGTGGTTTCGTTGTGACTAATCGACGTTTATGTTGTGTCGGTCGAAATGCCGTTGAAATCGTCGTTGTCGAACGCGTCGAATTGATTGTTGTCGGTCGAGGAGCGATTCGTTGTGTTTTCGTGAGTTGATTCAATGTCCGTAGTTTCGTTGTCGACGAAAGATTCGAACCGATACTCGTACCACTGACAGCACGTGGTATCGCATCGATCGTCGGTGGATTCGAACGATTGACAATTAATTGATCGTTACTCGGCAATCGTTCGATGTTTATCGGCGGTAGACGTGTTGTAGGTTCGATATTTTGAATATTCGTGTTGATTGTTGTTGCTGAACGATAACGATGTGCCGAGGGAATCTGTCGGTGAGTCGGAGGATTGACAACTGCCGTGCCAACGAGAGAGATTTGTTGTTGTTGAAGTTTGAACGATGTTGATGTTCGTTCGGTGGGAGGCGGTGCTAGAAGTGTCTGAGTTTGAGATGATTTTCTCGGTGAATTCATTGGATTGGAATTCGTGCCCGTTGTTGATACACGTAAACGTTTGACATGTAGTAAATCGTTGAGTTTAAGTCCGGGCTCGGGCGTTGAACGAGCTGGAAAAGATGTAGATTGAAGAAATGCACTGGTCGATGGTAATGAATAACGATTTTGTGATAACGAACGTGGAGGTAACGAATAGGGACGTAGTTTCGATTGAATGTCAATCGAATGTTTTGCACAAAGAAGTTGAAAATATTTTTGCATAAGAATTTGTTGTTGAGAAACAAACGTTTGCAGTAATTCATTTGCTAAACTATTCACAATACTATCTTTGAGACATTTGTTCAAATAATGTGGAGGTTTCGAATGATTTAATGAACGATGATTATTATTCTCATCGTCATCGTCGTCATCATCCGTATCGAATGAATCGATCGGCGTACGACTTGATTGTCCACTTCGAATTGTATCCGATCCATCGTCGTCATCGTCGAGATCGAAGTTTTCTGAACCTTCGATTGAATCGACTGATGAACGTCTCGATGCATTCTCATCGATCAAAGTCTAATCAATCTCATAGTTAAAATAAACAATTCAATTTCAGATAAACTCACGTCATTCGATTCCAATTCATAGACTCGACCACGAACACGAAAATGTGGTTTACTCAACCATTCATCGCAGATTTGTTTGATTGCAAAAGGTTTGGTTTTATCTTCATCGTATAGAACAGCATCGATCTGTTCGAATTCTCGTCGCGATCGACCGTTCGATTCACGAGCATCGTCTTCATTGTAACTTGATAATAGACTTGAACCACTTACTGATTGTGAACACATTCTCAATTGAATGGTTGCTATTATTATTCGTAGTAGGAGTTTCTTTTCTCTTTTACTTTTTTATCACAACGAAGAAGAAAAAAACAACACATACGAAAGGAGAAACTAAGAAACGAACGAGAAAAAAAGAAGAGAAAAAAAAAGTACAAATTTAAAACAAGCAACGGATCATAGATTGAAAGTCACTTAAAAAGAAAAAAAGAAAAACAACAACAGATTACATTGTCAACAAAACAATTTTGACAGGTCTAATTGATTAACAACCCGTGTGTGTGTGTGCGTATGTGTGTCACCTATCGACTGTTTTCAGAGATTATTTACCGAGATTAAATACGATGCCATTAAGTGAACCTAATTCAAAGAGACTGCTAGGAAATAATTTACGTCTTTTTATTTGAATAAAACCAGAGAAAATTATTTTTATTTATTTTCTTTTTCGATTCAATCTTATTCTACGTATGAAATAAATAAATATTAAAAGAAAAAAAACAAAAATTTCTTTCCAGAAGAGGTCGCAGTTACGTGATTAAAGCTTGTCGAATATGCAGATCTAAGAGAGAATGTTCTCTGAAACGAAATAGCTTTCGTTCGTGATCGAAACATGATTGAAGATAAATAATAACGGGTAAAAATGAAATGAAATCCAATCGATTGATTTGCATTGTACGAATATTCGGCACGAGATGTTCGAGTTGATTAACCATTGTTTCAATTCGAATCGAACGATTCGAATGTTTTTGGATTAATTCAATTAAATTCTCATAGCTTATCAAACCGATATCCGAATAAGCATAAGTATTATATTCTTCAATTAACTGAAGAATATTCGAACGATAATAATTGAAATCAACATCATCTAAATAAGTATTCCATAATTTTGAACTAAACAGACCGAAGAAAATGGAAAATAAGCTGAAGAATGTTCTATGTATATACTCTTGTTTAGCGATGATTTCAACGATAATTGCTGTGGCATAGAATTCCTGTAAACCGAAAAATGTCACTTCACTGATGATATCATAGAACTACAAGAGAACGAGATGTATTGTACATAGAATGAGACTTTAGTTTTCTTTGACAAACCACACGAAAGAAAGTGACTTGAGCACGAGAGAGATTCGAAGGCAGACATCGTTGAACTTGCGTATAGGTCAAATGACTGAAATTGAATTTTTCTGAGATAGATTTTTGTTTGAAAAGAAGAAGAAAATACCCGTCTTGATCGACGTCAAGTCTTTTAAATAAACGTTTCAATCGATGTCGTGCTGATTCGCTGAGTAGCGAGCCGACATTCATTTCCTAAACAAGAATTTTACTACGAACAATTCGAATTAATGCCGAGAGAAACCTGTAATGGGTGATAATTTTTCATCGGTTCTTCGGGTTCGCTGATTGGAAGCGTATTCGACCGAGTAATACTAAACACACTGATCGGCCGTGGAGTTTTGCATCGTAATGCTGGTTTGAGAGTGAGATTTTGTTTGATAACATGATCTTTTATCGGCGGAAGGCGAATTACTGGCTGCTGCACTGGAGTTTCAATCTTTGTGATGATTGGCCGAGGTTTCTGTTTGATATTTACAATTGGAGGTAGTTGTTGTTGCTGTTGTTTAGTTGTTTTGTGCTGTTCTTTTTTTGGTAAATTCGTTATGGGATTTTTTCGCACCTGTTGAAAACTGTTCGTTTTTCTCGAGGTCGACATATTTAATCGAACATTTTTCCCTTTGAAAAGCATTTTTCAATATCGTTCTTTTAGTTCATCGATTTCTCGATTAAATGACATTACCAGCATGAAACGAAATGAAAAGAAAATGTATAAACACTTGAAAGTTCTGTTGTTTTTTCTTAAACGAAATATTGGTAAACAATCAAATCTCTTAGACGATAGACGACGATGAAGAAGAAGAAAAAACGAGAGAAAACCTTTAAAATTCCATCTATTGTTTCTATTCGTACATTTTCGAATTCAAATAGTTTCTTATTCGATTTCGAACTAATAAAAACATCCACAAGAGTATCGTTGTTAGCAAAGTGAAAAGCATCGGAATAACAAAGACCTTCGATCGAGGTAACGAAGAAATAATAATCAAAAAAGCAATGGCAGTATTTTGTATTCCAGCATCGATTGAAATCGTCTTCATTTCTTGCCAATGAATTTGACTGATCGATGCTAATAGACCAGTGAAAATAAAAGCCAGCAATGGCAGTAATATTGATGCGATCATCGTAGAGAAATCGATCATTTGAAAAACATACCAATTGACAGTTAAAGCAAATAGAAAGAGAATAAATAGAACAGAAATGAAAATCGATCGAATTGTTTTTTCGATCAGTACTTTTGTCTGCCGAAAAAAATAACTTATGAGTATGCCAATCGCGTACGGAATCACAGTGATAGCTAATGAAAATGCTAAACCGTAATACGGAATTTGCAGATGAACATCTTCAGTATAAATTCGGCCAATCGTACGGAAATAAACAGGTATCATAAGGAATGAAATGCAAGTCGATACGAATGACATCGTCACTGATAGATTAATATCACCGTCGAAGATAACATTCCAATGGTTAGAAAATACACTTCCTGGACAGCAACCGATGATAAAGAAAACGAGACCATTTAATGATGAATATTGAACAAATTTTGCAGTTGTCAGTGCAAGTAATGGCACTAAACCGTACTGTGCAACGAGTCCGATGAGAATCGGTCGTGGTCTTACAAAACACTGAATGATGCTTTCTAGGTCAAGTATAATTCCTGTTAAAATCGATGTTAGAACCACCATACTCAATACGAATATAGAAAATATCCAATCAATTGTTCGTTGTGGATAAGTAACACGAATATCAATCGATTTCTTCGAAGTAGATCGTCGTTGATCTTTATAAAACACATCCAAACGAACTGTCAATGTCGTTAAATCCATTGATTGAGTTTCAATTGTCCATGTTTGATTTTCTTTGATCTTGCCATAGAAAACTTTCGGTGATGGATACAAATTGAACAGTCGTCGGTGAGATTTATAAATAAACCAATCGAATTCTCTTCTTCGATTAGTTTTCTGTTGTCGAATTCGAATAATATTGAGATTCGTCGTTTGAATTTCATATTTCACTCCGATTACATCTCGACGATCGAATTCCAGAAACCGAATCGTCAAATTTCGTTTCTCATACAAAGGTATTTCGAACGATCTGTTCGTCAATTGTTTTGTTTCACTAAGAATAATTTCAAAATTCGTCACACATCCACCAAGAATCAGCAAAACAAATATTCGTATGTGTAACATTCTTCTATCAAAACCCAAGGTGCCTTTTCGTCATATTCTTATCATTCAGTTGAATTCATTATTTATTTAATCATAGAAAAACAAAACAGAACTAACAAGTCCAGATAAAAATGCACCCATTTTCATTCGAACTGATCATCACTCGACCATTACGAGTAAAACTTATATTTCGAACCATAGAATTCGAATCTCGATGATTCAATATCGTCGGTCTACAAACATCGATTTCTTTTCATCAACAAACAAAAAACGATTTCTCTCGTCTTACTGTGTCGGAAGAGCCGTTGTATCCCAAACAAAAATCGATCCATCCCGACGACCAATTGCCATTAACTACAAATAAATCAAAAGTGCTTTTCTCCTATCTCATCAATTACAAGTATGCCCTACTTTTCTATGAATAGACAAACCGAGTCGAACATCGAATATAATATCATTATTTTCGATTCGATTCCATTGAAACAATATTTCCGGTGCGTTTTTTCCTTCAATAAACTTCCAAATACAATACGCATGATCTGCAGACTAATTCATCAAGTTCGAATCAATACTTCTTTTTTTCCACAATAATCCTCTTACTTTACTAATAAGAATGACGTCACTAAACCATTTTACTGAATCAACGTAATGCCGGTGCATTGTTTCCGAGTAAAATACGGGAAAATGAACACGATGTGGAGCTGATAAACTACGAAACTATTTTTATCAACAAACAAATCTATGGTTTTGCTTTTTTCTCTTACCGAAAATCTCGAAATTGACCACCTTGTCTTGCGATTTTCATATTCTCCTGAATGCCTTTCTCTTCCGTCGACCAAATACAAATAATATTATCTAAACCTCCCGATGCGATATATTTTCCATTGTAACTCAAATCCTAAACATTCAAAAATTAACTTCGAGTTTGCCGAGTCAAAAGCAACGAACCACAGTGAGCACAGATTGTCGGTGTTGATCAGGCCCAACATAATTCGCCAGGCATAATGCCGCTTCAGCGTCCCACAGTAAAACAGTGTAATCTAATTAAATAAAAATTCAAACTGAAGATTTTTCTATCGTGAGATAAGACAATTTCAACAAACTCGAGCACGCGGATGCCATTAATCTTGGTTGTGAGCCAGCAAAGCTTATCTGGTTAATACTTCCTAAATGTTGAAGCTAAAGAACATGAAAAAGAATTTATTTTTAGCCGTACGCAACCGCCTACTGGTTTTAAATACGATCGTTTTGTAATATCAAGAACTCGAACGACACCGCGTAAACCACCGGCTGCAAGAACCGTCTTCGCACCGAATAAACTCCATTTACAATCGTAGAAATACTCTTTTTCCTGAAAATTACACATCAATGAAATGTTTTCATGACAATTCTTCTTACATCCGGATCGACATAACTCTGCAGTAATTGAACTATTGGTTTGTCGTCAATCATCGTACATTTGTAGACACAAATCTAAGTAATTCAATAGAAATAATTTCCATTTTTTGCATTGTCGTACCTGATTAACGGCACAAGTTGCAAATAAAAAAGCACTTGCATCTTCGTCTCCGAGGGTTTGCTCGCAAATTGTTATTCCATAAATAGGTTGTCGATGTTCTTCCTGATAAGAAGTCAAAGAAATTCAGTAGAAAACGTACCTAGGTCAACCGACTAGATAATTACCGTTATTACAAAGTTACACCGAAAATTATCGAGTTCAATATCTTCGTTATCACCGCTCATCTTTTGTCAATGTTTCTTCTTTTCCGATGAAACGAGATTATATATTGAGAAAAGAAGAAGAAAAAAAGTGAAATTATAGACGGCCGTGTGTCGTCATATTGTCACTGACTAGGCGGTCAAACAATCAATGAACTCATAGTGAATTTTCGACGCGCGAATAAATTTATTATATTTTGTTTCTGAAATAAATGTTTTACAATCAAACTGTCTCTTTTTGTTGCTTAACGATTTTATTTAAAATCAGGAAAACGAATCGTATAACCATATTCGGCTGCTGTAAATATGTAATCACTGATTTTAGTTAACATTGTGTCTTCCATTTGAGTATTCAAAACGTTGGTAAATCGATTGTATTTTTCACCCAATGGACTCGTATAAAATTTAATTAGTTCGAGTATTTCATCGGGCGTAAAATATTTGGCATATACGTTCGTTAAATCGTTTAAGTACGAATTCATTGAAAAATAATCATCGAATAGAGCTCGTAGAGTTAGATTATCTTCTTGTGGATAGATTTTTAAATACGATAGAAATCGTGCGTATTCGTTTTCGAACTCGTTAAATTTGAGAAGTTCTTTGATTGACTCATGAATTTGTGTTTGTGATAATGAACGTGCGGGTTTAGTTTGGACGAAGGCTAATGTAGAAACAAAAACAATGAGGAACATTGTCGAACGGATGAAAACCATAATTATACTAGAAGAAAAAAAAGGCAGAGAAGAAAACTGAACTGAAAATGTTCGAAGCGTGTTTTAAAAGTATAATATTACAAAATGAGATTATCAAGTTGAGCAGCGCAAAGAGAAATAAATAGAGAAAAAGAGAGAAAAAAGAGAGAGAGAGAGAGAGAGAGAAAAACTGACACATGCAGTTCGTTTTTCTCTTTCTTTTTGTAATGAATATTTACATTTTAAAGCACTAATTAATTGCAGATGATAAAAATAATGAAAGCTATTCGCAGCCTACACTTTCCTTTGTGATTGAAGATAATGTGAATTAGTTAATTTTTTATCATTTGATTGTTGTATGAAAACAGCTACTTGGTATAATTTGAAAGAAACGATCCCACGAACTGCTCCAACTAAATCCTGGAAATCTTCTCGGCACGTAATCTGACTAAGAAATCCCCTCCGTTCTTTTGATGTTATATTTGGAATTGATTTTATTAAATTGTCGAATGAACGTACTTTCATGGTTGAATAGATTCGATGAGAAAAACTTCTTTTTTTATCAGGAAAATAATATATGTTAATAAATAATGAAGTCATTAGATATTTTAATAAAAAACTAGCATCCATTTATTTTCTCTCACTTGATTAATATTGAAAAATATGATTTTATTCAGTGCGTTATAGGTCAACTTTGTATCATGATCGCACTTCGATAAACTCGATAGATTTGAGTGTTTTCTGACAAGTTTATCCGATAGAAAGTCATGACTAAATTCTATGTCGGTACTTTTTATTTTTCCTGCGAGCATCTACCGGAAGTCTTCTATTACATTAAATTATTAGTTTTTTTGTACTAAATGAGCAATGCTTGTTTATTTAAAGATTAAATACAAAATGAAATCTAGGTGCATGACAATGAAAGATCATTGGGAGAAAGGAAAAGTTTGAATAGAACAGCTTCGTTCGATCGTAATCGAAGATTACTTAAATCTATTTGATTTCCTTCGTTTCCAATTGACGAACTGTCAAGTATATTGCAAGATCTTGCAATGATTTCACCAACAAGAATTTTATCATGACAATGAAAAATATTATTAAAATTAATTGCAATCGTATCATTCGAATTAATATTAATAACTAAAAGAAAAACTTTTTCTTCTAACCAACGAACAAGAGAATAAATTTCTTTTGTAACAAATAATTTCTTTTGATAACCACCATAGAATGGTGCTTGTCGACGTAGGTGTATTAATTGCCGAAAGAATTTTAAATGAGAACGGGAACTATCTTCTTGTTGTTCAACATTTACGTTTTTCCATGTCTCGGACAAGGGCAAATACGGTTGACTTGTCGATGAAGTAAAACCGGCATGAACACTTTGACTTGTCCATTGCATTGGTGTTCGTTGACAATCGCGAGTTTTCTGTTCGACATATTGATTACCGAAGTTAAACGCAGTGATATCAAGAATTTCTTCTCGATGTTCGAGTGTAAACGGTCGATCACACATACCAATTTCATCGCCATAGTAGATTAAACTCGTGCCTGATTGTAACAAAAGTAACATGTAGAAAGCATCGATTAGATCTTTCGATGGAAGGCGTGAAGTTATTCGTCGACTATCATGACTACCGAAACACCAATTCGGCCAAGCGAAATCCGGCAAATTCGAATGCCAATCATCGAATTGTTTATCTAACTCAAGGCCATGTTTTTCCTCGATATTTTTATCGAGATAATAGGTCATTAGAAAGTTAATTGACACATCAGACCCGATCTGTTCACGGTTGAGGCCATAGTATTTCATGACTTTTCGAATATCTCGGCTATATGCCTACAGAAAGAATAAACTTAATTGAAAAAAAGCAAAAATTAAAATTTTCTTCTTGTCTTTCTACTTCAGTAATCAAAAGTATATAATCACGATGATTATCATAAGCATAATCATCGAGAAATTTTCTCCATTGTCGAACGAGTGCGTAACTTCCTTCTTGATCTGTTGTTTCCGTATGTTCATAAGCATCATACATTACATTACAATCAAGATCTTTAGCTTGTTTCGATAGAGATTCATCATAGAAACCGTCGTTTTCAATAAGATGTCGTACAGCATCAGCACGAAAACCATCAACACCCAAATCAAGCCAAAAACGAAGAATTTTCTTCATTTCATTTCGAACATTTTCATTACGAAAATTCAAATCCGGTTGACAATCAAGAAATTGATGTAAATAATACATTTGTCGTTCATTTGAATATGTCCACATACGTTGACCTGATGCACCCAGCCAATTCGTTGGCAAATCTTTGCCATTATTTCGTCCTCGATGCCAAATATAATAATCAACATAATGTGAATCATTACGAAGTGCAGCTTGAAACCATGGATGTTCATTTGACGTATGATTCGGTACGAAATCAATGATAATACGCATTTGACGTGAATGAATATCTTTGATTAATTCAATGAATTCGTTTAATGTGCCAAAACGTGAATCTATGGAACAGAAATCTTTGATATCATAACCGTAATCTTTCCATGGCGAAGGATAGATTGGTGTTAACCAAATTGTTCGAATACCTAATGATTGAATGTAATCGAGACGTTGTCGTAGACCATTGATATCACCGATACCATCATTATTCGAATCTTGATATGAAGAAAGAAGAATTTCATAGATAACATCACGCATCCACCAATCTTGAGAATCATTGTAATCCTCGTGAAATTGATGCAGTTCGAGAATAAATGCTTCACTAGATTTGAGCATAACATTAGTTAAATTGATATTATGCTTCGTTTGTTCAGATGTAGACGCTACTAATTGACCTTTACCATATGTTTGAAGTAAACCATAGTAATTATATCGTCGTAATTCTCGATCTGAATCTGTTGAACGTTTGTCAATGATGATTAAATAAGCTTGTTTATCTGTATAACGAAAGAAACTGAATAATACATCAGTTATGATCGCTTCTTTGTATTTTCCAATGTTGAATCGAGTTAAATCATCATTGAGTTGAGCTGTTTGAAGATCGTTTATAGTTGTTACCGGTTTTACATATGAACTGTAGACAGAATTCAATGGAGCTAAGAGAAATAATGCTTCTCGAGTCGTTCGAACAATAGTTGAACTCATCAGTAAACTAAATTAGACTGTATGCCCTCAGATTTCTATTGCATGAAATGTACTCAATGTGGTTTTGATAGATGCCACTCAGCACTAGAAATAGTCGGCACACAAATAATATTCTCTCAGATTTTCGGGTAAACCAAACACTTCAATTATTAAAATTCATTTATTTTCTTCTGGAAAAAAGCGTTTTTTGGAAGTTCGTAAAATAGATTCATACGAAAAGAAAGATTATAAGTTTTAGAAATCAACATTACAAATTGACAAGAATCAAGAATTATTTTCAGAAATAAACGATAAAATCTATGGACAATGATGATGCCGTGCGCCCTCTTCTGTAACTTACATTCATTCGTAAACTGTTCTGTTCTAGTCATTTAATGTGTAAATGTAAAACTAATGTATTGCGTTCGTTCCGACCTACTCATATCAAACATCACAAAAAGACAACAATTAACATGCGTGTATCATTAATTGGCAAACGTCTTCGTCAAATTCCAATCCCAAAACCTCGTTTTTGCGAACATATCTCTGCTGATAACGAACAATCATTGTCTTGTCGTCAACGAATCTATGTTACATGTCCGCATTGTCAACGATCATTATGTTTAGATCATATTAATGAACATCAAACGATCATTCGAAATGTACTTGATTCATTAGTCAATCGTTTAAATGAATATCAATATGAACTAACTGTTACACTCGTTATTCCATCATCAAGTCAAACAACAGTTGATGGTTGTCTCAATGAATTTCGAAATAGTGTTATACCTTATATACAACGAACTTGTTGTCAAAATGATGTCAAACAAGAAGATATCAATCGTGTACAGGTGTTTGCTGATAAAATGTCAACGATTGTTCAACATGTTCGATTCTATTGGGACAATAATAATAATTCTAATGAGAGCGAGTCTGCATTCAAACGTCCACGAATTGACAAATCCTAGTTAATCTATTTTTATCATAGAAAAACAAAATATTTTTCCACATATTGTATTTGTTTTGTTTTCTTAAGTATTGTAGATCGAAAATGCCACGAGGATATGTCGTAACAATCATCTGGCAGATTTTATCGTTGATTGGATTTGTTTTCAATCTAACTGCAAACAGTAGTGATCGTTGGTGGGTGCGCGCGAAAGACGGTGGTGAAAAGAGCTTCGTGCGTGCCGGACTTTGGCAAGTTTGTTTTGATATGTATCGACATCGATTCGATTACTACGGCAAAATCTATCACGGATGTTGGTGGTAAAAATAGTGTTGTTTGAATTTTCTTCGAAAACGAATCTTTTCTAAGGTTATTCTCGCCGCATATTCATCTTCTACGTTCATGGATAACGAATACTTGGCTTCGTTGGGTGCAAACTCTCTCAACACTTTCATTAATCGTCTCATTTTTGGCTGTGATTTTTTCTCTTTTAATTCTACGTGATAGAGAAAGCTTCAAATCAACGAAACAAATCCTTCGAGCTGCATGTCTTCATGCGATAGCCGGTGTACTTATGTTCGCGACTGTGATCACATTCGGTATCAATGGTAAACGACGTGATTGGATGATGAATTGGCAATTCAATTGGTTTGGATGGAGTTTTCATTTAGCGATACTTGCTTGTATTGTTCATCTTGCAACGGCATTCGTTGCAGGATATCAAGGAATGAATAAGTAACTAGTTAATAAGAAAAATTTTACTTGTTTATTGAATTTTTAACTAGATTGTTATATGAAACATTTGATTATGAACGAGCTCATGCAGAATTAGAAGATCGTTCAACATTAAACGCTAAACGTTCATCTCCAACACGTCGACATCGATCTGAACTCTGAATAAATTCCGTATATAGATCTGATTTTTATAGAATTTTAGTTTTTTAATCGAATAAAAATAAATCCGATATGCATCTATATATATCTATTCTTCTAGATGTGGCTCTTCATAGGTCTTGCGATTGCTCTCTTAGTTTTCTTAATTCTCCTCTATATTCTTCGTCCAATCTATCGTCCAACTTGTCTGACAGATCTTCGTGATGCACACGTTGTTATCACAGGTGGTTCAAGTGGAATTGGCAAAGAATTAGCAAAACAATTTTTGAATGATCATCACGCACATGTGACAATCTTAGCACGGAATCAACAACGTCTTGACGAATGTCGACAAGAATTAGCACCGGATAATAACGAACGGCTTTTATGTCTATCAGTTGATGTCGGTGGTTCGTATGCCGACGTTGAAAAAGCTATTCAACAAGCTTGCCGATACCATGGCAATCGTCCCGTGAGCATTTTGATCAATAATGCTGCTGTTTACTTTGCGAGAACGTTCGATGAAACAACAACCGATGAATTTGAACAAATGGGTAAGAAACGAAGCAAAGAAAACGCGTTGAATTGACGACATTTCGTTCGATTTTCTAGTTCGAATAAATTATCTCGGTGCTGTTTATTGTACGAAAGCTTGTTTACCATCGATGCGTCAGAATGGTTCAGGTCGTATTGTTCTTGTTTCATCTCAAGCCGGTCAGATCGGTATATTCGGTTATACGTCGTATTGTGGAACGAAATTTGCATTGAAAGGTTTTGCTGAATCTTTACAAATGGAATTAGCTCGTGATAATATCTATGTTACAATTGCCTATCCGCCGGATACAGATACGCCAGGTTTTGCCGAAGAGAATAAATCGAAACCCGTGGAAACGAAATTAATTAACGGTACATCAGATGTTCTATCGGCTGATGCAGTTGCTAAAGGAATTATTGAATCGACTCGTAAAGGTTCATTTTCGTGTTGGTTTGGAATCAATGGATTTCTTTTGGATTGTTTGACCAGTGGTGCACAACCGATAACGAGTCTCGTAGAACTTTTTAGTCAAACATTTACAGTTGGTCTTGCACGTGTGATTATGATTGGGCTTTTGAATACATTTTATTCGATTACAAACAAGAAAAAAACAAATTAATGGGTATTGCGTAATTACCATGACATCACTTTTTTCCTTTTTGTCTTTTTGGGTCTATAAAAGTGCGAAAGGAATTGCATGAAATTTGTTTTTTTTATATTTTAAGATAGAAGCATGTCTTCAGATGACAGTGAAACTCAACGTGATGAATTAGACGCGTTGACAAGTATTCTCGATGAAGCATCATTAGAAATCATTGAAAAAATAACGACGACCGATGCCATTCGGGGTACACTCGTCGTCGAAGTTGCGCTGCCAGATCAATTCGTTATTGCATATCATACAAGTATTGAAAAACAAAATTTGAATTCCATATTTGATATATATTAATAACCTAGATCAACAACGTCGTATTGAACATTTACCACCTATTTATCTTCATTTTACTCTACCAATAGATTATCCATCCTCGTCTCCTCCTTCATTTCAACTCGAATGTATTTGGATGACTAACAGACAGGTAGAGAATTTCATCACGTAGGTAATAAATAATTGTATGAATCATTTGGTGTTTTAGATTGAAATCTTATCAGATAATTTAAACACTCTATGGTCTGAGAATGCTCATGAACCAATTCTATTTCTCTGGTATACAAGTTTATCTTCTCAAGCACTTGACTGGTTGAATCTAACAAATAAACTTGATCTAACTGAATATTTTCCATCGACAATTACTGATTCATCATCAACCCAGTTAACTTCTACTCAAGTCGCAGCAACAATTCATAATTTCGAACGAGAAAAGAAACTTATTGTTCTCTCTCGAACGATTATAACCTGTCCAATTTGTATGGATGAGATGTACGGAACAGAGTGTTTCTCTTGTTATGCTTGCTCAAGTGTTGCTTGTAAATCTTGTGTTCGATGTTTTCTCGAAACGATTATTAACGAAGGACAAGTCAAATCGATGAGTTGTCCAATTAATTCCTCGTGTCAAGTTGAATTAACTCCCGCACAAATAGCTTCCATTGTTGACAAACAAACATTTCTTCGATATGATCGATTACTTTTTCAACAATCGATCGATTCAATGGACGATATTACCTATTGTCCACGTTGTCAACAACCTGTGATCGTAACCAAAGATTCAGACAATGATTTAACTAATACATTAGGCGAATGTGCAACCTGTACATTTGTTTTCTGTATAATCTGTGGAAAGACTTATCACGGTGTTAATCCGTGTCATTACAGTGAAAGTAAATTTGAAGACGATAATGTATTTTTCTTTCTTTCTTAACGTGAATTTTGACTAGATGAAATGAAAAATATTTACAAAGATTATCGAACAGCTAATGCTCAAGAACGAGCTGCAATGGAATTGAAATACGGTAAAGTATTTAATCGACTCATTGATGAAATGGCTTCGTTGGACATTATCCGACAAACTGCTCGGCAATGTCCAAATTGCTCAATTTATGTCGATGTGAGCATATTTTTCTTTTATTTTTTTCATTCTTCTTCGAATTTCGTTTTCCTCGTAGAAAATTGATGGTTGTAATAAAATGACTTGTACGAAATGTCATTCGTACTTCTGCTGGTCATGCCGTGATCGCTTGCCGAAAACGAATCCCTACAGTCATTTTCATAATCCATCAAGTAAATGTTATAATAAATTATTCGATGGCGTGCCAGTTATGGACGATGATTGGTGACAAGAAAATAAAAATCAGTGAATTTTTGTTTAGTTGTTTTATTAAAAAGAAAAGAATAATATGTTCTACTACGAAAAGAAAAGATCGATTGATATTTATTTATGTTCGGATGATTTTTTTTTATAAAGAAAAAAAAAGAAATGTTCAGCAATTATTTTTTGCTCTTCGGTTTTTTCATACGTTTTGTTTTCAATCCAATTAAATCTTCGCCTTGCATTTTAATACGTTCACGTGTTTGACATTCCGGATTGTCTTCACCAGCATTATCATCATCTATTGACAAAAAAATAACAACTCGAATTGATAAAAAACGAGAACAAAAAACAAATCATCGAACCTCCGTAAATATTTCCTTTCGTCGTCGATGGTGGATTGATACGTGTGTTGTAAGTTGGTAATTTACCATCACCAGCATATTGAAGCTAAATAAAACATAAAAAGAATTGAACGAAGAGAGAGAGATGTACGTACATCTAATTGACGCATTTCTTTTAATGTTGCATCTAAATCTTTCGCTTCGAGTTCTTCGACAAGTTTAACAAGTTTTTCTTCGGTTGTGCCGAGTAAATCAAGAACATAATCATTCGATTGCGATGAAATAACACTTGTTGGCACTTGACTTTTCGTTGCTTTTAAGTGATGTAATTTATCTGCTAAATGTTCAATACCCGATTTGACTTCGATCATTTTCTTCATTGTCTTATCCATTTTCGTGAGATTTTCATCACGACGTTTTTCGCTCTCCTTCAAACTATCTTGAGCTTCAGTGAGAATACGTTGACCTCTGCACGAAAGCAAAAGAAAAAATGACGAGACCATAGAATTCGTTTGTCTTACGTTGAGGTTTTAGCTTCACCGCTGTATTTCATTTCTTCGAATTCTTTATTCAATCGAGCTTTTTCATCACGTAATTTGGCGACGTTTTGTTCGGCATCGACTTTCATGTTTTCCAAATGTTCAGTTGTACTATCTTGAGATTGAAAACGTTCGACCACTTCCTATTCATTCGTTAATTTACTCAAATTCACAACAACAACAACAACAACAACAACAACAATGTCCTACTTGCATCGAACTTGCGCCAGTGGCTTCTTTGATTCTTTGAAAGGCGTTTTCATACATATCGACTTTGCTTTGATCTTGTTCGGAGAGTTTATCTTTCGAGTCTTCTTGCGGACTTGTTGGTCGTTGAAGAGCTCGACGATCGACTCGTTCAGCGTGCAATTTCTTCTCTTCGGCTTCGCTCTTCAATTCATTCAAACGAAGTTCGCGTTCTTTACGTTCTCGATAGACTTTATCTTCGCTTTTCTTCAATTCATTCTTCGCGTTCTTTTGAGCGAGATCAGCTTCTAAAGCACTTCGTTGTGCATCGTGCAGTTCTTGTTGTGTTCGACGAATTTGCATGGCCATGGCATCGAGTCGATTTGAGTAGGTCAGACTTTCTTGAATTAAATGAGCTTTGATTTGATTATATGTACGTTGAATAGTCACGGCTTCGGTGCATTTTAATTCGGCTTTGTCGAGTCGATTTTCCAGTTGACGAAGACGAGCCGCTGTTTCGGATTCGCCAGCATCGGTTTGAACGGCCTCTTCGGCTTCTTTGACCATGAGATCGTAACGTGTTTGAAGTTCTTCGAGTTGTTTCATTTTCGATGCGTTGGTATGTCGACTGGCGTTGAGACGATTTTTCAGATCGCCTAATTGTTCATTGGTGAGTTGAATAGCTACCTAAAGAAGATCAACGTTCGTTTTTTTTGAGTCAAGAAAAATCAAATGAATATCTACTGCGCCGGTTTTGTTTTTCAATGCAGCTCGTTCCTCTTTTCGGCCGCTGAATGCTTCGTTGAGAACTTTTTCATCACCCTAAATTGCAAAAAACGAACATAAACAACAAGTTAATCCGAAGAAAAGATGATGACTTCGAGTAATTCTTTGAGTTTTTGTCGTTTTTCTTTGTTTTCTTTTTGTAACTGAGCAATTTTTCGTTTGTTTTTCTCCGTATGTAAATCGACTTGTTCGATATAAGCTTCTTGACTACCAGCTAAAATAAAATCAGTTTATTAAAAACGTTCGTTCTTGAAAATCTTAACCTAAGAGTTCGCGTTTTTTGCGTATCTCTTCGATCTGCTCCGACATGGAGAGTTTATATTGATATTGATCATTTGCTTTAGCTCCCGACGGCATGATTGACAAAGAAAAACCAACGAGTCAAATGTTCACTTTACACAAAAATATAGAATGTATATACATTTGTTGATTCTACTACACAGGTTGCTTAGTTACGAAGGTTAATCGATCAAAGAAAAGCAAATTCTCGAATCATAATCATCGAAATTCGAACAGAGACTTGTCAAAGATCGAAAAGACCCAGTTTGTTAGATTTGTGGGATTAAAAATAGTCAGTGACATCTATTGATGAATAATGAGTCATTCATTTTTGCTAGACGGTTGCATCGGTATTGCGAAAGGATCATTTCGCAATTAAAACGATAACTGATTCTTGAAAGAATATAAAAGACAGGTAAAACACTCATTTTTCCATCAGAATTTAGTCTAGAAGATAGATCTAAATAGTAAAAAGTATTGGCATATCTGTGCAATGCCTAAGTCAAACAATCAAGCTGATAGCGATGAGGGCGATGTTTATGATGAAATAAAAAACAATCACGGACGACATTCAAGCAAACGATTAAGACGATTGAGAGCTTTTGAACGTAGTTATTACAAAAAAACGTGTGAAGTAAAAAAAAGGTATGTTGACACGCCTCTCTCCCTCTCTTTTTAAAACTTTAATACAATATAGTCAATTGTTCGTTTTTTTTTCAGTGGACACGGTCTCGATCCCGTTCATCGTCTTGACGATGGTGGTCTTGGTTATTTCCCAAATAATCTTACTTATTCATTAAATAAAAGAAAGCGTTGGCTTTTGCCTAAAATAATCGAAGAACGTATTCGTGAATACGATCGTTCTGAAGATAACTCGAGTTCTATTGATGAACGTTTGAAAATCGTCATGTATGAAAATGAAAATACTCGTCATCGATCGAGTTGTATCCGTTATGGCAATAGTCAAACTGAACCACAGATTATCTATAAAAATGGACGACGTTTCAATTCGGATACGTTGACAAAATGGATGGATTTCAATACGAATCGACGATGGAGTCGAAGACATCGAAATAATGAAGCTGAGCGTGTTAATCAACCAAATTTTGGTTTTCAACAACGTGCAGGCTTTTTTCCCAGTGAAGTTACATATCAATTTCTTATTCCAAAACAATTCTCCAGTTTGGATAATCGTCGAAAGGGAAAATCATCATTAGTCTGGTCAACTGATGATGACGGTTATGGTTACCGAGAAGGACGACATCATAAAGATACAACCAAACATCGACGAGTACTACGTCTAAACGAATGTTTGGATTATCTACACGAACAGCACGATGATCAACAAGAGGAAGAATATATTTGCGATGAAATTCTCGATGAAAATCAACAATGGTCTATTGTTTTCGATGATCCAGGTAGATAGTTGAGATTGCTCAAAGGAGAAAAAAAAAGAAACTTTTTTATTCTATAGAAAACACGAATGAATTTCCAATTGAATATTTCTTCCCTGTACATACTTCCACTTATAAATCATCGGATTCAGACGAAACAATCGATATTAAAGCAAACAAATTCTACGAACCTCCGTCAACATCTCCAACCGAAACATCTACTAAATCCCCAGTTGTCACCGAAAGTTTCTTAGGTTCATTTCCGTGTAAAAACGAACGTGATTTTCTTCGTTCAATGCAACGATCGAATTTGTACATTAGTCAAGCAAATCTCTCTCCACCTGTATTCACTCAAAGCACATCGACATCATCTTTCATTGCAATTTATTCGTATTCTCGAGTGTCGAATCAAATTGAAGTTCGACTGAAATTTGCTGATCAACAACATCCGTTGATTTCTTTCAAACAAAATGAAAACACTTGTTCGAAATTAGCCGAACAAATTGCAGCGAAACTCAATGAAAACGAACAAATCAATAAAAAAAATCAATCAAATGATAACCATCGTTTGCACGTCGATGCTTTACGTGGTTCATTGCCAGTGTCGGTTTTTCTAGCCAAAGAAATGGTTTTAGTTCAGCCGAATTCTACTGACAAACAAACAGCTCTACAAAAAGAAAATCTCATTCAAACAAACGAACTACTCGATGAGAATCAATGGTTTGACACTCGACAAAGTCAAAATCAAACCTCTGATTGCTCAATCTGTTGTGAATCATTAACATTCGAAACTGCTTATGAACTTCTACCTTGTAAGTCGTTGAATTCGATTCAAATAACTTATCATTTAAACATCTTTTCCCCGTCTCGTTCAAGGTCATCACATCCTTTGCCATTCATGTTTAACTTCCTACATTCGTACAAATGTCTCCTCAATCAGTACATCGCCTGTCACCTGTTTTCAATCGAATTGTTCAACTGAATTGAATGTTGCATTTATTCAATCATTTGTCTCCTATGATATCTATCGTTCGTATGTTGAATCTTCGCTCGAACGTCGATTGTTCTCGTTGGGTCAATATCGTAAATGTCCATCTCGTGGTTGTTCGAAACTTCTTATCATTGAAAATCAAACGAAACCGTCACTAATGTGCTCTTGTGGTCAACGTGTATGTGCATCTTGTCTCGAAGAATATCATTTTCCAGCTACATGTCAACAATACAAATCCTATGAAAAACGTTTACGTCAAACGAATGATCATTTATTAAGTTCATCGGGTATTGGTGAAAATACGAGTTATTACATTGCTCAAGGTAAAAATTGTCCAACCTGCGGTGAATTCGTTGAAAAGAACGGTGGTTGTCCTCATATGACATGCAAATGTGGTTATGAATACTGCTGGGCCTGTTTGAAACGATGGGCGACACATGACTCATCGAAATGCTTTCCGATTGCTGAATCTACGCATGAACTTCGTTCGTCGACTCGAAGTCGATTTTTTAATAAAGCTATAACTCATCGTCGACAACGAAATCAACAAGAATTCGATTCAATCGGTGAATTAATTGTTGCTTCCAGACTTTCTTTACAATATAATGTCATTCTTTCGACTTACATCGATTTAAATACGCTTGCCGAATTCATCTATGTTTTTATGCAAAAACGACATTTAGATAAAAATATTCGATCTGTCTTAGGTCAAACAGCACATCGACTAGAAGCCGATGCATTTCGTATCAAAGTTCGTTTAGAATCCAATCAATTGAATGTAGATCTTGTTCAACAAATACGTATACGTCTTCGACAAACAGCAATCAATTTAATTCATATGAGAGAAAATAAACTTTTATTGTGAATATTTTTTTAAAATTTTTGTACAATAAATTTGACAAATGTAGATCAACCGTAACGAAATATATGTCTCTTACTTATTGACGTCATACATCGTCAGTCGTTCTTTCTACTCTCTCTCTCTCTCAACTACGTACATATTCATTCGTAAGAAAAAATCACAGAATGTTTGCATCACGTCCTTTTCCTCGTCCTCCTGTCATACAAAATCAACCAAAAGAAGAACGAACAAGTATTTGGAGGATTGTTCTCGACATAATTTGTCTCATTATACGTAAATCTAATTAATAAAAAGGATTTATTATGTATTTCGTTCTGTTCGTAGTCTTAGTCATCACGATTATTGCGCATTATGTTGCTAAACCATTTACACGAGGATTCTTCTGTTCAGATACAGCGATTCAATATCCATACAAAAACAATACCGTTCCGACATCTGCTGCTATTATTCTCTCAATTTTTCTTCCATTATTATGGGTAGATCAGAAAAAAAAGAAATAAATGAACATTTTCTCTTTAAAAAAAACACACACACGTCTTTTCCAGATGTTAATAACAGAATTTTGTAAAAAATTCTATTTCAAATGGTACCCAAAACAATTATCTGTGACACGTCTCGAACTGTTCGGTACACGAATTGTGTACATATCTCCATTTGTTCGAAATCTCTACATCCTTACAAGTATTTCGGTTCGAATTATTTGCTTTCGATGTTTTGTTTTCAGTCGTCTTTTTCTACGGATATCTTTCGACGTGGGTATTAACTGAAATCGCAAAAAATTTCGTCGGAGAACTACGACCACATTTTCTTGCTGTTTGTCAACCGACATTCGACTGTTCAGCGGTGACATCGTTAGCACAGTTCAATAGATATTTACAATACGGAATTGATTATACATGTCAAAATACGGATGAAAAGGCTGTTCGAGAGGCTCGGTAGAATTTTGATTGAATAGTTTCGTTTTTTGTTGAAATGAGATTTTTAGTCGATCGTTTTTCAGTGGACATTCGTCAGCAATCTTTTGTAAGTGCTTGATAATTACGTATATTGATTTTTATCGATTGATTAGATGGTTTTGCTTGGTTGATTATGTACATTCATGTTTCATGGTCGTGGCGTTTTCTTGGTATCCTTGGTCATTTATTTCAAGTTGGAATAGCTATTCTTGCATTTTATATCGGTAATTGATTTGAAATGAAATTTCAGTTCTACAAAATCGATGTTCGTTTAGCTTATTCTCGTCTTAGTGATTTTCAACATCATTGGCAAGATATTTTAGTCGGTGCTCTATTCGGTTCTCTTATTGCCTTTGTAACCTTTAAGTTTATTTTAAATTGGCGTAATTATACAACAAGATTTCTTCCGTATACAATCGGTTCTTCTTCTTCTTCTTCGGAGAGGAATCCTCCAATTTATTATCACCCGCAACCACAACGATTTCACAATCGACCTTTTTCTCGATATTAAATAAAGTCATGATTTTTTTCTCTTCGTAGATTACATCTTTTTTTCTGTTTCTAACGCTCTTACTAATGAATAATAATTGTATGTTTTATCAATTGCCTCCTCCGCCACACCGCTATGATTCACACAGCGTAGACAAATGGTTTCAAAAACGGTTAGTGATACCGCGTGTTGTTTCTTTTTCTTCCTTTGATTTCCGAGAGAGAGAGAAAAAAAAACTTATATATATGTGTGTGTTTGTAAAGACATGTTTATGACTATGATAGCTAAAAAAAAATACGACATGAGTCGTGCATCAAATAATAATGAAGTCCCACCTGTTTCCTATGAATCAATGGAAATAGCGGGAGCTGATGTTCGGAGGTAAATTATTTTCGAAATGATTTAATAGACTATTGAATGCATCTGCTGATCAAATAATTCTATTGTCTTTTTTCTAGTCAAAGGCCAACTGTCACGAAAACTGCTTCGACTTTGAAATTAATTTTCGATCTCATATCATTGATAATAAGTTTGTTGAGTAGAAAAAAAAGACGAGATTTTCATTTTGTTCGAATTGAATTAGTTTTGATCGTTTGGCTCGTTTTGAAATATTTCGTCAAGCCAATTCGACGACCATTTTTATGTTCAAATTTAAATCTCTATCATCCAAAGCCACCCTTCAATGTCTTTCCATCGTGGTTGTTATTCGTTTGTGCAATCATCATTCCAATCGCTCTTGTACGACACAATTTTGTCAAATAAAAATCTCTTATTTTCTGTGATTTAGATTCTTCTATCTGAAGGCATTCGTTGGTATTATTTATACCGTCGGCAGACTGCTCGAATTGTCTATCAATTAAGCTTTCGACAACGTATATGTCACATTCCCGAATGGATCGGAAATCTTTATATAATCATTGGTAAATCGATTCCATACGAAATAATTTCATTTCATATGAATTTTCTTCTTAGGCGCGTTTGTTTTCAGTAATATAGTTAATTCATTTTTAACTAATGTGGGCAAAGTTTCCGTCGGTCGACATCGTCCACATTTCATTCCATCGTGTTTTAATCAATTTTCTTATCAAGATTTTTGTTTCAACGCAACAACATGGTTCGTAAATTACACTTGTATCGGAGAATCGAGCTCGGTTTTGAAAGAAAAAGATGGTGCTTATGATATTCGGTATGATTTCGAGAAAAGAAAATCTTCTGTTTTAAAAAACGGAATTTCATTTTCTTCAGACAATCATTTCCATCGGGACATTCGTCAACAGCTTTCTGCGGATTGATATTCTTAGCTGTAAGAAGATACTGAGTAAATTTTCCAAATTGTAATCCGATCCGACTGTTTAGTTATACATTCATAAAGTTTGGAGCTATCGTAATTTTGGCTTTTTTCCATATGTTTTCGAAGCTGGTTGTTTCTGTTTAGCTGCATACATCGGTTTGTTCGATTTGAATCAATGGTTTTAAGATTTTCTTTTTTTGATTTTCGGGTTCAAAGGTATTACTCGTATTAGTGACAATCGTCATCATCCAACCGACGTGCTTGCTGGAGCTATTCTTGGATCATTTATTGCAATTATTGGAGTAAGAATTGAATTTGAATCGAATTTCGAAATATCACGATATCGTTTTTTTTAGTTTCGATATGTTATTCGTACGTTGAAACAATCGGTTACTGTAGATACAAATGGTGAAGTCACAGCTCCAATTATTCCCTAAATTAATTTCTTCTTGAATCTATTTATTCATGTTTGCATGGGATTTCATGTTTATCGATAATCAGTAGTCGGATATGTTGAACAAATGGTTCTTCGGTCTTTTCTTTTTTTCTACTGAATAAATTTCTCTATACTTATGGTGTCAATGAAAATAGTCAACAAAGAATCAGTAATTGCTTTCAGTTGACACACACGCTTTCAAAAGGAGATTTATTGATTGCTGACAATGATGTTAATTTACTTTCTGTATGTTCATGCCTATAGAACAATCTTTGTAAATCGGTTGTGGCATTTTCAACGACGGTTTGATGGCGATGTTAATAATCTTAATACGTATTGAAATTTTCTTTTGTTCTTACGATGAGACGAAATAGTCGTCTCATGTATGTAACAAATATCTGATTAAGATTATGTTAAACTTTGGTACTCAAATTTTAAAGTAGGCAAACGAAAACGAACTTGTTCAGTTCTCTTCGTATGTGTTGATTAGCACTCATCAATTTTTATTCTTTATCTTTACATTTTTCAGTTTGTCTTTTTTATAATACGTGAGTCAATATTATTACGATAAGACGAAGAACAAGAAAAAGAAAACGGGAAAGATTCGTAACAGTACGCAAACTCATTCTCAGATTGTGCTTAACAGTGACCTTCATGATCATTGGATAATACTTAAGAGAGAAGAACGCTGTATGTTAAAGAAACTTACGTTTTTTTCTCTATATCTTTGTTTCCAAACTGTAATAAAAGTTTCCGTTTTTTCTTCTTCTTCTCCTCTGTCAGTTCTCTTCTCATTTTTTTTCTCTTCTGCTCTTGCTTCTTGTTGAATATAATCAACATACTTACTCATTCACTCGTGCTTAGATTCTCTTAGCATCGCGAATGTCAGCCAACAGACTCAATTTTTCTATACTACTTGTTCTTTCTCTCATTCTTTTTCTTCTTTTCAAATAAACCACAAAATTTGTAGCTTCCAAGAAGAAAAAAACGCATTCTTCACGTTCTTTCCGCTCTTCGCACGTACATATATATATATATATTCTCTTGGAGTCTATTTCTCTTTCTCTCTCGCTCCTTCGATCACTCGTGCTTCTGCTCTTCGTTTTTTCTTATCATCATCCGTGAATGATGATGACTATTGCACACATTTTCGTGCATGTTTCGAGTACACATGCATATGTCGATCGACGTGCCTGTTCTTCGTTTGGCATCTTTAGCATTCATTGAAATATATCTCATGAAGAACAATTTATTATTCTCAGGTACGACCTTCCACCTGTTCATTAAAGAAAAACAGTCTCTCGTTCGAGAAACCATACTAATTAAATATAGATTTCAAATGTTATTTACACTCGATTATTTCGATTTAATCGAGTGACTGTTTCGTTCGTTTTTCTTCTTCTTCTTCGTACCTCTTGGTGATTATCTCTCGATTTAAAGATGATTTTAAGTGGGTGACGACCGTGACATGTTGAGACACATACGTACTCACTTATTCGTTTTCTTTTTGTGTGCTTAGTGTATCTCTTCTTTTTATTCTAAAGCGAGATTATGTTAATGGTTGTATGTGTACAAACGTGAGGATAAACACACTTATGATTATAAGAAGGACATGTATTTAGTGTGATACGGTCATCTTTTTGAAGTCGAACGGTTGATTTGTCATGTTTTTATTGTCAAGATAACTGAACAAATGAGTTGAGTGGAAGAAATCGAACGAACGATCGAACGAACGAT
>Ga0209930_1000520_pt1 | contig 91532 bp, 91 predicted proteins | sample ThiBiot_500_biof_2_FD_183948 | JGI IMG/M metagenome (GOLD analysis project Ga0209930, IMG submission 183948) | Wastewater bioreactor microbial communities from Cape Town, South Africa - Thiocy_cont_500_biof (SPAdes) | ecosystem: Engineered > Bioreactor > Thiocyanate-remediating >...
CCGCATCGACACAACCATCACCCCCCTACAAGCCACGGAACTCACGGCCCCAGATACCCTGAACCAGGCCCTCATGCCGTGAGTTCCTGCATCAACCGACTTCAGGAATCGTGAACTTACGGGGTTCCTAGATCATGCGGGTGGTGGTGTCGAAGAGGGCGAGCTCGTCGGGGTGCATCTGGTGTTGCACGACGAAGGAGCGCTCCTTGATGCGCCACAGGCCTTGCCCGGTGCCGAGCCCGGGCAGGAGGCGTTGTTCGGTGCCGGTCAGGCCGAGAGCGTTCGCGGTAGTGGAGAGCTGGTCGGATTCCTGCCGGTAGATCACCCGCGTTTCCGCGTTGGCGAGCAGGCTGTTCGCCAGTGACCGCATGGCCGAGCCCTGATCGCCGACGTTGTCCAAGTCGGAGAGCTTGTGGAAGATGAGCATGTTGGCGAGCCCGTAGTGCCTCGCGAGCCGCCATTGGGCGTCCATCCGGCGTAGGAGGGCGGGGTGGGCCATGAGTCGCCAGGCTTCGTCGTAGATCATCCAGCGTTTCCCGCCGGCGGGGTCCATGAGTGCGGCTTCCATCCACGCAGACGCGCAGGTCATCAGCACCGACAGGAGTGCCGCGTTCTCCGCGACACGGCTGAGGTCGAGACTCACCATCGGTAGCGATGGGTCGAACCGAACCGTCGAGGGTCCGTCGAACAGGCCGGCGAGGTCGCCGCCGACAAGTCGGCGCAGCGCGTGGGCGACGAGCCGGCCGTCCTCCGCGAGGCGGTCGTCGGCGTCGGCGGACGGGGCGAGGAGGCGGTCCACGATCATCGGCAGGATCGGGACGTCCGAGTCCTGGACGACGACGGCGAGGGCGGTGTCGATCGCGGTGTGCTCCACGGGTGAGAGGTCTCGGCCGAGGACCGTCTCCGCGAGAGCACCGAGCAGTTCGCGGCGACGCCAGGCCAGGGTGCTGGCCCATTCCTGGTTCGAGAGCCCAGAGGGGCGGTGGCCTTCATCGAGTGGGTTCAGTCGCGCCGCGAGTCCGTGCCCGAGGACGATCGCTTTCCCTCCGACCGCTTCCGCCACGGGGCTGTGCTCGCCTTTGGGGTCGCAGGGCACGTACACGCGGCGCCCGAACGGAAGGGAGCGTGTGTAGAGCGACTTCGCGAGGCTCGATTTCCCGGAGCCGACGATGCCAGCCAGGATCATGTTCGGCGCGGTGATGACGCCCCGCCGATACAGTTCCCACGGATCGTAGACGAAGCTGCCACCGGAGTACATGTCTTGTCCGACGAACACGCCCTGACTGCCGAGACCTCCTTCGGCGAGGAACGGGTACTGCGCCGCGAGCACGGCGCTGGTGTCCTGATGCCTCGGGAACCGCAGTCCCCCCGGTGAACGCAGGGCCGTTGGCCCCGCCTCGCCTGCCTTCGGGAGATACGTGACGGAGCGTCGTTCGGCCTGTTCGGCTGCGGCTTTCGCTTTCGCGACATCCCGCTCGGTGCGGCGTCGCTCCGCGATCAGTCGGGCGGCGGCCTCGCGACGCTGTTTGCGGTACTTGCGGCGCTCTGAGGCTGGCTCCACCAGCACTGCGGCGTGCAGCTTCTCCCGCTCGGCGCTCATCGCGTCAGCCCTCGCGTCTGCTTGACCGTGGTGATCGCAGCAGGCTCGAACCACGACCCATCGCGCTTCGCCGGCTGAACCGGTGGCGCGAGCGTCTCGACTTCTTCGGCCTCCGGGGCGGGCTCGGTCCGGCGAAGCAGTGAGACGTATCCCACGTGCGGATTGACGACCAGCGCGTAGTCGCCGGAGGCGACCACCTAGTCGTTGGTCCCTGCTCCGGGTTCGTCGTAGACGTACCCGTTCTCGAGCGCGGCCTGGGTGGTCTCGTCGCCGTAGTCCCACTGGGCGAGGTAGTCCACAGCGTCGACATGGCCCAGTTCGCCGAGGATGCGCAGCGGCCGGTCAGCTTCCTCTCCCTGCAGGAACACGACCGTGATCCACTGCTCGGCCGGGGCCGGGCGCGGGTGCCAGACAATCCGGCCCGACTCGGCGAATGCGGCGGAGAGTTGGTCGTCGGCCCGGTCGATCAGCGCTGCCGCCTGCCGGAACCCGGCGGCAGCGGTCTCGGCCGCCCGTGCTCCTGCGGCCTGGTCGCCGTCGTCAGTGCTTACCCGTTCCTGGTGCGCGGTGTGGACGGCGGCAATCTGGCCGAGTATCTGATGCAGAGATCGGATGCCGGCGGCGAGTTCGGCGATCACCTGGTAGGTGCCGGCGGGGTCGTCCCAGGTCCGGGTGGCATGTGCCAGGCCGCGGAGGGCTTCCGATACTTCGGCCGCGTCGGCGACGGGGTTGTCAAATGTAGGCATCACCGGCTCCTTTCGTTCATCGAGCGGACACCGAGCAGGTGCACCACCGGGATCAGACCGTGCGACACAACGGAAGCGCGGCGGCGGTGAACGCGGCGGCTTGCTGGCCGACGAGCCGCCGGGTTTCGCAGGAGCTTTGGATGGCGGCCTGGGTGATCGCGGCGACGGCGGCGTCCAGCTCGTCGACGGTAGGTGCGGACACGGAGATGAGGCCGGTCACGCGGAGGACGCCGTGGCCGGCGGTGAGGTCAGCTTCCTGCTGTAGCACGTCCTGGAACTCGGCCGACTGGGACGCGTCTTCGATCTGCCCGAGCCGGGCACGCTGTGCGGCGTCGCTGATGTACTCGACCTTCTTGCGGCGGATGTCGCGGGCGGCTCGGTCGGAACGCATCGGGGTGTAGATCAGCGACACGGCTCGCTGGATGCCGGTGGACAGCAGGATCGGGGCGGTGAATCCGGGGTAGACGAGGCTGCGCGGCCATTCGGAGATCCACAGCACGGCGTGGTGGGCGGAGTCGGTGCGCAGGTTCGCCCACGTCTCGGTGACCGCGACGGGGCCGGCGGTGGCGAGGTCGCGGCCGATCTTGCCGTGCCGTTCCAGCGCGGATGCGACGGCCGGGTCGTAGGCGGAGCGGAGGATGACGGCGATCTGTCCGGCGTCGAGCCATCCGGACGGGGCGAGGTCGGCTGACCGCAGTGCGGACGTAAGCGTGGACATCTCCTGGCGCAGCACCCCGGCGGCGCCCTTGATCCCGCCGCCGGCGGTTCTGATCTGCCGGGCTGCGGCGTTCATGTCCAGGCTCAGGCTGATCGTGGTGGCGTGCCGTTCTCCGGCGGGCCCAGCGCGTTCGATCAGCTCGGCGTAGGTGTCCGCGGCCCAGGAACCGTGCGGGGTGCCGTGCGTGGTCCACCACTCCACGAGTCCTGTGCCTGAGTCGGGCAGGGTGCGTTCGAGGACTTGCAGGGTCGCGATCCGCCCGGACCGGCACACTGTCGCCAAGACGTGACCCCAGGTGGTGACGCGGCGTTCCTGCTCGCCCGGATCGAGGAGCACGAACGCGGGATGCGTCACGTCGCAGACGACCGTCAACGTCGCGGCGTGGGGGTCGTGGATCATGCAGGCCCCGGTCTCCGGATCGTTGTATTCGCGGAGCCGGGCCATGTCGCCGGGCAGGGCGAGGGTGCCGGCGGGGCGAGGCTTGACGATCCGACGGCGGTAGAGCAACTGCCCGCCCGTGACCCGCCACAGCCACCAGAAGGTGACGGGCAGCCACTCCACGACCGGGCGCCCGCCGACAGGGATCCACGTCAGTGCGGCGGAGAGAACCCAGATGGGAGCGGTGTAGGCGAGCAGCATCCCGCCACCCGCGTAGAACGCGGCGATCAGAGTGAGGCCGCCGATGCCGAGGGTGATGAGCTGAGCGACCGATAGTCCGAGCAGGACACCGCGGCGGGTGAGTCGGGAGAACTTCACCGGCACGAGCTCGCCCGGCGCGGACTCTTTCGCATGACTGACCATCGGTCACTCCTTCGTCGGCTTGGGCGGGGTTTGGGGTGCCCGGCGCACGCTTGGCGCTGCGGTCGGCGCGGGTGCCGAAGGCGGCGGCGGAGCGCTGGATTGTCCGGCGCCGCCGGCGACCGTCTCGGCCTGACCGGCCAATGCCGCGCCGGCCTTCGGTCCCGCGGTCGCCGCGGCTTTCACGACCTGCGCGCCCACGACCACGGCAGCCGCTGGGCCTGCCGCCGCCGCACCAGCACCCGCCGCGCCTGCTCCCGCACTCGCCCCTGCTCCCGCACTGGGCGCCCCTGCTGAGCCGCCGCCGGTCGAGGAGGCCATCGTCGCCGCCGTTCCACCGCCTCCAGAGCCGCCGCCGGGGCTGCTGGCTTGACCGTCGAGTACCTTCTTCGGCCCGTCACCGGACGGCTTCGACGGGATCGGGATGGGCCGGTTCAGGGCGCGTTTCGCGTCGTCCTCGGCACCGGCCTGCCCGTAGTAGTCGGTGCCGACGAACGCGAGGAACCGATACGTCAGGTACGGGGCGAACCCCGCCAACGCCATCAGCACGATCCCCGCGAGCGGATCGGACACGGAGGCCAGGTCGAGGTCGATGGGGGCGGCGACCTCGGTGATCGCGACGAGGAAGATCACGACGAGCACGAGCTTGGACAGGATCAGGGCGATGACGAACATGGCCCACTTGCTCACCCAGCCGCGGGCCGCGTCCCACGACGATCCGGAGAACGCGAGCGGGGCGAGGGCGACGGCGACCAGCAGCAGCGACTTGCGGATCAGCAGCGAGAGCCAGACGATCGCCGCCGCTGCGATAGCGAGGCCGGCGAGGAAGATCATGATGATCGCTCCGACCCCGGGCGCGGGGATGGACAGCGCGGAGAGGCCAACGACGAGGGCGGCGATCTTGTCGCCCATGGTCTTGGTGGTCTCGCCGGCGGCTTGGATGATGCCGACGCAGAGCTGGTCGGTGATCTCCAGCAGTAGGGCGATGAGGGTGACGACGACGAAGGAGCCGATCACGGCCTTCCCGAGGCCGAGCGCTGCCCGGGTGAGCGCGGTGGGGTCGCGGCGGATCATGCCGGTGATCAGTTGCAGGCAGAAGAACAACAGCATCACGAACACGGCGATGCCGAACACGAGGTTGAACACGGACAGGAACCCTGGCCGTTGCACGTTCACCAACGTGGTGGTGTCGAACACGCTCCAGACGGCGGTGAACAGCCAGCTCGCGGCACCGCCCATCGCCTGGGCGAGCCAGTCGAACGGCGCCGCTACCAGCGAGGCGGCCGCCTCACCGGCGGTGTCGCAGACGGTGGAGATGACGGGGACATCGCATATGCCCATCACAAGACCTGCTTTCTGACGGACCGGGTTCTAGACGGTCTGGCCGACGCCCCAGAAGAATTTCACGAGCGCGACGCTCGCGCCGCAGACGATCGCGGCACCGCAGGACACGAGGACGCCGACCTTGCCCCGACCGGCCAGATGCGGGTTGCTGGAGTTCGCGCCGTAGGCCCATACGACGGCAGCGACGATCAGGGCCAGGACGGCGAGGATCAGGCCGACCGTCATCACCGCACCGACGATGGTGCGCAGGGCCGCGATCCCGGGAAGACCGGAACTGTTGGGAGGAATGTCGATCACGATGGTGTCTCCTTCAGGCGAGAGGTGGCCTCTGCCCACAGGTGCACCGCGCTGACCGCGGCGTCCTCGCCTGCCCGCATCACCGGGCATACCTCAACGGGCGAGTCCGGGAGGTGCGTCAGAGTTGTTGCCCGACGGCGATGAGCCAGTTCATCCACGCCACCCCGCCGCCGGCGAGCACGGCCGCGCCGAGCGCGACGAGCACTCCGACCCGGCCTTTCGTGGCGGCGGAGGAGTTGCTGTGCGCGGCGGCGATCGCCCAGCAGATGGCCGAGACGATCAGCATGAGCACGGCGATGACGAGCACGAACATGAACAGTGCGCCGACGACCTGCTTCAGATCACCGATCCCGGCCAGGCCGCCGAAGTTCGGAAACACGCCCATCACGCACCACCGCGGGGGAGTGCTGCCGTGATCGGGCCCGCAGGCACCGGCCACGTCACAGCTGTGGCGCCGTGGGCCCCACATCCGGTCGTGGGGCCGGTGGTCGCCGCGGGGAGGTTCGCGGCGCCGTGCTGGGTGAGCCAGGCGGCGGCGTCGATCGCGGTGCCGTTGGTGCCGCCGGGGCGGACCTCGAAGTGCAGGTGCGGGCCGGTGGACATGCCGGCGGAGCCGACGTCGCCGATGTGCTGCCCGGCGGTCACCCGGTCTCCGACGTGGACGAGGACGCCGGTGTCCCACGTATGCCCGTACGCGGTCGCGACTGTCTGCCCGTCGATGTGGTGCTCGATGACGATCAGGTTCCCGTATCCGCCGACCGGCCCTGCGACGGTCACGACACCGTCAGCGGCGGCGAGGATCGGCGTCCCCTCAGGGGCGGCGAAATCGGTGCCCGTATGGAACGACGCTTCCCCGGTGATCGGGTGGATGCGCGGGCCGAACGGGGACGCCAACACCCAGGTCCTCGCAGGCAGCGGGAACACCACGCGCGACGTGTCGGCGGCAACGGTCGTTCCGCCCGCGGCGGAGCCTGCCCGCGAGACACTGGTGTTGGTGAGGGCGTTGAGGATGGCGTCCGCGACGGGTGCGTTGTTGCGGTAGCGGTCGGGGAACGCGGACACCTCGACGGACTGTGCGGCTTCCCCGGGGTCCATGGTCTGCCAGCCGGGAATGTCGAGGAGACCTCGGGGGGAGCCATGGTTCGGGCCGGTCGGGCCGCCGAAGAATGCGCGGGCTTGGTAGGTCGGGTCCATGAGTTCGGCGACGGTGCCCCATCCGGATTGCGGGCGCATCTGGAACAGGCCGAGGGAATCGTGGTCGCCGCCGTTGCCGTCGTTGGGGTAGTTTCCGGACTCCGGGTACGTGCCGGTGTTGGCGAGCATCCGCAGCGTGGACTCGGTGAGCGCCGCCATCAGCGCGATCTTCACCCCGGGCCGGCCGACCCCGTCGATCTTGTCGCCGACGGTGATGATCGTCGCCGCGTGCGTGAGCTGCGTCTTGTTCACGGTGAAGGAGGAGCCGTCCGCCGTGGTGACCCGGAGACTGTCGGGCACGGCGCCGACCGAGAGTGACCCGGGGGTCGAGCATGCGGCATTGGCGGCCGGGTTCATCAGCACCCCGACCGCCAACAGCAGAGTTGCCGGCGAGAAGAACAGCAGGGCGAGCGCGAGAACGGCGAGCTTGCGGAACACGAGACGCCTGCTCTCATCGCAGCGGGTCGTCGAGCTGTGAGAGCCGCAGCAGATGGCAGGTCGGGTAGGTCGGCGCGCAGACGATGAACATGGTGAACGACACCGCATGCTCGCTGGACACCGGTTCGCCGTTCCACAGGCCGTCGCGGTGCCGGGTGCCCTCGATCGTGTACGCCCCGGCGCCCGGTGCGATCTGACCCGGCTGAGCCTGCGCCACGGCGTCGGCCCACGCCGCGGGCACAATCACTCGATCGATGATGAGGCGTTGGCGGGTTTCGTGCTTGCGCAGCTCGATCCACGCGTCCCGGGTCGGCAGATACGCCGAGACATCGGACGCCAGGCCGGCCTGTTCGGTGCCGGTCGGGTCACCGGCATCGAGGACGATGGACGTGTAGTCCAGAGGCATCAGCCCGCTCGTGGTGTCCCATCCGAAGATCGCATCCGCGACATTGCGGGCGAACGTCTCCGGGGCAGCGGATCGCACCACCACCGGCAGCCGTAGTGACGACGGTCCCGGCATCGAAGGTGTGGGCGGTGGGGACGATGAAGGCTCCGGGTGCGGGGCGTTGGTGCCGCGTGGACCGGCGATGAGGCCGTAGATGCCGACCCCGGCGAGGATCAACAGCACGACCCCCGCGGCAATCAGCGCGATCAGGCGGCCACGCGAAGGCGACGGAGAGCGAGAGGTCTTCATACCCCTCAGGTGCAACCCCGGCCGCCACAGGCCACGACCTCACACGGCGCGCAGGTGCGGCATCGCTGCAGCCTGCTCACGCGCGGCGCGGAGGTCGCGGGCGAACCGTCGGGTGCCCTCCGCGGTCGCGTAGAACGCTTCGGCTTGCTCGTCGGTGAGCTGTGCGGCGAGTTCGTTGAGGTCGTAGTGCATCCACCAGGAGTCGAGCTCGGCCCAGGTCAGCACGAACGCCCGCACCGCGTACCGAGCCTCCGGTACCGCAGGCGTCGACACCCCGGGCTTCTTCGTCTTCTTCGAGCTGTTCTTCGCCTCGGCCCCCACCCGCGCGAGGGCTTGTTCGGCCAGATCGTGCAGATGAGCATCGCGGGCGGCATCGCCGCTCCGTTCGAGGTCGCGGACACGCTGATACGCCGGATCGACCGGACCACCGGCCCCGATGGCCGCCAGCGCGGCTCGCGCATCGGCACGCAACGCCTCCGGCGTCTCAGGGTCCGCGACGACGCGTTCGAGGTAGCCGATCTGCTCCAGCCGCGTGTACGACGCGGCTCCAGTGACCATCTCCGCGGCCTGCCTGCGCGCATCCCCAGCCGGTGCGGTCATCGGCTCCGCCGATTCGGCGGAGCCGTTCTTCCACCGCGGCTGATACTCGCTCGTGAACTGCCCGGCAGCCTCGCGGCGTGCCGCATCCTCGGCCATCAGCGTCTTGATCTCCCGGTACAGGCCCGCGGCTTCCAGCGGGGTGAGGGTCTTGTGGAGCTGGTTGTCGTCTTGCTCGGCCAGCAGGTGTCCCAACCGGTCCGAGATGGCGGAACGCACCCAGACGTTGACGGTGCGCCAGCCAAGCTGCTTGATCGCTGCAAGCCGCCGCACCCCGCACACCAGCAGCCCGTCCGGGGTGATCGTGATGGGTTGCAGCAGCCCGTCCCGGTCGATGGACGCGGCGAGGGCGTCGAGGTCGCCGAGGTCGCGCCGGTGCCGGTGGCCGACCTGGATCGAATCGACCGTCCGATCGAGTTCGATGTGCCCCGTCGCCGTGGTCATCACGCACCCCGCCGCCCGGCTCCCGTGCGGGGTGCGGCCTGGCTGATGGTCGCCACGAGCCCGTCATCGCCCAGCAGGCTGGGCAGGCTTTCGCCGATCAGGAGGCGCAGCAGGATGCCTCGGCCCTCGCCGGTCGCCGCGTAGCCCGGAGTGGTGCGTCCCAGCAGTACCCGCAGCAGCACCGTCCACGAGGCGGCGGGGACATCGAGCAGGGCGCGGGCGTGCCGGTCGCGGCGCAGCGCCTCGTAGGTGGCGGTGCGTGATCCGATTCGGGCGAGGGCTTCGCAGACGTGCTCGATCGCTGGGCGGGCGGTGCCCTCGGGCCAGCCCAGCAGCATGAACAACAAGATCGCGTCTTCCACCGCCCCGGTCACCGACCTTGGCTCGCCCTCATCTACTTCGACGTCGTCGTGGTGGGGGTCGGTGACGTGGAATGCCGGATGGTAGTCCGACAGGGTGTTCTCTCGTTCGGAGAGGCGTTCGGGGTCGTGGAAGCAGGACACGTGTGGACGCCGGGCCTGATGCACCGAGCACAGAAGTCCTTGGCCGCGTTCTTCGGCGATGCAGGTGATCCGAACCGCGTGCGTGACGACCGCCCAGGGGTCGTCGGCCTCGCGGGCGGCGCGGGTACGCATCACGTCGAACGCCGCTGACGCGGCCTCCCATGGGTCCAGGCCGTGCTTGCGCGCCAACGGCGCGTACTTGTCCGCGGCGTAGGTCATCAGCTCGGCGGCGACCGGGTCGTGCTCCCACGCTCCGGGGGCGGCGTCGTGGAGCCGGTGCAGCAGGGTGCGCAGGCCCTCGCGGCTGGTGTAGTCCTCACCCGAGGGGTCGGTCGCAGTCGTTGTCGTCGTGGTCATGGTCGAGGCACCTCCTGGCAGGCAGGTGCGCCGGTCGCTCCTGGCGACCGTCACCCCGCCGTCCTGGGTGTCCATGACCCATCACCACCCCGGGCTACCTCGTCCCGACCCCGGACCGTGCCGGACTCTCGACGTGTTGGCCGCGACGACCGAACGCGGACACGGGCGGCAACCGCTTTGCCCGCTCCGATACCGACCGCGCCCGCGCAGCGACGGTGGAACGGAACCGGCGGCCCTGCTCGGCGTTGAACTCGATCCCGCGCCCTGCGAGATTCCCGCTGGAACGGACCAGTAGATCGGTAGGGCGCACCCACTCCACGCCCCGGCCGCGCACCCGATTCAGCCGCCTCTGAAGCTCATCTCGGCGGGCGGCCTCCTGCTTGACCGCATCCGGCGTCGCCGCCCGCTCGGCTGTCTCGGTCTCAGGCTTCTTGGCCTGTTCGGGTTCGATACGGCGGAGTGGTTGCTCCCGGATCAGGTCGTCGGTGCTCATAGTGTTGCTCACTCCGTGGATGGCGTAGAGGTCGGTTGCTTTGGCTCTTCGGGTTGGTGCGCGTCGGCGAACCAGCGGCCCACGGTCGAGGGATGTACACCGAGCGACCGGGCGATCTTCTTGTTCGACCATCCGGACTCGCGAAGTCCCGCTGCCCGCTTACGTCGGCCCACCGCACGCTCAGGCATCGATGAGGTGGCCTCCCGCGTGCCGGCCTGGATGACGGTCAGCGGTGCTTCAACAACATGCACAGACGCCACGGAGTCGTCGGCATGCTCGGCTGGTTCAGCGGGGCGGGCGCGGGTGAGGATGACGGTGAGGTGCGTGATCGCGAGCAGCACGACAGGTGGCACCGCCGCGACGGAAGCGGCCAGCCCTGCGGGGACGTCCGCGTCGGCCGAGACAACTGCGTGCAGCGAGTTCGCCGTCACCGACACCGCCGCCGAGCCAGCGAGCAGCGTCCACGGATACCAGGCGACCCGCTCCCCGCCGAGCGCGACGACCGCGACCGTGGACACCACGATCACGCCGTCCACGATCAGCGGCCACGCCCAGGCTTGTCCGTCGCCGATCCCGGACCGGCGCGCCAAATCCGCGAGCGAGGTGAACGACAGCCAGAACGCGCCCGCGGCGATGAACACCGTGCCGGCCACCGAGGTGATGACCGCCCACTGGCGGCCTGGCCACGCCCTCACGAGAGCCCCCGGGCCCGCACCCGCTGCCGAGCGACACTAGGCGCAGCAGGATCTGCGCGGTCGTCTCGGATCGCGATCGCGTGAACGCGGCGATAGGCGCTGTCGACAGTCCGGACGATCTCACGCTCCTCGAAGCCAGGCTGCACCGCAGCCGTCACCAGCACCTCCCGTGCGTCCGCGAGGGGGACATCGTTCTCCGCCAAGCGGCACGCCGCCCAGAACAATGAACGATTCCGTTCACCCTCGCGCTGCCGGCTGACCCACAACGCCAACCGCTCCGCCTCGACGGCCGTGTCGCGCATGACCGCGGCTGACGGTCTCGGCGGGGTGGCGCGTGGTGGGGTGAGGAAGTCCCGCAGCCGCAGCGCGTCCACTGGAGCACCTCCGCTGCCTCCGGCGACGATGCGGTAGCGGGTCGGGGTTTCGTCGATCGTGCGGATCGAGGGCGGGGCGACGATGTAACCGCCGTCACCGCGGAAGTCGATGCCCGCGCTTGCAGACTGCCACGACCGTTGTTCGACCCCAGGTGCCGCAGGGAAGTAGGCGTGCAGGCCGCCGGTCGGAGTGCCCACCAGCAGCCCCCATCCGTCGACCAGACCCGCGGTGTCGGCGCGGGCGAACGCGACGGTCCCGTCGACCGGGCCGTGCACATCGACATCCACGACGACCAGGCCCGACCCCTCCCCGGTCGGGATGCCGATGTTCGCAACCGGGGCCTCTCGCCACCAGGCCCGAATCTGCGCCGCATCGGTCGTCGCGTCGAGGAACCCGCGCCCGTCCCGGATCAGCGGTGTCTTACCGCCTGGCGCACACGGGAACACCGGCACCCCTGCCAGCGCGAGTGCCAACGCCGCGTCAGGCAATCGCCTTTCGCGGCCCGCCCGCGCGAGCACCGCGAGGCTGTCACCGTCAGGCATTACAGGCCCCGCCCTGCCCGGACCGGCACAGTCGCCGTTGGCTGACGTTCCGGTATCGGCGCTATCGCCCGGGACGGTTGCTCCGCCGTCGCGGCATCGTTCCCGAGGCCCGGCGGGATGCCGTCACCGACTTGAACGGTGTCGAGTCGGTGAAGGATGCCGAGGGCGGTCTTCCGCACTCGTTCGCCGGTGGCTTGCACCACCTGCGCCGGGTCTTTCCCGTCAACGCGGGCGGCCCACGTCGAGACATACGGGATCGTATAGGCGGTGGTGTCCATCCCGTGCGCGGCACCGATCATCAACGCCACCGACTCGGCTTCGACCTCGCCGATTCCGCGATGCTGGTGAGCGTCCTTATCGTCGGGGTCGTGCATCAGCACATGCGCCAGCTCGTGCGCGAGGGTCTTGGCCTGCGCGGCGGGTTCCATGTTCTCCCGCACAGCGACCTGACGCGCGGCCCAATCGGTCGTGCCGTTCGCGCCCTGGATCATGCCCTCGTGCGGTACCCGCAACAGCGTGAACCCGGCCGCCGCCACCTGCGCTCCCAAGCCCTCCCAGAGTCCGGCCGGTGCTTCGCCTACCAGAAGTGCCGGTGCGGGCGGCTCCGGGATCGGATCACCGGCTGTCTGGGACACGTCCCAGACGTGAGCGGGCCGGGCGCCCACCATCTTCGAGCGCACCACCTCGCCGGGTTGCGGCTTCTCCCGCGCACCGAGCCGACGCCATGAGTTCGCATCCGCAGGCGTCGAAGACGCGAACCGCCCGGTGACCGGGGCGAAGATCATGTAGCCGGGCTGACCCTTCTGCACTTGACGATCGAGCTGCTGCCACTGGCGGTAACCGGCGACGTACGACGGCTCCGGCTCCGGCACCCGGCCAGCCTCGAAGGCGGCCCCATGCTGAACCCAGATCAGCAGAGTGTTGTTGAACGACCGCGACCGGAACCTGGCCGCGAACGCCAGCGCCCGCGCCCAGTCGTGCCCGGACACCAGCGCATCGACCGCGAAGACCAACGTCTCGTGAAGCGCATCAAGTTTCGCTTGCTGTTCGATGGTGCGTTGCTTTGAGCGTGCTTCTGACGGTTCCCGCGCCGGCATTCTGCCCGACATGAGATCACCTCCTGGGGTAGGGAATGATGCCGCCCATTGAGCTGCTGGCGGGCAGGTGCACCCGAGAATCCAATGCGTATCCGTCTCACCGATCGGTGGGCGAAGGCTCACAGGATGAATCACACCCGGCCAGATCCTCCGAAAACAGGCCAGACGAGGGTCAGAATGGGTCAGAGACTGTTGACGAATACTGCTGCGAGGGTGCGATGAGCACGGGACAACGACCGATCGGGACCGGCAGCGGTCGCCGTCTCGCCGATCAGATGCAGATGCGGAAGATCAACATGCGCGACCTCGCCGCCCGGGCAGGATGCGACGAGCGGACGATACAGCGAGCCCTCAACGGCGAGACAACCCCGCAGTTGCGCGTCGCCGAAAGCATCGCCGCGGCGCTCGATTGCTCCGCTGAGGATCTCTGGCCTCGCGTCGGTCGGGGTGGCGCAGGAATCAGCGGCGCCGTCTGGGTGCGTATGTTCCCGTCACGCGCTGAAGTGCCGATCGAACTCTGGCGGGACGTGCTCTCGTCGGCTGCATCACGTATCGACATCTGCATGTACGGCGGCACGTTCCTTTTCGACAACGTGCACGGCTTCATTCGCATCATCCACGACGCCGCCGCGGAAGGAACACCGGTCCGGATCATGGTCGGCGACCCCGGGGCGTCAGCGATTCACCAGCGCGGTGTAGAAGAGGGCATCGGCGACGCGATCGCCGGACGCTGCAGGATGACGCTCTCGCATCTCGAGGCGCTCGACGGCGTGGACGGCGTCGAGTTACGCACCCACGCGACACCGCTCTATGTCACGATGTTCTTCATCGACGACACCCTGTACGCGAACCACCACATCCTTGGATCGCCCGCGGGCGATAACCCGGTCTACGAAGTCCCAGCCGACGCAAACCCGGAGCTCTGGCAGACGTACAACGCGTCGTTCGAGCGCATCTGGGACGGCGCCCGAGCGGTCACCTACCCCCTCGGTTACTGAGCGGAAGGAAGATGGATGACGCGCACCGACTACTACAATGACCCGACAGCTCCGAGGGCGAACAGCGTGGTCCCATCGACCACGTGCGCGGTGGTTGACGATCAGGGCCGAATAGTCCTCGTCCACCGGAAGGACAACGGACTCTGGGCGCTCCCAGGTGGCGGAATGGAACTCGGCGAGTCGATCGAAGACTGCGCAGTTCGCGAAGTGAAGGAGGAGACCGGACTGGACGTCGAGCTCACCGGTCTTGTGGGCGTGTATACCAACCCCCGCCACGTCATGAAGTACGACGATGGTGAGGTTCGTCAGCAGTTTTCGCTCTGTTACACGGCTCGACTCATCGGCGGGGAGCTTGCGTTCGACAACGAGTCAACCGACATCGCGTGGGTCGAGCCTGAGCGAATTGCCGAGCTTCCGATGCATCCGTCGATGAAGCTCCGGATCGACCACTTCCTCGACAGACGGGATGCGCCCTACTTGGGCTGACTTGCCACGAGCCGCGCCTCGACTCGAGCGACCGAGGCTAGCAATGCTGGAGCAGATTCCGCCACGGCTGCGTGAACTGGATCGCTCTCGGCGTAGCGGTGCAGGATCTCCGCGATGCGCTTCTCGGCGGCCACCAACTCTCCGTCCGGCGACGTCGTCACGTCAGAATAGGTGACGATATCAAGGATCTCGCGCGGGGGAGCGCTGAACTCATTCAGCTGCGCGACGAGCCCTCGCTGCCGCGCCTCGAACTCCGCTCCCGTGTGGAACGCGATCAGCGAGACGACAAGCGGCGGCAACCCGACATCCCAGGCAAACCGTGCACCGTCGAGCGGATGGAAACCGGTCAAACCGAGGTCGTCGGCGTAACCGACGTCGTGCAGCCATGCCGCTGCGACAATCTCGCACGCGTGCTCTGGATCGATGCGGAGCGCGATGTCGCATGCGCTGGCTGCAACGCCTTCTACGTGTCTCCAGCGGCTCGAAAGGAGCGCCAGGTGCTCGCCCGCGAGCGCGCGCGCCTGCGCGACCATATCACTCGCCACACCTCTCAGCCTACTCGCGCGCGATCCAGCATCCTCACTACCGAACCAATCGCCGTGGAGGGACGTGGGGCGCATCTTGCGCGCCGACCGCCGCCCATCTGGATCAGTCGGTGCCATGCTCGTCCTGAAGACGATCACGACGCGCAGAAGACGAGGGCGAATGTCCGATCGAGAACCCGCGAATGGAGGGCCCCACGGGGTGAGGGGACGATCCGGCCGTGTGCGGGCGGCGATGGGCGATGAGGTCGCGCCGATCGAGCTGCTTTTCGACCTGGTCTTCGTCTTCGCGATCTCCCAGCTGTCCAGCCATCTCGTGACGAATCTCACGTGGCGAGGCGCGTTGGAAACGCTCGTCCTGTTGATCGCCGTCTTTGGCATCTGGTCATTGACAAGCTTCGCGGCGAGCATGCCAGGAATCAGCCGCAGAGCGGAGATCGGGGCGATTCATCGGCCAGTTCTGCAGCGCTCCCGACAGTCCCGACTGTGAGTCGGGGGCGTTGACTGCCGTGAAGATCGCAACGACCACTAACTCATCGTGGCCGTGGCGTTGGTCAGATCGGGAGGACAGTCCCGCCGATGAAGGTCTGAAGCCAGAACATCAGGATCGTCCAGACGCCGGTGAGCATGAGGAGCCCGACTGCGATCATGGTGGCGCCGCCGGCGAAATTGATGGCTCTGACGTGTCGGCGGAGAAAACTGATCGCGGTAGTGGCCCATCCCAGCCCTGCTGCGACGAGGATGAAGGGTAGTCCGAGGCCTGCGCAGTAGACGATCGCGAGGAGTGCGCCGCGTGGCGCGGACGCGGCGCTGATGCTGAGTGCGGAGATCGCGGCGAGGGTGGGTCCGAGGCAGGGGGTCCAGCCGAGTCCGAATGCGATGCCGAGGAGGGGTGCTCCTCCCAGTCCGGTGCGGGGGGTGATGGATAGCTTCATGGTGCGTTGGAGGGCGCGGAAGGCTCCGATGAAGACGAGCCCCATGAGGATGACCACTACGCCGAGTGCGCGGATCAGGGCGTCTTGCCAGCGGATGAGCCAGCCTCCGGCCGCGCCGAACGCCGCACCGTAGGCGATGAAGACGAGGGAGAATCCGAGTGTAAACAGTCCGGCGCCGGCGATGGGGCGCCATCGGGTTGTCGCGGTGGACGTTCCGGTCACGTATCCGAGGTAGCCGGGTACGAGTGGGAGCACGCAGGGTGAGGCGAATGAGACGAGCCCGGCGAGAAGTGCGAGGGGAAGTGCGGCCCAGAGCTGCCCGCTGGCGATGACCGACGTCACCGATTTGCCTGCTCGCTCAGCGCGGTCTGGATGAGCGCGGCGAGCGTGTCTCGCGAGGGGAGGCGTCCGAGGATGCGGGATGCCATGCGTCCCTGTCGGTCCAGGACGATCGTCGTGGGGACCGCGTTGGGGGCCGCCTTGCCGGCGAACGCGTACTGGACGTTGCCGGCGTTCGCGTCGAGGATGGACGGGTAAGTGATGCCGAATTCCTTCTCGAAAGCTGCGGCTGTTCCCGCGGTGTCGCGTACGTTGACGCCGATGAACTGGACGCCTTCTTTCGCGAATTGTGTGTGGAGTGCTTGCAGGTCTCGTGCTTCGGCACGGCACGGCGGGCAGGCGGCGTACCAGAAGTTGACGACGACCACGGAGCCCAGCCAGGCACTGGAGTCTGCCTTTCCGCCGGTGTCGAGCGGGCCGCCGAAGCGGACGGAGCCGTCACGCTTGGCCGGTGGGATCTCGGCGATCGTGTCGTCTGCAGACGTGTACGCCTTAGTCCCCGCTGTTTGCAGACTGCTCAATCCCGACGGTTGGGCCGCGCAGCCGCTCAAGAGAACGAGTGCTGCGGTCAGGGTGACGAGAAGCGGTGACGTGGCCACTCGGCGCCGGTGAGCGGGGGAGCGGTGCCGGGTTCGTCGTGGCAGGAATAGCATGATTGTCCTTCTATCCAGGTGAGCGCGGGGTGGGGTGCATGCGTCTCACCGGGGTCTATGGGCGCGCGTTGGGTCGTTTCCGGCCGGCGATGATCGCGCCGGCCATGATGAGCAGGAATCCTGTGGGGTAGCCCACGGCGAAGTCGAGCCAGCCGGGGGGTTGGCCCGGGCCGAAGGCCTCCAGGTGGGCGAGCCAGTGGACGATGGCGACCACGCCGCCGACCGCCATGATGATCTGGCCGAGGCGCACGAGTCTGCGGTGCCGCCGCCAGAGGACTCCGGGGTCGGGCGGTGTGGGGCGGGGTTGCGCGGCGCGGTTCATGGGGTGTGGATCCTTACTTGAGTCCGGAGTAGGAGTGCAGTCCGGTGAAGAAGACGTTGACAATGGCGAAGTTGAAGATCACGGCGGCGAATCCGACGATGGACAGCCACGCGGCGCGGGTGCCACGCCAGCCACGGGTGGCTGTGGCGTGCATGTAGGCGGCGTAGAGGACCCAGATCACGAAGGTCCAGACTTCTTTGACGTCCCAGCCCCAGAACCGGCCCCAGGCGCGGCTGGCCCAGATGGCGCCGGCGATGAGTGTGAATGTCCACAGGATGAATCCGATGGTGGTCATCCTGTAGGCGAGCCGGTCGAGGGCTTCTGTGGACGGGACGGTCGCCAGGAGACGTTGGATGCGAGGTGTCCCCTTGGCTTGACCGCGTCGTTTGATCAGGAACAGGACGCTGACGAGGAACGCCAGGCCGAGGAATGCGGTGGCGAGCATGGCGATCATGACGTGGATGACCAGCCACCCGGATTGCAGGGCGGGCATGATCGGGACCACGGGCACGTAGAAGCTGACGGTGGCAACGCCCAGCAGCAGTACGACCAGTCCGAGGACGGCGGTGCCGAGGTAGGCGAGGTGTACTCGGATCGAGACGATGAGGAAGGTGCCGATGATGAGCGCCGTACCTGTCAGGGAGAACTCGAACATGTTGGCCCATGGGACCCGGTCCGCGGCCACTCCGCGCAGGACCGTGGCTCCGACCTGGAAGACCCAGCCGAGCACGGTGAGCGCGTAGCCGACGCGCACTGCTTTGGATGCGCGGGGGTTGTCCGGTTCGGTGTGGTCGGCTGCATCGGCACCGGTGTACGTGGCGCGTCGTGGGGGAGCTTGCGCGCCCGCGAGGGCCGGTTCGCGCGCCGGCGCGGGCGCGGGTGCGGCGCGGCGGGCGAGGTCGATGGTGTAGGCGACGAATGCGGCGGCGTAGATGGCGATCGCGGAGTACACCAGCAGGAGGGACAGGGATTCGAGGTATGAGGTCACGGGCGGGTCTCCTGGTCGGGTGTGGTGAGGTGGGTGAAGTGTCCTTCGACGACTGTTTGCAGGCTGGGGTCGTCGCCGCGGGACAGGGCGCCGACCTCCACATCGGTGCCGTCGTCCCGCCGGGTGGCGCGTACCCAGACGCGGCGGCGGGGCACGAACAGGGAGAGCGCGAGTCCGGCGACCGCGGCGGCGACGGCGATCAGCATCGGGATCTGGGTGGGGTCGTAGGCGATATCGAGGGACGCGAACCGGGGAATGCTGGTCAGCTCGATGGAGCCGAGGCCGTTCGGCAGCGGTTGGGGGACGTTGGGCACGAGCTGAATACCGCGGGTGGTGGTACCACGGCCGGCGATCTTCGTCAGTTTGGAGGTGTCCAGCGTGTAGACGGATACCGGGATTCCCCTGTTCAGCCCCAGATCCCCGACATAAACATCCAGTGTCACGACGGGGTTGAGTAGGTCTGGGTAGCTTGAGTAGGAGGCGCCGTTGGGTGCGGTGGCGCGGGTGGGATAGAAGAGGCCGATCATGCCGACTTGTTTCGCGAGGCCGTCGGGGATCTTGATGATTCCGAGGCTTGTCAGCTTCGCGTCTTGGGGGAGGAACGGGATGGAGTCTTTGAAGACCACGTCTCCGGCGGGGTTGCGGACGGTGATGGTCGGGGCGTAGCCGTTGCCGAGGAGGTAGATGTCGGTGCCGTCCACGGACATCGGTTCGTTCACCCGAATGTCCGCCTTCTGCTGGCGACCGTCGCTTTGCGCGGTGACTTTCGCATCGAAATTTCGCGGCATCCCGAGCGCGTTGAGGTTGTCGGTCACATACGTCACCCGGAAGCGGTTCAAGGTGAGCGCGAACCGCGGGATCTGCGCGTCCGTGACGAGTCGGCCCGCGGTGAAGGAGTCGTAGGCGATCCGGGTGCTGGCGAAGGTCTGCCCCTCGATCAGGACTCGTTGCCCAGTGAACCGGTACCCGCTGCCGATCGCGAGAACGAGCAGGACGGCCAGCAGCGCGATGTGGAAGAGAAGGTTTCCCGTTTCGCGGAGGTAGCCGCGCTCCGCGGCGATGGAGTGCTCCCCGTCGTTTCGGACGCGGATGGTCCGGTACCGCTGGCGGCGCAGCTCCCGCTCGGCTGCGTCGAGTACATCCCCGGGTGAGCGGTGAGGGAGATGCTGCTGGTCGTACGCGGGAAGACGGGACAGGTTCCGGGGGGTGGCCGGTGGCGCGGCGAGCAAGGCACGGGCGTGGTGTCGGATGCGTGGAATCACGCAGCCGACCAAGGAGATGAACAGCAGGAGGTAGATGGCGGAGAACCACACAGACCCGAACACGTCGTGCAATTGCAGCAGCTCGGCCGCCCAGGTCCATCCGGGGTGATCGCGGCGAAACTGGATCACCCCGTTGGGGTCGGAGGACTGCTGCGGGATGAGAGACCCGGGCACGGCGGCGAGGGCAAGCAGGAGCAGCAGGACCAGCGCGGTCCGCATCGAGGTCAGCTGGCGCCACGCCCACCTGGCCCAGCCGGTCACGGTCAGGCTCGGCGACACGATGTCACCTGTGCGATCGACGTGATCGGCGGGCAGATCCGCCTGCATGTTTTCATTCAGAATCGGCATGGACCGCCTCCACTTCCGCTGCCGTGCCAACCACGGCTCTTCGTGCCCGCAGTTCGGCACGAACGATCAAGGCGACACCGAAAGCTGCGGCGGCCACCGCCGTCGCGAGATTCGCTTTGACCCCGCCGGCAAGGAGTTCGGTGGGGTCCAGCCGGATCGACTCCAGAAATGCCCGCCCCACTCCGTACCACAGCAGGTACAGGCCGAGGCTTCGCCCGCTCCCAGTGCGGATTCGTCCGTCGAGCGTGCGGGTGCGCTCGACCACGATGATCATCAGCGCGCCGAGGAGGTTCCAGATCAGCTCGTAGAGGAACAACGGCTGAAATAACGTGCCGGCTGGTGTCCCGGGTGGGATCGCCGCGCTGCCCGGGTCGATCTGCAGCCCCCACGGCAACATGGTCGGTGGGCCGAACAGCTCCTGATTGAAGTAGTTGCCGATCCGTCCCACGGCTTGGGCGACGAGCATCCCCGGCGCCAACGCATCCAGGAACTGCAGCACGGGAATTCCAGCGCGGCGGGTGCCGATCACGATCCCGAGCAGACCGAAGAGGGTTGCGCCGAAGATCGCGATCCCTCCCTCCCAGATGTAGAGCACGCGCAACAGGTCGGCGCCGGGGAAGAAGTAGTCGCGGGGGTGCGTGAGCACGTGGTAGGCCCTGGCGCCGAGGATGCCCAGTGGCACAGCCCACATCGCCACGTCCACCACGGTTCCCGGTGCATGACCGGCTGCCCGCAACCGCCGGGCGGTGATCGCGACCGCGAGGCCGATCCCGGCGAGGATGAACATGGCGTAGAAGCGGATCTGCAGCGGCCCGATCTGTAGGAAGCTGACCTCCGGGCTCGGAATCAGCGCGGGGACGAGTCCCGTGGCGATCATGACCGAACCCGCCGAGGCAGCCAGATGAGCGGATCGACGGGCTTCCCGCCCGTGCGAATCTCGAAGTGCAGGTGCGGACCTGTGCTCCTCCCCGTATTACCCACCAAGCCGACCATCTGCCCGACGCGGACGCGTTCGCCGGTCCGGAGGGCGATCGAGTTCCTGAGCATGTGCGCGTAGAGGCTTTCGACCATCTGCCCGTCGATTTCGTGGCGGATGATCACATACGCGCCGTAGTTCGCGTCGTTGGAGATGGCGACGGTGACAACCCCATCGGCCATGGCCTGGATCGGAGTGCCGATCCCGGGAGTGAGGTCAAGTCCCGCGTGGAAGGCAGAACAGGTTGCACATGGTGGGGTGCGGGGCCCAAACCTGCTGCTGATGGGCACTCCGACGGTGAATGGCCATTGCACCGCCGAGTTCGCGTCGTTCGTGAAGGTGTCAGCGGTGAAGACGTACGGCGTGAAGCCACGGGGGATCACTGAGCTGGCGGAATAGCCGTCCCGGTCGAGCGGCTGCTGGGACGCGTCATCGGCGACGACTAAGGTCTGCACCCGAGCCTTCCCCCGGGCGTGGGTGGGGATGGCAGCCTCGGCGATAGGTGCCATGAAGGGCAGTGACACCGGCAGGGTAAGCCCGGGCACGAGAAGCATCACCACTATGACTGCCCCGCGTTTCCTAGTTCGCGCGCCGTGCGCGACACCGCGGGTTTGCCGTTCGCGCGTCGCGCGCGCTGCCGCGGGTTTGCGGTTCGCGCGCCGCCGTTGAGAGGGTGCGGTCTTGGCTTGTTCGCGGATACTGCGCCGGGTCGGAACCGCTTCACTGTGGGCTGTGCGCATACTCACGACCGGGTAGCGAAGAACAGGTACAAGAAGATCGCGGTCAGCCCGAGAAGGGCGAGGGCAATCAGCGCGGTGATGATCAGGGCAGCGGGGGTGAACATTGAAATCCCTACGTTCGAGGGTCGAGCGGGAAGCACTGGTAAGCCATGGGGCACGAGGCAGTGGGCCCGCGGTCGGCTGAAGGATCCCAGGCCAAACGGTCGACGTCCGGGGGGCGTCGGTGGCGGGAAGAGGGACCGGTGATCCGGGCGTTCGATCCTTTGGAGCGGATGCGAGGGCGTGAACGCCGGTCCAGCGATGAGCCGGACATTCGACTGGTCTTGCGGGCGCTACGAGACTGACCGGTTGTTACCGGTCAGGTGATGTCGCCGATCAGGTTCTACAGACCGATAGCGTGAGAAGAGATGGTTCGCAAGCTTGGTCAGCGCGATCAAGTGGATGCGTCGCAGGCGGCAGAGCGGGTCGCATCGTCGTCACGAGTATCTGCCGCCGCGACCGCCGGAGCAGCACAATCAGCGAGAGAGACCACATCAGCGCGAGGATGCACTCGACCGAACTCATACTCTGGTCGTCGCCACAGCCGAGTGATTCGCAGGCTGTTGCGGCCACCACATTGCTTGTAGAGGTAGCGGGCGGGCGAGAGCCGGCGACGGTCGTCGAGCTGGCGGCGGTGCCTGCAACAACGCTGCTTTGGCCGTCTTCCAGGCTGAGCGAGTGCATCGCGAGGATCCCAGCGATCACCGGAACAACGACGGCGAGGGTCAGCAGAGCGAAGGCGCGCGATCGATCGCGGCGCCCGAGCCACATCCAGAGACCTCTCACGATCACCCTCTTCCCATGAGCCAGCGTACCGCCCCCGACGTGCGGATCGAGACGGCATTCTCCCACCGCGGCAACCACAAGGTGGTGGGCTTACCAACGACAATACCAGGTACCCCTATCGGGTATAGAGTGTGCCATGGGAGGCCGAGATGGTTCACGGGTACGTCGATGACAAGCAGGCGCTGCTTACGCGTCTGCGTCGCGCTGAGGGGCAAGTCCGCGGGATCGCACGGATGGTGGACGAGGACGTGTACTGCATCGACATCCTGACGCAGGTCTCGGCGGCGACGAAGGCCCTGGAGTCGGTCGCACTGACCCTGCTGGAAGACCATCTGGGGCATTGCGTGGCACAGGCGACAGCTGAGGGCGGCCCGGTCGCTACGGAGAAGCTCCGTGAAGCGAACGCCGCCATCGCACGCCTGGTCCGTTCCTAGACGACACGGATCCTCTTACTCACTCACTACAAAGGCTCGTGAAGGGAGCACAGAAAATGGCTGGACAGGAATATCAGGATCTGGGACTGCGCGAGGCGAGCGATGGGTGCGCTTGTTGCGTTTCCGTCGACACGACCACGGATGCGTCGTCAGCGGTGGCTGAGACGGTGTCCGCTCCGGTGACGGCGGAGTACTTCGTGGACGGGATGACCTGCTCCCACTGCGTGCGCAGTGTCACCGAAGAGGTCTCCGCGATCGAAGGTGTCTCACGGGTGGACATCGACCTCCGCGCGGGCGGTGTTTCGACCGTGACGGTCGCCAGCACAGCCCCGGTCGACCCCGAGCGGGTGCGGGAGGCCGTTGAGGAGGCCGGTTACGCGCTCGCCGCCGTGTCATGACCGTCGCGGATGTCGATCTTGACATCACCGGGATGACGTGCGCGTCCTGTGCAGCGCGGATCGAGCGGAAGCTGAACAAGCTGCCCGGCGTCGAGGCGACGGTCAACTTCGCCACGGAGAAGGCCCGTGTCCATTCGGTGGACCCGGTGCCCGTGGAGGAGTTGATCGCGGCTGTCGAGCAGGCCGGGTACGGGGCGAGCGTCCCCGCCCCGCCCCCCACCGACACCACCGACCAGACGTCCGCGCCGCGCGATGAGGAACTGGCCTCACTGCGGCAGCGACTGATCGTGTCAACGGTGCTGGCGGTGCCGGTGGCGGTGATGTCGATGATCCCGGCATTGCAGTTCACCTACTGGCAGTGGCTGGCGCTCACCCTCACGGCGCCCGTGGTTGTGTGGGGGGCGTGGCCGTTCCACCGTGCCGCGGCGATCAACGCCCGCCACGGCGCGGCCACGATGGACACCCTGATCAGCGTCGGCGTGCTGGCCTCGTTCGGCTGGTCGCTGTACGCGCTGTTCTTCGGCGGGGCGGGGATGCCAGGAATGCGGATGAGCGTCACGCTCGTCGGCACGCCGCAGTCCGGCGGCCACGAGGTATACCTCGAGGTCGCCGCCCTCGTGACCGTGTTCATCCTCCTCGGCCGCTACCTCGAGGTGCGCGCCAAGAGGCAGTCCGGCGAAGCCCTCCGCGCGCTGCTGGAACTCGGCGCGAAAGACGCCGTCGTCCTCCGAGCCGGCGTGGAGCAGCGCATCCCGGCCGCCCAGCTGGTGCCCGGTGACGTGGTCGTGGTGCGGCCCGGCGAGAAGATCCCCTCCGACGGCCTGGTCACCGACGGCGTCTCCGCGGTGGACGAGTCGATGCTCACCGGCGAGTCCGTCCCGGTCGAAGTTGCCGCCGGCTCCCGTGTGGTCGGTGCGACCGTGAACACCGGCGGACGCCTGCTGGTCGAGATCACCCGGGTCGGTGCGGATACGGAGCTTTCGCGGATGGCGAGGCTGGTCGAGGAGGCGCAGACCGGCAAGGCCCAGGTGCAGCGCCTGGCCGACCGGGTCTCCGCCATCTTCGTCCCCGTTGTCATGGTGCTCGCCCTGGTCGCGTTCGCCGGGTGGCTGATCGCCGGGGCGGGCGCGGAGGTCGCGTTCACCGCCGCGGTGACCACCCTGATCATCGCCTGCCCGTGCGCGCTCGGGCTTGCGACGCCGACGGCGCTGCTGGTCGGCACCGGCCGCGGCGCCCAGCTGGGCATCCTGATCCGAGGGCCCCAGGTGCTCGAGCAGACCCGCCGCATCGACACCGTCGTGCTGGACAAGACCGGCACGATCACCGCCGGCACTATGACGGTCACCGGCATCCACACCGCCCCCGGCACCGAACGAGCGGAGCTGATCCGGGTCGCGGCAGCCGCCGAACACGGCTCCGAGCATCCCATCGGCCGCGCCATCGTCGCCGCCGCGACGGGCCCGATCGAACCGGCCGAATCGTTCGCCGCGGAAGCCGGTCAGGGCGTGCAGGCCATCGTCGACGGCCGAATTGTCGCCGCCGGCCGCGCCTCCTGGATCAGCACACAATGGGCTATCCCGGTTTCCGACGAACTCGCCGCGATCATCGCGGCGGATGAGGCGGCCGGGGCGACCGTGACGGTGGTGGCCTGGGATGGGCAGGTGCGCGGGGCGATCAGTGTCGCCGACGCGATCAAACCCACCAGCCCGAACGCGATCGCCCGGCTGCGGCAGCTCGGGCTGACCCCGATCCTGCTTACCGGCGACAACCCAGGCGCTGCCCGGACGATCGCCGGCGAGGCCGGCATCGACGATGTCCGCGCCGGGGTCACCCCGAAGGGCAAGCTCGACACCATCCGGGAGCTGCAGGCCGGCGGGCGGGTGGTCGCAATGGTCGGCGACGGCGTGAATGACGCAGCCGCCCTGGCCGCAGCGGACCTGGGCATCGCGATGGGCACCGGCACCGACGCGGCCATCACCGCGGCAGACCTGACCATTGTCTCCGGTGACCTGGTCCTGGTCCCCGACGCGATCCGGCTGGCCCGCCACACCCTCGGGACGATCAAGGGCAACCTGTTCTGGGCGTTCGCCTACAACATCGCCGCCCTTCCAGTCGCCATGCTCGCCCTGCTGAACCCGGTGCTCGCCGGCGCCGCAATGGCGTTCAGCAGCGTCTTCGTCGTCACGAACAGTCTCCGACTGCGCCGGTTCCGCACTCTTCCCGCCCCCGCGGTCACCACGCGGTCGGCACATCCCACCACCGCACAGGTCCGCATCTGACAACCCGCCAGGAGGCACGATCATGACTAACGAGCACGAGCACGAGCACGGAGACCACGGGCATCACCATCACGAGCCGCCCGCAGGGGCGACTCATCTCGTGACCTGTCCGGTCATGCCACACAACCAGGTCGACCCGGTGTCGGCCGAGCGGCGCGGCCTATTCCGCGACTACGAGGGCACCCGATACTGGTTCTGCTGCCCCGAGTGCGGTCCCCTCTTCGACGCGGATCCGGCGCGATACGTGAACACGGTGTGATCCAGGGCTGAGACTCAGCCAGCCCCAGCGCGGATAGGTACCCTTGGTTCAGGGAAGGATGGAGGACGGCGGTGAAGACAGCGCGGACACGCCCCCCGATGCGCTCCGGGCTGCCCCGGCTCCTGCTGCTTTTCCCGATCGCTCTGGCACTCATCGCCGGCCTGCTCACCATGCACACGCTCTCCGGTGCAAACGCGAGTCTTCCTGCGGGGACGAGTGCGGTCAGTCCCCAGATGCAGGTGATGGGCGCCAATACAGGCGTCGGACATGCGATGACCAGCACGTGGCACGCCACGGTGGACGCCCAGTGCCACGGTGAGTGCAGTGACCCGATGGGGATGCCGGAACACTCCATGCTGATGATGGTGTGCGTCCTGGCACTCCTGACCGCTGCTCTCGTTTTGCTCGCCCCAGCACTTCTTACCCGCCTTGAAGAAGTCCTGGCTCGGGCGCGACAGTCCGGCGTCCGCGTCGACGCCCGTGCCGTGCTGGCGCGCCCGAGGCCGCCGTCTCTCATCGTTCTATCGATCAGTCGAACCTGATTCGAGCGCTCTCCTGGCATGCCGCCGGGAGAGATCTCGGCGTTGCCCGCGAGGGCATCCAGATCAGCATTCTTTCGACTGAGTAGATAGGACATCTCCAAATGCGTTTCCGTACCCTCACCCTGACCGCAGGCGTTCTCGCCGCCGCAATCGTCCTGGCCGGCTGTACCTCCACGAGTAGTGGTTCGATGCCTGGGATGGACCATGGTTCCGGCGGCATGAGCAGTACAGCACCGTCGCCGGCCAAGACTGCGACATTCAACATGGCCGACCAGATGTTCGTGACGATGATGATCCCGCACCATGAGCAGGCCGTCGAGATGGCGGACCAGGTCCTCTCCAAGAGCGGCATCGACGACCGTGTCGTGGCGCTTGCCAAGCAGATCAAAGCCGCGCAGGGCCCGGAGATCCAGACAATGAAGGGCTGGCTGACGAACTGGGGCATCCCCTCCGACGAATCCACGTCCGGCGGCATGAACGGTATGGGCTCGGGCGACGGGATGATGACCGGCGACGACATGGCCGCGTTGAAAGCAGCCACCGGCGCCGAGGCAAGCCGCGTGTTCCTCAAGGGGATGATCGCGCATCACCAGGGGGCGGTCACGATGGCGCAGACGGCCCTCAAGGAGGGAAAGAATCCCGACGTGCGTGCTCTGGCTCAGCAGATCATCGACGGTCAGACTGCAGAGATCACCACGATGCAGGACATCCTCGCCACCCTCTGACCCGGCCCCTCTGGGGTGGGCACGCAGCGCATGCCCACCCCAGAGGCTCCCCTTCCGCGTCCGTCGCACCGCGGCGAACGCAATCGCTGAAAGGCATCTCATGAGCTTGCGATCTGCGGCTACCACGACAGTGGCTGTCGGTGCGGCGTTTCTGCTTGCCGGTTGCACCACCGCACCGGCCACCGCGCCGCCCACTCCGGATATGGCGTCCGCGTTCGGGCATATCCACGGCATCGTCGACCTTGGTGACGGCACCGTATTGCTGGGAACTCACACGGGCTTGTACACAATCAACACCGACGGGGTCGCCACAGGGCCGATCGGCGGCAATGACTTCGACGCGATGGGTTTGACCGGCACCAAGGACCTGCTCTACGCGTCCGGACATCCCGGCCCAAACACCGCGCAAGATCTTGGCAGCCCAAATCTCGGCATCATCCGCAGCGACGATGCCGGGACGGAGTGGAAGCCCGCCGCATTCACGGGACAAGAGGACTTCCACGTCCTCACAGCCGCAGCTGACGGTACCGTGTACGGGATTGGATCGAGCTCCCCGACGGTCCGCGCCAGCCATGACGGTGGCCGCACATGGACAAGTGGCGGCGCGATCGCCGCTGCAGACCTCACGGCAACCACGGACGGTGCCTTGTACGCCGCCACCCCGGACGGACTCATGCGCAGCAGGGACGGAGGCGCCACATTCTCCGCCGTCTCGGGCGCGCCGCTGCTCTACCAGCTCGAAGGCGACTCCGCCGGCGGGCTGGTGGGGGTCGCCACCGATGGTGTCTTGTGGCGCCTGGCAACCGGCGGCGGGTGGGCGAGGTTCGGGACCGTCACCGGGACGGTCGAGGCGCTCGGTGTGGCAAAGGATGGCACGGTCGTGTTTGTCGACGACCGGGGGATCGTCCGGATCCGCGGTACCGAGGTCATTGTCAAGAAACTGACGGAACCACGGCCGTGAGCACGACCGTGCAACACCGGGGCGGGAGCGCGCCGATGAGCTCGTGGGGTGGCACCGACATGGAGAGTGAGGCATACGAATGAACGAGCCCAGCAGCACGGTCGTGATCGAGGTGTCGGGTGTTCACTGGCCACCGTCGAAGTCGGTCACCGAGTCCGCGTTGTCTCGCCAACCCGGGGTCCTCGCGGTAGATGCGAACCCGGTCGCCCAGACGGCAACCGTGACATACGACCCCACGGTGACCTCTGTCGCGCAACTCCGGCGGTGGGTGACCGACTGCGGATATCACTGCGCCGGGCAGTCCGTCCCGGAGCACATCTGCGACCCCACGGAGGACACCCACGACCACATCGCACATTTCACCCACGACCCCGCACGGGCGGAAACTGACCGCGCCGAGCACGACGAGGGTCCGGTCGCGGACCACCAACTGCACCACGCCCCTAAGGGCGATGTCGTGCATCCCGGGCACGAGGCCGTCGCTGGGCGTGGTGCTGACACAACAGACCACAGTACGCAAGACATGATGGGGCACGGCGGCCATCACGGCGGGATGTCCATGCAGGCGATGGTCCGGGACATGCGCAACCGTTTCCTCGTCGCCCTCGTCCTGTCCATCCCGATCACGCTTTGGTCGCCGATCGGCCGCAAGGTTCTCGGGTTCGAGGTCCCGGCACCTTTCGGGCTCCGCGACGACGTGTTCATGCTGATCCTGTCGCTGCCGGTGATCTTCTACTCCGCCTGGATCTTCTTCGACGGCGCCTACCGGGCACTCCGGGCCCGCACGCTGGACATGATGGTGCTGGTCGCTGTCGGCGTCGGCGCTGGTTGGCTGTACAGCCTCATCGTGACCCTCACCGGCGGTGGCGAAGTCTTCTATGAGGCCGCCACCGTACTGACCACGTTCGTCCTGCTCGGGCATTGGGTGGAAATGCGCGCCCGCGGCGGCGCGAACGACGCGGTCAGGCGCCTGCTCGAGCTCGCCCCGCCGCGCGCGGTGATCCTCCGCGACGGGCAGCAAGTTGAGGTGCCCACGTCGGAAGTCGTCCCCGGAGACCTGCTCCTGGTGCGCCCTGGATCGAAGATCCCCACCGACGGGCAGGTCGAAGAGGGCGACTCGGAAGTGGACGAGTCGATGGTCACCGGCGAGTCCATGCCCGTGGAGAAGACCCCCGGCTCAGCGGTCATCGGCGCAACCGTGAACACGGTCGGCACGCTCCGAGTCCGCGCCACCAAGGTGGGCGCGGACACCGCCCTCGCACAGATCGTGAAGCTCGTGCAGGAGGCCCAGAACTCCAAAGCCCCTGGGCAGCGGCTCGCAGACCGGGCCGCATTCTGGCTGGTGCTGGTGGCTTTGATCGGCGGCACACTCACGTTCCTGATCTGGCTGCTCGCCGGCGCCACACTGCCGACGGCGATCCTCTTCGCCATCACAGTCGTTGTCATCACCTGCCCGGATGCGTTGGGCCTGGCGACTCCCACCGCAGTCATGGTCGGCACCGGTCTGGGCGCGAAACGAGGCGTGCTGTTCAAGACTGCCTCCGGCATCGAGACCGCCGCCCGCATCGACACCGTCGTGCTCGACAAGACCGGAACCCTCACCAAGGGCGAGCCAGAAGTCACCGACTACCTTCCGGTCGGCATAGACGACCTCGATCTGTTGTCGCTCGCAGCCGCGCTCGAGAGGGAGTCCGAGCATCCTCTCGCCAAAGCAATCGTCAGCTACGCGGAAGCCCGAAACATCCCCCGCCGCACCGCCACCGCATTCCGGAACGTGACCGGGCAAGGCGCGATCGCGACCGTGGATGGCCACCAGGTGATTCTTGGCAACGCCCGTCTGATGGCCGCCCAAAGCATCGACATCAGTCGGGTCGCGGCCACCCAGCAAGCGCTGGCAGACGGTGGCCGCACCGCCATCATGTTCGCCGTCGACGCGCAGATCGCCGGCGTCATTGCTCTCGCCGACGCCCCCCGCGACACCGCGAAAGCCGCGATCGACGCCCTCCACGAGCAAGGCATCCAGGTAGCGATGCTCACCGGCGACAACCAGCCCACCGCGCAGCGCATCGCCACCCTCCTCGGGATCGACACGGTGATCGCCGACGTGCTCCCCGAGGACAAGTCCGCCAAGATCGCTGAGCTTCAGTCAGCCGGGAGAAGGGTCGCAATGGTCGGTGACGGGGTCAACGACGCGCCCGCGCTCGCTCAAGCCGACCTCGGCATCGCGATCGGTGCCGGCACCGACGTCGCCATCGAAACCGCCGACGTCGTCCTGATGCGCTCCGATCCGCTCGATGTGGCGATCGCGTTGAAGATCGGCAAAGGCACCCTGCGGAAGATGCGACAGAACCTGGGCTGGGCGGTCGGTTACAACGCGGTTGCCCTGCCGATCGCCGCGGGCGTGTTCTACCCAGCGTTCGGGCTCATGCTCACCCCGGAGATCGCGGCGATCAGCATGTCCGGATCGAGCGTGATCGTCGCCGTGAACGCGCTTCTTCTGAAGCGTCTGCGCTTGCCTGCGCAGCCCGGATCTGACCCCGAATCCGCCGGAAAGGAAACCCATGAGCAGTAACCGGCCCCCGTTCGGCACATTGCTGAGCCGCCGCGCGTTCCTCGGGATCGGCGCCGGTGCTCTTGCAACCGTCGCACTGGCCTCCTGCACGCCTGACCCCACCTGGGTGCAACCCCGCAGCGCACCCGTGCGAGATGTCGAGCGCAAACGCAAAGGGACGGGAAGAGTTACCACCGCGACCCTCACCGCCGCCCCGACCGTGCTGGACTTGGCGGGCAAGACGGCGGCAACGTGGGCGTTCGGCGCGATCCCCGCACCAGTGATCCGCCTCGGTGCCGGCGACACGCTCAAGGCCACCGTTCACAACCAGCTCAGCGCCGACACTTCGGCGCATTGGCATGGCGTCGCGTTGCGGAACGACATGGACGGAGTGCCGCCCATCACGCAGCAACCGATCAAAGCGGGCAGCCGTTTCGACTACGAATTCATCACTCCTGATCCGGGGACGTACTGGTTCCACCCCCACGTCGGCGTCCAGATCGACCGGGGCCTCTACGGCGCGCTTATCGTCGATGATCCCCATGAGCCGCTGATCTATGACGACGAGTGGGTCATCGTCCTCGATGACTGGCTCGACGGGGTCACTTCCACGCCCGAGAAGGTGCTGACCGAACTGTCAGCGGGCATGGGCAGCATGGGCGCGACGGATGGCATGTCCATGCGGATGGGCAACATGCTGATGGGAGCGACATCCGATCTCCTCGGCGGCGACGCCGGTGACGTCTACTACCCGTACTATCTGGTCAACGGGAAACCGCCCGCCGATCCAGCCCAGTTCAACGGCCGTCCCGGGAACCGTATCCGTCTGCGGATCATCAACGCGGGTGGCGACACCGCGTTCCGGGTCGCGGTTGGGGGCCATGCGCTCACGATCACCCACACTGACGGGTTCCCGGTCGAATCGGTCGAGGTCGACAGCATCCTCATCGGCATGGGCGAACGCTACGACGCGCTCATCACCCTCCGAGACGGTGTCTTCCCGCTCGTCGCGCAGACCGAGGGTAAAGGAGAGCGCGGATTCGCCATTATTCGTACAGGGACCGGGAGTCCGCCGACATCGGACGTCATCCTTCCCGAACTGTCAACCGGCCGAGTCGGGACATCCAGCGTTGTGACGGCCGCAGCGAATGCACGGTTAGCCGCACGGAAACCGGACCGCGAGATCTCAATCGCGCTCACCGGCGGCATGAACGTCTACGACTGGGGCATCGACGAACGCCGCTTCGACATGAACCAACCCCTGGACAACGCACAGGCTGTCCGAGAAGGCGAACGCGTCCGGTTGACCATCACGAACAAGACGACGATGTGGCATCCATTCCACCTGCACGGCCACACATACCAACACCCCGAGGGTGGCCCGCGCAAAGACACGTCGATCATCCTGCCTGAGCGCACGCTCACAGTTGACTTCGACGCCGACAACCCCGGCCTATGGGCAGCCCACTGCCACAACATCTACCACGCGGAATCCGGCATGATGACCGTCATCGGATACAGATCGGGTCTGTCAACTTGAATCGGCCTGGGATTGCCGGAGGGTGGTGTTAGGCGGCGAGCTGGTGCTCGGCGTCTACGCATGGACGCGCACTCCGCTACAACACGTGTATCGCTCCACGTCTCGCACTCCCCGCGGTTGTCGCCCGGCCCACCTGAGCCACCACACGTCTTTCAGACGAGGTCCGTGCGGTCCGGTGGCCTGGCGGCTTACGTCTGGGAGGCTGTGTGCGTGGTAGAGCTTGACCCGGCTGGCGTCCCGGGGTCCGATCGGCACCGGGACGAGTTCGCTGCGGCCATCGCCTCGATCAAAGACGTCCTACATGATCAACATGCGCTCAGCGCCGCAGACGAGATTGTCGGTCCCGATGACAGCGGCCGCTTTCCGGATGCACGAGTGGAGCCGGTACCTGTGGTGGTTGTGGATGCCAACGTGCTTCGGAATGACGTCGCGTACGCCTGTAGACGTGAGGACGCGCGCACGACGCTCGTGAACGCGGCAAATGCCGGATTCCTTCGCTTGTTCTGCGCTGCCCATGTCGTTGGCGAAGTCGCGGAGCACCTGGAGGAGTGGTCCGCACAGGCCGGTATCGACCCAGTTCAGTTCGAGATGGTCTGGGTGACTCAGTACGTGCCGCTGATCCGCCTCGTGGCGACGGTGCCGGACGGTCTGCTCTCGCGCGACGAACGGAACCGAGTCGCTGAACTCATCGGCACCGATCCCGACGACGTGCCCTCGGTCGTCTTGTCGTTGCTCGTCGAGGGGTTCTATCTCAGCGAGGATGGCGCGGCCACGAGAGCCGTCTATGGTGAACGACGCGACAAGGCCGAACTCGCGCAATGGCGCCAGGCGCTCGCCGCCGGCGGCGAAGCAGGCGCCATCCGCGTGATGCTTGAGGGTGGTGTGGTGTTCGCGCGCCTGGTCAATTTGGGCCTGACTGAGTTCTTCTCCGCCGTGAAGGGCTTGCCGACGTGGTTGCAAGGCATGATCGCTGGTGCCGCAGCAATCGGCGGAGCGTATGCGATGCGCCATCTCGATGCAGGGAGGTTGCAGGAGCTCCGCGGGCCGGCTCTTCGGCTGCTGAGTCTGCTCGTTGCGGTGGGTGAAACGCAGCAGGATGCAGCCACTCGGTTTCGCAGGGTCCAGGCGCCTGCTCCAACGGTGCAGGCCCTGTTGGAGGGTGGCGACGCCTCCAGGGTCCTTGAGCGTGCCGTCCTGCGCGAGCTGGCGCGTTCGCGCCGCTCAGATTTGAGCGCGGCGGAGATTGCGCGATTGTTGCGGAGTCTGCCTGTGAGTCATGGCGAGGCCCGAGTCCGTGAGGTGCTGCGCTCACAGCCGACTGCTCGCGAGGTCTCGAGAGGCCGGTGGTAGCTCGGCGCGCAGATCACTTGGGGGAGTTGATAGAGCGCACCGAACGACAGCGGCGCACCTTGCCGAAGTGGAGACATTTCGTCAGGCGCGAGGGCCACTGTGACGGTTTCGATGCGGGTGATGTCGGCGGGTGACGGCTACAAGTACCTCTTGAAGTCTGTCGCGGCCGGCGACCGCGACCGCTCCCTGTCCACGCCGCTGACCCGCTACTACACCGAGGCGGGCACCCCGCCGGGGTACTGGATGGGCTCGGGCCTGGGCCGCCTCGGCCACGGTGAGCTGGTCGGGGGCGCACCGGTTTCCGAAGCCCAGCTCCAGCTCTTGATCGGGATGGGCCACGACCCGATCACCGGCGACCCGTTGGGTCGCGCCTACCAGCAGTTCGCGTCCGTCGCCGAACGGATCGGGCAGCGCGTGAACGCCCTCAACTCTGAGCTGGGGCCGGCCGCACGGGCGCAGGAGGTCGCCGCGATCGAGGCCGAGGAAGCCGAGCGCGGCACACGCCGCGCCGTGGCCGGCTATGACTTCACGTTCTCAGTGCCGAAGTCGGTCTCCGCGATCTGGGCGGTCGCCGACGCGGGCACGCAGACGTTGATCGCGCACGCGCATCACGCGGCGGTTGCAGAGCTGGTTGCGTTCCTCGAACGAGAGGTTGCAGCGACCCGCGTCGGCGCAACCGGCCCGGACGGAGCGGTTGCGCATGTCGATGTCGCCGGTGTCGCGGCGGCGGCGTTCGACCACTACGACAGTCGATCCGGCGACCCGCAGTTGCACACGCACGTCGTCATCAGCAACAAGGTGCTGACCGTGCAAGACGGCCGCTGGCGCACCCTCGCCGGGCGGCCGATGCACTCGGCGGTCGTTGCGGTCTCCGAGCTGTACAACGCGGCGCTGGCCGATCGACTCGCGGGAACGCTCGGCGTCGAGTGGGCGACGCGGGAACGCGGACGGGATCGGAACCCGGCCTGGGAAGTCGAGGGCGTGCCGGACGAGCTGGTCGGTGAGTTCTCCATTCGCTCGCGGCACATCGAGGCCGAGAAGGATCGCCTGATCGCGGAGTACGTCGCCCGGCACGACCGCCAGCCGTCCGCCCGGACGGTGCTGAAACTCCGGGCGCAGGCGACGCTCGCCACCCGGCCGGACAAGCAGATCAGGTCGCTGGCCGACCTCACCCGCGAATGGCGGCAGCGCGCAGGCCGGGTGCTCGGGCAGGACGCGACCGGCTGGGCGTACGCCCTCACCAGCACCGCCGCAGAGGCTCCACGCGCGGCGCTACGAGCTGACGATGTGCTGTTGGACGTGGTGGGCGAGGTCGGGCAGACCGTGATGGAGACGGTCGGTGAGAAGCGGTCGACCTGGACCCGATGGAACCTGCACGCCGAAGCGTCCCGGCAGTTGATGGGGTGGCGGTTCGCAACCATCGAAGATCGCGAGGCGATCACTGGGCTCGTGGTCGACGCTGCCGAGCGCGCCTCCCTGCGGCTGACCCCGCCCGAGCTCGCTACCAGCCCGCTCGAGTTCCGCCGCCCGGACGGCACGACTCGGTTCCGCCCACGGCACTCGACCCTGTTCTCATCCGAGACGCTGTTGGCCGCCGAAGACCGCCTCCTGGCCCGCGCCGCTGACACCCGTGGCCCGGTCGTGTCGCTGGAGGTCGTGGAGAAGGTCACCAGCCGGCCCGACTCCCAGCACCGGATGCTGGGCGAGGATCAGGCCGCGGCGCTGGCCGCGATCGCCCTCTCCGGCCGGGTCGTGGATGTCCTGGTCGGCCCAGCCGGTGCAGGAAAGACCACGGCCATGAACGCATTGCGCCGTGCCTGGGAGCAGGAGCACGGACGCGGCTCCGTGGTCGGGCTCGCGCCATCGGCGGTCGCCGCGCAGGTCCTCGCCGACGACCTCGGCGTTCCGACGGAGAACACGGCCAAGTGGTGGGACACCCACGTTCGCACCGGGGCGACCTTCACCGCCGGGCAGCTCGTCATCATCGACGAGGCATCCCTGGCCGGCACCGCCTCCCTCGACCGGATCACCAACGAGGCGGAGCAAGCCGGCGCGAAAGTGCTCCTCGTCGGAGATTGGGGCCAACTCCAATCTGTCGACGCGGGCGGCGCGTTCTCGATGCTCGTCCACGCCCGAGACGACACCCCGGAGCTGAGCGACATCCACCGCTTCATCCACGCGTGGGAGAAGACGACCTCGCTGCAACTCCGCCACGGCCGGCCCGAAGCGATCGACACCCTCATCGACCACGACCGGATCACCGGCGGCGAGGCCGAGGCGATGATCGACGCCGCCTACCGGGCATGGCAGCGTGACCTTGCCACCGGGCTCGCGTCGATCCTGGTGGCCGAGACGCACGAGACGGTGACCACGCTCAACGCGAGGGCACGGGCGGATCGGATCATCGACGGCGCCGTGAACCCGACCCGGGAACTGCCCCTGCACGACGGCACGGCCGTCTCCGCAGGCGATCTGGTCATCACCCGGCACAACGACCGCCGGCTTCGCAACGGCCGGGCCTGGGTCCGCAACGGTGCTCGCTGGATCGTCACGCAGGTCTGCGAGGACGGATCGGTCAGCATCCGTCCGGCCGGCCGCCGGTTCGGCAGCGGGATCGTCCTGCCCGCCGACTATGCGGCCGAGTACCTGGACCTGGGCTACGCGGTCACCGCGCACCGTGCACAGGGCGTCACGACCGACTCCGCGCACGCGGTCGTCACCGCGACGACGACGCGGGAGAACTTCTACGTCTCGATGACCCGCGGCGCCCACAGCAACCACGCCTACGTCGCCGTCGACCGGGAGGACTACGAGCACGCGACCCCGCACCCCGGCGACAACCCGCACGCCACAGCACGCAGCGTCCTCTACGGGGTGATCCAGCACGTCGGCGCCGAACTGTCGGCGCACGAGACGATCACCGCCGAGCAGGAACGGCTTGGCGGAATCGCGCAGCTCGCCGCCGAGTACGAGACAATCGCGCAAGCCGCCCAGCACGACCGTTGGGCCGTCCTCCTTGCCGCCTCGGGTCTGACCGGCGAGCAGGTTGATGCTGTGCTCGACTCCGACGCCTACGGTGCCCTGTCGGCCGAGTTGCGCCACGCCGACGCCAACCATCGCGACCTCGACATGCTGCTGCCTAGGCTCATCGCCGCGCGCCCACTGGACGACGCCGATGACATCGCCTCCGTCATCCATGCCCGTCTCGCCCGCGCCACCATCCGGCCGGCCGGGTCCGGCCGCAACCGCAAGCCGGCCCGCCTCATCGCCGGGCTGATCCCGCACGCCAGCGGGCCGATGGGCGAGGATATGCGCCGCGCCCTGGACGAGCGTCGCGACCTGATCGAGTCCCGCGCTGACGCCGTGCTTCGTGGAGCCCTCGCCGACAAGAGCCCTTGGACGGCGAGCCTGGGTCCCGTACCCGAGGACCAGAGGCAGGACGCGGCATGGTGGCGCGCCGCCCGCATCATCGCGGCCTACCGCGACCGGTACCAGATCACCGACGACCGCACGCCGCTTGGTCCGGCACCGGAGAGCACCAGACAGAAGATCGACCGCACACGGGCCGAAGCAGCGCTCAGAGCACTCACGCCGAGCACGTCGCGTGAGCCTGAACGCGACATGGCGCGGGTCGCGGATCGCGGCTTGCGCTTGTGAGTATCCCCGATCCGACACGCCGCGTCGTGCAATGCCGGACCAATCACGTTGCTAGATCAAGCGGGGCGGCATCCCCGGTGGCTCTGTCAGTCTGTTTTGGCCCCGGAGTGACGGCTAGGAGTGGCCCCACTTTCTGACTTGCCGGGGCGGTTCTGACGGTTTGATCTGGCCCCACCTGAGCGTGTGTTTCGTGTTGCTTCAGGATGAGCGGGCCCGGCAGGGGTCGAAAGTGGAATTGTTCGCGGATATCCGCCGTGCCTCGCGCGTCGACGGGCTATCGGTGCGCGCGTTGGCAGACAGGTTCGGGTCCACCGTCGCACGGTGCGGCAGGCCTTGGCGTCGCCAATTCCGCCGCCGCGGAAGATACCGTCACGGATGTCTCCACGGCTGGGGCCGTACAAGGCGGTGATCGACGCGATGCTCACTCAGGATCTGGACGCGCCTCGTAAGCAGCGGCACACGGCGACAAGGGTTCTCGCGCGGCTGGTCGACGAGCACGAAGCGGCGGGACTGTCGTACTCGACGGTCCGCGACTACGTGCGCGTACGTCGTGCCCAGATCGATGCCGCAGCCGGGCGCCGCGTCGAGGTGTTCGTCCCACAGGAACACGCACCTGGTGAGGAAGCCGAAGTCGATTTCGGCGAGGTCTGGGTGATCCTTGGCGGGGTGAAAACGAAGTGCCACATGTTCACGTTCCGGCTCTCGCACTCGGGGAAGGCGGTGCACCGGGTGTACTCGACGCAATCGCAGGAAGCGTTCCTGGAAGGACATATCGACGCGTTCGACGAGATAGGTGGGATCCCGACCCGGCACATCCGGTACGACAATCTCACTGCCGCGGTACAGACGGTGCTGTATGGGAAGGGCCGTAGCCGAGTAGAGAACGACCGATGGGTACTGTTCCGCTCGCACTACGGGTTCGACTCGTTCTATTGCCAGCCCGGAATCGACGGCGCCCACGAGAAGGGTGGCGTCGAAGGCGAAGTTGGTCGGTTTCGCCGCACCTGGCTGTCGCCGATGCCGGTCATCGACTCGCTCGCCGAGTTGAACGAGCAGATCCGCCGGTGGGACGCCCGCGACAACGAGCGACGCATCAACACCCGGATCCGCACTGTCGGGCAAGACTTCATCGACGAACAAGCCCGCCTTACGCCATTGCCAGGCGAGCGGTTCGATCCTGGCCTGGTGCTCTACCCGCGGGTAGACCGCTCGAGCCTGATCACCGTGCGGATGGCGAGGTACTCCGTGCCCGCCCGTCTGATCGGGCGGAAGGTGCGGGTCTCGTTGCGGGCGTCTGAACTCGTGGTGTTCGACGGCCACGCCGAGGTCGCTCGGCACGAGCGGGTCGTGGCCCGCGGCGGGGAGTCGATCAACCTTGACCACTACCTCGAGGTCCTCAGGCGCAAGCCCGGCGCGTTGCCCGGGTCCACCGCGCTGGCCCGTGCACGCGAAGCCGGCGTGTTCACGACAGCGCATGACGCGTTCTGGCAGCAAGCGCGGAAGGTCGATGGCGACAGCGCCGGCACAAGGGCTCTGATCGATGTGCTCCTGCTCCACAGGACCATGCGAACCGTCGACGTGATCGCGGGGATCCGTGCCGCCCTCACGGTCGGGGCGGTGTCCGCCGACGTCGTCGCGGTCGAAGCCCGACTGCACGCCGCCGGGCCCGAGTCAGACCGTCATCGCGTTGAACAACCACGACGTGACGTGCAGCGAGTTGTCAGCCTGACCCAGCGTCGCCTCATGGATCCGGCCGCGGTGATCGCCGGACTCCCAGCCGACCGGCGGCCACTGCCATCCGTCGCGCACTACGACGAACTCCTTAACCGACGTTCCGAACCAGAACCGCCGGTCACCGATGAGAGAGAAGGAATCGCCGGATCATGAGCAACCCCACGAATGTCACCACGACCCTGCGTCGGCAGCGCGGGCTGACCGAAGAAGCCGCCGCGGCCGCAGTTGACCAAGCCTGCCGCAGGCTCCGTTTACCCACCATGCGGGCGGTGATGCACGAAGCGATCACGGCCGCGGAACGTGAGCAGCTGACCTACCAAGGGTTCCTTGCCGAGCTCCTCCTCGCCGAGTGCGACGACCGGGACCGCCGGTCCGTTGTCCGCCGCGTGTCGGCAGCCGGGTTCCCGAGGAACAAGTGGCTCGGGGACTTCGATTTCGACGCGAATCCGAACGTCAACCCTGCAACGATCCATACGCTCGCGAACGGGGACTGGATCCGCCGCGGCGATCCGCTGTGTCTGATCGGGGACTCCGGCACCGGGAAGTCGCATCTCCTCATCGGCCTCGGCACCGCCGCTGCAGAGAAGGGCTTCCGCGTCCGGTACACCCTGGCGACGAAGCTCGTGAACGAGCTCGTTGAAGCCGCCGACGAGAAACAACTCACCCGCACCATCAACCGGTACGGACGCGTTGACCTGCTCCTGATCGACGAGCTCGGCTACATGGAACTCGACCGACGCGGCGCCGAACTCCTGTTCCAGGTCCTCACAGAGCGGGAAGAGAAGAACTCCGTCGCGATCGCATCCAACGAGTCGTTCAGCGGGTGGACGAAGACCTTCACTGACCCGCGCCTGTGTGCGGCAATCGTCGACCGGCTCACGTTCAACGGCACCATCATCGAAACCGGCACCACCTCGTACCGCCTCAACCACACCCGTCAGCGGCAGTAGCGATCCGAAAGTCATCAGAGGTAGCGGCAGATGGACTCCGGCGTGCAGGCTTCGGACGCCGTTGCCGTCGCGTGCGCCCGAAGCTCGACGATGCTCCCTCGTAGGGCGCGCAGCTGCTCGAGCTGCTCATCAATCTCCACGAGCCGGCGGTCAAGGAGATCCAGCACGTGAGCGCACGGCGAACCACCCGTGTCGCGAACATCGAGGATCTCCGCGGTCTGCGCAAGGGTGAGCCCCGCCGCGCGAGCCCGATCGATGAACTCGAGCCGCTGCACCGTCTCGTCACCATAGCTGCGGTACCCGGCCGGGGTGCGCTCCGGCGGTTGCAGCAGCCCGCGCTCCTCGTAGTACCGCAGCGTCGACGGTCTCGTCCTCGCCTTCTCCGCGAGTTCTCCGATCCGCATCGTGACACCTCCACCGTCAGTTTGACCTTCAAGCATGCTTGAAGGTCCATTCTGTCGCATAGGGCCGCACGTGCGGCCCGGTCCACCCGAGGAGGCATCATGACTCAGCACAACGAGTTCGATCTTGCGGTGGTCGGGACGGGCGGCGCGGCGATGTCCGCGGCGATCCACGCCCGACTCGAGGGGGCGAGCGTGGTCGCCATCGAATCGGGCACGCTCGGTGGCACCTGCGTGAACGTGGGTTGCGTGCCCTCCAAGACACTCCTCGCGGCCGCGCACACCCGCCACGCCGCGCTCACGAACCCGTTCCCCGGCGCCGCCACCTCCGCTGGGGCCGTCGACCTCGGCGCGCTCGTGCAGCAGAAGGATGAGCTGGTCGGCATGCTCCGCCAGACCAAGTACGCCGACATCGCCGCCGCCTACGGGTTCGACATCCTCCCCGGCACCGCAACATTCACCGATCCCTCAACACTGCTCGTCGATGGACGACCGGTTCGCGCCAAGTCGTATCTCATCGCCACCGGCGCCGAACCGACCATCCCAACGATCCCCGGCCTCGAGCAGATCGATTACCTCACGTCGACCACGGCGATGGAACTCACCGAGCTGCCCGCTTCGCTCGTGGTGATCGGCGGCGGATTCGTCGGCCTCGAACAGGCCCAGCTGTTCGCCCGGCTCGGGGTCGAGGTCACCATCATCGGCCGGCTCGCCCCGCACGCCGAACCAGAACTCTCCTCCGAGCTCCGCAAAGCCTTCCTGACCGACGGAATCACCGTCATAGGCGACCGCGCCGCAACGATCACCCCACACGACGACCTGGTCCGAGTCCTCACCCGCACCGGGAAAGTAGCTACCGGTGAACGCGTCCTCGTCGCCACCGGCCGCACCCCCCGCACCGACGGGCTCGGCCTCGCCACTGCGGGCATCGCGACCGACACCCGCGGCTTCATCATTGTCGACGAACAACAGCGGACCACGAACCCGGCGGTGTTCGCCGCCGGCGACGTCACCGACGTGCCCCAGTACGTGTACGTCGCCGCGAGGACCGGGAAGATCGCCGCACACAACGCCCTCGGTCACTCTGAGCAGGTCGACTACACCGGGTTGCCCTCCGTCCTGTTCACCTCACCCCAACTCGCCTCGGCCGGGATCACCGAAGCCGAAGCCATCGCCGCCGGATACAGATGCGCCTGCCGATACCTGCGACTGGCCGACGTGCCCAGAGCCATCGCCAACCACAACACCCGCGGCGGCATCAAGATCGTCGCCGACGCCGACACCGGCAAAGTCCTCGGAGTCCACGCCCTCGCCGACACCGCCGGCGAGATGATGCTCGCCGCGACCTACGCCATCAAAGCCGGATTCACCGTCACCCAACTCGCCGACACCTGGGCCCCGTACCTCACCATGGCCGAAGGCATCCGCCTCACTGCGAACCTCTTCCGCAACGAACTCCCCACTTCCTGCTGCGCCTGACAACAGACAGCCACCCACATCGACCCGCCGCCACGACGGGGCCACTTCAAACCGTCACCCCGGGGCCAAATCAGGTTGACAAAGTCACCCCGGCCCGGAACGGTCGATCCGGTGTCCGCGCCCGAACCCTGAACGGTTCATTACGTCGTGAACGACCGTGTCGGCCTCGAGAAGGGCGATGACGTCGCTGGCCTGAGTGACGACGGACGCGAGCCCTTGCTTGATGAGTTCATTCGGACCGGCGCTGGCAACGCTTGTCACAGGCCCGGGCACTGCCCCGACAGCCCGCCCGAGACTCCGGGCATCGCGGACCGTCGTGAACGAGCCAGAGCGCACCCCGGCTTCAGGTATGACGACGGCGCCGGAGAGCGCCGCCATCAGCCGGTTGCGAGCCTCAAATCTGTGCTTGGTCGGCGCGGTTCCAGGAGGCAACTCGCTCACCAACAGGCCGGCATCCCCGACCCGGTCCAAGAGGTCACCGTGCCCAGCCGGGTACCGTCGATCCAGGCCGGCCGCGAGCACCGCGATCGGCTGGCCCGCTGCGGCGAGGACAGCACGGTGCGCAGCACCTTCGATGCCGTAAGCGCCGCCTGCGACAACCACCCGCTGCTCATCGGCGAGGCCCGTCGCCAGCTCGCGCGTGACATGTTCCCCGTAACCGCTCGCCGCCCGAGCACCGGTGATCGAAACCCGATCACTCAACGCAGCCGTCAGGAATGAAGACGCACCCTTCGTCCACAGCACGTAGGGGACGCGATCGCCCAGGTCGTCCATCCCGGCGGGCCACCCCCGGTCCGCCGGGATCAGCGTGTCGAATCCCTGCTGCTGCGCCCCGACGGCGCGATCCAACAGATCAGGTGCGATCCGCGCTCGTAGACGCTCACGCCACAGGAGCACATCCGCGCGGGGAAGTCCAGTCACGTCGCGGTCGGACTCGGCGAGGCCCAGTGCTGCAACGCCACCGTAACGCGCCAGGATGTAGCCCGTGATCGGGTCGTCCGGCTCGGCGATCATCGACAGCACGATTCGCGCCATCCGCTCGCCCTGCACTTGCTCTTCCAACGTCGCCATGATCGGTGTCCCTTCCGCCTTGAGCCACCGATGAGGTGCGCGCCCGCGACGGCACGGACGGGGGTTCCGCTCGTCGCGGCCCAGACGTATCGTTGAAGTGGAGGCAGGTTCTCAACTCTGCGGGTCCCTTGGGACGGCCCTTCGTGGGCACTCATTCATAGCTGCCTCCGCGACGCGAGGTCGTCGCGCTATGACGATGACGAGAGGCCCGCCATGCTTCGCCTGTTCCTGGCCCTGAGCGCACGCGTCTACGGCTTGCTCCGCTACGCACCCACCAACCTTCTCCTCGACGCGATCCGCACCCGACGTGGCTTGAAGTGGGGCGTCCCGGCGATGCTCCTGGCTCTGCCGTACCTCTACGCAGCCGCGATCTGCACCATGATCATCAAGGACGGCGGGCCGGGATGGCTCCACCTGCTGGTTCTGTTGTTCGTGTGGAACGCTCTCAAGTTCCTCTGGATGGGTCCCACCAGTCTTCTTTCGCTACTTCGCGTTCGCGCGACAGAACTTGCACGCTCTAACGCTGCGGGCGCGATTGGCCAAGACGCGCGCCCGCCCGCGAATGTCAGTGCCCGCTGAAGCGCTCGCGCCAGTCGCCGTCTGAAGCGTCCTCGCCGAATCCGGCCGGGCGCTCGGCGCGTCTGCTACCCCAAAACAGTTGTTACGGTTAATATCCGTTACATGATTGACGTCGCAAGCATGAGCGATGAGGGGCTCACCGATCTTGATCGCGTGCTACGCCACGAACGACTACTCCGCCGCAAGGCATGGCACGATTGCGATCGATGCGGGACCACCTTCCTCGGGCGGGGTGACGCTCGGTTTTGCTCGCCGCGATGCCGGGTCGCAGCTCATCGCGCGGGAAAGGGGTCGAAATGAATGACAGACTGCGTGTTCTCGCTTCGCGTCGTTACGGCACGCTCTCGCCGCTCCGATACCCCGGGGGTAAGGCTGCGCTCGCCGGCCTCTTCGGCGACATCATCCAAGGGCTCGGGATCGAGCGTGCCCGCTACATCGAGCCGTACGCCGGCGGCGTCGGCGCGGGCATCGCGCTCCTGAGGGAGGGCATCGTTGAGGACCTTGTGATCAATGACATCGACCCCGCTGTGCACGCGTTCTGGAAATCCGCGGTCGAGAACAACAAGCGGCTCGTGGCACTCGTGGAGTCGACCCCGCTCACGATCGAGGAGTGGCAAAGGCAACGCGAGATCTACAGGTCGCACGACGAAAGCGATCTCCTGCGCCTTGGCTTTGCGTTCTTCTACCTCAACCGGACAAACCGCTCTGGGATTCTGAATGCCGGCGTCATCGGTGGACAGCGCCAGGACGGAAACTACAAGATTGACGCTCGCTTCAACCGCGCCACACTCGTCGAGCGTCTGACCGCGATCGGTGATCTCGCCGCTCGCATCACGGTCTCCGACCTAGATGGCAGAACGGTGATCCAACGGTACGCCAAAGACAATCAAGCGTTCATGTACATCGATCCGCCGTACGTTCAGGCTGGGTCGCAGCTGTATCTGAACGCCTTCGACGGACGTGACCACAAGGCGCTTGCCGCGATCGTCAATACGGTCGACGCTGCTCACTGGCTCATGACGTACGACACCGCGCCACTGATCGAGAACTTGTATCGAGAGCAGTTCCAGTGCCGTCTAGAACTGACTTACTCCGCGCGATACCCCGGACAGGCTGAGGAGCTTCTTGTTGCCTCGCCATCGGTCGCCCGGATCGTTACGGCGTTGCAGGACCAGTCTGCGTCGGCGGGTGCAGCAAGCGCCTGAGGAGCGGACTCACGACCTTCCATGCCTGTCGGACGTCGTCGGCGTTCGCTGAGGCATCCGCACTGTGCGCCAGCAGGTTGAACCACTGGATCGAGCCATGCCGATGCGCGTTGCCTGATTGGATCGCAGCGATCGTCGACTTGAGCGACTTATCTTGACCGTAGGAGGTCGCGACCTGCTTGAACACGGCGCTCAGCTCGCCCGTCACCGGAGTAGACGAGCCTTCAAAGTGCACCTTGATCGTTGCTTCCAGGACCGAGCGCATGAGGATCGCCGCTGAGATCGACAGGTTCCCGAGACCAATCTTGCGCAGCTCGAAGTACCGCAGCTTCAAGTTGAGCGGTGCGCTTTCGTATTGGAGCCCCGAGAGGTCCAGCGTGTCCTTTGTATCGGGGTGATTTGGGCCGCGGCTACCTGGTCCCCCTGCCGTGCCGGTCTCGGGACCTTGAGGTTGCGCGCCGCCGCCGGAGCTTTGACCGCCCTTTGTCGACGTTGCAGTACCACCGCTCCCGGGTTGAACCGGGCCTGTCGGCGTGGGAGCGGTCGGAGCTGGTGGGGTCGTGGCGGGTATCGAGACGACGCCGTTGAGGCGATCTACAAAAGGTTGGTGATCGGCACTGCGCTTCTTGAACTCGGGCGAGCGTGTGTTGAGCCTGCCCGCTCGGAACTCTCCAACAAGGTACTCGAGAGCGATGAGCCTCTTCTTCGGAAGCTTCGCGGCAATCTTCTCAGGGGTCGATGGTCGCGGCAGCAGCATCCCATCCTTGTCGAACTCCACGCCGATTGCGGAGGCGATGTCCTTGTTGCGATACGCGTACTCAAACGCGGACATCGCGAGGTCGTCGCTAGCTGCGTAGTCGCGCAGGCTGTGGTCGCTGAATGGAGCTGCGGACAGGAATCTCCGCATGACGGCCATTTTCATGAACCGCGCGACTTCCACGTCGGGATACTGCGCCTTAACGTCTTCGACTGTGGTCTGATCGTCCACCAGTGAGTAGTAGAACGTGGCCTGCTGGTCGCGACTCCAGCGCCGCTTCGATATCCCGGTGTGGAGCCGCGCGACATGCGGCGCCGCGGTCGCTCGATCGGGCGCGACGAGAACGCGAATGCGTTGCGGGAGGTTGTCTGCTTCGACCGCATATCGTTTCAGAAGCGCTCGGAGCTGCGCCTCGTGGCCGGGAACGATGGTCGGGTCCTGCAGCGCCTTGAGTGCACTGACCCGTCGATTGCCTTCAAGGACCGTGTATCGGTCAAGTTTTCCGGAGGGTGTGGCCGAGATCACTATGGGAACTTCGTTGTCGAAGTAGCCCTCTCGGATGATCAAGCGAGCGGCACCAAGGACGTCCTCTGATGCAAACAGATACTTCAGCGCGCCCGCTTCATCATCCCGTCGGGTCGGGATGCGATAGTTCTCCAGGTCGAGCAACAGCCCATCCAGGTCCACTTCGACCATCGGCAGCTGTTCGTATGCCATGTCCAGCCCTTCGCTGCGTTGACCCGTTCGACGTGCGCTCAATGCCGATCGGGCGAGAGCTGTCCTTCGGTGCCACCGTAGCCGCGGAGACAGTGGATTCTGCCCAGACACGTCGCGCCCCCCACATACTGCCGGAGCTCTTGCTGCCGTCTTATGGCAGCTCGCCCGACTCCATCTCCGGTCCGAAGCCGGGACGCGCCGATATCGTGATAGTGCCGGGTCGGTGCGCCACTAGTCCGCGCATCGACTCGCGAAGGAGACGTCACCGCTATGGCCAAATCACTACTCGAGCAACGGCCCAACACCTTCACTGGGGGCACGTGGCAGGCTACGCAGGGCCTTGAGCAGTCGGCAGGCCGAGACCATGCCAGCCCGCAGACCCTTGGGTTCCCCGACTCTGCGCGCCTGCATCATTCATGCACCGCGCGACAGGGGAAGCTGCGGTGACCTCGACGGCAGATCCTCGCGGTTCTACCTGGAGACGGTGGGATCCGCACATTCATGCGCCTGGAACGGCCCTGAAACAATCAGTTCGGCGCCAACGCTTGGGACTCGTACCTCGCTGCCGTGGAGCAGTCGGAGCCACGCATTGAAGCACTCGGCGTCACCGACTACTACAGCATCGACGACTATGAGGTCATCCTCAGCCACAAGGCCGCCGGCCGGCTGCCTGATGTCGGACTGATCTTCGCCAACGTCGAGTTGCGGCTTCCGATCGCAACCGACCGCGACCGTCCGGTCAATATTCACCTGCTGATATCTCCCGAGGCCACCGACCACGTCGACCAGGCTCGACGGTTCTTGCGCACGCTGAAGTTCGAATCCGGGGGCGAATCATACGCATGTGACCGCGACGATCTCATTCGGCTCGGCAAGGCGCACGACCCCTCGATCACTGATGACGGTGCGGCCCTCCGCGCGGGCACAAATCAGTTCAAGGTCAGCATCACCAACCTCAAGGACTCCTTCGCCAAGAGCGCCTGGGCACAGGACAACATTCTGGTGGCCGTCGCTGCGGGAAACAATGACGGTACCTCGGGCGTCCGCGATACCGGCGGGTCGCTCGAAGCCACACGCCAGGAGATCGAGCGCTTTGCGCACATCATCTTCGCTGGTGCACCGAAACAACGAGTGTTTTGGCTCGGCGATGGAGCGCTCAGCCGCGTCGAACTCGCGTCGAAGCTCGACGGACCGAAGCCCTGCCTGCATGGAAGCGACGCACACAGCCTGGCCAAAGTCGGCAAGCCGGACAACGATCGCTTCACCTGGATCAAAGGTGACGCCACCTTCGAGACGCTCCGCCAGGCGTGTCTTGAGCCCCGCGAGCGTGCCGTCGTTGCGACGAACCCGCCAACAGGCGCCTTGCCCCACCGTGTGATCAACGAGATCACAGTCTCTGGTGCTCCGTGGTTCGTCAACCGCTCTATACCACTGTCGTCGGGACTCGTTGCCATCATTGGTGCCCGCGGCTCTGGCAAGACGGCGCTCGCCGACGTCGTCGCCGCCGGCGCCGGCGCGGCGAGTAACGACCCGACCGAAAAGACCTTCCTCCAGCGCGCTCGACCTCACATCGGCGGTTCGTCAGTTGCACTCACCTGGGCCGACGGCACCTCGGCAACCACCAGCTTGCCACCCGCCGTCGACCCGGACGTCGTACCTGGAGTGCAATATCTTTCGCAGCAGTTCGTGGAGCGCCTTTGCTCCGCAGAAGGGATCACAGACGACCTGCTCGCCGAAATCGAGCGAGTGATCTTTGAAGCCCATGCCTACGAGCATCGTCTCGGGACATCGTCATTCCGTGAGCTGCTTGACATCCGCGCAAGCCATGGACGCAACCTGCGTGCACACGCGAAGCAGGAGATCGCAAGCCTTTCCGATCAGATTGAGAATGAGCGATCGGCACGGGCTCAGCTCCCGGCGCTCACTGCAGAGCAGGGCCGCCTGACCAAGTTGCTCGATGAGGACAAGAAGGCCCGCACGGCACTAGTCGTCACCGGCGGCGAGGACCGCTCCAAACGCCTCGAAGCGGTCAACGCTGAGCTGGGCGCACGCCAGGGCGCGGTCGATACCGCTCGGCGTCGTGAGCAGTCACTCGTCGAACTCGAGGCGGCTGTCGCGGATGTGTCTGTTCGGCGACTTCCCGCGCTCATCGCTGATCTCGAGCGCGCTCATGCAGGCGCGGGTCTCACGGCGACCGACTGGCAGGCCTTCGAGCTGAAGTTTGTCGGCGACCCGACGGATGTCGTCGCCAAGCATCTTGTCGCTGTGCGTCAGCAGATCGCCGCGTTGACTGGCACGGCCATTGCGAAGCCGACGACGCCTGCGGCGGAGTGGCAGCCCTTCATCGCAGAGGACGGAGATCTCACGAAGGCACCCCTCAGCTCGCTCAAGGCAGAAGGGTTCCGGCTCGGCCAGCTCATCGGACTCGACGACGCTAAGCAGAAGCAACTCTCGGCGCTCAACGACAAGATCACGAAGAACGAGGCCGCGCTCACCGCCGCCAACGCGGCATCAACCAACGCCGCCGGTGCGCAGGCCAGGATCACAGTGCTGGCGGAGAACCGAAAGGCTTCATACGCCTCGCTATTCGATGGCTTCGCTTCCGAGCAGGCGGAACTGGCAAAGATGTACGAGCCGCTCTCGACCATGCTGTTGGCGCAACTTGGCACGCTTGGGAAGCTCAGCTTCAGCGTTCGCCGAGTCGTCGATGTCGGGAGTTGGGCAGCCCGCGGTGAGGATTTGATGGATCTGCGCACCGGCACGACCTTCAGAGGACGCGGTGAATTGCTGAAGGTCGCGACCGACACGTTGCTCCCCGCGTGGGAGAGCGGAGCAAGCGCTGAGGTCGCAGACGCTATGGCATCGTTCCGCAACGACCACGACCCGCATATCATCGAGCAGGCCAAGGTTCCGCAGTCAAACCTCCCAGCTTTCCGCGCGTGGGCGAATGATGTTGCGGCCTGGTTGAACAGCACCGACCACATCTCGGTCAGGTATGGCATTCAATACGACGGGGTGGACATCGAACAACTGTCCCCAGGAACCCGGGGCATCGTGCTGCTTTTGCTGTACCTCGCCGTCGATCAGTCCGATGATCGTCCGCTGATCATTGACCAACCCGAGGAGAACCTGGACCCGAAGTCGATCTTCGTAGAGCTCGTCGGGCGGTTCGTCGAAACGAGGAATCGCCGTCAGATCATCATCGTGACCCACAACGCGAATCTTGTGGTCAACACCGATGCCGACCAAGTCATCGTTGCAAGCGCGGGAGCGCACGTGCCCGATGGGCTACCGAATCTGTCCTACCTGAGCGGCGGTCTCGAGAACCCGGCTGTGCGAGATGAGGTTTGCGAGATACTCGAGGGCGGCAAGCCAGCCTTCGAGGAGCGCGCGCGGCGACTTCGGATCCGACTGGCGCAGAAGTAGAGGATGTACGTCAAAGGGCTGGCGCCCGGGGGCCATCGGTTCTGGCACGAGGCGCGCCGGACGGCACGTGACGTTCGCGCCGCATTCCTCCAGATGCCCGATGAGCCCTACCGCGGAGCGAAGAGTATCTTTCCACAGGTCTGGTGCGAGTGGGCCTCGATCGCGCTTGCCGAGGTTCTTGCCGCCCGCGGCCTTGGTGAGTGGTCGTTCATCGAGAATAAGCTCCCCGACTCGCTCTCCGGTCATGCGTGGCTGGAGCTGCACGATTACGACGGCAGTCTGTTGTTCACCATTGACATCACGCTGGATCAGTTCGCTGAGTGGGACGACTGGTACATCGGTGCAGGTCCGACGCCTGCCCTCGAGAAGTTCAGTCGCTCGAACTATGTCGGACCGTGGCGCGCCTGGCCGGAGATCGCAAGGAACCAGACCTATGAGGATTACGCAGCGAAGGTCGTCCAGTTCGTCGTTTCGTAGGCGCGATGGCGCGCCGAACGCCGATGGCCGACGGAGCAGAAACGGCAACTTGCGAATTGTTTGACTAGAGCTAGTCAGGAAAGCAGTGCGCGAGGTGCTACCTGCGAGGTGTGGCGACGAGGGGGACCAGAAGGGGACCAGAACCATGCAAACCATGCAATCCATGACGTGCGGTGAGGTCGTTAGCGCCGCAGAATCACGCGGAAATCGAGGCTGAGCGGCGCCTTTGGACGCCTGGGGGTCAAGGGGTCGCAGGTTCAAATCCTGTCATCCCGACGGAACAGCCCTGATGAGGACGAGTCCTCATCAGGGCTTCGTCGTTTCTGAGGGTGGTCACCGGCTGGCCTGTGTTGTGTGGTCAGAAACCGATGACGGTGGCCTGTTCCATCGTGTACCGGAGGAACACATCGCGGGCCACGGCGAGTGTGAGGCCGCGCGCGGCGAGGGCTGCTTCGGTGCCGTCGGCGCGCGCCATCTTGAGGCAGGCGCCCACGGTGATGCCCGCGGCGATGAGTTCATCGATGTGGGTGTTGAACCGGCGGTCCACCTCGCGGTCGTTCTGTCTGAGCCGCCGCTGTGCGGCGCCGAAGACGAAGACTTCGACCTCGACGCCGTGCTCTGCGGCCACCTCCGCCCACCGGCGCGGGAGGCGGCTGCCGATGAGCAGGGAGTCCTCGTCGTCGTGGAAGATGTGCGCGACGGTTTTCACTGTGCCACCGCCTCACGTGCGGTGGCCACCGTGTTCGCGGCGCGGATGACGGCGTCGATGGTGGCGGTGAGGGTGGAGCGATCGCGTCCGGCGGTCCACGCGGGGCCGTCGGGGGTGCGGTGTTCGATGAGGGTCAGCGCTTCGGCATCCGCTCCCGACCGCATCGAGCTCTGGTGCAGCGAGAGGATTTCCACCGGGATTCCCTGGGCGTCGAGGGCGTGGACGAGGGCTTCGACCGGGCCTGCGCCGTCGTGCGTGGAGTGATGGTCGATGCCGTCGACGCGGATGGTGACCTCGGTTCTGGCGGTGGCCTCGTCGACGCGCAGCGTGTCCAGACGCACGGTGGCGTCGGGGTCCTCGGGCAGGTAGGCGGAGGTGAAGATCGTCCAGATGTCGTCGGCGGTGACCTCATCGCCGGTGGTGTCGGTGTGCTGCTGCACGTGGCGGGAGAGGTCGATCTGGAGGCGCCGGGGGAGGTCGATGCCGTACTCGGTCTCCAGCAGGTAGGCGATGCCGCCTTTGCCGGACTGGGAGTTCACGCGGATGACGGCGTCGTAGCTGCGGCCGATGTCGGCCGGGTCGATCGGCAGGTACGGCACACGCCAGGCGATCTCGCTCTCGTTGCGCCCGTCGGCCGCAGCGCGGGCGCGATGCTCGGCGAAGCCCTTCTTGATGGCGTCTTGATGAGTCCCGCTGAACGCGGTGTGCACGAGGTCGCCGACGTAGGGGTGGCGGGGGTGGACGTCGATGCGGTTGCAGTACTCGACGGTGCGGCGGATCTCGTCGATGTCGGAGAAGTCGATCATCGGGTCGATGCCCTGGGCGTGGAGGTTGAGGGCGAGGGTGGCGATGTCGACGTTGCCGGTGCGTTCGCCGTTGCCGAAGATGCAGCCCTCGACCCGCTGGGCGCCGGCGAGGACGGCGAGCTCGGCGCAGGCGATTCCCGTGCCCCTGTCGTTATGGGGGTGGACGGAGAGGATGACGCCGTCGCGGCGGGCGAGGTGGGTGTGCATGTACTCGATCTGGTCGGCGTACACGTTGGGGGTGGCGATCTCGACGGTGGCGGGGAGGTTCAGGATGACGGGGCGCTCGGGCCTGGCATCCCACAGCTCCGTCATCGCGTCGCAGATCTCGATGACGTAGTCGGGCTCGGTGAGGTTGAACACCTCGGGGCTGAACTCGAACCGCACGTTCGGCAGGTCACCGGCGAACTCCCGCACGTCCCTTCCGCCGGCAAGGATCAATTCCCGCAGCTCGTCGCGGTCCTTCCCGAGTACGGTGTCGCGCCAGGCAGGCGCGGTTGCGGTGTACATGTGGATGACGACCTCGTTGCGGATGCCGCGGATCGATTCCACGGTCCGCTCGATCAGGTCGCGGCGCGCGGGGGTGAACACGACGATCGTGACGTCGTCGGGGGCGATGTCGGTCTCGGCGATGAGACGGACGAAGTCATAGTCGGTCTGGGACGCCGAGGGGTACCCGACCTCGATCTCGGTGTAGCCCATCCGCACCATCAGCTCGAAGAACCGGCGCTTGCGGTCGGGGTCCATCGGTTCCGCAAGGGCCTGGTTGCCGTCGCGCAGATCGACGGGCACCCACAGCGGCGCCTGGGTGAGCCGTCGGTTCGGCCATTGCCGGTCGGCTTCGAGGGGCACCTCGACGCGGGAGTAGACGTCGGTGTAGCGATGTGAGGGCATGCCGGAGGGGCGCTGCCGATTCCAAGCGGGGACGATCGTGGTGGTCATGTCAAGCAGTCCTTCAGGGTCTCGTGAGGAAGACCGGCGCAGTGTTCGGCTCCACGACGGGGAGCCGGTCCGGCTACTCCCCGCCGTGGCGGCGAAGAAGAAGGAGGGTGACGGTGAGCACGGGTAGAATCTATCACAAGTCCTCAGACAAGTAGAGGAGATGAGATGGCTCAACTCAGACGGGTACCCTTGGCGGATCAGGCCGCCGACGCGCTGTTCGCGCGCATCCGCGCGGGGGAGTGGACGCTCGGCGCCAAGCTCCCTGGCGAGACGACGCTGGCGCCGCAGCTCGGGGTGGGGCGGTCCACGGTGCGGGAGGCGATTCGCCAGCTCGCCGGTCGCGGCGTCCTCGATTCCCGTCAGGGGTCGGGTGTGTACGTGACGGCGCTCGAGTCGCCCGAAGACTGGGAGCAGGTGCTGCGCCGGGCCGACATCGTCACCGTGATCGAGGCGCGCACCGCGATCGAGGTCGAAGCCGCAGCACTCGCTGCGACGCGTCGGACTCCGTCCGATCTGCGGGTGATCCGGCGAGCGCTGGAACTGCGCAGGATCCCGGGGCAGACCGTCGAAGCGCATGTCGATGCCGATATGGCGCTGCACCGCGCGATCGTGATCGCCGCGCATAATGAGGTGCTGACCGAGCTGTTCGACGGGTTCGTGCCGCGGGTGCGTCGCGCGATGGTCGACATGCTCCGCATCCGCCCCGTGCTCGACGCGACCGCTGATCAGGATGCGCATGCCATCGTGGTGGATGCGATCGCCGACCGGATGCCGGATGCCGCTGCCCACGCCAGCCGCGCCCATCTCGATGCCCTCAAGGCAGGTTTCGCGTGAGTGCCGCGGCCGTCGAGCCCGTCGTGGTGCTTGACGAGGTGACGTTCCGCAGGGCCGGGAGAGACATCCTGAACCGTGTGTCGCTGCGGATCGCGCCCGGCGAGCACTGGGTGCTGATCGGCCCGAACGGGGCAGGCAAGAGCACGATCCTCGGCTTCTTCGGCGCCCGCGCGTTCCCCACCACCGGCACCGTCGATCTGCTCGGCCATCGGGTGGGTCGTGTCGAACTGCTCGCGCTGCGTCGCCGCATCGGACACGTTGACCCGCGGCATCCGCTCGACTCGCCGCTCACCATCACCGAAGTCGTCCTCACCGGGGTCACCGGCACCACCGAGCTCATGATCCGCTTGCAGCCCACCGCCGCCGAGCGCCGCCGCGCCGCCGAGCTGATCGACCTGCTCGGCCTCGACGGGAAAGCCGAAGAGCGATGGCCGACCCTCTCCCAAGGTGAGCGGGGACGGGCACTCATCGCCCGCGCGCTGATGAGCGAGCCCGCGCTCCTGCTGCTCGACGAACCCTCGACCGGACTCGATGTCGCCGCAAGAGAGCAACTGCTGGAGACGATCGACCGGCTCGCCGCGAGCGACCCCGATCTCGCGTCTGTGCTGGTCACCCACCACCTCGAAGAGATCCCTGAAGCAGCCACCCACGCCCTCCTGCTCGCCCGTGGCACAGTCGTCGCCGCCGGTCCCGTGCGTGACACGCTCACCACCGACCTCGTGAGCCAGACCTTCGAGCACCCCATCGCCGTCGACCACAGCGAGGGGCGATGGCGTGCCCGCAGCCTCCGCGCCGTCCGCGCCTGAGCGTCTTCAGTCTTCGGCGACGCGGATCGGGCCGACGGCGCCTGGGGATAGGGTCGAGGCCGTGTCGGGAATGCATTTCGAACGGATGGCGGCCGCGTATGCGGCGGCACGGCCGCCGTATCCCGACGTCGTCTTCGAGACGCTGGAAGCCGAAGGCGTCATCGGTCCTGACATCCGCGTACTCGAGATCGGCGCGGGATCCGGGCTGGCCACGCGAGAGCTCGTCGCCCGTGGCAGTGACGTGGTCGCCCTGGAACCCGGGCCGCAGCTCGCAGCGCTCCTCCACGACGCGGGCGCGGGAGTGGAGGTGCTGCCGAGCCGACTCGAGGATGCGCAGCTCGCTGACGCCGATTTCGACTCGGTCGTCGCGGCGACCGCGATGCACTGGGTCGACCTGTCTGTCGGACTGCCGAAGATCCACCGCGCGCTGCGGCCCGGGGGATGGCTCGCCGTCTGGCGCAACGTCTTCGGCGACGACCGGGTGCAGACCCCGTTCCGGCGACGCGTCGACGAGATCGTGGCGAAGCGTCCTCACGCCGAGCACGGACGAGGTCGGGACCAGCGGCCCACCATGGGGGAGCTGGCCGCCGACGGCTGGTTCGAGCCCGTGCGAACCGCGCGGTGGCGATGGTCCATCGACCTGAGCGCCGCGCAGATCGGCGACCTGTTCCGAACCTTCAGCAACTGGACGACGGGGGAGGCCGCTGCCGCGGAGGCGGCCGCCTCCGACCTGGGTGGCCAGGTCACGGAGCACTATCAGTCCGTGCTTCACCTGCTCCGCCGCGCTCCGCGTGCGACCTGACGAGCGTGCCAGCCGTGCGCCGGCAGAACGCCCCGCTCGTCGTGCCGACCGTCGTCAGGATCGACTCGGCTCGGTCGCGCTGAGCAGCGGCAGAAGCACGACATCGACGAGCTTCTGTTGATCGGCCGGCGACGGTCGCGCCCCCGCGAACAAGGCCGAGGTGAACAGGTGCTCGAACGCGATGTCGAGAACGGTGTCCGCGAGCTCGATCCGCACGGCCTCGCCGCGGGAGTTCGCTCGGGCGCAGATCTCGCGACCGACCTGATGGCTGCGGTCGCGAATCTGTGAGCCGACCTGCACGCGCAACGCGGGGTCGTCGCGAATGGCTTCGACGAGCCCGATCAGGGATGGCGTATCACCGCCGATCAGCGTGCGCGAGATCTCCGCGACCGTGGCCAGCAGATCGCCGCGCAGGGTTCCGGTGTCGGGAACGGCCGGAGCATCGCCCTGCGCATGACGGCGAAGCGCCTCCGCAACCAGGTCGGACTTGGTCGGCCACCGTCGGTACATCGTCATCTTCGAGGCACGCGCACGGCCGGCGATGCCGTCCATCGTGACGCGCTCGTAGCCGACCTCGCCGATCAGCGCGAGGGCAGCCTCGAGGATCGCGACGGTCCGCGCCTCGCCGCGCCGCTCCGACCGTCCGGACTCGGTGGAGGGCGAGCCGTCCTCGGGAGGATCAACGATCGACATATATGTACGATACCGTACAGTACTGCTATTCGCAAACGGAGGCCCGATATGTCCGACACCATCGACCGCGTGACGATCGCTGTTCCCCAGGAGCAACTCGACGACCTGCGCACCCGGCTCGCGCGTGTGCGGTGGCCGGCGGGCCGGACCGTGTCAGACGCCTCGCAGGGGCCGACTCTCGAGAAGATCGCTGCGCTCGTGGACTACTGGCGCGACGCGTACGACTGGCGAAAGGCGGAGGCGGAGCTCAACGCATGGGGCATGTACCGCACCACGATCGACGGCCTCGACATCGACTTCCTCCACGTCCGCTCGGCCGAGCCGAACGCGACGCCGCTGATCATGACCCACGGCTGGCCCGGCTCCGTCCTCGAGTTCCGGAAGGTGATCGCCCCGCTGACCGACCCGGCCGCGCACGGGCTCGACCCCGAGCAGGCCTTCCATCTGGTCATCCCCGTGCTTCCGGGGTTCGGATTCTCCCGGAAGCCTTCGGAGACCGGGTGGACGCCGCCGCGCATCGCGAAAGCGTGGGTGACTCTGATGGACCGCCTCGGCTACGAACGGTGGGGCGCACAGGGCGGCGACCTCGGCTGCGCCGTCAGCGACGAGATCGGCCGGCTGCGACCCCCGGGGCTGATCGGCACCCATCTCAACTTCGCCATGTTCCCGCCCACGCCGGACGAAGTCCGGGATGCGACGGCCGAGGAGGAAGCCGCTCTCGCAGACGCGAAGTACTTCTGGGAGAACCTCTCGGGCTATGCCAAAGAGCAGTCCACCCGACCACAGACGATCGGGTACTCGCTCGCCGACTCGCCGGTCGGTCAGGCCGCATGGATCTACGCGATGTTCCAGGACACCTGCGGAACACCCGGCGATGCCGAGGCATCCTTCACGCTCGACGAGATCCTCGACGACGTCATGATGTACTGGCTCCCCAACTCGGGCGCGTCAGCGGCCCGCATGTACTGGGAGATGGAGCAGTCGGGCTGGTCGTCGCCGGCCACCGTGGAGGATCCGATCACCGTACCGGTCGGCTTCACCATGCCCCCCAAGGAGCACGTGCGGAAGTCGCGTCGTCAGCTGGACCGCCGCTATGCGAACGTCGTCTATTTCAACGAGCCGAGCGCCGGGGGCCACTTCTTCGCCCTCGAGCAACCCGACACGCTCGTGGCCGACATCCGTGCCACGTTCCGGCTCCTCGGTTGAGCGTCGGCCCTACGCCCGCTACGCCGCCGCCTCTGCCGCGCGATAGGCGGCGATGAGCGACGGAGCGTCGCCGTGCCACGGAGCGCCGTGCCCCGGGATCACCCAGTCGACGTCGAGCGCCGCGAGGCGGTCGAGGGATGCCGAGGAGGTGGGCTGGTCGTCGGTGAACGGCGCGGGCCGCGGCCCGGTCTCGCCCGTGAGCACGCTGCGGGTGGTGAGTTCGTCGCCGACGAACACCGCGCGGACGGAGGGCACGTGGATGGCGACGCTGCCCGGGGAGTGCCCCGGCATCCCGATGATCACCGGTGCGCCCGGCAGCGGCAGCACATCGCCGTCCTCGACGGGCACGACCTCCTCGACGGCAGGCATCCGGAATCCGCCCTTTCCGATGGCGTACGCGAAGAATCGGAGCATCGGTCCGAGGCGGCGCTTCTCCTTCGGCGTGGCCGGCGGCTTCTCTCCCCGTGCACGAGCGGCGTCCCCGGCGCCGACGTAGACCGGGATCCCGAGTTCCTTCCGCAGTCGCTCGGCGAAGCCCGTGTGGTCGGTGTCGCCGTGGGTGAGCACGATGCCGCGGATGTCGGAGAGGGGCCGCCCGATCGCGGTCAGCTCGCGGCGCAGGTCGGAGTAGTGGCCGGCGAGTCCGGCGTCGATGAGGGTGATCCCCTCGTCGGTGACAATGAGGTGAACGGCGATGAGGTCGTTGCCGATGCGGTGGAGTCCGGGGGAGAGCTGCATGAAGGCTATGCTAGTTAGCCATCAGCACATCGGTCAAGCGAGATGAGGAGGTCGTGGTGCCGGCACCGGAGAAGACGACGCGCGCGGCGATCATCGCGGCCGGTCGCACGCTCGTGGAGCGTGTCGGCGTCGACGGGCTCACGATGCAGGCCGTCGCCGAGCGCGTCGGCGTCCGCGCGCCCTCCCTGTACAAGCGCGTCCGCGATCGGGACGAGCTGCTCTCGCTCGTGGTGGCGGCGACCGTCGAGGACCTGGCGCTGCGGATGAACGCGACGCGCAGTGAGCCCGATCCCCGTGTGCGATTGATCGCGCAGGCCGACGCCCTGCGCGCGTTCGCGCACGAGCAGCCGGTCGGCTTCTCGCTCGTCTTCGCGGCGCACGGAACCCCGCGGGTCGATCCGAGCGCCATCGCGGGCAGTGTGGCTCCCCTTCTCGACGCGGTGACCGAACTCACCGGTCCCGAGCATGCCCTCGACGGCGCACGACTCCTCACGGCGTGGGCGAACGGCTTCCTCACGATGGAGCTCGGTGGCACGCTCCGGATGGGCGGCGACATCGATGCGGCTTGGCGCTGGGGGCTCGACAGGATCGTTTCGTCCCTCGACCCCGGCCGTCCGTCCGCGTAGCGTCCCTCTCTGCGGGTGGGCCGGGAGAGGTCAGCCCGCGGGCTCCGTCGTCCGCACGAGGCCGCAGTTCAGGCACGACCACGCGACGAGGAACCGCTCGTCGTCGAGGATCTCGGGCTTCAGCGGATCACCGCACGTGGGGCACACGCGGGGGTCGGGGAGGTCGCGGCGCACACCTCCAGCGTAGGAGCCTGCGCGCATCCGGGGGCCCGGTCTCAGACGTCGCTCAGCTCGCTCGCGGGGACCGCCGCGGGCGCCGGCGCCGCATCCGTCGCGCGCGGCGCCGCATCCTTCTCGACGTGGACGTATTTGCCGCCCATGAGGAGGGATGCGCCGGCGCCGATGAGCGACATCACCGCGGCGGCGATGAACACGATCACGAGGCCATCGTGGAAGGGCTCCGAGATGAGCTGCGGGAAGAACGACGGCCCCGTCAGCGCGGCCGAATCGGCGGCCGGCAGCGTCTTCAGGATGCCGGTCGGCTCGAGGATCGACGCGATCGGGTTGTAGCCGAGGAACGCGGCGAAGAGGCTCCCGACGGGCGGGGTGGCTGCGACCTGGCTCGCGACGTGGGACGGCACGTTGTGCGCGGTGAGTCCCGCGTACATCGTCTGGGGAAGAGTGGTCGCGAGCCCGGCGATCATCAGCGAGAAGAAGATTCCGATCGAGAGCGAGTTGCCCGCGTTCTGGAAAGTGCCGGTCATTCCGGATGCCGCCCCGCGTTGCGACGCGGGGACGGAGTTCATGATGGCGGTGCGGTTGGGTGCGGCGAACATCCCCGATCCCACGCCGTTGAGGAACGTCAGGACGGCGAAGATCCCGTACGCGAAGTTCACCGGGATGAGCAGCAGCGCGACGAAGGTCACGGCGACGAGGAGGAGCCCGGCGCTCGCGAACGTCCGGGCGCCGAACCGATCGGACAGTGTGCCCGAGATGGGACCGGACACGAGGAACCCCACGGTGAGCGGCAGCAGATAGATGCCCGCCCAGAACGGCGTGCTCTCGTACGAGTAGCCGTGGAGCGGCAGCCAGATGCCCTGCAGCCAGATGATCAGCATGAACTGCAGGCCGCCGCGGCCGATCGAGGCGAGGAGTCCCGCGAGGTTCCCCCACGCGAACGCCTTGATGGCGAACAGGCGCACATTGAACAGCGGCTCCTTCACCCGCAGCTCCAGGAAGACGAATGCGACGAGCACCACGACACCGCCGACGATGGCGGACAGCACCCAGGGGTTCAGCCATCCGGTCGAGCTGTCGCCATACGGCTGGATGCCGTAGGTGATGCCGGTCAGCAGGGCGATGAGGCCGACCGCGAACAGGATGTTCCCCGGCCAGTCGATCTTCCCGTGGCCCGTGGCGCCGACCTCGTGCAGCGACAGGTACGACCAGATGGTCCCGATGATCGCGAACGGCACGCTCACCAGGAAGATCGCGCGCCAGTCGAGGGCGGCGAGCATCCCGCCGATGATGAGACCCAGGAACGTTCCCGCGATGGCGGCGATCTGGTTGATGCCGATCGCCATGCCGCGCTTGTTCGCGGGGAACGCGTCGGTGAGGATCGCGGTGGAGTTGGCGAAGATCATCGAGCCGCCCACGGCCTGCACGACGCGCCAGCCGATGAGCCAGAGCGCACCGGGGCCGGAGAGGAACGGGTCGACCACGAGTGCGATCGCCGCGACGGCGAAGATCACGAACCCGAGGTTGTAGATGCGGACGCGACCGTACATGTCGCCCATCCGGCCGAACGTCATCACGAGGACGGCGGTGACGAGGATGTAGCCCATGAGCATCCACAGCAGGTAGCTCACGTTGCTCGGCTCGAGCGGGTTCAGCTTGATGCCGGTGAAGATCGCGGGGAGGGAGATGAGGACGATCGAGCCGTTGATCGTCGCCATCAGCATGCCGAGCGTCGTGTTGCTCAGGGCGACCCACTTGTAGTGCGGGTGCTCCTTGCTGAACATCCCGTTCCGTGCGCGCACGACTTTCTCAGCCACGATTCCTCCGCTTGCCGGCCTCGCCGTTGAGCGCCCATCTAGTTAGTTGCTATTCATTAACTATACGGCCGCGAGCGCAGTGGTCGTCGCGGCGGCTCACCGCCGATGGATTCGCGGTCAGGAGAGGGCCGTGCCAGGCGCGTCGGCGACGAGGCGCGCCAGCATGTCTCCGAACGACGACCGCTCCTCGGGCGAGAGCCGGTCGAACGAGTCGCGGAGAACGCCGGCGAACGCCTCGCGCCCCGCCGCCAGCACGCGTTCGCCCTCGGGCGTCAGCTCGGGGCGGATCGCCCGGCCGGGACCGCTCGTGCGGCGGATGAGGCCGCGCGCCTCCATCCGTGCGGCCAGTGTTCCGAACGCCTGGTCCGTCTGGAAGGTCAGGACGGCGAGGTCGTGGAGAGAGGCGCCGGGGTGCGCGTCGAGGTGGCGAAGGGCGTCCCACTGGACGATCGAGATGCCCAGCGGCCGCAGGGCCTCGTTGCCGCCGCGGTGGTGCTTGACCTGCAGCCGCTTGATCGCCTGGCCCAGCTGTTCGGTCGTCATCGTCACCATTCGATCGTAGCGCAATGTATAAGCATGCTGATATAAAGATGTTGACAAACCCGATCCTCTCGTCAGGAGCAGCCGTGACCACAGATCTCGTCCTCACCGTCACCACCTCGGACGGTGCCATCCCGGTGGGCGTCAGCGAGAGGGGAGCAGGCCCCGCCGTCCTGCTCCTCCATGGCGGTGCCGGTCCCGCGTCCGTCGCGGGATTCGCCGATCTCCTCGCGGAGCGGACGGGGTCACGGGTGGTCACTCCCACCCACCCGGGGTTCGGCGGCACTCCGCGCCCCGACAGACTGTCGAGCGTCGCCGGCCTCGCTGAGCTGTACGCCGGGGTCGTTGACGCCCTGGGACTCGACGAGGTCACCGTCGTCGGGAACTCGGTGGGCGGATGGATCGCGGCCGAGCTCGCCCTGCTCTCCTCGCCGCGGCTGGGTCGCCTCGTGCTGGTCGACGCGGTCGGCATCGAGGTCGAGGGCCACCCCGTGGCGGACTTCTTCGCGCTGACCCCCGACCAGGTCGCGCAGCGGAGCTACTTCGACCCCGCGACCGCGGTGATCCCGGACCTCGCCACGCTGCCTCCCGCCGCGCGTGCCGTCGCGCTCGGGAACCGGGAGGCGCTCGCCGTCTACGGCGGGTCGATGACCGATCCGGGTCTTCGCGAGCGGCTCGGCGCCGTCGCCGTCCCGGCGCTCGTCGTGTGGGGCGTCGCCGATCGCATCGCGGATGCGGACTACGGCCGCGCATACGCCGCCGCGATCCCCGGGGCGGAGTTCGTGCTGCTCGAACGCGCGGGCCACGTGCCGCAGATCGAGGCCCCCGAGGCTCTGCTCCAGGCGCTGCGACCGTTCATCGGCTAGAGGCGCCGGTATCACGACCGCAAGGTGCGTTCTCTGACAGGTGATGCCGGACGCCGCGGACGCACGGGACGCGCCCCGGACGGAGCCGGCGCGAAGGAGAACGTCATGACTGTCTGGGGCAATGGCGGCGGAACCAAGCCGAGCGTGTCGGCGAGCGGCAAATTCGGCGCTCCGAGACCCGGCGGACGCACGCACGCGGGCGCCGACTTCATCGGATACCGCGATCTCAAGGCGATCGAATCCGGTGTGGTGACCCTCGCGGGGAGGTTCAACGCGGCCGCGGGGAACGCGGTCGCCATCGACCTTCCCGATCCGATCGACGGCTGCACCGTGACCATCGTGCGGATGCACATCGCCGATTCATCCATCAAAGTGAGCGTCGGCGACCGCGTCAGTGCGGGTCAGCTCATCGGCACGATGGGCTCGACCGGCAACGCCGAGGGGGATTGCGATCACGTCGAGATCCGATTCTGGAAGAACGGCGTGCTGCAGAAGACCGTCGATCCGGAGATCTGGATCGCCGGACGGACGTCGTCGGTGGCGGGTGTGCAGGCGGGGGTGGCCACGCGCCACGCGAAGGCGACGTCCAACGGGCGATCCGAGCCGCGCACGTCCGCACCCGTCATGATCAAGGTTCCCGCCGGCTTCGACGGGACGTTCGACGGATTCACGCACGGCGAGAAGGTCGAGGGGAACGACGTCTGGTTCCACGGGGCGATCTCGCACCGCTGGTTCTGGTCGGGCGCGTACACCGACCCCTCACCGACGGGCCTGAAGAAGCTGTAGGCCGCGCTTCTTCAGCGTGACGAGAACGCGCTGAAGAAGCGGTCGCGGAACGCGTCCATCGGCCACACCGCGGCGTCGGGAGACGGCAGCGTACCGGCATCCCAGTGCCACGACGAGATGCGGTCCAGCACCTGCGGATCCTTCGAGATGATCGCGATCGGCACGTCGTGGTCGGCGCCGCGGCCGCTCACGATGCGCGCGGGCTGGTGGTCGCCGAGCACGATCAGCACGAGGTCCTTCTCGTCGTGCTCGTGCAGGAACGAGAACATCGCGCCCAGCGAGTACTGGATCGACTCCCCATAGAGACGCTGCACGTCGGCCGGATCGCGCCAGACATCCGCGGGCGACCGGCCCTCGGCGGGCTGGGGATCGAACACCGAGCCGTCGCCGAGGTCCGCGGGCGGCACCGGGTGGGGGAGCGGCGTCCAGGGCGTGTGCGACGACACGAAGTCGATCTCCGCCATCGTCGACGCGTGGGGCCCCGCGAGCTCGCTGTCGTAGAAGTGCTCCCACGTGTACTGGTCGGGGACGCGGGCGTAGCTGAACGTCGGACCGCGATAGCCGACGTTGTCCGCGTTGAGCTGCTCGTCGTAGTGGTAGAAGTCCGACCCGACCGGCCACGGCTCGGTGTCCGAGGGGACGTCGGAGACGGTGCGCCACCCGGCCGAGCGGAACGCTCCGCTCAGGGTGAGCCGGTCGGTGCCGACCACGTGGTCGTACGTCGCCTGCGAGTCGATCCACAGTCCGGTCTGCAGCGTCGAGTGGGCGAGCCAGCTGACGCCGCCGAACGTGGGCGACGTGAGGAAGGCGCTCCGCGCCGAGTAGCCGTCGCGAGTGAGCTGCGCGTCGCCCGCGCGCAGCACGCGATCCACACCCTCCGAGAAGCTCGTGCCCTGCACGGCGGTGCGTCCGTAGCTCTCGATGAAGGCCACCACGACGTCCTTGCCCCGGAGTGCCGACAGGATGCGGGCGCTCGGGACGTCGCGGTAGGGATCCGACCGTTCCGCCGCGGCGAACTCCGCCTCCTGCCGGATCGCTGCGGCCTCGCGGGCCGACGTCGAACCGATCGCCCCGATCGCGTCGGATGCGGCCGCGGGCACCCCGGGTGCCAGGTGCGCGCCGACGAGTGCCGCGCACACCCACACCGCGGTCAGGGCGGCGAGGGCGTGCCGGCTCCGGCGTCCCTCGCTCGCCGGCCGGCGCATCGTGGCCGCCACCCGCAGGGCCGCCCACGCGCACCCCCACGCCGCCGCGGCGGCGGCGACGACGATGAGCGCGACGAGCAGGACCGCGGTGACCGGTCCGACGGCGTCGCGCACGACGCCGTACGCGGCGATCAGCTGCCCGGCGTCCGCGCTCGGCACGAACGCACGGTCGACCGTGAAGCGGAAGCCGAGGTCGAGACCGGCCAGCAGCGCCGCGACCACGACGAGCAGCCCGTACCCTCCGGCGAGGAGCCACCGCGCCGGACGCCACGGTGTCACGACCAGCAGGAGCAGGAACAGCAGCGACTCGACGGGGACGGCGAGCAGCATGAGCGCCGAGCCGGTGGCGAGGGCGCCGGGCACGAGCGGAGCGACGACGAGCACCACCCACGCCACGACGGTGACGACGTGCCGCTCCCGTCGGACGGGCGCGATGCGGGGGAGAGGGCGACCCGCGGCCATCCTGGTCATGAGCGACGAGCCGCGAGGGGCATGCTCGCCGCGCTCTCCTGCCCGGCCTCGGCGAACCGGTCCGACAGGGCGTACCGCAGCAGCACGACGTCGCCGATCGGACGGGCCTCCGCCAGCCGGGCGCGGTGCGACGCGTCCCAGGGGAAGCTCCCGGGTCCGACGAAGCGCGGCGCCTGCGCCTCGCCGACGAACAGCGGCGCGATGACCAGCTGGAGCTCGTCGACGAGACCCTGAGCCAGGAACTGCGTGTGCAGACGTCCGCCGCCCTCCACCAGCAGGCGGCGGATGCCGCGCGCGGACAGATCGGCGAGGACGTCCGCCATCTCGACCCGCGGTCCACCCTCGATGACCGTCGCGCGGTGCGCGATGCGTGCGGCGAGGGACGCGCCGCGACCGCGCGGGCAGTAGACGAGCTTGTCGACATCGCCCACGGTGAAGAACGCCGCGAGGGGCGGCAGGTCTCCGCTCGCCGTGACGGTGACCTTCACGGGCGAGGGCGGCTGCCCGGCGGCGGCACGCAGCATCCGGCGGCCCTCGTCGCGGACGAGCAGGCGCGGATCGTCGCGCCGGACGGTGGACGCGCCGACCATGATCGCGTCGCTGTCGGCGCGGAGGCCATCGACGCGGTCGAAGTCGGCGGGGTTCGACAGCGCGAGTCGACGCGGCGCCGACGAATCGAGATAGCCGTCGAGGGACATCGCGCAGCTGAGCGTGACGTAGGGGCGATTCATGCGGGCTCCCGGTGGGACAGGGACGGAGGGGACAGCGGGGTGGGTCGCGTCGCGGACCCCCGGCGCACCGCGCGCTGGCGCCCGAGGGAGGATGCGCCGAGCACGACGAGGCCGGGGAGGACCGCGATCGTCGCCAGGACGCCGAAGGCCGTCGAGGCCGTCACGCCGGCGGATGCGCCGAGCCCGGCCGCGCCGAACGCCCACGCGGCCACGGCCTCGCGTGTTCCCCAGCCGCCGACGCTGAGCGGGAGCGAGCCGACGAGCACCGTCGTGACGGCGACCGCGCCGAGCACCGCGGGGTCCGCGTCCGCCCCGACCGCGAGGCACGCCACGACGAACGTGGCCGTGTGCGCGCCGAGCACCACGATCGAGGCGACCACGGTCTTCGCGAGGACGGCCGGGTCGCGGAAGGCGGCTCCGACGAGGCCGAGCTCGCGCACCACGGCGCCCCGCGCACGGACGCTCAGGGAGAGCGCGACCGCGATCGTCGCACCGAGGGCGGCGAGGCCGAGCAGCCCCCACAGCGGGATGTCGAGCCGCACGCCCAGCGCGACGACGACGCCTGCCGCCGCGACGAGCTGCACGAGCTGCCCCGCCACGCGCTCCGCCGCGACGCCGCGAGCGGCCGCGGCCGGTCGACCCGTCCGGCGCCCGTGGGCCACGGCGCGATCCACGTCGCCCACCACCCCGCCGGGCAGCACGCTGTTGAGGAATTGCGAGCGGTAGTAGGCGCCGACCGCCTCCGGCCACGAGAGCGGCGCACCGAGGCGGTGGGACAGCGTGCGCCAGCGCCACGCCGCGGCTGTCGTGGCGACCGCCGCGAGGAGCGCTGAGACCACGATCGTCAGGGGTGTCACGGCTGCCAGGCCCCGCAGGAAGGGCGCGCCGCCGACGATCCGCACGAGGGCCACCACGACGACGACCCCGACCACGATCCGCCCGACCGCCCGGACGCGCGGGGAGGCGGCCGGCATGCGCCTGCTCATCGCGGCCATGCCAGCACGTCCCGGTGGTGCACGACGACCCGCAGCCGACCGCGCGCCAGCTGCTCGGCGCGACGCCGCAGCACCTCGCCCGCCCATTCGTGCAGCGACGGCCGCTGCTCGACGGCCGCGTCCAGCCACCCCGTGAGCCACTCGCCGATGAGCCGGGTGTCGTCCACCCCGAGCCGCCACGGGGACTCGGCCGTGCGCACGTGCCACCCGTGAGCGGAGAACAGGCGCGCGATCTCGTCGACGGCGTCCGGTCCGAGGAGCGTCCGCCCCTCCGTCGTGCGCCGCTGATGGTCGTTGAACGCCTCCTGGACGACCCGATCCGCGGCGCCGACCGGGTCGAGATCGACCCGTCCGGTCACGTTCAGGGGGAAGAGGGCGGGAGCGCCGACCGCGACGCAGGCGCGCACGATCGCCGCGACCTCTGCGCCGGTGAGCACGTCGAGGAGCGCGGTGCCGGTGACGAGGCTCGCGCCGGCGAGATCGGCGGCGGACAGCTGTGCGAGGTCCCCGATCCGCGTCCGGAGCTCGATCGGGCGGCCGTCCGCGCCGGTGACGGCCTGTGCGCCGGCATCGTCGAGCAGAGCGGCGTTCCAGTCGTGCACGACCCAGGTCTGCGGGCCGGCGATCAGCGGGGCGAGCCAGCGCGCCATCGCCCCCGTCCCGCCGCCGAGATCGTGCACCACGGCAGGTCGCCGGGAGAGTCGGAGCGCCTTCGCCGCGAGCGTCGTCGAGCGTGCGCGGGCGTCCGCCGCCTCCCGCAGGGCGAGCCACGACGACGCGACCGGGACGACGGCGGTCATGGCATCCGCTCCAGCGCGGAGGCGACGCGGGCGGCGGTGTCGTCCCACGTGGGGAGGCGGCGGCGCGTCGCCAGCGCACGGGCACGTGCCCGCGCACGGAGGCGGGGGTCGGTCATCCAGCGCCGCAGCACGCCCTGAAGCGCGTCCGGATCGTCCGGCGGCACGAGCACCGCCGCGCCCCTCGAGGTGGCCACCGCATCCGGCAGGCCGCCCGCAGAGCTCACGACCACGGGGATGCCGCGCCGCAGGGCGTCGGTCACCGCGATGCCCCAGCTCTCCACGCGCGAGGGGGCGACCACCAGGTCTGCCGTGCGGTACGCCGCCGACAGTGCGGGCGCGGCGAGGACGCCGGGGAGCGCGACGCGATCCGCGAGGCCGAGGGTCGTCGTGGCGCGCACGACGGCGTCCGCGAAGGCGGTGTCCGTCTCCAGCGACCCGGCCATCGTGCAGGTCCACCCGCCGAGGTCGCGGAGCCCGGCGAGCGCGGCCACGAGGAGATCCTGGCCCTTGTGCGCTGACACGACCCCGACGGAGAGGAGGCCGCGCCCGCGTCTCGTGCCGACGGACGGATCCGCGGCATCCGCCCCCGGCACGGCGACCCGGACCTTCGCCGGGTCGGAGAGCCCGCGGCGGACGAGCTCGTCGCGCGTCCACGGGCTCGTCGCCACCACCCGGTGCGCCGCGGCGACCGCCCGACGTTCGCCGGCGACGGCATCCCCGTCCTCCGATGGCAGGGCTGCCGAGACCATGTGCGCGAGCAGCACCACCTCCCGGCGTCGGGAGGCGCCCTCTACCGCGCCGGGCGCGCGGCTCGCGACGAGTCCGTCGATGAGGACGACGCTCCCCGCGGGGGCGCGGTCGAGCGCGCTGCGGAGCGCCAGGTCGTCTCCCACCGGGACCTGCGCCTCGTGCACATCGACGCCGTGCGCGCGGAGCCGGTCGATGAGGCGCCGGTCGTACACGTTGCCGCCGCTCACGCTGCGAGGGTCGTCGATCGCGTCGGGCACGACGACGTGCGCACCGCGCACGCTCACACGGTCACCTCGCAGCTCGCCCACGCGATGTGCGACTCGTGGAGCGTGACCTCGACGGATGCCACGGCCCGGCCGGCCGCGCCCAGACCGCCGTCTCTCGCCAGCCGCGCGAGACGGGTGGCGACGATCTCGCACAGCCGTTCGGTCGTCGTGTTCACGTCGCGCAGGTCGGGCTCGTCGTCGAGGTTGCGGTACGACAGTGCGGCCAGGATGTCGTGCAGTGCGCCCGCGGCTCGCCCGATGTCGACCACGACCCCGTCGTCGTCGAGGGCGGGGGCGCGGAAGGTCGCGTCCGTCACATAGGTGGCGCCGTGCAGCCGCTGCGCGGGCCCGAAGGTCTCGCCGCTCAGGCTGTGGGCGATCATCATGTGGTCGCGCACGGTGACCGCGAACGTCATGCGGCATCCCTCCAGTCGATGGTGTGGCAGAGGCCGGGCGCCGATCCGTCGGCGATCGCGGCCATGACCCGGGGCATGTCGCGCCACGACGACGTCCCGGTCAGCAGGGCGTCGAACGCGGGGTCCCGCAGCAGCTCGAGGGCGAGGGCGAGACGGTCCGCGGTCGTGCGGCTCCCACGGCGGCGGGGAGAGACCATCCCGACCTGACTGGAGCGGATCGTCAGCCGCCGCGAATGGAAGTCCGCGCCCAGCGTGAGCCGGACGGGCCGGTCGCCGAACCAGCTCGCCTCGACCACCGTCCCCTCGTCCACCACCGTCTCCAGTGCGAGCTGGAGACCCGATTCCGAGCCGCTGGTGTCGATGACCACGTCCTGGTCGCGCGGCGCGGAACCGGGCGTCGCGAACGCGGCGCCGAGGCTCTCCGCGACGGCGGCACGGGAGCGATCCACGTCGACGAGGACGACCTCCGCTCCGGGGATGCCTCGCGCAAGGCGCGCGACCGCGCAGCCGATGAGACCGCCGCCGACGACCGAGATGCGGTCGCCGACGAGCGGTCCGGCGTCCCACAGGATGTTCACCGCGGTCTCGACGGCGCCGGCCAGCACGGCGCGGCGCGCGGGGACGTCGGCGGGCACCGCGGCGAGCGCCGTGGCGGGGACGACGAACGCCGACTGATGCGGGTACAGCGTGAAGACGGTGCGCCCGCGCAGCGCGGCATCCCCGTCCTCGACCACTCCCACGTTGAGGTAGCCGTACTTGACCGGGCCCGGGAAGTCGCCGTCCTGGAAGGGCGCCCGCATCCGTTCGTGCTCGCTCGCGGGAACGCCCCCTCCGAACACGAGGGACTCGGTGCCCCGGCTGATGCCGGTGAGCAGCGTGCGCACCCGCACCTCGCCGTCGCGGAGGCGCGGAAGCGGCTCGGTGCGCAGCTCGCCTCCGCCGCGGCCGTCGACCCAGAACGCGGTGGCGCGGTCGGCCGCGCCGACGCTCATCCGTGAACCTTTCGCCCCGTCGTCGTCGTTCTCCCGTCAGGAGTCCGCTGTGCAGCACCCATGAGGAGAACACGGAGCCCGGATGGGAAAGGTTCAGCTCAGCCCTGTGGGGTCGGTCGTCGGAGGCGCCGTCGCTCTGTGCGTGCTCGCGGTCGCCGGGCAGCTGTCGGTCGGGGGAGCGATCGCGGGCGGGACGTACCTCGTCGTGTCGAACGCCCTGCTCGCACGGGGCCTGCGCCGGCGCGGCGCCCTGCGGTTCGGATGGGCGAACGTCGCCACCGCCGCTCGGTCGACGCTCGTCGGTCTCGTCGCGGGACTCGTGGGGACGGCCATCCTCGGCGGCGCCGTCTCGGTGCCGCTGCTGCTCGGACTCACGATCCCCGCGCTCGCGCTCGACGCCGTCGACGGCTGGCTCGCCCGGCACACCGGCAGCGCGAGCGAGCTCGGCGCGCGCTTCGACATGGAGGTCGACGCGTTCCTGCTGCTCGTGCTGAGTGCCTACGTGTCGATCGGGCTCGGCCCCTGGGTGCTCGCGATCGGGCTCATGCGCTACGCCTATGTCGCCGCGGGGTGGCTCCTGCCGTGGCTGAACGGCGCGCTGCCGTACCGCTACTGGCGCAAGGTGGTGACCGCGGTCCAGGGCGTCGCGCTCGCCGCGGCCGCATCGGGCCTGCTGACGTCCTGGGCGGCCGCGATCGCCGTGGGCGTCGCGCTCGCGCTCCTGATCGAGTCGTTCGGTCGTGACGTGCTGTGGCTGTGGGTCCGTCACCGCCCGCCGCGGAGCGCGATCGCGATGAACACGAGCGTCACGGCGAAGCCGACGAGGTAGTTGACGAGGAGGAAGCGCCGCCATCCGCGGTTGGCCCGCCCCGACCCGGCATCCGACACCGAGCGGTACGGCCATGCGAGCGCCAGGTAGGGGAGGGCGAGCAGGCCCGTGAGCCATCCGGGGAACGGCAGGAAGAGCAGGAGCACACCCGCGACCAGCCACAGGGCGAGGGCGACCCGCACGGTCGCCGCGGCGCCCAGGACCGTGGCGATCGAGGCGATGCCGCCCTCACGGTCGGGCACCACGTCCTGCACGGCGCCGAAGGCATGGCTGGCGAGGCCCCAGAGGAAGAACGCGGAGAGCGCGAGGACGGCGGTGCGGTCCCACGCGGCGCCGGCGAGGACCAGGCCGTACACGGCGGGGCTCGCGAAATGGGTGCTCGAGGTGATCGAGTCGAGGAACGGGATCTCCTTGAACCGCAGTCCGCGCACCGAGTACGCCGCGACCGCGAACAGCGACACGGCCAGCACCGCCCACGATGCGGGGTTCCCGAGCAGGACGAGCGCGACGACGAACGGCACGCAGAGCGCGGTCGCCACCACCAGCACGGTGCGGTGGACGGACGGCGGCAGGAGCGCCCCCTCGACGCCGCCCTTGCGGGGGTTGACGGCGTCGGACTGGTAGTCGAACACGTCGTTGATGCCGTACATCGCGAGGTTGTACGGGATGAGAAAGAAGATCGTGCCGACGACGAGCGCCGCGTCGATGCCGCCGCCGGCCAGCAGGTACGCCGCTGCGAACGGGTAGGCGGTGTTCACCCAGCTCAGCGGGCGCGAGGCGACGAAGAGGCGGCCGAGAAGGGTTTGGCTACTCATGGGATCGGCGCCTCCGTCCGTGGACGAGCGCCCACACGCCCGGCAGCGCGATCGCGGCGGCGAGCGGGTAGGAGAGGTCTTCGATCGGGACCAGACCGATCCGGATGCCGGAGATGTGCGCATCCGCATAGGCGAACAGGCCCGCGGCGATCATCGCGTTGTCGAACACCACGGTCAGGACGACCAGGACGCCGGCGGCGATGGCGCTCGGAGCGACGGGGAGCCGCTCGCCCCTGCTCCGGACGACGACGTGGGCGACGACTCTGACGACGACGGCCGTGGCCAGCAGCGCGGCGGACAGGAGCAGATACGTCATCGTCCTGCCCGTCCGCGGGCGAGCAGCATCCCGGCGATGGCCACGAGATTCATCGTCACGTACACCAGGAACGCGAGGAAGACGGGCTCCTCGAGCGGCAGCTCGGGAGCGAGGACGATGCCCGTCATCGCCCGCGTCGGAGCGCGCGAGAAGATGCCCAGCGCGATGCCGACCAGGTCGGTCAGCAGCAGGACCCCCACACCGCAGACCATGACCACGGTCGCGGCGAGCGCGTCGCGCCAGAAGAACAGCCGCAGCCGGGCGTCGAGCGCCGTCATGCATCCGAGGAGCACCACCAGGATGCCGAGGTAGGCGACGCTCACGACCCGGCCCGACGAGGCTCGGGGAGGGGGGCCGCGCTGCGATCGCCGCGCACCCGCTTCAGGACGAGCTCGGCGCTGATGAGGCACATCGGGACGCCGATGCCCGGAATCGTCGAGGAGCCGGCGAACAGCAGGCCCGACACCTTCCGCGACGCGTTACCCGCCCGGAGGAAGGCGCTCTGCCGCAGCGTGTGCGCCGGGCCCAGGGCGCTCCCCGACCAGGCGTTGAGGTCGTCGGCGAAGTCGCCCGGGCCGACCGTGCGGCGGACGACGATGCGCTCGGCCAGGTCCGGGGCATCCGTCCACGCGCCGATCTGGGTGATGACACGGTCCACGAGCGACTCGATCGCCGGATCGCCGGTGCCGTCCACGCCACCGTGACCCATCGACGGGTCGGCCGGCACGGGGATGAGCACGAAGAGGTTCTCGTGCCCCGCCGGGGCCACGGCGCTGTCGCTCGCGCTGGGCTTCCCGATGTAGAGCGACGGCGTCTCCGGCGGCCGTCCCTGCGCCCGGTCGCCGATCGCGGTGAACGCGCCGTCCCAGTCGTCGGCGAGGAGGAGCGTGTGATGGGCGAGCTGCGGCAGCGCGCCGCGCACGCCGAGCATCGCGAGCACGGCGCCCGGGCCGGGGTCGCGTTTCCGCCACCAGGCATCGGTGTGATCGCGCTCGTCGTCGGCCAGGAGCTCCTGCTCGACGTGACGGAGATCGGCCGTCGCGACGACGAGGTCCGCGTCCACGCTGACCTCGTCGCCGTCCGCGTCCCGGTAGCGGACGCCGCGCGCGGCTCCGTCCGCCACGACGATCCGCTCGACGCGGGCGTCCGTGATCAGGTCGGCGCCCGCGTCCGCGGCGAGCGCGACGAGCGTCTCGATGACGCGCGCGAACCCGCCCTCCGGGTACAGCACGCCGTCGTTGACGTCGAGGTGGCTCATGAGGTGGTACATGCTCGGAACCCGCATCGGGGAGCCGCCGAGGAACACGGCGGGATAGCCGAGCAGCCGGCGGATGCGGGAATCGCTGCTCGCCGCGCGGATGCGAGCGTCGAGGGAGCGGACCATGAGGGACGCGAGGCGCGGGAGCCCCGTGACGACCTCGCGCGCGAAGAACGGCCGTGCCGACTCGAACGAGCTGTACAGGAAGTGCTGCAACGCGATGCGGTACGTGTCCTCGGCGGAGTCGAAGTACCGTTCCAGCTGCGCTGCCGACGCCGGATCGAGCGATTCGATCGCAGCGCGCGCGGCGGATCGGCCCGCGGGCAGGTCGAACGCGGATGGGTCGCCTTCGAAGTACGCGCGATATCCGGGATCGAGGGTGCGCAGCCGCAGCTGCTCGTCGGACGAGGTGCCGAGCATCCGGTAGAAGTGGTCGAAGACCTCGGGCATGAGGTACCACGAGGGGCCTGTGTCGAAGCGGAAGCCCTGCGATTCCCACGAGCCCGCCCGGCCGCCGAGCGCGGGCCGGGCCTCGAGCAGGGTGACGCGGTGGCCGTCCGCGGCGAGGAGTGCCGCCGTGGCGAGTCCGGAGACGCCGCCGCCGATGACGACGACGGTGCGCGGCCCGCTCATGACCGGCGTCCGGAGGGGAACGCCGACCAGCGCACGGCGAGCGCGATCTTGACCGCGGGCGGAACCGAGATCCGCTCCTTGCTGAGCCGCGCCGCGGGTGTGCGCTCGATCCGCGCGAGCAGCGATGCGAACAGCGCCGTGGCGACCAGGACCGCGCGGCGGCAGTCGCGGGGGAGCAGCGGGACGACGTCGCGCGCCGCCCGGAGATCGGCGCGGATGTCGGCGACGACGGCGTGCTTCTCCGCCTCGGTCATGCCGTCCGCGCGAAGACCCGGAACGTAGGACCGGCCGAGCTGGGCGCTGTCGTGACCGATGTCGCGCAGGAAGTTGACCTTCTGGAACGCCGCTCCCAGCCGCGCCGCGCCCTCTTCCAGCCTCGCCAGGTCGCGGGCGTCGACACGCCGACCGACGAGGAAGACGCGGAGGCACATCAGGCCGACCGCCTCTGCGGAGCCGTGGATGTAAGTGCGGTACTCCGCCTCGTCGAAGGCGACCGCGTCGAGGTCCCGCCGCATCGAGGCGAAGAAGGCGCGGGTCAGTTCCCGTTCGATGCCGGCGGTGCGCGCGATCCCGGCGTACGCGTGGACGACGAGGTTCGCGCTGAAGCCCGCGTCGACGGCGCGCTCCGTCTCCGCTTCCAGCTCGTCCAGAAGCCGCCGCTGCTCGGCGGGGTCGACCCCGGCCTCGGCGGCGGTGCCGTCGACGATCTCGTCGGCGATGCGGACGAGGGCGTAGACGGCGGCGATCGACGTCCGGCAGCGCCGCGGGAACAGGCTCGTCGCGAGCCGGAACGACGACGAGTAGCGCCGGATCACCGGGGCCGCGGCACGCCGTGCGGTGTCGCTGTACAGCGCGAGGCCCGCCGCGCGTCTCATGCGCACCGCTCGGCCGCGTCGTCCACCTCGGTCGCGAGCAGGTGGGCGAGACGGTCCGGCAGCCCCGCCTCGTCGATCAGCCGGTGCGCGATCCCGCACTCGCGTCGCATCTCGGCCTCGAGCCGGTCGCGGGCCCCCGAGGACTCGAGCGCGTCCCGGAGTCGCTGCGCCCCGGCCTCGTCGAGGTCGGCGTTCCCGAAATCCGCGGCGACCGCCGTCCATTCCGCGGTCCCGTCCGCGAACGCGATCAGCAACGTGCGCTTGCCCTCCCGCAGGTCGCCGACCGTGCTCTTCCCGGTCTCCTCACTCCGTCCGAACACGCCGAGCAGATCGTCGCGCATCTGGAAGACGAGCCCGAGCGAACGCCCGATGGCGCCGAGCCGCTCGCCGAGCGGCTCCGGGGACCCCGCGAGGATCGCGGCGGCCCGGAGCGGCAGCTCCAGGGAGTAATGCGCCGTCTTGTCGGCCATCATCTGCCGGATCGCGGAGGCCGAGGGCGTGTCGAGCCCGGCGGCGTAGGCGACGTCCGCCAACTCGCCCGCGGCCGCGCGGAACACGCTCTCGTCGACGAGGTCGACGATCCGCTCGCGCCGATCCTCGTCGACCCGGAGTCCCGCGACGAGGCGCAGTGCGGACGTCAGCATCAGGTCCCCCGCGAGGATCGCGGCACTCACGCCCCATCCCTGGGCGACCCGGCGGGGTGCGCCCGCCTCGACGGCCGCCCGCTCGAACGTCCCCGCGACGTTGGGGGCGCCGCGGCGCTCGACATCGCCGTCGATCACGTCGTCGTGCAGGAGCAGCGCGGTGTGCAGCAGCTCGATCGCGACGGCGAGCTCGATGGCAGGCGGCAGCGGTGCGCCGTCCAGCAGCAGGTACGGGGCGACCACGAGCCGCGGGCGCAGGCGCTTCCCGCCGGTCGCGGCGGCGCGCGTCGCGAGCCACAGCTCCTCGAACCGGGGGTGACGGTCGCGGGATCGTGCGCGTGCGTCGTCGAAGAACGCGGCGAGGCGGCGCTCCACCTCGGCGAGCGCTGTCGCCGGAGCGATGGCCTCGTCGGTGGGGATCACGCGGCGTCCTCGAGGCGGAAGAAGTCCAGCAGCTCCACCTGGAGCACGAGCCAGGGGCTGAACGCCCACGGCGTCGCCCGCGTGGCTGCGGCGAGCTGGGCGGGCTCCGCCCACGCGTACTCCATCACCTCGTGCGGTGAGGGCGCGAGTGGCGTGAGCGCGCGAGCGCTGTACACCGGGCAGACCTCGTGCTCGACGACGCCGGCCGGGTCGACGGCGCGATAGCGGAAGAGCGGCAGCTCGAGGGCGAGGTCGCCGATCTCGATGCGGAGCTCGTGCCGCGCGTGGCGGCGCACGGCGTCCGCGACCGGCTCGCCCGGCGCCGGGTGACCGCAGAACGAGTTCGTCCACACGCCCGGCCACGAACGCTTCTCGAGCGCGCGCCGTGTGACGAGGATGCGGCCCCTGTCGTCGTGGAGGTAGCACGAGAAGGCCAGGTGGAGCGGCGTGTCGGCGCCGTGCACGGCAGCCTTGGGTGCCCTGCCGATCTCTTCGCCGTCGGGCGAGAGCAGTACGACCTCGTCCATGACCCTCCCAATTGACTAGCCAGGATAGTAATCAACGTAACGCAATGAACGGCGAACGGCTAACGTGTTGACATGCCGAAGCACGAGGGGATGCCGGAGCGCCTGCTCCGGTTCCACGACCCGCGGGTCGTCGACCCGAGCGGCCGCCTCGTCGACCTGTCGCAACTGGGCGACGAGGAGCTCGGCCAGATCGTGCAGGTCATGAACGCGATGTTCCGCTGGCGGGAGGCGGAGCAGCGCGTGAGCGCGGCGTCCCAGCGCTACATGCGTCTCGGCGAGACCGACATGAAGGCCCTGCGATTCGCGATCGTGATGGCGGACCAGGGCAGGATCGTGACCGCCCGCGACATCGCGGCCCACCTCGGGATCTCCAGTGCCTCCACCACGAAGCTGCTGGACCGGCTGGAGAGCGGCGGCCACATCCGCCGCACGCAGCATCCATCCGACCGTCGCGCGCTGGCGGTCGTGGTCAGCCCCGACACGCGGGATGCCGCCGAGGCCACGGTCGGTCGAGAGCACGCGCGCCGCTTCCGGGTCGCCGCCGGCCTGACCTCCGCCGAGCGCGAGACCGTCATCCGATTCCTCGAGGCGATGAGCAACACGAGCGAGGACGATTGGGGCGATCTGCAGCCGCTCGCCGGGGATGAGGACGGGGCGCGCTCGGTCGGCTGAGCCGCACCCGCCTGCGGACGACCGCAGCGGGTCGCGAGTAGGCTTCCCTGGGTCACCGACATCGACCGAGGGAGTGCGCATGCGGGGGATCGGACGAGCGGCCACCGCGGGGACCGAGGCGGTCCGCCGGGCGAGGGACCTGCTCTTCGCGCACGGACAGGACTACGACGCCGCGGTGGGTGGATTCGCCTGGCCCGAGCTCGACACCTTCAACTTCGCCCTGGAATGGTTCGACGTCGTGGCGCGCGAGCACCCCGATCGTGCCGCGGTGACCATCGTCGACGCCGACCTCCAGGCGCGCTCGTGGTCCTACGGCGAACTCTCCCGGCGGTCCGACCAGGTGGCCGCGTGGCTGTCCGGCCTGGGCATCGGTCGCGGCTCGCACGTGATCGTGATGCTGAACAACACGATCGAGCTGTGGGAGACGATGCTGGGCGTCGCCAAGCTCGGCGCGGTGTCGATCCCGACCTCGACCCTGCTGTCCGCGGCCGACCTGCGCTTCCGCGCCGAGAAGGGCGAAGCCGACGCCGTCGTGACCCTCACGAGCCTCGCCGACCGCCTCGCGGACGTGGACGGCGGAGTGCTCCGCATCGGCGTGGGTGCCGATCGGGTCGACGGGTGGATCGCGTGGGACGCGTCGCGCGCGTCCGCGGCCGACTTCGAGCCCGACGGACCGACTCCCGCCGACGACCTCGCTCTCCTGTACTTCACGTCCGGCACGACCTCCCGGCCCAAGCTCGTCGCGCACACGCAGGTGTCCTACCCGATCGGGCACCTGTCGACGATGTGGTGGCTGGGTGTGCGTCCGGGCGACGTGCACCTCAACATCTCGTCGCCGGGGTGGGCGAAGCACGCCTGGAGCAGCTTCTACTCGCCGTTCCTGGCCCAGGCCACGGTGTTCGTGTTCGACTACGCGCGATTCGACGCGGGCACGCTGATGTCCGTCATGGACGCGCATCACGTGACGACGTTCTGCGCGCCGCCCACCGTATGGCGCATGCTCATCCAATCCGACCTCGGGAGGCTCACGCACCCGCCCCGCGAGCTCGTCGGGGCCGGGGAGCCGCTGAACCCCGAGGTGATCCATCGGGTGCGCGACGCGTGGGGATCGACGATCCGCGACGGCTACGGGCAGACCGAGATGACGTGCTGCGTCGGCAACTCTCCCGGCCAGCCGGTGAAGGACGGCTCGATGGGCCGTCCGACGCCGGGCTATCCCGTCGTCCTGGTCGATCCGTCGACCGGAGAACAGGTCGTGGGGGAGGGCGAGGGCGAGGTCTGTCTCGACCTCTCCCGCCCGGTCCTCGGCCTCATGGCCGGCTATTACGAGGACCCGGAGGCGACCGCGGCCTCGCGGCGGGACGGCTACCACCGCACCGGTGACATCGCCGTGCGGGATGAGGACGGCTATCTCACCTACGTGGGTCGCGCCGACGACGTCTTCAAGGCATCCGACTACAAGATCTCCCCGTTCGAACTGGAGTCCGTGCTGCTCGAGCACGAGCACGTGATCGAGGCGGCGATCGTGCCGAGCCCCGACCCGGTGCGGCTCGCCGTGCCGAAGGCGTACGTGCGCATCACGGTGGATGCCGCGACCGATCTCGAGACGACGGCGCGCGCCATCTTCACCCACGCGCACGAGCGGCTCTCCGCGCACCAGCGCATCCGCATCGTGGAGTTCGTCGAGGAACTGCCGAAGACGATCTCCGGGAAGATCCGGCGCGTCGACCTCCGGGCGAGGGAGGCCGACCGGGCAGCCGCGGCCGACGACACCGGGCAGTTCCGCGACCGCGACTACCGCTGATCCGACGAAGGGCTTCCTCATGCAGCAGAATCCTCTGGGCCGCACCGGCCGCGACGTCTCCGCCATCGGACTGGGCACGTGGCAGCTGGGCGCCGACTGGGGAGAGGTCGACGAGGCGGAGGCGCTCGCCGTGCTCGCGGCGTCCGCCGACGCGGGGGTCACGCTGTTCGACACCGCCGACGTGTACGGCGACGGGCGATCGGAGTCGGTCATCGGCCGCTTCCTCGCCGGGCGACCGGGCCACGGGATCACTGTCGCGACGAAGATGGGGCGCCGGGCCGAGCAGCGCGCGGAGAACTACATCGCGGCGAACTTCCGCGCGTGGGCCGAGCGCAGCCGGCGCAACCTCGGGGTCGAGATGCTGGACCTGGTCCAGCTGCACTGCCCGCCGAGTGCCGTCATCGACGACGATGGGACGTTCGACGCGCTCGACGCCCTGGTCGATGACGGGGCGATCGCGGCATACGGGGTGTCCGTGGAGACCTGCGCGCAGGCCCTCGCCGCCATCGCCCGCCCCGGCGTCACGAACGTGCAGATCATCGTCAACCCGTTCCGGCTGAAGCCGCTCGACGAGGTGCTCCCTGCTGCGGCGTCGGCGGGGGTCGCGGTCTTCGCGCGGGTCCCGCTCGCCTCGGGTCTCCTGAGCGGGCGCTACACGTCCGACACCGCCTTCGCCGCGAACGACCACCGCTCCTACAATCGCCAGGGCGAGGCCTTCGACCGCGGCGAGACGTTCTCGGGCGTCGACTTCGAGACCGGACTGGCGGCCGCGCGCGAACTCGCGGCGTCCCTCCCGGAGGGGATCGCCCTGCCCGCTGCGACGATCGCGTGGATCGCGTCGCGCCCGGGGATCACGACGGTCATCCCCGGTGCGCGAAGCGTCGCCCAGGCGCGGGCGAACGCGGCCGCGGCGACGCTTCTGGGCGACGGCGGGCTCGACGTGGCGGCGTTCGACGCAGCTGTGCACGAGGTGTACGACCGGCTGCTGCGGGACGACATCCACCCGCAGTGGTGACCCGCCCCCGGGAAGGGCGGCTCAGTCGGGTGCGGACGCCCGGTACACCGCGCGTTCGAAGGCGGCGACGCCCTCCTCGCACGCGGGATCGAAGAACGGCAGGAGCTGGGCCGCCCACACGGCGGCGATGCCCGAGGCGCGGTCGATCCAGTAGAAGACGTTCGGCAGTCCCGCCCAGGTGAGGGAGCCCGCCCGCCGTCCGGCGGGCACGTCGTCCTCGTTCACCAGGAACGAGTACGCCCACCCTTTGCGGGCACCCGGGAAGAAGTCCGCCTCGCGGGTGAGGGCGGGGATGGCCGCGGGGAGCGGGGTGACGGCGAGGCCGGGGACCGGGCGCACCGCCCACTCGATCGTCTCCGGCCGCAGCACCCGGCCGCCGGGTGCCGAGCCGTCGCCGAGCCAGACGCGCAGCAGCGCGAGGAGGTCCGGCACGGTGGAGAACAGGCCCTGACCGCCCATGTCGAGCTCGGGTGTGTCGGGAGGGCGAACCTTCGTAGGCACGACGGTGCCGTCTCTCTGACGACGTCGGAGGGTCGCGAGACGCGCCCGCATCGCGGGGGGCATGTCGAAGGACGTCGACCGCATTCCACACGGCTCGTAGATCCCCTCGCGGAAGACGTCGTCGAGCCGCCGGCCGCGGACGGCCGAGATGACGAGGCCGAGCCAGTCCATCGACGTGCCGTACGTCCAGCGCTCGCCGGGCTCGTGGAGGAGGGGCGTGCGGAGCGAGTCGCGCAGTGGAGTGGCGGACGGATGCTTCATCCGCTCCCGGGCGATCAGCGCGTACCGCGTGTCGAACATGTCGTACGCGAGCCCGGAGGTGTGCAGCAGCAGCATCCGCGCCGTGATGTCGCGACGTGCGGGCCGGGTGCGGACGGAGCCGTCGTCGCCGAGCGCCTCGAGGACCGGGAGGTCGCCGATCTCGGGCACGTACTCACGCGCGGGGGCGTCGAGATCGAGGGCGCCGTCCTCCACGCACTGCAGGGCGGCGGTGGCGGTGAACGCCTTCGTGGCCGAGTAGAGCGCGATCACCGTGTCGGCGGTCGCGGGCTCGGCGGGATCGGGGGTGCGCAGCCCGGCGGCGTGGACCTCCGTGGCACCGTCCGCGGTCGTCACGCCGCCGACGACCATCTGCGCTCCGTTCGCGATCGCGGTGTCGATGGCACGCGCGAAGGGGGGTGCGGATGTGCGATCGAGGGGATCGGTCGAGTCGGGCACCCCCTCACCCTGCCACGAGTAGGGTGAAGTCGTGCCGCTTCAGCCCCGTGTCACGGTCGTGATCCCGTGCCGCAACGACGCGGAGTTCCTCCGGCCCTGTCTTCAAGCCCTGGCCGCCCAGATCCGGCCCGCCGACCGCATCGTCGTCGTCGACAACGGCAGCACGGATGAGTCCGCGTCGGTGGCGCGCGCGTTCGGCGCCGAGGTCGTGCGGGAGGAGGTTGTCGGTATCTGGCCCGCCGCGGCGCGGGGCTACGACGAGGCGATGGGGTCCTGCGACATCATCGCCCGGATCGATGCGGACTCGAGACCGCACCCGGATTGGATCGCGCGCATCGGGCGGGCGTTCGTCGCCGACTCCGGACTCGGGGTGCTCACCGGCGGTGCGGAGTTCTACGGCGCGAGCCCGGTCGTCAACTATCTGGGCGACCACTGGTACGTCGGCGGCGGGCACTACTGGATCAAGAAGTTCCTCGGCATCCCGCTCGTGTTCGGGTCCAACTTCGCGATGCGCACGACCGTCTGGGAACGCGTCCGCGACCACGTCGACCGCACCAACCCGAGGATCCACGACGACCTCGACCTGACCATCCGGCTGCGACCGTCCGACGGGATCCGCTACGACCCGGAGCTGCGGATGCCGGTGTCCGCCCGCCCACTCACGACGCAGCGGGGGCTGTGGCGACGGGTGTGGCGCGTCGTACCGACGTTCGCGGCGAGCTGGCCCGAAGGGGCGCGCTGGCGGCGCGTGGACGACGGGGATGCGCCGCATTATGCGCCGGAGCCGACGTGGGGCGAGGCCACCTGGCCGCCGGATGAGGACGATTGGGCGACAGGACTCGGGCGGCAGGCATGATCGTCGAGTTCGAGGGCGACGTCTTCCGCTGGGCAGCCCGAGCCGACTCGGACTGGTTCTTCACCGCCCTGCCTGCTGAGCTGAGCGCTGAGATACGCGAGGTCCCGCGGCCGTTCCGCGGCTTCGGATCGGTGCGCGTGCGGGCGAGGATCGGCGGGTCGGAGTGGCGTACCTCCATCTTCCCCGGCGGCGACGGCGCCTACGTCCTGCCGCTGAAGCGGGCCGTGCGCGAGGCGGAAGGGCTGGTCGACGGCGGTCCGGTCGCGGTCCGCCTCGACATCCTCGACGGCTGATCGGGAGCGCAGCGAACCTCAAAATGAGAGCCGAATGAAGGTTAGATGAGAGGAAGATGAAGGATATTCTCGGCTCTTCGGAGGTCGAGAACAGACATTCTCTTCTCATCTTCGCAGTCATGATATAGATCGTTTGTACGACACTGCCCGCTATTTGTGTCATCGCGCGGATCTGCTCGAACGCCGTTTTTTCAGCATAGTTCGTATATAGAAACGAAGAAAGCATGAGTCCGGGAAAATTCCTCAGGGCGAGCACAGCGACGCCTTGAGCGGATCTTGAGCTTCTGCTGAGCATTTCCCGCGTTGACAAAATTATGAGAGACCTCTCATGATTCTCTCGGGGAAGGAAATCACGAGCAGTCGTGATCCGCATGACTCAGTTGTGGGGACTGAGTGAACAAAACTGTCCGCTTGTCACCACACACCTGGGAGTACCCAATGCGCAATTACATCAACGCCCTCAAGCAGCGTCGTGAAGAGCACGGCGAAGAGGGCTTCTCGCTCATCGAGCTCATCGTCGTGGTCGTGATCCTCGGCATCCTCGCCGCGATCGCCATCCCGATCTTCCTGAACATCCAGCAGCAGGCGAAGGACAACGCCGTGTCGACCATCGCGTCGAACGCCGCGTCGCAGGTCGCCTCTCAGGTCGCGCAGGGCACGGCGGTCAGCGCCGTCACCTTCACGAACCTGACGAACGGCACCAGCCCCGCCGTGGTCGTGACCGCGACCGGAACGACGACCGACAACTTCTGCGTCTCTGCCTCGGGCGGCGGCTCCAAGTACACCGCCGCAGCGCCGGCCAAGTCGGGCCCCGGCTGCTAGCAGCAATCACAGGCTTCAGGGCCGGCGTACGGGGGATCGCCGGCCCTGAACACTCTCCACTGCCGAGACACGGGAAGCGGGTGGGTCATGTCGCGCTCAGACGAAGGCTTCAGCATCGTCGAGGTCGTCATCGCCATGTTCCTCCTCGCCGTCCTCGCGCTGGCGATCATCCCCGTGATGATCACCGCCACGCGCAACAGCGTCACCAACAAGTCGCTCGTCTCGGCGACGTCGTATGCGAGCTCCCAACTCGCCCCCATCCGGGCAGCGTTCCCCAACGCGTCGACCGGAACCACCAGCTGCGGGACTCTGCGCAGCACGTACGCCAAGACCGGCATCGTCGACACCTCGGGTTCGGGCCTGAGCGCCGATGTCACGATCGCAGCGTGCCCGACCGCGACGGCCGACTACCCCGCGGCCGTCGCGGTCACCATCACCGTGTACAAGACCGCGACCCCGTCCACGATCCTGGTCACGCTGCCCAGCCGGGTCATGGTCGCCGCACCATGAGCGGGTCGGGCGTCAGGGGACCCGACGATGACGGCGTCACCCTGGTCGAACTCATCGTCTACATCGTGGTCGCGGTCCTCGTGACCGGGCTGATGGCAGGCATCTTCATCAACGGACTCCGCTCGCAGACCTCGGCGACGGATCGGGACACCGCGACAGGAAAGGCGGGCATCGTGACGAACTCACTTCAGACGTCGTTGCGCAACGCGACCGCCGTGAGCCCCGCCACCGGCACGGGCAACACCCTGATCGCCGTCGTCATGACCGGCGCCTCCGGGTGGGAATGCCGCGCATGGTCGCTGACCGCGACCGGAAACCTCGTCTACAAGGCGGCGCCGAGCTCGTTCTCCGTGGCATCGACAGCCGGCTGGACCGTCCTGGCGTCCGGGGTCACCGGATCGTTCAGCGGGGGCAAGGTGTTCTCCTCGACCTCCGCGACCCAGGTGCAGTACTCCTTCTCGGTGACCACCTCGGCATCGACCGTGCCGATCAGCGGCGCGGTGACGGCGCAGGCGACGATGGCGGGGGCCGGACCATGCTGGTGAGGCTTCGCGAGCGGCTGCGCAGCGACGAGGGATCGACCCTCATCGTCGTCCTCGTCGTCATGCTCGTGCTGACGACCGGCGCCCTCGCCCTCGCCGCCATCGTGACGAACACCACCGTCACGCTCGTGTCCAGCCGCAGCACCGTGCAGTCGCGTGCAGCCGCGGATGCGGGACTCGCCACCGCGGTGAGCACGGCTCGCAAGACGGGCAACTTCTGCGGGATGAACGTCGGCGACACTATTCCCGCCGGTTCCCTCAACACGACGTACACCGTCACGAGCACGTGCGACACGACGGCGAAGACCGTCACGTTCGTCGCCACGGGCCAAGCCGGGAGCGGCATCACGAAGACGCAGGTCGTCTACAACTACACCAGCGGGTCCACCGGCCACGGTGCCGACATGGTGTTCTACGGCGACACGACGTTCACGAAAGAGGTCGTGACGTCCTCCAACAACGGCCTCCTGTCGATCGTCATCCCGACGGGGAGCTTCACCTGCCAGGTGCACGTCCCGGCCAACATCATCGCCTCGGGCGACATCAAGACCAACGGCTCGTGCACCATCGACGGCGACGTGCGGGCCGGCGGCCTGGTCACCATGACGAACACCACCGATGTCATCAAGGGCAACGCGACCGGCTCGAGCACCTCGACGTCCTCGCTGCAGGGTCAGATCCTCGGCAACATCGCGGTCGGCGGTCCGTTGAACTTCGGGTGGAACGGCTTCACCTACCCGGGGAACGTGACGGCCGGAGGGTCCATCAACCTCGCGAGCGCGTCGATCGGGGGAGTGGCGACCCTGCCGAAGGCCAATCAGATCAGCTATGACGGATACGTCAACGTCAGCTCGCCGACCGCGTCATCGGCGCGGGTCACCGGCGGGATCAACTGGCTCACGTCGGTGTCGCCGCCCGCCACGCCCACGTTCGATCCGTGGTTCGACTACTCGTATCAGCTCAGCGACTGGCGTCCGTTCAACGGCACCACGTTCAACGAGATCAAGCTCGTCAACTCCGGCAACGGCCAGTGGACGTGCAATCGCTTCATGCAGAACAACCCCAACACGGGCAATGCCGCGGGGTGGACCGAGCTCGGCACCCTCACCACGCCGACGGTCGTCGACACGCGGGCGTGCGGTGCGTTCTCCGCGAACAACGGATCCAACCCGAACGTCGCGCTGCAGACGGACATCGCCTTCGTCGCCAACTCGTACGACCTCACGAACGTCAAGTTCACGTCCAAGAACGCGACGGCGTCCCGCGTCTGGTTCATCACGAACGACGGGGCGCCGACGGGCGCCGGCCTGCACGTCCCCAACTGCACCAACGGAGCGGGGAACATCACGATCAACGGCACGGACATGAGCGGCGTGGTCGCCATGGTCTACACCCCCTGCACGATCGCGGTGCAGGGACACAGCCTGTGGACGGGCGCGTTCTACGGCGGCGCGTTCTCCTACGGTGGCGGGATGACATTCACCAGCGGTGCCATCGCGCTCCCGGGGATGCCGGGAAGCGCCACCATGCCCGGCGCCGGCGCCAGCACCACCTCCGCTCTCGGCACCATCGTCTCGCAGCGGGACATCCCGTGACCGGGTTCGCGCCCCTGGCGCTCACCGTCCTCCTGGCCTTCGCGGCACTGTTCGGTCTCGTGATCGGATCATTCCTCAACGTCGTGATCTACCGCGTGCCGGCCGGTATCCCGCTGACGCGCTCCAGTCGCTGCCCGCACTGCGGTCACGCCATCCGGTGGTGGCAGAACGTCCCCGTGGTCTCGTGGCTGGCCCTGCGCGGGAAGTGCGCGTCGTGCCGGTCGCCGATCTCCGCGCGATATCCGCTGGTCGAGCTCCTCACCGGCGTCGCCTTCGTGGTCGTGGTCTGGTGGTTCGCGGCGGCGGTGCCCCGCACGGGCGGCGCATGGGCGTGGACGATCGAGACGGTCGCGTTCCTGTACCTGGCGGCGGTGAGCATCGCGCTGGCGGCCATCGACATCGACACGCGCCGCCTTCCCAACGCGATCGTCCTGCCGAGTTATGTCGTGGTGGGCGGCCTGCTCACGGCTGCCTGCATCGCCGGCGCGCCCTGGACCTCGCTGCTGCGCGCCGCGATCGGAATGGCGGGCCTGTACCTCTTCTACCTGCTGCTGCGCCTGATCCGCCCCGCGGGCATGGGCGGCGGAGATGTGAAGCTCGCCGGCCTCGTCGGCCTCGCGCTCGGCTGGCTCGGCTGGGCGCCGCTCATCGTCGGAGCCTTCGCCGCGTTCGTGCTGGGCGGCGTCTACGGCGTCCTGCTGATCCTGCTCCGCCGCGCGGGCCGGCGATCCGCAATCCCGTTCGGGCCCTGGATGATCCTCGGCGCGTGGACGGGAGTGTTCGCGGGCGAGTCTCTCGCGCGCTGGTACATCGGCTTGATCACGGGCTGATTCGACGACATCCGACATGGGAGGAGAGTGAGCATGGCCAAGACCGTGGTGGGGCTCGAGATCACCGAGGAGAGCGTGCGCGCCGTCGAGGTGACCGCAGGCCGTGCTCCCGCGCTCCTGGCGTTCGGCGAAGTGAGCCTTCCGCCCGGCGCCGCCAAGGACTCCGAGATCCTCGACGCCAGTGCCGTCTCCCTGGCGATCAGGCAGCTGTGGACGCGCGCGGGCTTCAAGGGACACAACGTGATCCTCGGCATCGGGAACCGTCGCATCCTGGTGCGGGAGTACACGACGCAGGCGCTTCGCGCGGATCTGCTCCGCCAGGCGCTGCCGTTCCAGGTTCAGGATCTCCTTCCCGTGCCGGCGAACCAGGCGGTGCTCGACTTCTATCCGGTGTCGCAGTCGGGTGACCAGCTCGAGGGACTGCTCGTCGCCGCCGTCGCGGAAACCGTCGAAGAGCTCATCGCGACGCTGGTGAAATCCAAGGTGACCGTCGACACCGTAGACCTCGTCCCGTTCGGGCTCGCTCGCGTGGCTCGGATCGTCGGCGCTCCCGGTGAGACCGTCGCGATGTGCCACATCGGCGACCACACGACGTATGTGGTGATCGCCGTCGACGGCATTCCCCGGTTCGTCCGCATCATTCCGATCGACGTCGCGACGAGTGCCGTGCGCGCCCGCGGGCAGGCGCCGGAGGAGATCGACGAGAACGTCGAGTCGTCGCTGGTCCTGGAGACCGTCCCGCCTCAGCCGGTTGAGGACCTGCCGTTGCGCGGTCGCGCCGCGTTCCGCGCGACGAACGGCGTCGATCCCGTCGTGAGCGATCTCGTCGGGCGTCTCCGCAACACCATCGCGTTCTACGCGAACCGCCCTGACGTGTCCCGAGCGACGACCGTCTTCCTCAGCGGTGCGGGCGCCGCCGCTCCGGGGGTCGTGCCCGCTCTGACGGCGGCGCTGGATGCCACGGTGCGGACGGTCTCGACGGGAGACCTCCTGCGGACCAAGAAGTCCGGCCAGGTCGACGACGTCGACCTGGACCTCAACCTCGTCTCGACGATCGGGATGACGCTGGGGGAGGGCTACTGATGGCCCGCAAGGACGCGACGCCGGCGGCGACACTTGCCGGCATTCCCCGCGTGAACCTCATGCCTCGTGCCGAGCTCGACCGGCGCGAGCGCGCCGACGCCATCCGGCGCTGGGGCTGGGGTGTGGTCGCCGCGCTCGCCGTCGTCGTCCTGGTGGCGGGAGCGGGATACGGACTGAACTGGGCGGCCCAGCAGCGGCTGGCCGACGCGCAAGGACGTACCACGTCGCTCGTCGCCGAGCTGGGGCGGCTGTCCGACGTCAGCAAGGCGCTGAAGACGCGCACCGATCTGGAGTCCTTCCGCGCGCAGGCGATGGGGTCGGACCTCGAGTGGATCAAGACGATGGCCTCACTGGGCGTGGTGATTCCGGATGGCGTGGTCGTGACCGGCTTCGACCTGGTGCCGGGCGTCATCCCGGTCGCCGGCACGACGCCGCCGCAGCAGACCGGGCTCGCGGGGACGATCACTCTCGAGAGCCTGAGTCCCGTCGAGATCGTGCCAGTCGTGCGTGCCTTCCGGAAGGTCCCGGGGATGGTCTCCGCGGACGGCGTGGAGATCACGTCGGGCGACGATTCGTCCGACGGCGGCGGCGGCGGAGGCAGCGCGGGCTCAGGTGGCCCGATCGTCTACAAGTACCTGATCAACGTTCAGTTCGACCAGACGCTCTACACGAACGAGTATGCGAAGGACGGGCAGGACTGATGGGCAAGCAGCTGATCAACGTCGTCGGAATCGTGGTCGTGTTCACGATCGTCGTGGTGGGCACGCTGCTGATCGGCTTGCCGTTGATCACGCAGTCGTTCGCGACGGGAGCTCAGGCGGGGCAGGTCGACCACTCGAATGCGGTGATGTCCGGGCAGGTGACTGCTCTGCAGGCCGAGAAGAAGGACCTCGCCACGCTGACTGCCCAGGTCGATGCGCTGCACGAGCAGATCCCTTCGGTCAACAAGCAGGACGATGTCTTCGAGATCGTGGCGTCCGCCGCGGCGGCGTCCGGCGCGACCGTCAAGAGCGTGAGGTCCGCCACACCGGTGGCCTGGGCAGCGCGCACCACGATCGAGACCGCCGACGCGTCGACCGCCGGCGCGACGTCATCGGGTGGGGACACGACGGCGAACGCCGCATCCGGCGCCACGCCGGCCCCGACGCCGGCCGCCCCGACGCGCGCGCCGACCCCGTCGGACGGCACGGCGACCGGTGCGAGCACTCCCGCGCCGGCCGCGCCCACGCAGGAGCAGATCCCCTTCGAGATCATCGTCGACGTCCCCGATGCGGCATCCGCCGCGGCGTTCATCGATGCCCTCGGAAAGGGTCCGCGTCTCCTGGGCATCGTCCACGCTGCGCTGGCCAAATCGCAGGAAACCCTCGAGCTCACGGTGAACGCGCTCGCGTTCGTCCACACCTCCAACTGAGCGGGAAGAGAGAAGCCATGCTCGACACCACCATCGACCCTCTCCTCGCCGTCGCCGCCCGCGGCCGCGCATCCGATGTCCACCTGACGGCCGGGCTTCCCGCGCAGATGCGGGTGGACGGCTCCCTCGAGGTCGTCCCGGGCTACCACGAGACCCTGTCCGCCGCGTGGCTCGAGTCGGCGCTCGCCGCCATCATGTCGCCGAGCCACCGTGACGAGTACCGCACCAAGGGCGAGGTCGACCTCAGCTATCAAGCGCCCGGCATCGGCCGCTTCCGCGTGAACGTCTTCCGCCAGGTCGGCGAGACGGCGGCGGCGCTGCGGCTCATCCCGAGCCGAGCCTTCAGCCTGAGCGAACTCGGAGCCCCTGCCATCTGCCGCGATCTCGCCCTCAAGCCCCGCGGCCTCGTGCTCGTCACCGGCCCGACCGGCTCCGGCAAGTCCACGACGCTCACGGCGATGGTCGACATCATCAACGAGTCCAAGCCCGACCACATCATCACCGTCGAGGACCCGATCGAGTTCCAGCACACCAGCAAGCGCTCGCTCGTCCACCAGAGGGAGATCGGGAGCGACACCGCCTCGTTCGCGGAGGCGCTGCGTCGCGCACTTCGTCAGGACCCCGATGTGATCCTGGTCGGCGAGCTCCGCGACCCGGAATCGATCTCGACGGCTCTCACCGCCGCGGAGACCGGCCACCTGGTGCTGTCGACCCTGCACACCCAGGGCGCCGCGAAGTCCATCAACCGCATCGTCGACGCCTTCCCCTCGCACCAGCAGAACCAGGTGCGCACGCAGCTCGGTGACACGCTCCAAGGCATCATCAGCCAATCGCTGCTGCCGAAGGCCCAGACCGACGGACGCACGATCGCCACCGAGGTGCTCATCAACACCCCCGCGGTGGCCAACCTCATCCGCGAAGGCCAGGTCGCGCAGCTCTACTCGGCCATGCAGGCGGGCAGCTCCCTGGGGATGCACACCCTCGATCAGGACCTCAAGCGCCTCGTCGAGGCGGGCACGATCTCCCAGGCCGTCGCGAAGACCTACGCCGCCGATGAGAAGAACCTCGACGACGTGCGCGTGCGTCCCCTCGACCTCGACGTCGAGGCGTGGAGCCAGCACTCCGGTGGTCGCCAGGCCGCGGGCTGGGGGTCGATGTGACGCTCATCCAGGAGTACACGTACCGCGCGATCGACGCGGCCGGCGGCGGTGTCGTCAAGGGAACCCTCGAAGCGGCGAGCGAGCACGCCGTCGCCGCAAAGCTTCGCACGCAGGGCCTCACGCCCCTCGATGTCGTGGCCGTCTCCAAGACAGGCCTCAACCGGGACATCGCGATCCCCGGCTTCGAGAAGCGCGTCAAGGTCAAAGACCTCGCGGTCTTCGCGAAGCAGATGGCGAGCCTCATCAACGCCGGGCTCCCGCTCATGCGCACGCTCGCGATCCTGATCGAGCAGGCGGAGGACAAGACGCTGCAGGCGGCCGTGCTGAAGGTGCACGCCATGGTCGAGTCGGGGTCCTCGCTGTCCCAGGCCATGGCGGCGCAGCCGAACGCGTTCCCGCCGCTGATGGTGTCGATCGTGAAGGTGGGCGAGACCGGCGGGTTCCTCGGCAAGGCGCTCACGTCGATCGCGGAGACCTACGAGCGGGAGACCGAGCTGCGCAACAAGATCCGCTCGGCGACGACCTACCCGATCATCGTGATGTCGATCGCCATGCTCGGCGTGCTCGCGATGATCACCTTCGTGGTGCCGGTCTTCGAGGGGATGTTCAAGGGCATCGGCTCGGACCTGCCAGTGCCGACGCAGATCCTCGTGAGCGTGTCGCACAACATGTTCTGGATCATCCCCCTCCTCGCCATCCTCGGCGTCGCCGGCTGGATGGTGTGGGTGCGGTACCGCCACGACGACCGCTACCGGAAGGTCGTCGATCCGCTCAAACTCAAGCTTCCGGTGTTCGGCAAGCTGGCCACGAAGATCGCCGTCGCACGGTTCTCGAGGAACCTGTCGATGATGCTCGCGTCCGGTGTCCCGCTCATCCAGGCTCTCTCGATCGTCGCCGAGTCGGCCAACAACTGGAAGATCGAGCAGGCGATCTACGACGTGCAGGAATCCGTCCGCCAGGGGCGGTCGTTCGCGGGCCCGCTGGCGAAGGCGGCCGTCTTCCCGGCGATGGTCTCGCAGATGGTCTCCGTCGGCGAGGAGTCCGGAACGCTCGCCGAGATGCTGGAGAGCATCGCGGATTTCTACGAGAACGAGGTCGAGACCGCGACCGAGCAGCTCACGTCCACCATCGAGCCGATCCTCCTCGTGGTCATCGGCATCGTGGTCGGCGGGATGGTGATCTCGCTGTACCTGCCCATCTTCACCCTCTACGGAGATCTCTCCAAGACCGGCGGATAGGGACTCTCAGACCGGCACTCGCGGGGGAGCGGGTGCCACTCGGCCGGTCGTGCTCTTCGGGGGGCACGGCCGGCCTTTCCCCTGTTTCCGGACAGCGCGCCGTGCGCAGACCATGCCGAGGGCTCACACCGAGACGCGCAAAACCTCTTCGATCGTGGTCAGCCCCAGAGCGACCTTGCTCCAGCCGTCCTCCCGCAGGCCGACCATCCCCTGCTGAAGCGCGAGCTGGCGCATGTCCGTGCCCGTCGCGTGCGTGACGACGAGCTGCTCCATCTCCTCGGTCACCGTCATGACCTCGTGCAGCGCGACGCGGCCGCGGTATCCGGTCCCGGAGCAGGCCGGGCACCCATTCGCCTTGTACAGCTGCGGCACGTCCTGCGGATCGTGCGGGAAGCGCAGCGACGTCAGCACCTCGGTCGGCTCCGTGAACGGGACGCGGCAGTTCTGGCAGAGCCGGCGGGCGAGGCGCTGGGCGACGACGGCGGTCAGCGCCGTGCCGACGAGGAACGGCTCGCAACCGAGCTCGGTCAGTCGCGTGAGGGCGCTCGGAGCATCGTTCGTGTGCAACGTCGAGAGCACCAGGTGGCCGGTGAGCGACGCCTCGATGGAGATCGTCGCCGTCTCCTGATCCCGGATCTCGCCGACGAGCACCACGTCCGGATCGCTGCGCAGAATGGAGCGCAGCGCGGCCTGGAAGGTCATGCCCGCGCGCTGATTCACCTGCACCTGGTTGATGCCGGCGATGCGGTACTCGACCGGATCCTCGACCGTGATGACGTTGATCGCGGGATTGGCGACCGTGCGCAGCGCGGTGTACAGCGTCGTGGACTTGCCCGAGCCGGTCGGACCCGTCACGAGCACCATGCCGTGCGGGCGGGTGATCGACTCGCGGAAGCGCTGCTCGTTGACGGTCGAGAACCGCAGATCGCCCATCGACATCGCCTGGCCGGAGTTGTCCAGGATGCGCATGACGATCTTCTCGCCCCACACCGTCGGCAATGTGGCGACGCGCAGATCGATCTGGCGGCCCTCGTGGGTCACCGAGATGCGGCCGTCCTGGGGCCGCCGTCGCTCCGCGATGTCGATGGCAGACATGATCTTGAGCCGCGAGATGACCCCGTCCTGGATGCCGCGGTCGGCCCGCTGCATCTCGTGGAGCACGCCGTCGATGCGGAACCGCACCGTCAGCTGTCGCTCTCCCGGTTCGATGTGGATGTCGCTCGCCCTGTCGTTGATCGCCTGGGTGATGAGGAGGTTGACGAAGCGGATGATGGGCGCGTCGGCGTCCTGGTCGTCCAGCGATTCGGTGAACGACACCATGTCACCGCTGGCGGCCTCGCCGAGCTGCTCCGAG